>Ga0066649_10000419_pt1 | contig 26156 bp, 19 predicted proteins | sample CryGey132114_all_FD_59538 | JGI IMG/M metagenome (GOLD analysis project Ga0066649, IMG submission 59538) | Groundwater microbial communities from aquifer - Crystal Geyser CG22_combo_CG10-13_8/21/14_all | ecosystem: Environmental > Aquatic > Deep subsurface > Groundwater | place: USA: Utah... | reverse complement strand
GGAATGGAAGCCGCACTTTATTGCGCTTCTGGGACAATGACCAACCAAATCGCCATTCGTTTGCATACCACTCTTCAAGACGAGGTGATTTGCCACAAGTACTCGCATATATATATGTATGAAAGCGGTGGGATTATGTCGAATTCTGGTGTTTCAGTCCGGCTTTTGGAAGGTGAAAGAGGGATGATAACGGCCAAGGATGTTCGTGCTGCGATTCAGCCTGATGACATTCATTCGCCCGTTTCTAGACTTGTTTCATTAGAAAATACCATGAATAAAGGTGGCGGGAGCTGCTATGATTTCGATGAAATACTGGCCATCAAAAAAGTATGTGAAGAAAAAGGATTGGGCTTTCACTTAGATGGTGCAAGGCTTTTCAACGCACTGATTGCTACAGGTCAAAATGCATTGGATTATGGTAAAGCATTCGACACCATTTCTATTTGCTTGTCAAAAGGCTTAGGCGCTCCTGTGGGTTCTTTGCTCTTGGGTAGTGCAGCCCATATAAAAAGGGCCAAACGGGTAAGAAAAGTAATGGGCGGTGCTTGGCGCCAGGCGGGCTACATTGCCGCTGCTGGACTTTATGCCTTAGAAAATCATGTTGAAAGACTGATCGAAGACCATAAGGCTGCCAAGACAATTGCAGATGTTTTGAAGGGACTGAGTTATGTAGATGAAATCTATCCTTGCGAAACGAATATTTTGATTTTCAGAATCGGTGATAAGTACACCAATGAAATATTTTTGGCTAAGCTAAAAGAGCATGGTGTTTTGGCTTTTGGTTTTGGCCCACAGTTGATCAGGTTTGTAACGCACTATGATTTCACGAATGATCAATTGAATGACCTTTTGGTGACCCTTAAGAAATTATAAATGAGGAATTTACTGCTCTTACTCTGCTTGTTTTTATCAGTGGGTTGCCAATCAAATAAGCAAGCTAAGGATACCGACAAAACCACTATGGCTACTGAAATGGAAGTGTTATTCATTGGAACTTATACCAGAAAGGAAGGTCATGTGGATGGCAAAGGTGAGGGTGTTTATGTTTATGAAATGAATCAAAAAACAGGCGAACTGACCTATGTTTCAACTTCAGATAAGATCATTAGCCCATCTTACATTACCGTAGCAAAAAATGGTAATTATGTCTACGCGGCCAATGAGTTTGATGGTGGAGAGGAGGGTTACGCCAGCTTGACAGCATTAAAATATGATCCTGAATTGAAAACGCTGAGCTTCTTGAATGAAGTCAACGCTTTAGGGCAATACCCCTGCTATATCAGTCTCGATAATTCTGGAGGCTTTGTTATGGCAGCCAATTATGTTGGCGGTTCAGTTGAATTACACCCTATTTTGGAAGATGGACTCATTGGAGAAGCCCTTTCTTATAAAAAGCATGATGGTCAGTCAGCGCACCCACGGCAAGAAGCGGCTCATGCCCATCAGATTCTCCCAATGCCCAACTCAAATTTGGTTTTTGCGGTTGATTTAGGAGCGAACAAAATTTATGAATATGCACTAGATACGCTTTCACTTACCTTAAATGAGATGAATACGTACGATGTGCTGCCCGAACAATCTGGCCCAAGGCATGTGGCTTTTCACCCTCAAATGGAATTGGTTTATGTGTTGAATGAGCTTTCCGGGACGATTTTAGCAATGGAATTGAGCGAGAAATCGCGCTTTAGCAATACCCTCCAAAGTGTTTCTACTCGGGTTGAAGGAGAAGAAAGAGAGGCTGCAAGCGCGGCCATCAAAGTTCATCCTTATGGTAAGTTTCTGTATGCTTCGAATCGAGGCGAATTAAACGAAGTAGTTGTGTTTTCTATTGATGAGAGTGGAAAGTTAACGCCTATTCAACACCTCTCAACGGATGGAAAAACTCCGAGAGATTTTGAAATTGATCCTTCAGGAAATTTTCTTTTAGTGGCCAATCAGGACTCTGGCACTATCGTCACTTTCAAGATCAATCAAACAACAGGACTGCTAGAAAAGACGGGTTTCATTGCAGAAGTCCCTTCCCCGGTTTGTATTAAGTTTCTGAATTAAACCCCTTTAAGGTAGATTTTGATCAAGTTCCTGTGATGATCCGCGTGATGGATAGTAAAGTACATCATTTCGCGTACCGTTAATTTACCCAAAAGTGGATGCGGAAATACAAACTCATCCATTTGGCTTTCGCTCCACTTGTTCAGCCTGTGATTGATGGCTTCAATGTTTTGTGTAAGCTGTGTTTGTAGCTTTTCTTTTTTTTCGAAACTGACTTTGTTTGGTACATAAGGTGCGGAAGCCCTTCCACCTGCTGATAGCCTTTCCTTGTATCGTTCCACCAAAGCCTCAAAAGTTCTAGAAGGGCGATTGGCTTTGCCGAATTTATAACTGATTAGGAACTTTGGGTAATTTAAGCCTTTGATGACTGGAGATGTACTTTTAATGAGGTGTTCCAATTGTTGGCCTGCCGACCATTTGCCCTCAGGAGCGTACTCGAATTCATCTGAATTTAGGGCGTTCAGTGCCTTGTTGAAATCGGTATAAGTGGTAATGAGCGCCTTTGAGATTTGATCCTTTTTCATGCTAGAATTTGCTTGTTTGAAGGTAGACCTTCTTTCTAAAAGGGCAAAATGAAAGCCGAGATTCCGTCTGAATTCTCGGCTTTGCAACTAACTAAAACACTTTTGTTATATACCGTGCATACTTACGGAGTGAATTGTTGAAGTGGATTTAGGAGGCTAAAACTTTTTCTGTTTTTTTAGTCAATTGTTCTGGAATTGCGTAAAAAGGCCAATATTGAATTCAAATTTTTTTTCAAGCACCCATTTATGAAATTTAAGTCTCTACTTTTTTTACTTCTGCTATCATCGTCAATATGCGCTCAGGAACGAAAATCTACCGCTTCTAAAAATGTAAGTATCTTACCTAACCAAATTGAAATGCCCGGTTTGGATAGAAGCCGGGCCATAAGATTATATCTTCCTCCAAACTATGACGAATCTAAAAAGGACTATGCTGTGCTGTACATGCATGATGGACAGAACTTGTTCGATGATGCAACTTCTTTTGTGGGTGAATGGGGAGTAGACGAAATCTTGGATCAACTTTATGAAAAGCAGGGATTCGAGTTGATTGTGGTTGGCATTGATAATGGGCAAGCAAAAAGAATGAGTGAATTGAGTCCTTGGGAAAACGCACAGTATGGAAAAGCTGAAGGCAAAGAATACATGGAGTTTATCGTGGATGTGGTAAAGCCATTGATAGACAAAAACTACAGAACGAAATCAGACCGCGAACACACCGCCATCATGGGCAGCTCAATGGGAGGTTTGATCAGTCATTATGCCATTTACCAATATCCAGAGGTTTTCGGCAAAGCAGGTATTTACTCCCCATCCTATTGGTATGCCCGAGGCGCCTTCGAAATTGTGGAAGAAAAACCTATGAGGAAGGATGCAAGACTGTACTTTTTTGTGGGGCAAAAAGAAGGCGAAATGATGGTCAACCCCATGAATGAAATGGTGGATTTGGTTTTGGCCAAGGGGCATCCTTCAAAAAACCTACAATCTATTATTGACCCAAATGGTGAGCACAACGAAAGGACCTGGAGATCTGATTTTGAAAATGCTGTGCTTTGGTTGTTTCAATAGTAATTCAAATTAATAGTTGGAATTCGTTTTTTTTGGAACTCTTCAATATATCTCAACTGTTGCAAAAACTGATTTATAATAAATAATACATGTTTTTGGTCAAAGCCCTTTGCTTCATTCCACTCTCTGTTTTTCATGCGATTGGAAAATTCGTTGCTTTTTTGCTGTATCATGTTTTTCGCTATAGAAGAGATGTTGTAAGGCAAAATATGACCGCGGCATTTCCCAAAATGTCCCTTCAAGAAATAAGAAAGGAAGAACGAAAATTCTATATCAACTTTGTAGATGTATTCTTAGAATTGATGAAAGCCTATCAATTCAAAAAGGAAGATTGGGTCAAACGCGTGCCTCTAAAAGGCGCTGATTTGATGTTGAAGTATTTAGACAAAGGACAACCCGTTATTTTGCTTTCTGGACATTCGGCCAATTGGGAATGGCCAGCATTTTCCATTGGCCGGCAAATGGGTTATACAATGGAATTTTTATACAAGCCAATCAAAAATGCTAGGTTCGATAAAATAATGCTGCGGCTGAGAACAAAGCATGGAGGAGTAGCAATACCTAAGGATTCCGCACTCAGGCAGATCATCAAGAAAAAGAATGAGGCAAGGATCATTGGTATTTTGGCCGATCAACTTCCGTCAATTGGCGCGGATAAGTACTGGATCAACTTTCTGAATCAAGAAACGGCCTTTTATACTGGGCCTCAAAAGATAGCAGAGCTGGTTAATTATCCTGTTTTTTATTCCGAGACCACTCGTTTGGCTAGAGGATATTATCAGACAGAATTTAAGGAAGTGATGAAGCCGCCTTATCAAAAAGGGGGGCAAGAAATTGTTCAAAAGTTTGCCGATCTGCTTTCCGATACCGTAGCCAGAAATCCTTCTGACTATCTTTGGTCACATAAGCGTTGGAAATACGACAGGAAGCAAGAACAGCAGGTGAAGGGTATTGCTTAACTAAGTATGGAGGCCCATTTGTTTTGTTATCAACTACTTGCGGTATTAGTAAAAAGCTGTTTTGTAGTTTTCTATCCTGAGTTCCGAGGCATCGGAACGAAGGAACTAAATTACATTTTAGACCCTTCCTGCGTCAGGGAAAGAAGCGTTTTATGGATGCTTTTATTGTCTGAAATTTGCTAGGCCTTCGAAAAATCTACCGATAGGATATATGAATTCCGATTTTCAAAAATCCAAAGTCGTCAATATGGCAATAGTTGACTTTCAGTTTATTCATCCCTCAAAGCATCTACCGGATTTCGATAAGCCGATTTTATGGATTGAAAACTAATGGTGCCCCATGCAATTAATAAAGCTCCGATTCCCGCAAAAATGAAAGCTGCCACCGTGATTGGGGTTTGGTAGGCAAATGCTCCAAGCCATGATTTGACAGCGATGTAAGCCAAAGGTGACGCGATAAGAATTGCGATGATCACCAATTTTGTGAATTCGCCACTAAAGAGCACAACAATATCCTTCACACTGGCACCCAAAACTTTTCTGACGCCTAATTCTTTGGTTCTTTGTTCCGAAGTAAAGGCGGCTAAACCGAATAGACCTAAACAGGCGATACTCAAAGCCATGACCGTAAAAACATTGAGTACCTGAATCATTTGTTGTTCAGTTCTAAAACTGCTCTCAAAGTCTTGGTCCATAAAGCTGTATTGGAAAGGTAGGCCAGGCTTTAAACTGCGCAACTCGGCTTGTACTTCATCAAGCAGTTGGCGCAGCTGCTCTCCCGAACCCACCATGTTGGGGTTTATTCTCGCAGAAATATAAGATGTTCCAATGTTGTAGAGCTCATCATTTGTTTTATGCGCAATCATCAGTGGGCTGATTGCCATTCTGAGGCTGTTATAATTGAAATCTTCCACCACGCCAATCACTTCGAATTTAATGGTTTCTGAAGTTGGAAATGTAACATGTTTCCCAATTGGACTGTCCTTATCATAACTCTCCTTGCTGCCAAAGCCGAGAAGTTTTACTGCCGATTCATTAAGTACAATGGCATATTTATCGCTAGCGCGGGTATCATCAAAATTTCTTCCGACTATAAATTGAGGAGAGAGTAAGTCAAGATAATCCTCATCAACAATTAAACGGTTGATGGAAACAGGCGTATTTTCTGGTCCTTCGGCTTTGTATTTGTCTTCGTTAAAAATATTTGGAGCCACTAAATCGGAATAACCGATTTGTGTAAAGGCTGGATTTTGTGCCAGTCTGTTTTGGAAGGTTTCGATTGAAGAACGATTGAGCAATTCTAGATTATGGATTTGCAGGATGTTTTCATCTTCGAAACCGATATCATAATTAGCAATATAGTTGATCTGCTGCCTCACAAATGTAGTGCTGATGATCAAGGTGATGGACACAGTGAATTGAAAGACAACCAAGGCATTTCTAATCCCTTTTCCTTTAAATCCATTTCCTAATTTTCCTTTTAGTGCATTTATAGGTTTGAAAGAAGAAAGATAAAAAGCTGGATAGCTACCAGCGATAAAGCCCAAGCCAATAATGAACACCACCAAAGTAACTGCAAAGAATGGGTTTTGAAGCTCCTGATAAAGCGATAAATTTTTATTGGCAATGGTATTGAAGGAGTTGATGCACAATTCACAAAGGATCAAGGCGATTGTCGTACCAACCGCAGCAAACATTATAGATTCAAAAATGAATTGATTGGCAATGGATTTTCTACCCGACCCCAATACCTTTCTTACGCCAACTTCTTTTGCTCTGCCAGCAGAGCGGGCCGTGGAGAGGTTCATAAAGTTGATACAGGAAAGAATCAAGACTAAAATACCAACCGCACCGAAGATTTTTACATAGGCCACATTACCAGATGGGCCAATTCTATTGCCTGTAACAGGCGAGTGTAGGTAAGCTTCGCGAATGGGCTGCATGCTCAAAGTCCATTCTTTGCCTTCTGGGACAAAACTCGCATAGGATTCGCCAAAAGCACGTTCGACTGCCGGGGCAGCCCATTTAGGTGGAATGGCATTTAGTTTTTCTTGAATGCTTTCGATATCGGCATCTTTAGCCACCTTAACATATGTAACGAAAGTTGTCCAAATCCATGTCCATTCGCGGGCTTTGATATATCGATAAGTACTCATGGAAGTCATCATATCGAATTGGATATGTGAGTTGGTTGGAATATCTGCTAAAACAGCTGTCACTTTAAATGGCCCAGCATTTTCGCCTTGCCTTACTTCGAGAGTTTTGCCCATTGGGTCTTCCTCACCAAAATATTTTATAGCCGTACTTTGGGTGATGATGATACTTAATGGTGCTGTGAGTGCTGTTTTTGGATTGCCTTCTAAAATTGGAAATGAGAAGAGCTCAAAAAAATTGTCTTCGGCTGCATAAACCTTGGCTTCCTTAAAAGAAATAGGGTCTGCGTTTAAAGGTTGGTAGGTGACTAAATTTTCACCTGAATCATGAATTCGGGTGACCTGAGTGAATTCAGGAATATCTTCCTTTATGGCAATGGCAACGTTAGGGCCTGTGGAGCCAAAATCTGTGTTCCAATCTCCCCAAATCATAGGTTGATTGATACGATAAACTTGATCTGCATCTTTATGAAAACTGTCATAGGATACCTCGTCCTGCACAAATAGTGCGATCAATAGACAGGCCGTAATGCCTATGGACAATCCTACAATATTTAGAATGGTGAATTGTTTATTGCACTTGGCATTTCGAAGCGCAACTTTCAACATGTTCTTTAGCATGGCCTTAAATTAAGTATTTGAGTTGGCTTCTTTCCAAATGCCTTGCCAAGAATAAAACCGCGTTTAATGCCTTTAATACCTATTTTTTTTTAGGAATCTCATGAGAATCATGTACTGTATAGAACATTACTGTTCGGTGGCGGACGGGAGATGTGGCGAGGTGTTGAGGTGTTGAAGTGTTGATGTGTTGAAGGGCTGATGTATTGATGTGTTTGAGTAATAACTGATGCTGGGAACTTTGACGGGTTTTGATTTATATTAATGTTACGGGCAGGAAGCCCTTAAAACTAGCAGTCATATTGAGCTTGTCTCAGTATCTGTTGGTTATTGGCACTGTTGTTTGCTGTTAGTTATTGTGTTTATCAGCTATCACAGGTTTCTGAGAACTTGTGAAAGGAAGGTAGAATATTCGTCAATCCACCCCTGCCCCGCCAGCGGGGTATATCCGAGGTTGATCAAAGTGCTGAGCTCAAAACTAGCAGTCCTACTGAGCTTGTCTCAGTATCCCTCAATATACTAGAGTGATAGTTAAGATAAATTCAAAAAATTAGGTTTTTGATTTGTGTGCTTTTGCAGAATCTGAGAGTTGAGAAGTGTACAGCAAACAGGCAGACCCTGAAACAAGTGCAGGGTGACAGCGAAAAAAAAGCCTCAATCCATTGCTGAATTGAGGCTTTTGTGCTTTTATTAAAATTGAGATTACTCTCCTAAAATCGCTGTGCTTCTTTTGATAAAGTCCGTTAAGGCTTTTCCTTCTAACAAACCTTGAGAAAGCAGGGCCAAATCGAAAGCTTGTTTAGCCAAACCTTCCTTTGCTTCTGTTTCAGAAGCGTTTAAGATTTTATCGGCTAGTTTATGGTTTCCGTTTACGGTTACATTATAGCTATCTGGCATTGAACCGAACATGTTGAAACCACCTCCGCCAGTGGCTTGCATGTCTTTCATTCTGCGCATAAACTCAGGCATGGTTACCGATACAGGCGCATCTGAGGGCGCTAAAGCCTCGACTGCTACTGTATAAGTTTTGTTAGCAATGGCAGTATCGAAAATTCCTTTCAGACTTTCTTTTTGCTCATCCGTAATTACCATTTCGCGCTTCTCGTCTTTATCAATCAGCTTGTCAATGTTATCCGCATCTACGCGTTTGATTTGCGTGTTTTCCAACTTCATTTCCATATGGTTGATAAAGTGGCTGTCGATTGGCGTGTCAAAAACAAGAACATCATAACCTTTATCAATCGCTGAGCTGATGAACGCATCTTGCTTGGCAGGATTTGTCGCATAAAGCCATATTTTGTTTTTGTCTTTATCTACCTGATTTGATTCGATATGCGTTTCGTATTCTTTTAGCGTAAAGCATTTTTTCTCAGTGTTTTTCACCAAAACAAAGTCCTTCGCTTTATCATAGAATTTTTCTTCCGAAATCATACCGTACTTCACGAACAGGCCAATGTCATCCCATTTCTTCTCATACGATTCTCTCTCTTTTTTGAAAAGATCGCCTAGTTTTTCACCTACTTTTTTGGTGATATAAGCGTTGATCTTTTTCACATTACCGTCTGATTGCAAGTAGCTTCGCGAAACGTTCAAAGGAATATCTGGCGAATCAATTACACCATGCAATAACATCAAGAATTCAGGCACAACATCCTTCACCTCGTCTGTAATAAATACCTGGCGAGAGTAAAGCTGAATCTTGTTTTTTTGAATTTCGAAATCGTTTTTGATTTTAGGGAAGTAAAGAATTCCTGTTAGCTCAAATGGATAATCCACATTCAAATGAATCCAGAACAATGGATCTTCAGAGAATGGATAAAGCTCTTTGTAGAATTTAAGGTAATCTTCATCTGTCAAATCAGCCGGTGCTTTTGTCCAAAGCGGGGTGGTGTTGTTGATGATGTTGTCCTCTTTAACCGTTTTCCATTTTTTCTTACCGTCTTTGTCTTCACCGTCTTCAACCGACTTGTCCTTTTCACCAAATTTTACTTCAATAGGAAGGAATTTGGCGTATTTGGTAAGTATGTTTTGGATCCTAGATTCCTCTAAAAACTCTTCAGAATCTTTGTTGACATGGAGTGTAATTGTAGTACCCCGCGTCTTTCTTTTTCCTTCGGTGATTTCGAATTCAGTAGAACCATCACAAATCCATTTGGCAGGTTCAGCTCCTTCTTGATAAGAAAGCGTATCAATTTCTACATTATCCGCCACCATAAAGGCAGAGTAGAAACCAAGACCGAATTTACCGATGATCTCTTTGGCATCTCCAGCATCTTTGAATTTTTCAACGAATTCACTGGCGCCAGAGAAAGCGATTTGGTTGATGTATTTTTTGATTTCCTCAGCCGTCATTCCAAGACCGGAATCGCTGATGGTAATCGTTTTTTTCTTTTTGTTCACACTTACTTCTACCTGAAGTTGGCCTAGATCGCCAGTGTATTCACCAAGGGCAGCAAGCCTTTTGATTTTCTGACTGGCATCGACTGCATTGGATACCAATTCTCTTAAAAAGATCTCATGATCTGAATAAAGAAACTTCTTGATGATTGGGAAAATATTCTCGGTGTGAATCGAGATTGTACCTTTTTCTTGCATGGCTATTTTGTCAGTTTTTTAATTCTAGTGGCCAATAGACAAATGCCATACCAAGCCAATTTGGGTGACAGGGTGACAGAATTTTGGTCTTTGGTGTCGGTGATTAGCCTAACAGGTGTACTTTTGAAGTTTGAGTCTTGAGTTTTGAGCCTTGGGACTTGTTTTTTGGAATTTGTGATTTGTGATTTGAGATTTTGTTTTTTGGAATTTGATTTTTGTAATCCAATCGACAAGTACCAAATTTTAACAAAAAAATATTACACTCTAAAATCCTTGTTTTCGTAGCGTATTGCAACAAAATGGTACAGAACATGAATTTTTTTTGAAATATTTTCAGGGGGGTATTGACATTTATTCAAATGATATGTAACATTAACCAGTCAAATGAAAAGGGGTAGCCGAAAACCTTATTGAGAGTAGGCTTTACTAATGGTAAAATATGGTGGTGCACAACCTGTTTTACCGCTTTTTTGCTTGACAAAAGGGCGATGCCGAAAACCCAATATCCAGAGTAGGCGCGAAAACTTAAGTTTGAAATCATGATTAGAGAAAAAATAAAGAAATTTAGTTTATTGCTAATAGCAAGTTTTCTGTTGTTGCTGTTTTTTGGGATCAGTAATGATGCAGTTGCTCGTGCTGGAAATGCCAAGGCCAAGGCTGTTATTACATATGACGCGAATAATATCCCGCATTTGGATTGCACAACTTGTGACCCTGATGGGACATGTACTGTGACGAGCTGCACGCCTCCAGAGCAATAGAAAACAAATATTAACGTAAAATTTAAAGCCATGAGAAAAATAAATTTTAAAATACATGCTATCTGCAGTTTATTCTGTTTGCTAGTGTTACTTTTCTTAAGTAATCAATCTTATGCTTACGCAGGTGGAAGCGGAGATGTAAAAGCAAAATGGGTTATCACTTATGTTAACGGTATACCACAACACGATTGCACAACTTGTGACCCTGATGGGGCATGTACAGCAGTGAGTTGTACTCCACCAGACAAATGATAATAGCGTTATTAATCACATACTTTACACAGTTGACCCTCATCTAGGGTCAACTTGATTTTACATAATGATGAGAAGAATATACGGGTTGATTTTTGTTGCTCTAATGCTGAATTCCTGTGGCATAAATAGTTCGAATTCTAATTTGGTTGAAGTCATTAACCCTGTAGAAAATGGAGACTTTGTTCTAAAAGTTGAAGACACGATAGTAATTGATGAGTTGTATAAACTTCTTTGGTCAATAAAAATTGTTACTGATGAGAATGGGGTTATAAATGGCTTTTGGGCACACGATGGTCCAGGTCTTGCTGTTTATAAGTTTGATCAAAATGGATCGCTATTAAAAACAATGGTTTTGCCAAGTATCAACGAGCCAAATGGAATTAATCGGATTACTGACATGAAAATTTTAAATGCAGATTCTGTTTTTGTTTTTGATGCAGAATTCAATAAAGTTGTTTTATTCAATGAAGAATCTATTATCATTAACACTTGGAAAATTAGTAATTATGTCCCTGAGATATCAACGGAAAGAAATACTGAAATTGTTGACATTTATAAGAACGGTTCGGGGAATTTAATTATCGATTTAACTGGTTATAGCAATTACTACTACTCATCTGATAGGGATTTTTATAAAAAAAATACCCTGTTATATCAAATTAACCTAGAGAGCAAAGAAGTAAGAAAGGGACTTAGCTATCCAATAAATAGTCCATACAGAAAATACCTTTTTTGGAGCGGAAATATTCCATATGTGAGAAAATTAGATTCAGCTTATTTGGCAGTTTTCGCACACGATGAACACCTTTATTTTTATGGTCATGACCTAGAGGAGCTTTCATCATATTCAACTAACCCTAGAAACTTCCCTGATGCTGTTGGTAATGAATTTGGTTCAAAGCAAACAATGAATTACGCAAGAATCGATAGAAAAATTAATGGATATAATCAAAAGATCAACGATGTCTTTAAGACAAAAACAGGAAGAAATTTTTCTAGAATATACAGTGCACCTCTTGGTGATAATCCAGATATTCCAGATGATTATCTGACCTTTATGAAAGGTGATTATAGGTCCAAATATTATCTTCAGGTATTTAATTTAGACGATATTCGAAATGGCATTACTAAAGTATATCCAGATTTAGAGGTAGGCAACTTAAACATTGGTAGTCTTTTATATATAGACTTTGAAAATAGATATTATTTTCTCGAGCAGAATACCAACAAGGAAGAAACTCGAATCCTTGTGGCACGGATAGTTAGAAGATCAATTCAATAGTTGTGAGATATATTTTTTTCTGATTTTATCTCTTTTGCTTGGCCTAATATTTTCTGCTAGAAAATTGAACAACTCAATTGAAGAGGCATCAGAATCAATCTTATCTTGTAAGAATGGTTTTGGCTTATTTATGACCTTTATACTTTACTTACTATAGAGGCAACTAGATGTGTACATTAGGGATTTGGTCAGTAGATAAGTAAAAGAACCTATTTCCTAATATCAGTTTTTATTACCTCTTCCTCCCCACCACCCAATAAGCCAGCGGCACAAAGAACAGCGCGGTGAAAGTGCCAATGGTGAGCCCACCAATTACCGTGTAAACTAGCGGTCTTTGTAAATCAGCCCCAATACCTGATGAGAACACCACTGGCAATAAGGCTAGAATGGTGGTAATCGAAGTCATTAGAATTGGCTTAAGGCGAATCTCGCCCGTTTTAGCAATTGCCTTTTCTAGTATTTGATTTTTGGAAATTATGATTTGCTCATTGATACTTTCCTCTCTCAATCTATTGATGGTGTCTATTTTAAGGATGGCATCATTCACCATGATTCCCAACATTACAATAATCCCAATGGCCGACATTACATTGAGCGTTCCGCCTGTAAGCATCAGCACAATCAAAGCGCCTGAAATACCCAAAGGCAAAGTGAGGATTACGATTAAAGGTTGTACCAATGACTCGAATTGCGCAGCCAAAATAAAGTAGAGGAGCAAAACGGAAATCACCAAAATAAAGATCAACTGCTGCAGGTTTTCGCGGCCTTCAAAATAGCTACCATCAAAATCAATCGTAAGACCCTGTTGAGCAGCTTTGCCAGGAAGTTGGGCGGTTAATGCTTCAATTGTGGCTTCATCTAATTCTTCCCATTCTAGGCTTTGATAAACGCCAGTTCTATCGGCTGTTACTGCTTTGGTATCCTTCACAAATTGGAAGGTGACAAAATTGGAAAGAGGGTATTGCTGGTTTTTTCTACCTGTTACAGATATTCCATTCAGTTTCGATCTGAAATCATCTTTTCCACGCTGAATCCTGATAGGAGTCACTTCTCCAAACCGTCTGATTTCAGTCACCAAATAACCTTCTAATGCTTTAGAAAGGGCCTCTTTCATAGCGGATTCTGAAATGCCATAAAACGATAAGGCTCGGGTGTCAATCAGGGCTTCCATGGATTCTCCAAACTGAAAGCCACTGCCGAGTCTAGACGGCTCATTCGAAATTTGGCTTACCTCTTTTTGGATCGAGGCCAACATGTCTTCGTTCAGCCTTTCGCCCCCGGCCAACTTCTTCCACTTGGCAATAAAGAATTTCTGATTTGAATTGAAGATCTGGTCAAAAGCATTGGGCGCATCTTCCACTTGGAAAGAGGCATTCGTATAGTTGCTCTCTAAGAAGGTAATCAGCTTGGCCTCCAAAACGATTTTATCAGCGGGGGACTCAGATTTCAAATAAACCTCGGCAGTTTCGACAGAATTGTTTTGCTCGGTCAACAAAAATTGTTTCAGGCCAATATCAGATTCACTGGTGATGTCGCTGCTTATATTTTCTAAAATGTTTGTCACGCGCTTTTTATTTTCTTCAGCATCTAGCGGTTCATTCCACTGAATCGAAACCAATGTTTCAGTTTTTTCTATTTCCGGTAATCCTGTTTTTTCTGCTTTGATAATTAGAAAATAAGCCAAAGGAATAAGCGCCAAAAGAATAAGCAGGCTGACGGTTCTAAATCTCCAAACCACTTTAAAAATGGCTTTATAAATTTTTAGAATGCCTATAAAAATAAGGCTGTCTTCTTTGATCGGTTTTTTGACATTTTCGAAAAACTTTCTGTACAAAAGCGGCAGTAGCACAAAGGAGACAATCAAGGAGGTACCTAAAATGATCGTAACGGAAAGCGCCTGGTCATAAAAAAGTGCACCAGAAAGCCCATTCAGAAAAACAAGAGGAACAAAAACGGCAAGCGTAGTAAGTACCGAGCTGATGAGTGGCGTCATCACTTCATTGACGCCCTCAATACAGGCGGCAACTATATCTAGGCCGTCTTTTCGCTTGCGGGTAATATTGTCGATTACGATGATTGAATTATCAATCAACATCCCCAAACCAAGCGCCAAACCACTCAGTGAAATAATGTTAATGGAAAGGCCAAAAGCAAAGAAAAATAGAAAGCTGATCAGCAGCGAAATAGGTAGGGTAATGCCCATCATGATTGGCATTCGTACATTGCCCATAAAAAGAAAAAGCACGGCAAAGGCGAAAATTCCGCCATAAATCAAGCTGGTTTTTAAATTATCTATGCCCGCATTGAGCAATAGTGATTGGTCTTGGGTGGCCTCAAAGTCGGTGGATGGATAATCGATTTTAAAATTTTCGATGGCTTCATACAGCAGCGGTGTAAGCGCTGTCATTTTTGCATTCGCCTGCTTATGCACTGTAATTACCAAGGCTTCGGTTTGGTTGCTGAGGTGATACCCCAGTCTTTTTTCAGGCTCGAAATTGATGTCTGCAATTTCTTTTAAGGTGATTACATCTCCTTCGGTATTAATGATGGGCAGTTTTTCGATTTCATCCAAATCGTCCAGTCGATTGGCCATTCTAACGAAATAGCGGTATTGGCCATCCTTGATTGAAAGCTGCTGCAATTCTTGATTGGCGCCTTGAAGCACCTGATCAATCTGTTGCTCAGCAATATTGAATGCCCTGATTTTATCCAAATCAGGGGTAATGCTGATGTATTTGCCCTGAAATCCATTGATATCTACAATCGAAACTCCAGGGATTTGTTCGATTCTCTTTTTTAAAATCCTTTCTGCCAATTCTGAAACTTCGGTATAGTCAGTGCCAGCTTTTGGAATTACCTGAATTCTAAGGATGGGAATGTCCGAAGTATTGATTCTGACCACCTGAGGGCGGTCCATATCGCGTGGCAATGTCTCTTGGAGCCGATCAATTTTTTCGTTGATTTCGATATAAGCCAGGTCCATGCGAGTGCCGAAGTCGAATTGAAGTTTCACTAAACCTGTTTCGCTTTGTGCAATACTTTCTACCGATTTAAGACTGTTCAAAGTATTTAATTCCGATCGGATCGAGCGCAATACATTGTTTTCGATGACCGAAGGTGGGTTATTGGGGTAATTTACCTTGATAATGATCGAAGGCACTTCAATGCTCGGCAGCAGCGAAACTGGCAATTCGCGCAGCGCCAAAAAACTGAAAAACAGAATACCCAAAAAACTCAGGAAAACGGCAACAGGTCTATTGATTAAAAATTTAACCATTTGACTTAATTGTTCGAAGTGGAAAGTTCTTGAGTCGCAATGCTTACTCTTGCGTCATGCGCAATTTGCAAGTTGTTGCTGATGATCACGCTATTGCCATCTTCTAGGCCTTCCAGCACTTCAATGTCCACGCCATTGTCTAAACCAGTTTTCACGTACTTCCATTTCGCCAAACCATTTTCTAAAGTGAAAATGACTTCTTTGCCGCTTTTGATTACCAAGGCTTCTCGTGGCACAATAATGTTTTTGGCTTGAGGAACACGCACAATGGCATTGGCATTCATGCCGGGCAACAAGCCCTCGGTATCTTTTAATTTGAGTTTTACCTCAATCATTCCATTTTCATCTACCCGTGGATTGATTTCCGAAACATGGGCCACAAAGGATTGGGTCCTGCGGGCCAAAGGAAAAACATCTGCAACAAGACCAGACCTGAGAAAGCCAAAGTCGGTTTCCAATACCTTGGCGGTGAGTGTTAAATTGTTGGGGTCGTATATGGAGCACAGGGTATTGCCAGCAGAAACTAAGCTGCCCTGTTTGAATTCTAAATCCACGATCACACCGTCTGAAGGTGCTTTTAAAATAGTGTTTTCAAGATTGATTTCGGCTTCGCGAAGGCTGATTCGAGCATCCTTTAGGCCTGAATTCAATTCGAAAGTATTGATAACGTCTTTGTTGATAGAAGTTCCTCTGGTGATAGAGTCATTCCTGTAGTTGAGGTAAGCCTTTTCAACAGCAACTTTGGCTTTTTCCACGGCAAATCTTTCGTTTCGGTTTTCAAGTTGACCGATGATCTGACCTTTCTTGACCCTTTGGCCATTTTGAATCGATAGTTTTTCGAGGTATCCGCTGGTTTCGAAATTGATTTTGAGCTCATATACCGACTCAATGGTGCCTGTAGCATTGACCAGAAACTCAAAAGGCCTGTACTCAGCTGTGGCCACAGCCACTTCGGTTGGTTTTACTTCTTTGCGCAAGGCCTCAAGATCAGGCTCTTCAACTACAGTTTTTTGCTGTTGACAAGCTAAAGACAGTAGCATTAAAATCACTATCGAAAAAAAATGTTTCATAATAGCCAAAAATAGGGCTAAATATTGAATTTTAAACTAATAAGTCAGTTATATAAAAATTAGAGAGTACCCCATTCCTCCTATCCTTGCTACAGTTGTTTATCTTGAGAGTAAATATTACTTATTTCTTGAGAATGAAAAACAGATTCTTTCTTATCTAAAATATAGACTGGTGGTTATCTAGTGAAATTGGCTAAACTAGTTCAACGGATTTTTCAGTGTTGGGTTAGCAATTGGATCAAAGTCAATGGCACCAATTATCTTGCCTTTTTCAATGATTATTAATTGTGGGTATATTGACGATATTTTATCTAACCGTAGATAGTTGCTACTGTCAAGTGAATAATCTTCCGGGTTTAATTGATATCCTATTTGATTTCTGAAAAGTTTATAATCACCGACATTAGTGAAAACAGTATGAATACGTAGGTCTTGAGGTATTTCTTCACTAATTATATAACTTGTCGCACTTGAAATACAACCCCCGCAACCTTCACCTGGAATTATAATAATTCGATCAAAAGTTAGAAGTGAAGGGTTAATTTTTCTAATTTGCTTATTAAGGAGTATCAATTTATCCTCGGTTTTGTTGCATGATAACACAAGCAAAAGAATGAGTATAATGATGTAAGAACTATTGTAGTTTGAATATCTCAAGGGTTAAATTGTTTTCGTCATTTGAATAAAGATCTTTACGGGCAATTAGCAATCCATCTTTGGAGACACCTATCATTGACGGGTCATATTTTTCTTTCTCAAGCAGAATTTCTGAAAGTATTTGGAACTGCTGATTAAATGTTATTATGGATATATCGGGAATCCAATCACCACCCTTCACCTCCTCTAAGGTCGGTCGAGCATAGACAATCCTGTAATAGACGTTTCTGAATTGGTCATATAGCAGACCCGCAAAATCTGAATTGGAGAAGCTGTATAAATCTTGTTTTTGATAAAAGGAGTCATCCCTAGGTTTGGTCCCAAACTTAATATCCTCATCCATCGGCTCGAATGCGGATATTTGATTTGACGGAATTTTTGCTTTTGAATTGGTTTGGTTTTCGATGTTTCGAATATGAATGTTTTCATCGATTGGAAAATTGATTAGGATATTTTGACCGTCAAAAGCTAGCGTAGAGAAGTATTTAAAGGAGCCACCCCAATAGGCTTCGGAATAAATTTTTGGAAAAACAAAATCATAGCGTATCGCGCCTGTTACAATATTGACTATAGTTTGACTGGGTGTATTGGAATAATCATTCAATGGCTGTGCCAATGTTGAAGGAAAAAATATTTCTTTACCAACAATCTGAAATTTAGCCAATCCTATAGGTTCGGGAATGATTTGGAGGTTGGAATTATTAAAATCCACTATTTTGAATTTATTGGTCAATTGAGTGTCTCCGTTAAATAGAAAAAGTGTCCCTAAATTGGGATTGTAGATAAAAATGGAATCTCGATTATGGATCAAATGAGAGCCAGCCGCTAAAGCACCAACTCCCTTGGGGCCTTGCATATCGAATTTATGGATTTTTTCAACTTGTTTATTTGCTAAAGAATAGACGTACAATGAGTTAGTCTGTCTATTGATAAATGATACTGTTTCGCTAGAATCGTTTAAATGATCAATTGAAAAGGACAGACTTTTGAAACCCGTTAGACTGTCTAAAGGGAACTCAATATTGCCAGTACTGGTCAACGCTTTACTATTCTGGGAATTTGCCTCATTGTTATTATTTTTCTCCGAGATTGTGCTACAAGAGAGTAGAATTAGAGAGAATAAGGGCAATATGTGTTTTCGTAAGTTCATAATGTAATTTTAAAGTGAAGGGTACGAAATTTCGTACTCTTCACTTAGTTTTTTTAAAAAATTATCCAATTACTGGTATGCTGCCGCTACATGCTGGCCCTGTGCCATAACCATAACATAAATCTGCAGTCCCTCCTGGCTCTCTTCGGCAATGTCCAGTGTTTTCACTTTCAACTGAACTGACCTCACAACTCCCATAGGTGTTAAGAGAGAAGAAGATCGCAAAAACGAAAGTCATCGAAGCTAGAAAATATTTGATTTTTAACATAGTGATAATTATTTAATATTTATCTCTTCCCGAATTGGAGGGTGGATTTATAACCCTTGCCTTTTCATACCGGTACTGAAAGGCAAGTTGAATGTAGTAAGTTTATTTTGATTTTCAAATGAATTTTGTAAAAAAAAGACTAAATAAAATTGATAAGCACAAATTAGTAGTTGAAACATACTCAATTGTAAATCGTAACGAAGCAGTGTTCGCATAGTCTCGCGCTTTGATTTTGTTTTTGAACTTTCATCATCTATAATTTATAAATATTGGGTTTGTAAATCTGAATCTAATATCTTTCAACAATGAAGCGACCCTTCCGATTGGTAATTGTATTTGTGGTGCTGGCCATGGTCGGGGTTGCGTTAATTCCTAAGCTCAATATTAATTTTACTCCGCGCTATACCAAGCCGGCCATTACCATCACTTACACACTGCCCAAATCTTCGCCTGATATTGTGGAGCGTTTGGCTACTTCACCTCTCGAAAATGCCATTTCGCAAATCGAGGGCATCAATAAAGTGTATAGCATTTCTAGGTACAATCAAGGTACTATTGAGCTTTCTTTCGATAAGGGAGAAGACATGGAGTTTAGAAAGTTTGAGGTCAATGCGGTCATTCGAAATATCTATAAAAAACTCCCTGAAAATATGTCGTACCCAAGGGTAGAGCAGCGGGGTGGCGAAACACAAAACAAGGCAGAATCACCTATTTTGTTGTACTCGGTCAATGGACCCTATGCATCCTACAAAATAAAAAAGGATGTAGAAGAATACATTCAAAAATCACTATCGGCCATCAAGGAAATAAAAAGGGTAGAGGTTACTGGCGCCAATGATTTGCAAATCACTGTCAATTTTGATCCTCAAATGATGCTGCGCTATGGCCTTTCGAAGAATGACATTGTGAACAGCTTAAACCTTTTTCAGGATGTCAATTATCCCGGTTTGGTCAAAAATGCGGCTGGACAGCAATTTTACTTTAGAACTTCGTCCGAGATCAATAGCCTAGAAAGTTTAGAACAAGCTATCATTGGTAAGATGGAAGGCAAAGACTTGATTTTGAAAGATGTGGCCAAGGTCTTTATTGAGGAGCAATCGCCTACAAGTTATCAGCGCATCAACGGGCGAAATGCCATTAACCTGAGTATTTACGCCCGCGAAGGAGTGAATAAAATTGTATTGGCCGAACAAATCAGAAATGAAATAGCATTGCTGAAGCCTACTTTACCAGCAGAAATGGAAGTGCTCTTGGAGCGGGACGATACCGAGTTTTTGAATAAGGAAATGGACAAGGTTTACAATAGAACGGGTCTTTCCGTCATCATTCTGTTGGTTTTTATCTTTTTGATCAATCGAAAAGTGAAATATCTTTTCACGCTTTTTTTGGGTATCGCCATCAACCTTTGTATCACTGCGATTATCATTTATGCATTGGATGTTGAGCTGCATATCTTCTCCATAGCGGGCCTCACCATTTCTTTCGGGTTAATTGTAGACAATGCCATTGTGATGCTCGATCACATGTATCGCAAAAAGAACAGAAATATTTTTGTGGCGCTGTTGGCGGCCTCGCTTACCACCATAATGGCGCTTTTGATGGTACTGCTCTTGCCAGAAGAAGACCGCAGGGACCTGACCGATTTTTCAATTGTGGTGGCCATTAATTTGGCGGTTTCTTTGGTGATAGCGCTATTTTTCACCCCCGCATTATATCAACTTCTCTTCAAAGAGCAGTTGCAAAGGGCTCAGCTTTTCTCAATCGCGCAGCTCAGAAGAAAGGTCAAATGGTTCAAGGCTTATGGTACAGTAATTGGTTTTTTTGTTCGTTTTAGAAAGTCCTTTATCGTGCTCGTCATCTTGGCCTTTGGCTTACCGGTTTTCAAACTGCCTGTGCAATGGGAGGGTCAGGATTGGTACAATAAGTCTATCGGTAGCGATACTTATCAGGACGAAATCCGACCGATTACTGATAAAATTTTTGGCGGTGCCCTGCGAAAATTTATGACCGAAGTTTATGAAGGTTATTACTATCGCCAAGCCGAACAAACCCGACTTACGGTGCAGGCCACACTGCCATTGGGCACAACACTAGAAGATGCCAATTTTGTGATTTCTAAGGTGGAAGAGTATTTAGAAGGGGTAAAGGGGGTTGATAAATTCATCACCTACGTAAACAACCGAACCGGCAGAGTAGAAATTACTTTCGAGCCAGAATATGAGTATTCTGCACTGCCTTATCAGCTCAAAGGGAGGCTGCAGGCGCGTTCCGTAGATTTAACTGGGGTGCAATGGTCGGTTTACGGGGTGGGCAGAGGATTTAGCGTGGGCGGTGAACGCGATGAAATCCCGAGTTTCAGGATTAGAATGCGGGGCTATAACTATGATGAACTCGATCGGCAAGCCGAAGTGATGGCGCAAAAACTGCTGAGTCACCCAAGGATCCAAGTGGTAAATACCAATGAGCAAATGGGCTATGGAATGGGCAAAAGCAGCGAGTATGTAATGGATTTTGATGTCGATAGATTGGCCAGGGCGGGGGTGAGCCGTGGTGAGATCGTAAGTGTCATTTCGGATTATACGCTGCCCAATGGGGCTTCGGCTGCTGCCAATTATAACGAAGAGCGATTGCCAATTTTTGTGAAATCAAATAATGCCAAGGCTTTCTCGAAATACGATTTGATGCAAGAGGCCTTGCCTATCGATACCAGCAGGTTGTTAAAAGTGAGTGATTATGCGAGTTTGAGCTTTGAAGAAACTGCCAACGAAATCCACAAGGAGGACAGGCAATACTTACGATTGGTGGCTTTTGATTATCTGGGATCGCCCAAATTTGGAGCCCAATACCGTGATAAGGTGATAGAAGAAATGAAGTTGAGTTTGCCAGTGGGTTACCAAATTGATGTGCAGGATAATTACTTCAGGTTTGCGAAAGAAAAGCGAAAATATGGCCTATTGGGCTATTTGATTTTGGGCATCTTCTTTATCTGTGCCATACTTTTCGAAAACCTGAAACAACCCTTTTACATCATAATCACCATTCCAATTTCCTTTATAGGCCTTTTCTTAATTTTTTCGTTATTCGATTTTTCATTTGATCAAGGGGGCTATGCGGCCTTTGTAATGTTGGGTGGTTTGGTGGTGAATGCGGCAATTTTCATTGTCAACGATTTAAATAACACAAGTTTAAAGCAGTATAATCGAGCGGTTTTGCGCTCTGTTTTAGGTAAATCCATGCCAATTTTGCTGACCATTCTATCTACCTGTTTTGGATTGATTCCTTTTTTAATGGAGGGAGAAAACGAAGTTTTTTGGTTTGCTTTGGCCATTGGTACCATTGGCGGGCTGGTGTTTTCAATGGTGGCCGTATTTGTTTGTCTTCCAGTTTTCTTATCCACTAAAATTCAGAAAGTTTAACATTTTTCAAGCCTCAAGGCATGTATATTTGCAAATCGGATACAACTAAAACAATTCAGGTCGTGTCAAAATTGGAGGTTGTTAAAGAAATTAAAATTTGAGCATGAAGGAGTTAAAAGGAAATACGGTAACAAGAATTTTGGTAAGCTTAATGTTGGTCATTGTGATGGTTCAATCCTGTTCGAAAGATTTACCAGAACCCTACAATCCAGTACTTCAATTAGAAATTGACCTTAAGTTGATCGATGCTTATGTAGCCGCCAACAATCTTACGGTTGAAATAGAGCCCAATTCCAAAATGAGGTACATCATCAATGAAGACGGCAATGACATTGAAGCCGCTTCTGGCGATACCGTTTACGTCAACTACGAGCTCAGTTTATTGGATGGCACCTTTGTGGACACCAGCGATGAGCAAAAGGCCAGAGATAATAACATATTTAACGAAAACCGAAATTACGTTCCCTTCGGATTTATCATAGGCCGTGGCATGGTAATTCCTGGTTTCGAAATTGGTACTTTATTGCTTGAGGAAGAAGGGGCGGGTACTTTTATTATTCCATCAGTTTATGGCTACGCCAATTCGGCTTCGGGAATTATACCAGCAAATTCCAATCTGATTTTCAAGATTGCAATTACTACCATTAATAAGTAGATAGGCTCAACGGATAACTTATGCAATGACAAATTCAAAATGGAAACTCATAGTCCTATTTGTTATTTGTGTATCCGTTGGTTGTGCTTCTAAAACTCAGGAAAAGCTCAATACTGAATTTGAACTTCTAGTTACGGATGAGATATTAGAAATCCCCATTGACTCCGCTACATCCAATATAAGTCCCTATTTATATTCTTATTTGGATCAAAATGGAGGTGAGAATGACTTGCTGTTTTCGGTAAACATATTTAATAACTCCCTCGAAATCTATTCAACGAAGAAAGCATCACTTCTAAAAACATTAACATTCGAAAGAGAGGGCGCTGAAGGAGTTGGTAATTTGAGTAGCGTATTTGTTCAGAATCTAGATTCTATTTTTCTTTTCAACTCAGCTGGGGCGGTTTATTTTATGGTCAACCTTGAGAATGACTCTCTCAGCAAGTATAGATTCAAGGAACCATTGGGTTATTCTGTCCCAATGATCTCCTCTACAAAATTTTCTTCAATCCCTTTTATTCATAAAGGCAGTTTTTTCTTTAAGGCGCTTCCTCCAGGGAGTTATACCACTAAATCAAATGAAGAGTTAGCAACGACTAATTTAGGTTATAGTGTTGATCTGAAGACGGGTGAATCAAAGAAACATCCTTTTTTTTATCCATCAGATTACTGGGCGGACTTTAAAAAGCATTTTGAGTTCAGTATGGCCAATGATGAAAATAGAATCGTTTATTCATTCTTCGGTGATCATAATATTTATGCTGCTGAATTAGAAAATGGGCCATCGATCAAGAAAGAAGCGAAAAGTAAATTCTTTAAAGATGAATTTGAGCGGTTGCCATTAGAGGGAACAGCGATGGATCGAGGTAGGTATTTCACTACTTCTCAACACTATGGAGCATTGATTTTTGATCCGATAAGAAGGGTTTATTATCGTTTTTGCTTTCCTGAATTAGAAAACATAGACCCCAGCCAATACCGTGATCTAGCGGTTTATCCAAAATCATTTGCGATTATGGTGTTGAACGAACAATTGGAAGTCATCACAGAGAAGCTATTTGAAAATCAGGCCTATCTCCCTAATAATGCTTTTGTGGGCAGAGAGGGACTTTACATCTCTATGAACCACCCCGAAAACGAGGTTAATAAAGAAGACTATTTCTCTTTTAAGCTTTTGAAACTAGAGGAGATAAAAGACTAAGACTTTTGATTATCTAATCCTATCCACAGACTTCACTAACTTTTCGTCCTTTCGGATAAAACGGTTGGCAACGGCATTCAATACCAAAGCTACTGCCGGAAAGAAAAATCCCAACTGGAAATTGCCTTGCGCTAGTGGATTTACTAGCGATTCGAATTGATTGACTTTATAAAAGCAAATCCCCAAAAAGGCAACCATTAGCATAGAGTTAAGTGCTCCCAATTTCATTTGCGTCAATCTATTTTTGAATTGAAAAATGGAAATAAGTGCAATTAACGATGCAGCAATGGCCAAAGCAGCTAAATACCAAGTGTTTTGGGTTTCTAAGACTTGATCATCAGATCTGTCGGCAGTACCAGCGCCAAAATCAATAATTTGCATGTCGATAGCGGAGAAAACAATGCCCTTAGTTTGCTCTGGATTAGCTTCGCCCCAGATGTAATAAGCCAAGGCCATGCCCATACATAGTGAAACTCCGAATAAAAAAATGCTTTGAATGCGCTGTAACATGATCTTGATAAGTTTTGGGCAAAGATAGCCAAATCGATTTACGATGGAAGATGTTGGAATTACGATTTCATCTAAATTTTAACCATAAGACTATCATGAGGATTACCAACGAGCTATGATTTAGTAGAAACGGTTTTACCTTAGTGTCTAAATTGAGTTACTTCGTACCTCGAAAATCATCAATCCAAAATTCAAAAATGGAAACAGCATACATTGTCGATATACTCAGAACTCCAGTTGGGAAATTCGGGGGTACTTTAGCCTCCGTTCGGCCAGATGACTTGGCAGCGCACGTTATCAAAGCATTGATCGCGCGTAATCCTTCTTTCGATCCTAAATTCGTGGAAGATGTTATTTTTGGCGCTGCAAATCAAGCCGGAGAAGACAACCGAAATGTGGCCAGAATGGCTTTGCTTTTAGCTGGTTTACCAATTGAAACGGGTGGAGTCACCGTGAACAGGCTTTGTGCCTCAGGCTTGCAGTCCATCATGGACGCTTCAAGGGCCTTGATGTTGGGCGAAGCTGGTGCTTACATTGCAGGGGGAGTGGAAAGCATGACACGCGCCCCTTTCGTTTTGGGCAAATCTGACACTGCTTACGGCAGAGCAACTGAAATGTACGATACGACCATTGGCTGGAGATTTATCAATCCTAAGCTTTCCGAATTGCATTATCCTTTTGCCATGGGAGAAACTGCTGAAAACGTAGCAGAAAAGTGGAAAGTGAGTAGAGAGGCACAAGATGAATTTGCACACAATACGCAATTGAAATATCAAGCTGCCCATGAGGCAGGTAAGTTCAACAATGAAATTTCAGCTGTTGAAATCCCACAGAGAAAAGGAGACGCTTTAGTTTTTGATAAGGATGAGCATCCACGGCTTTCTTCGATAGAAAAATTAGCAGCTTTAAGCCCGGCATTTAAAAAAAATGGTACAGTCACCGCAGGAAATTCCTCTGGAATTAATGATGGCGCAGCGGCTTCTTTAATGGTCAATGAAGCCACTTTAAAAACTTTCAATCTAAAACCAATGGCCAGGGTGGTATCCATTGCGATTGCAGGGGTAAGTCCAGATTTTATGGGCGTGGGGCCAATTCCGGCCACTCAAAAAGCTTTGAAAAGGGCAGGCTTAACCATTAATGACATCGATTTAGCCGAAATCAACGAGGCTTTTGCAGCTCAAGCGATACCTTGTATTCAAGAATTAGGCATTGATCCGTCTATTGTCAATGTTAATGGGGGTTCTATCGCCATAGGTCATCCATTGGGTGCAAGCGGTACCAGAATTTCGGCCACTCTGCTGCACGAAATGCAAAAACGAGCCAATGTAAAATATGGCTTGGCAACCATGTGCATCGGTGTAGGCCAAGGCGCGGCCATTATTTATGAGAAAGTGTAAGTAGTTAGTATTTAGTACTTAGTACTTAGAATTTTGACGAAAACCGAACTCTTTAAAGTTGATAATCGGTAGAATGAGAAGAGTTCGAATTGTTTTATCACAAACAGTATTATGGAGATAAGATTTTTTTTAATGAATGAAGTTGATACGATATGTCAAAAATTGATACGATTCTTTAATTCCTAAATCTACCTACTAAAGTCTAATTTCTAACTTCTAAAAATTGCGCTATTTCCTCGACATCAGCTATTTCGGAACCAACTACCATGGTTGGCAGATTCAGAATAATGC
>Ga0066649_10000394_pt1 | contig 26855 bp, 20 predicted proteins | sample CryGey132114_all_FD_59538 | JGI IMG/M metagenome (GOLD analysis project Ga0066649, IMG submission 59538) | Groundwater microbial communities from aquifer - Crystal Geyser CG22_combo_CG10-13_8/21/14_all | ecosystem: Environmental > Aquatic > Deep subsurface > Groundwater | place: USA: Utah... | reverse complement strand
CCTCATCCTTAGTCACGCCAGTTCCAGTTATATACATCATTCCAAGATTGTTTTGCCCCGCAGCATCTCCCTGCTCAGCGGCTTTGCGAAACCACTTCAAAGCTTCTTCCTCATCCTGTGTTACTCCTAGGCCGTCGCGATACATAAAACCGAGACTGATTTGCCCCGCAGCATATCCCTGCTCAGCGGCTTTGCGAAACCACTTCAAAGCTTCTTCCTCATCCTTAGACACTCCTCTTCCAGTTATATACATCCTGCCAAGATTAGCTTGCGCCGTAGCAACTCCCTGCTCGGTGGCTTTGCGATACCACTTTACGGCCTCCTTATCATCTTTAGGCACGCCAGTTCCGTTGTCATACATCCTGCCAAGATTGAGCTGCGCGAGAGCATCTCCCTGCCCAGCAGCCTTACGGAACCACTTCACCGCTTCTTCCTCATCCTTAGTCACGCCAGTTCCAGTTATATACATCACACCGAGATGGACTTGCCCTGAAGCATCTCCCTGCTCGGCGGCCTTGCGGAGCCACTTCACTGCTTCTTCCTCATCCTTAGGCACGCCAGTCCCGTCGACATACTTCATGCCAAGTATAAATTGTGCGTCAGCGTCGCCCTTGAGAGCATCTTCATGAAGTGCTTCTAAGGATGAGTTTTCCTCACCAATGGAATGCGGGACCAACCCGAGACCGAACCAGCAAAACCAAAAGGCCATCGATAATATGATTTTCCAATTATTTTTATTCATCGTGATTCCTCTTCATTTCCCATTGTCCCGATCATGTCGATGGGTTTTTCGGGCTTCTCAAGAATCGGTATTTTTCTTGATCCTCTGGTATAAACCTGCTCCTTTCCGAAAATAAATATCTCGGAGTAGGCCTCGGCCCAATCTGAACTTTCTGCCGACAGGATTTGCTTTGACAGAATTTTGATGTCCCGCATTCCGCGAGTGCTTCCGCTCTGTAAGCTATGGAAGCCTTCATCCAAGTTAAGCTCTAAAAGCGGAATTTTATTTCGAGTGACTATGGCTTTTGCTCTTTCAAGCCCACGCGGTCCCTGAATATCAAACTCGAATCCGTAATTTGGGGATGGGACCTGATAGGTAACTCCCTTGCGTACAAAATTATCCTGATGGTATTTGTTGGGGAAAATAACGGTGATATTTCCATTCGAGCTAACATCGAAAAGGGTGAGATAACCGCTTTCCTCTGCCTTGACGTAAAAGACAATCTTTTCGTTGATCTGGTATTCTTTCTTATCAGTCCAGACTGAGACGTTGAAAGGCGACCGGTCCGGTTTCATAGCTACTATTTTTTCAAGCTTTTCCTGATAACTGTCGCCTGACTCTAGAGAACCCGTAGGCACTCCCTTCGGCTCCAATAATGCAAGGTCTTCAGGGTTGATTTCTTTTCTCGCTATAAGAGTATTTGCCGATGAGTTTATATTGTTGGTTTGCGTTTCAATCAAACGCGCTCTCATCTCTAGCCCGCCATTTTCCATCCGGTAGGAGCCGTTGACGTAGAAGTCCAGACCATTGGCTTTTGCAATTTCTTCTGGCTTGTCGTTTTCCGCTACAGCGATTTCCTTGATTTTTATATCCTCCGCTCGCGCCAGGATAGTCTTGATGTCTTCTTCCAATATCCTGCTGAAAGGCGTGGTTTTTTCGTAACGAAGGTCCTTGAATACCATCACTCCCAAAAGCGGAGTTTCGCCTGGTGGGATATTGCTGATCAACTGATTGACGAGGCCCGTGATTCCTTTTCTCCATGCGTATGATTTGTTTGCGGTCCATTTTGGAGTCTGGATCGAGTAGTTGAATGTTATTTTCAGATTTTGCAAAGGAGATAGAAATTTATCGGTCAATTCTTTGTCGAAGCTGGAAACGAAACGGTCAAAATCCAGTTTCAGTGCCACAATGTGATTCGCTTCGTCAAAGGACAAAATTTGATGGACTCTGGTTTGGACACTTCCATTGGAGTCGCTTAATGTCGATTCTTCAAGTTCGCCACTTCCTTTTTCGTATTTGAAAATGACAGGAATGTTGGAAGCGGGGATTTCCTTCCCGTCGGAAAGCAAGTAGACCTTCGCGACCAGTGGATCGCTCAGACCTTTTTGTGACTTCACCTTCAGCTGGTTGCCGGATAAAGAAGACATCTTCAGGTTATGAACAATTCTTAAAATTCTGGATTCAAAGTCACCGTTATAATTATTTTGACTCTCAGCAGATCCTCGTCGGCGAGTTATTACATAGAGTGCACTTTTTAATGGCGATAGCGTTGGGTCTTTTTTATATCCCGCCATGTAGTTAGAGAGGGCTGAAATAACATCGGCTCTATTTTCCGCTTCGACACCGTCGCGCATGTACCCTTTGAGAGACAACTCGACCTTCTTGATTCGGTTTTCAATGGTAGATGAAGCCAACTTTCTTTCCAACGTTGCTAATGAGTAGTAGACTCCTTTGATTTTGTCATACCATCCGTCCTTGATTTCCACGCCCTCAAGAACCGTATCGACTTCAGTTTGAATCACCGACTCAATGTAGGTCCCCTCCGTGCTTGAAACATCCTTCATATTTGAGCGGATTCTAACTTTCAGAGTTTTTGCAAGATTGGATCGGGCCGACTCATTTGCGGAGACGGCATTTGTATCGGAAAAACCCACACCGATTAGATAACTCGTCTGAGGAAAACGTGGATGTCCCTTCCCAAGCACCCAGTCCGGGGGTGTGGTGGGTTTGGCTTGGGATACCTCCTGGGCCGACTCTTGATCTACGCCTCTTTGTTTTACAGCGCAACCGGAGATCACGGCAAGGAATAGCAAGCTTATTAAAATTATGTAGGTTTTAGCCTTCATTTTTTCTTCCTTTTTATATCGGCACTCTAATACTCTAAAGCAATAACTATACCCAAGCGGCTACACATTACGCCGGGAGTTAAATATCACCTTTATAGGGTCATTTTTCTCAGATCAAACTCAATCATGCATGACTTTATATAGTCTCCATGCATGGGTCAGTGCATGGAACTCCATGCATCCATGCGCAAAAATTGTAATCGTGAAGGCGTAGTAAGCCTCGCGATTTTCGCCAACCTTTAAAAATTTCCTGAATTACCCAGCAATTTAGCATTTTTCATATTATTTTTGTGCGAAATTGGATTAACCGAAATAATTTTTCTCAATCGGCATGAAAAGTGTAATGTAAGAGATAGATCCTGCTGGAACGCCTTGCAATCTTTCGTCCAGTATTAAGTATTTATTCACATATATAGAAACTTGAAGGAGGTCAATGAAATGAAAATAAGACTTCAACTATCATCTTACTGGGTATTGCTTTCGATCATGGTAGCACTAAGTGCCTGCACTAGCACACCTGACCCCAAAAGGGTCACCATGGAGGACTACAATCCTCCTGAATGGGTCACCAAAGGAGCAGGAGCCTTTAGCGATTCAAACGGTAAAGCATTTTACGGAATTGGCTCTGCCACAGGGATCAAGAACTATTCATTGCAAAGAACAGCGGCAGACGACCGGGCCAGAAATGATTTGGCCAAAGTCTTTGAGTTTTGGACCAAGTCATTGACCAAAGATTATCAGGCGCATACAACAGCAGGAGACTTTAATACAAGTTCGGAAGAGCAGAACGTCGAGGTCGCCATCAAAACCGTAACCTCAGCCACCCTTACGGGAGTTCTGATAATTGATCACTGGGAGCACCCTGGAAGAAACGAGCTGTTCTCATTGGCGCGACTGGACCTTGAATCGTTCAAAAAGAACTTGGATCTCCACAAGGAACTCTCGGCGGAAGTGCGAGAAGAAATCAAGAAGAGAGCGGACAAACTGCACGAAGAATTGGAACAAGAGGTCTCTAAAAAGGAAGGGAATTACTGATGAGACTCTGGGTTTTATTATTCATTCTTATATTGGGGTTAGCGAATACTGCATCTGGTCAGGATTTCAATCCGAAAAGAATATACCAGAAGGCTTCCAAAGCCGTTGCTCTAATCGTTGGATTTGATAGGGGAAAAGAATCTGCCAGTACTGGAACCGGATCCATCATAAGTGAAGATGGTTTGATCCTCACCAATGCGCATGTGATCTATAACGATGAGAAAGGCCGACCCTTTGATTCGATAAGAATTTTCCTGAAACCGGATCGTGTGACCGGCAACATGAAAAATGATACCTCCCGGAAATTCAGAGCAAAAGTAGCGCATTACTCAAGCCCCCTGGACCTTGCCATCTTGAAGATTGACGATCCTCAATTTTCACGCTCTCTTTACTTACTTGAGCTGTCAAACCTGACTGAAACTTCTATTGGCGATCCCGTTCTGGCTATAGGTCACCCCGAGCAAGGAGGTCTGTGGACCCTGACCACGGGAACCATCAGCAGTTTGATAGAAGGGTTTAACGGCACTCCCGGTAAAGACGTATTTCAAACTGAGACCAGTATCAATAGAGGAAACTCCGGTGGCCCATTGATAGACCGCCATGGGCATTTGGTGGGTGTGAACTCAATGATTGCCCGCCAAGGAGAGGGCGGCATAACAATTACAGACATTAATTTTTCAATAAAATCAACCGTAGCGATGGAATGGATGCATTCCGTTGGCTACTCGCAGCAATACGCAAAAACAACACCACAGACAGTGGATACCCATCCAGAGTACAAAACCCTCACAGAAAAAGCCGGGATAGTCCCCGTCCCAACTCAACAACCAAAACCCGCCGAAATAAAGCCAGAACCCAAACAGCAACCTTTAAAAGAACCAGAAATATTAACTGAGGTTCATCCCTATGAAGAGAAAGACTTATTTGAACAAGTGGAAGACGAGATGGAAGATATGATGCGTGACATGAAGGGGAAAATTCGACGTCGCTAATTGCAAAAGGAAATACAGACACGATGCAAAAATTCATAAAAATTCTTTTAGCCAGCCTGATGATATTCACGCCAGCTCTTGCCTCGGCGGATCAAATCAAATTGTATCTTGACGATACCCATACAAAACACATCATGGTTGAGCAACAGGATTGTTCCGTCCATAAAACAGAAGACGGTCGCATCACCTTGGGCTTTAAATTAGGAAACTTATTATTTGGTATAGGCCCAGAAATCACATTCGGCAAAAAAATCGGCATCGACTGGGATCATACCGTTCAGAGTTTAGTTGCGCGTTATCAGGAGCTTTGCGCTCGGTTTAATACGGGAAGCATCAGCAAGCAGGAATATGATGAACGGTTGGCGCAAATTGAAGGGATTGAAAAAGAGGCATACAGCCTTTACCAGAAGTTTTTAGAGAGAAAAGCCCGACGCAAACAGGACGCATTTGATGAACTGGATAGAGAAACGCGGATCACTGAATCAATCAAAAAGTCTTATGACAGTATAAATAAAAAGATAAACACTTCTCGTTTGGACGAGTAATCTCTTATTTGTATCACTGAGCAACAGGAAGCTGTCAAAATGAACAGAAACTTTTCATTCAACTACAATTCATTATTTCGCAATGTATGCACACCTGCTCTACTTCTCCAGCTTTTATTGGCGTTTTTCTTTTCTTCATGCGCGGGAATAGACCAGTCCGTCAAAACAATGAAAGATTATCTACCCGACATCGAAATGGAAGATTTTGCAAATGGAGAGGATACATCTAACAAAAAAGCAAGGATTTCAGAAATAATCACCCCCTTGAAAAAAGCAAACTTTATATTTTCACCGATTATTTCACTCAAGGATCTAAACAAAAAGAGTGCACAAAAAAACAAATTCTTTTTGGCTGGCGAAATTTATTCCAAATACCCTGAAGAGGCAGTCAGTTCTCTTTCAAAAGATAATTGTTTTTCCCCAGGCGAACAGGATTCTATTAATAAACTGGATCGACTGTACCATGTCTTCATTAAAGACTTGGGATTGAATTCTGCGAATGTGAACGAAATTGACGCAAATGACAAAATTGATACCCACTTCTTAATACAGCCCGTTCTTTTGAAATACCAGTATTGCAAAAGGGCAGTTGTCGAGATTCGCTATCTCATACAAAGTGAAACCAAGACACAGACCGCTAGGACTATAAAAACTTCTCACAAAGCCGAAAACTTCAATTTCCCTGAAAAGGATAAACATCATCCGTTTTTTAACTATAACCACCCTGGGACCCAATTCTCAGGATTACGACATGCCTTAGCTATGGCGTTCTATAAAAACACACTGGATTTGATAGAAATGATATCGGAGGAATACAACGGAAATGAAACCAAATAAGCTCAACATAAGGTGTTTCATTTTAACCCTATTGTTACTGGGGTTCTCTTATTCCACAGCTGTTTGTCAGGAAATTTCAAAATTCAGCTCTCCTTGGGAATTACAAGCTTATTTAAAACATTTGAATGAGCATAAATTATTTTCTGACCTAAAAAACTTCCTGGAAAACAATTACTCCAACTCGTCATTAAATCTGGAAACTCGCTTGTATATTTTAGATGATCTGGCGAACCTTTATTCCACAAAGTTAATAGATTTTAAAAAGGCCGACGCATTTAATAAAAAGGCACAAGATTTATATTCATCATTAATTGGAAGAGATATAAAGGAGCTGACGTTCTCGAACTATTTCAATGAAAATCGACTGATATCAGATTTGTTTTATTTATCCCCTGATGCTGTACAAAAAGAGATCAAAATTGATGAAACCCGCTCATCCATCGTCGACTTAGAAAATAAAACTCTTGCCGAACGCCCAGATCTCCTAACTGAGTTTCCTCAACAAATGATCGAATTTGCCAGAAAAGAGGATTTACGTGCAATAGGAAACCGGATTCAAAGAAGGGAAGCATTGCTGAAAACAAATCTGGGTATTGAATCCATTCCAGTAAAAAATGTATCGCCGGGAAAAATGAGAATCATCGAGGGGATTGAGTCTAAAAGTCCGGAAAACAGCATATCTGAACACGAGAAAAATTATCTCCTAACAAAGTATTCATGGTCATCCATTTCACCCAACGCACCCCCAGACCAGTACTTGCCGATTATTCAATTTGGCGAAAAAGCAATTAGCCAACAGGAAGAAACCAGCCCAGAAAGCTTGGTTCTCCTTTGCCATCTGCATTATTGGGTTGGGATGTCACATTTAAAGACGGGCCAAACCCAACCAGGTATTTCTCATCTTGATAAATTTGATCAAACTATTGAGAAACTTGAAAACGCGATCCAGCAGGGACATGAAGATCAAAAATTTTTTATCGATGATATTGAAAAACAAATTAAGGTGAGTCTTCATGAAGACAAGTTGTCCGATGAGAAGTGGTTAGGATTCTGGAGTGGCACGAAAAAATTTGGAAGTACAGTGCTGGAAGGCGTTGGACAGGTGGCACTTTACACATTTTTGGGTATGGTGGCTGTCGCCGATGGTTATAATGCCGCGTATGGAGGAAAGACCCTTTCCGCTCAGGATTGGAAGAATTTGGCAGAAGGCACAGTAAAGCTGAGCACCAAGATGCATGAGAGTGGAACGGAGCAAAGAGAGGAAATAGAAAATGAACATCATACTGAAGTAGTAGAACTACAGGCAAAATATCTTGAAACTAGACAGGGCATCGAAGAAAACTTTTTTCTACAAAAGAACAGCCTGACTCTTCAGCAGTTAAAATATGCCCGGTTCATGGGGCCGAATGAACAGTTGGACTTTTTTGTGGCAAGAGGGGATGGTTTATTCGCGTCAGGCGATAGCTCCGGCGCAAAAGGATTATACCTGAACGCATTGAGTCTGATCGAAAAGCAACGAGCCACCATTGATTCGGACACCAAACGAATCGTATTTTCCGGCCATAGAAACTCCATTTACGTAAAACTCATAAGAATATTTTCTCAGGAAAATGATGCGGGGCAGGTTTTTCATTTAATCGAACGGTCAAAGGGTAGAGTTTTTGCCGATCTTCTAGAAAGCAAAGACCTTAAGTTGGCAAGAAATGAAGAAAGCGATTTTTATCAGAGATATTTGCTGAAAAATTCTGAAATGAACGAAATTCTGTCTCACGGGTCCGTCAGTCTGGACCAGATCAAATACCTTGAAGAAAACCGAGAAATCCATGTTTCCCCTAACTTCAGGACCACACCTTTGGTTGAGTTCAACAATCTGGATCAAGCTAAACCCATTACGCTTAATGAAACGGAAAACATTCTCTCAAGACCAACTATTGACAGCAACTTTATTCAGTATTTTATTTTACCTGAGAAAACCGTAATTGTGCTGGCTGGAGGAACTCAACTGATAAAGGAGGTCTCTGTAGGAAAAGAGCTGTTGATAAAAAAGATTTCCCGTTTTAGAGAATTGATTTCAAAACGTAGCGAAAGTCAGGTTGAATTTCTCAATTTGTCCCAGGAATTATATAAAATACTAATCAAACCTATTGCCATCAGCATATCGAAAAATAGGATCATTATCTCTCCGCATGGTCCTCTTCATTATCTTCCTTTTCAATTACTGCATGATGGAGAAAAATACCTGGTCGAAGACTACACTTTAAACTATATCCCTAGTGCCACAGTATTGCGGTATCTAGCTAACAAATCTCCGATCGGGCCGCTTGAGCCAGAGGATGAATCTGGTTTTATCGGGTCTATTGCCTATGACAGCGATTATTTACCAGGCTGGACTCCTGAAGCCAGTGATGAAAGTTCCGATTCTAAACCACCCAAAAGTATTTTATTGCTCGGCAACCCCACACTGGATAACGAAGCATTGAATTTGCCTTATTCTGAAATCGAAATTGATAATGCATCCAGCTTTTTCCCTGATTCATTAAAACTCTCACATAATGAGGCAAGCGAAACCAATTTGAAGAACAAGGCCTCGTATTATGAGGTTCTTCATTTTGCAACACACGCTACTTTTGATAACGACGAACCATTCAATTCATCACTTTTATTAGCAAGCGATGGTAGTAATGATGGAAAGTTAACCGTGGAAGAAATTTATCAACTTCGATTAAAACCTTCTCTTGTTGTCCTGAGCGCATGTGAAACAGGACTGGGGAAATACTCTGCCGGAGATGAAATAATAGGTTTCTACAGGGCTTTTATGTATGCTGGGGCAAAATCTATCATAGCAACTCTATGGCCTATTTCTGATGAAGCCACATCATTTTTAATCAATGAGTTTTATCAGGCATTGAAGAAGAATCCACTGGGTGAGTCCCTGCGGATGGCTCAACTGAAAACAAAAGAGAAATACCCGAATCCGGCTAACTGGGGCGGGTTTGTCCTTGTCGGAAGAAATTAAAAATAATATGCTTGACCTGTAAGGGAAACTTGGATTGAATCCATGAAAGTTTATTATTAGGGCTAATTCTATATTCATCCTAACCACATATGAAAAAATAGTTTTGGGATTACTAATCTCTACATAAGCACAATCATTTTTGGAGGTTTTCCAATGGAAAAGAACCGCAGGCAGTTCCCAAAAGAATTTAAACTTAGAAACAAATGCACGCAGATGCAATTAGCAGTTCTTTTTATATTCGGTTTATCTCTTATTGGCTGCGCTTCTGATGTAGCTAATCGTTATTATGCAGCTAAACAATATCCATCAAAAAACAAAGCGGACGTATTGATTCTAAATTCTAAGCCAACTAAGGCTTTTATCGTTATCGCAGATTTCCAGTCTCGAGGTGAAACCCCCAGTGATTTACAAGAGAAAGCTGCCAAAATTGGGGCTGATGCAGTGATCATTTCAAGGATTGGCGGTTTATATTCCCGGAGTGAAGAATGGGCATCCAAGGATAGATACCAAGGACAATTCCATGATCATATTTTAGGTACAGCAATCAAATTTACAGAGGAGAATTGAAATGAGAACTAGGTCAATCGCTATATTAGCTCTGATACTGCTACTAACTGCTTGTGCTTCAGTTAACGTAACAAAGACAGGCAAGGGGTTTTTTGAGCCCACTTCCCCTGCAGAAGTACAAATACTAAAGACATTGCCAGATTTTAAATATGTAGAACTCGGTACACTGACAGTAACTGGATTTGATAGCGGAGAAACAGCAAAAATGCATAATGCTATTCGTGCAAAATCATCAGATTTGGGGGCTACTGCAGTTATTCTCACCGAAGAAGGTTTGACTCCTGGAGGATGGGGGACTTATATGCGATGGGCAACAGGCGTGGCTATTCGAAAATTAGAAGGCCAATAATCAATAGGAATAAAATAGTATTTATACACCACAGAACTATATTCTTTCTGACCTTTTTCCTGGCTTCCGCCTTCATTGATCTTCCCCTGAATAAGTGAACAGTTAATTTAGCCACTTTTTTTCTCAAAGTCTACTGAGCTGAGATAGTCCTTTACGGTCCAAAGCACATTGATAAGGGCTTCGGTTTGCCACATAATTGTGATTATTATTTGTTCGACCACGGCTGTGCATTCATAACGAGTAAAGTTTTAGTAACTTGGAAAGTGAGAAGATAGATCATGAAACGCTTCATCGTAACCGTACTCATTCTGACAATCCTTCCCGCCTCGGCATTTGCCAGCAGGGGCATTGAAGTCGTATCCAAGCTGGAATCTGCGTCTGGCCGGACAGTAGGGTCCTATCGCGCTTTGGTGATTGGGATCAACGAGTATCAGGACAGTGCCATCCCGGATTTAAAAACAGCGGTGAACGATGCAACAGAACTCTCACAAGTCCTGCAATCGACTTTTGGATTCACCAATGTAGCGGTCCTGACCGATGGACAGGCCAACGAAAGCAGTATCATTCGGGAGTTAAGAAGTCTGGTTGTACAGAGTAAAGAAGATGACAGCGTTTTGATTTATTACGCCGGGCACGGGGAATTAGATACGCTTACAGGAAGCGGCTACTGGGTCCCTCACAACGCCAAAGGCGGAGACCCCTCCACCTACATGAACAATGCAGTCATCCAGCAATACATCAAAGCCATTCCCGCAAGGCATGTTCTTCTGGTTGCCGACAGTTGTTTCTCTGGATCGCTATTCGGCGAAGCCCGATCCTTGCCGCCGATCAATAATAAATTCTACGCCACGCTATACAAAGAGCGATCAAGATGGGGTATGACCTCAGGCAACCTCACCCCTGTTGAAGATGCAGGTTCCGGCGGTCATAGTATATTCGCCTATCATTTTCTAAAGGAGTTGAAGGAAAGCGATAAGCCCTATCTCACGCCTAGAGATATTTACCAGCGCATCGGACCAGTTGTGCGGAACAACTCAGAGCAGATGCCGATCACCCAACCGATAAAGAACGCGGGTGATGAAGGCGGCGAGTTTGTATTCATAAGGATGGCATCGTTAGTCCCTCAAACATCAAGTATCCCTGCCTCTCCTGTTCTGGCACCAGCTCCCGCGCCAACACCATCTCCCGCTCCGGTGCCAACCCGGCAGGAATCCGAATTGGATCGAATATTGCGGGAAGCGGATGAGAAGAAACAACAGGCCGAACGCGATAGGCGCAAATCAGCGGAGCGTAATGCGGAGATAGAAACCTATTACGCCAAACTCGAAGACGTAGACAAGATGAAAGAGTCCTCACTCCCTTCGGAATCAAAGGTGAAGGTGTGGTCTGAGTTCATTAATCAATACTCCACCGATAATCCCAAGTTGGAAGAAGCGCAGAAGAAGCTGGAGTTCTGGGAGAAGATGGCGCGTTTGCCTGTTGATGAGCGACCTCAGATAAAACCCCCCGAGGGTATGGTTCATATCGTGGGTAGCGAATATACGGCGGGAGCTGATGCCGATCAAGGCTATGCAAAGTGCAAAAAATATTTTGCTAGATGCGAACGAAGCTGGTACACCGACGAGACGCCTCATCAAGAGACAGTGCGGTCTTTTAATATCGATTCGTATGAGGTGACGCAGGAACAATACGAGCGCGTGATGGGTAAAAATCCATCGCACTTCAAGGGATCGAATCGCCCCGTGGAAGAAGTGACATGGCACGAAGCCAAAGCGTATTGCGAAAAGATTGGCAAACGTTTGCCGACGGAATGGGAGTGGGAGTTTGCGGCGCGAGCGGGGTCAACGACAGCTTATTACTGGGGCGATGAGTACGATGGAGCCTATGCCTGGACGGGTAATAATTCAGACAATACAACGCATCCTGTGGGGCAGAAGAAACCGAATCGATTCGGATTGTACGACATGGCGGGCAACGTATGGGAGTGGACATCAAGTAATTATGAGGGCGGAGGTAAAGTCGTCCTCCGCGGCGGGTCGTGGATCACTCTTCCGGACAGTATGCGTTCTGCGGACCGCTATAGGCTCGTTCCCTCGATTCGCACCAATAATTTTGGGTTCCGTTGTTCCCAGTAGCCGTTTTACTCTTTGCTCTTTTACCCTCTTACCCTCTGCCCACCCGCAGGGTGGCTGATTTTTTTTAACGTGTTTTGAAAGAGACTTAACAGTTATGTATGTTCTGCATCAAAGCAAACGATTGGTTTTCATCACAGCGTTACTCGCCTGTCTGTTGGTGGTGTCGTTCGCACACGCCTCACGCGGCATCGGCGTCGTCCCAATCAAAGACAAATCCGGCAAACAGGTCGGGTTGTATAAGGAAGTTCACCTATTGAATAAATCCCTTAAAAATTTCCTTCGCTTTATGCAATGTCAAGAGCTCTTCCACGCTCAAATCATTTAAAACCTGAATCTCCATTAGTGTGTACTTCACAATCGAAGGTTCAGGAGTTCTTACGTTCTCATCCCGAACCAAGTAAAAATCCAATTTTAAATAAGTGCTGTAAACCTGCACCCACCCTCGCTCACGAAATAGTCTTTCAGCTTCTGCCCTCTGAATAGACCGATTTTCTGAAGGAGAAGAATTAATGCGTGAAAGAATATCCCTTTTAAAGCGTTTCAACTGAAAGAGCAGATTCTCCGATAGGGGTTCCATAGTGCCCCTACAATTGAGGAGATCACCCAACGCTTGAAATTTAAACCCTCGTTGGATCATATCTTCATATAAATCTTCCGCCGTCATATGGTTACCTCCCAAGGCTCTCTATCTGATCCAGATAAATCTGCCAATTCGATGTCATGCTTGTCACTGCCATCTAAAGCATTATTTTTAAATGCATTAACCAATGACGCTCTGGTTGTAGGACTGTCATCCTTCGCTTCAAGTGTGTCATGATCTATCTCTTTATATTATTTGGGATTATTCCCTTCAGTGACGTCAATGACCGGAGTGACAGTGAGTTGCTCGGTTTTTGTTATCAGAACCGGACGCTTGTCGGCTGTTCTTGTAAGAGTGCGTACTTCTATCCCGGCAGATCTCAATGTGACTGCCTGCCTTCGGATTTGCTGCGAAAGCGCACTCGCAGTTTTAGGCCAGAATTTATTTTTAGTGACACTATCTGATTGCTTCTCATTTAATTGCCCCAACAATTCAGAATAAGTTCCTTCCCACGACCAAGAGGTCTCCACTTTCAAGTTAAATATTGCCTGTGCCACCAAATCAAACTCCAAGCCAACTCGGTTCGCTTCTACCCGGTTAGCCCCGTACACTTTCATAAATGTGCCCGAGGACCAGCCTAAACTCTCTTCGGCAGCGGTAACCCATTTTGCGGTGTCAGCCATGCGAGGAAGACTGTTCAGTTGCACAGAAGCTAAATTCTTCAAAGCACAAACCACAGCATCCAACAAAGCACCGATGATAGACGGTAAGAACTGCTCAAATTCTTCGAGCACTTCGCTTTCAGGCCGACGCTTTTCTTCAGATATAACTGGTAAATTGATAATAAATGCACGGTCCTTAAGATCTCCTCGGACCGCTATATCATCGATTCCGTTTAAAATCAGGGGACGTTGAGAATTAAACAAAGTCTCTTCCCCATCGCTATACAACTCTCTAGTTGAAAACCCACCACCCGTTGATAGTCTGCAAAATGCATCAGCAAGCTCTTTACGTAAACCAGACAGATTATCAAAATTTAAAATCCAGCCGTTTTGGGCAGCAATCATCAAATCTCGTTCATTCCTAGGAATAGTCCTTAGAGGAGAACTGTTTGGATCAATTATCCTCCGGATCAATCTAGCAAATGTGCTCTTTGCGGAGCCCTGCTCCCCCTGTAAAATCAATATGGGGTAAGGCCCGGTGGGTTTCATGGAGGCTATCAAATACCCTGCAACTAGAGGCCAGTCTTTTTCCTCCAAATTTAGAAATTTTGTTAAATCTTTGAGATTTCCTCCTCTCACCGGAGTTGGCAATGGAAGCATCCCACGAGGACGAATGAAAGGAATGGGAGGTTCCCTCAATACCTTCCACCCGTTTCTGTCAATTTCTATCGCCTCCCAATTTTCATTACCAAGATCCAAATTTATGTTTCCATCCTTTTCACCAATACGAACAGCAACATTTATTACTTCGCCTTCATACTTTGCTTTGCATTCAAAAACACCTAACGCATCTGTCATAGCTTGCGCCTGCGGCGGCTTTCCTAAATTAAGGTAAAATTTGCCGGTCAACCATCTCTTGAATGTTTTCGACCTAATTCGAGATGTTTCCCTATGCTTTCCTTGGGGAAAGGTTACAAATCCATCCCCGTTATCATCATGAAAAAATTCACAATCGAAAGCCAAGTTAATCAATATTTGGGATTGGGTCACGCCTTGGTCATCTGGACCTAAAGAGCTACCCTTGGGGTCAAGCTTCGATTCTGACTCTCCAAAATATTCAGAGTAGACCCCTTGGAAGACAGAAGCAGAATCTACTTTTTGCATCAGTTCTGTAAGGCTATGGCGCGAAAGAAAATCTGTCACATCTCCATTTCGTTGCAATTCTGAAAATCGAATGATTTTAATCTGTTTGGCAACTCCATGAAGACATTCGGAAACCACCCTCCCATGCTTTTGTCCTTTTTCGTCATTATCCTCTAGAATCACCACATCGCGGTCCTTGAGGTACTCATTGAACTCCCGCTTCCAATTTCCCTCACCCCCCAGGTTCGTGGTTGCCGTCAAATCGTGCTTACGAAGAGTTTCAACGTCTTTTTCACCACCAGCTATATAAACAGGGCCTGTACTGTTAATCAATTCTGGTAGTAGATACGGTACACGGCGGACATCTTTTAGGTCCCATATCCAACCACCGTTCCCATCAGGACGTCTCGTACGGAAGGATTTTGGGGGAAATCTCACCACTTCACAAAGAAGATTTCCCGATTCATCTTCATAGCGATAAACCTTTTCAATATTACCTTGAAGCTCGCCATCATGGTCCCTGTCTTTTCTCGAATCAAGTGAACCAGACCAATCACAATGATGACACTTCCAAAGCCCATCATCGATATTTACTGATAAACAAGGTTCATTACATTTTTTTCGTGTATTGGAGCACCGGGGGCAGGGAATTTTTTTAGTTCCCGTTCTCGCCCCCTCCAAATCAATACCGTAATCAAGAAAAGTTTTCATGGATTCAGCGCCCTCCCCATTTGCCCTGCTGACTATCAATCCAGGAAAAATATTTTGCTTCATCAATCAGAACTTTTCTGCCGATCCTGACAATTGCCTTCTCTCTTTCAATCCCATTTCGGTGTGCATCAAAAATCTGAAACCTCAAACCACCTTTGGTCATAAATGGGTGCTTTTTACAAAACTGATTTACCGTCAATAAAACTCGATCCATGGGTCATCTCCTCAATACAGTCCAATTAATAATGCGTAAGGACAATCATCCTTAGCGTGTATAAAAAAATTAGCAAAGGACGGAAGAAAAGTACGGTGCAGTTGCCCCAAAAGGATCTCTTATTTACTTGCCCTAAATAGGGCAAACTTAATGTGCGGGGAATTCATCTGGCCAGAAGGTAAGACGAGCTTTTTGCTTGTTGAGGAGGTAGGAAATCCGTTTTCGCCCTTCTTTATGTGGATCTTTTGACTTAGAGATATTAATGGAACATTTTTCAAAAGGAAGGGTAGTAAGTACAAAATCCAAAGCCAGTTCATGATGCCGCTTTCGGCCTTTTGGAAACCTTCTGACTCTCCCAGGGAGAGCAATTTGCTGGGGAATTTTATCTCGAGGAAGTTCTTCTTGGGGAACTAGAGGATTCTGGTAATGGGTGAGCAAATACAACATATTGATTAGCAAGCCATTAGACGCTGAGTCGCGAGTGGCTGATCGCGGAAGAGGACTTGAATAAATCAAAGGGCCAACTAAGCGACTATCTTTTCCAATAGACGAGTTACGACTTAATCCGTTCAGTTCAAATTGAAAATACATAAGAAAATTATCAAAGAGCTTCGTCAGATTTTCAGCGGGGAAATTAGGGGCATAGAGTTTGCTCGGAATTGTAGATGGCCCTTTATTCAAACCTTGAGATATATATTGATAGGATTTCCAACCTTCCATCAATGAATGGATCAACGCTGGATATCGCTCACTAAATTTCAAAATGTCAGGAATACTCTTTTTAGCCATGGAGGTGTCATACTTTAGCTGTTTGCTAGCACTATTCGCCTCTTTAATTGACGCATTATTTTTCGCACTATACCGCTTGGCCAAAAAGCAAGTTTTCAGCACCTCTCTTTCTAAGACCGGATAATTATGCTTGTAGTCTTCATCACTTTCTTTAATCTTTCCCTTCTCCAAGCCTACTTCATATTGTAGCCTTTCAATAAGTTTGCCTCCCGAGGTTGAGTCTTTAAATTTTCTAACCCATTCTTCATATTCATCTAACCACGAATACGTAAACATGCTTAGAGATGCTAATTTTGCCTTAGGTGATTTCTCTCTGAAAACTGACAAATCCCAGCCACTTCCAGAGGTTTTGATTTTCTCAATTTGAATCTCATTAGATTTTTTTCCCGGCATTATTTTGTTCCAAATATTTTTTCGTTCATTCGTGTTATAACCCCAGCTGTGTGCTGATCGCTAAGATGGGAATATCGCTTTACCATCTGCAAAGTCTTGTGACCGAGAACCTGTGCAATTTCAGCTAGCGTGGCCCCATTCATGGCCAAGTATGAAGCCGTGCTATGCCTGAGATCATGAAATCTAAAATCTTTTATCTTTGCATCCACCAATGCTTTTTCCCAAGCGATTCTTATATTTACGGGTTTCTCCCCGGCTTGATCCAAGAATACGAGATTAGTGCCAATTCTCCGAATATTCGCAAGTTTCTTGATTTCCTCCAAGGCTTGGCCAGCGAGAGGAAGAGCACGCCGTTCATCGTTTTTAGATTCCTGAATAATTGCCACTTTTCGATTTATGTCGATGTCTTTCCAAGTGAGGTTGAGAATCTCCATTTTTCTGGCTCCCGTGGACAACGCGAAAACAACGATAGGAAAAATCATAGGATTTTCGCTTTCCCGACAGGCCTTTAGCAGGTTTTCGCGTTCTTCATCATCCAAGAATCTTACCCTGCCTCTAGGCTCTTTGGGTTTTTGTACTTTTCTGATAGGGGAATCCTCGATCCACCCCCATTCCTTAACGGCAATGGAAAACGCATGAGAGAGTGCTGCGAGATAACGATTTACTGAAGAAGGAGAACGCTTCTTACCTCGAAAGCCATTTTGATTTAACAGAATGTCCCGGTGCTCGGCGATCAACGTCGGAGACACATCCGCCAATAACCTTTCGCCAATTTTATCTTTCCACCAAGTAAGCTGAGTGTATTGATCCCTTTGCATGGAATCCGACTTTTGCGGCAGGACATCACGGATATAGCGGTCTATAAGATCCGCGAGAGAGTGGCGTTTGGCTTCAGATTGTTTAAAGTGCCGACCTTCGAGAATAGCCGATTCAGTAGAGGCGGCCCATCTTTGGGCATCAGTTTTTCTTTTGAAACTTGCCGATTGCGTGGGGTGGCCTTTTAGGCGAATGCGAACACGGTAGGATACTTTTCCGCTCTTACTTTTTCTTTCATCGATGATAGCCATAAGTTTTATTCTCCTATTCGTAATTAGAGCATACAACAGAGGACAAAACCTGTCAACACCTGATATTAAATCAGTGGGTAAATGCTTATATATATATATTTATAATATATTGGTCCAATTATGGTCCAACAAGAGTTCAAAATTATCTTGAAGCTAAATACAGACTGCGAATTATGGGGTGGTTTTGCGGTTTGTTGTGAGTTTTGGAAATGAAATGGACCACCATTAAAAAAATAAAGGAGCTACAATTTCTCGTAACTCCTTGAATTATTGCTGGATCGTCTCGGGGGCGAACCGAGGACCTACTGATTAAGAATCCACCTTATTTAACACCTACCAACACCCGACAACAATCTACAACAACAAATTCAATCAATCTGGATAAATTTATTTTTGCTGATTATTGAGGAATATTGCTCAATTTGAGATGCAAGTGTCATTTAAAAATTATGGATTAAAATCCTGATTGGAGTGCTTTTACTCCGCCATGCTGGTACATTTTCAATCCACCCTTAACGCCATGAAATTCGGCTTCAATCGCTATACTATTTTTACCTTAGCTGTTCTATAGACCAGTTGGAGTTGGCCACGGGCGGGAAGGTTTTGGCATGCTGGATTTCAATCCGTATGAGGCCGTCTGTTCTGCGAGGGATACCGAAACGCAATCGACCGTATGGTGTTGTCCATTCAACGATGCGCTTGAAACTTCCTGAGGTCAGGTCATTTGACAAATTGTTTGAAAAATTTCCTTCTTCAATAAAGAAATTTGGAGACCCATAACGTTGGTTCATGATTTTGCGAACGCGTTCAAAGGTCTGCGAAACCGAGTCTACATCACCCACTGCTTGGAAGTCGATAACCAGAACAGATTGATCGATCCGGTTGCCTGTAGTGAGCAAGCCCAATCGTTGCCGACGTTCAATGCTGTTTAAGAATCGTCCTTCATAGATAAAAAGTCCGGCTCGTTCTACCGGGCTTCGGAAACCTTTCGCCTGCAGGATTGCTTGAGCTTCCTTCAATGAGCCTCCCGGAGGCAAGTCTATCATACGCAAGGGGCCTGAACCAGTCTCCCTTGGTGCAACGGCCATGTCTGTGGTTTGAACTGCCGCTTTAGCAAGCCGATCAAAATTAAAAGTCCAGGACAAGCCCACTCGATAAGCATCCGAATCCAGTCCCGGTCGTGGGTCTCGGCTGAATTGGTTGGCTTCCAGACCAAATTGGTGCTGTTTCCAGGTGTATACGTAATTAAGGGAAGACTGTTGTGTGGTCGAATCAATAGCACTCGTTGAGCCGAAAGCGTTTTGCACTTGTGCATTGTAAGACATACGCAAACTATGGACTTGATTTGCCAAGAACAGAGACAGCGAAGGATTCACATTTTCATCAAGGGTCCCGGCTCCGCTTGCATTGCGCTGGTAGGTTAAACTGGGCGAAACGGTGCCATTGAGTCCCGCCGTTGTAAAACTGTAATCCACCGCACTGCTAAACTGCCTGTTTGCTGTGGAGACATTCGTGTTCTGATTTTTGGCAAATGTCAGAACCATTCCTGGACGAAAGGTGACGTCTCTGACTACAGGAACATTCAACGATGCGTTAATGTTTTGAGTTTGATTGTTGGTCGACAAGCCCCTCCGGGTTTCTACTCCCTGGGTGAAAAAATCGACCTGGCCGGTAATTGCCCCCAAATCTCCTCTGTCCCATAAGGGACCGTTGACGTTCAGACCCCAGACATCCGTATCTGTTGTGTTTGATGATTCCACGTTTGTGGTGAATCTCTGCAAACGGGTACGGACCTGCATTCCATTATCGAAACGCCAACCTAAATGCGCTTCCTTGGTTTCCTGGTCCGAACTGATCGTTGCTCCCCCGGGGCGGAAATCATCGCCATAATATTCATATCGAATCCGGTAAGTCAAAGGCAGGTTCATCATCTTCCCATTGATTTGTCCGAAAATCCCTTTGTCATCCTCGCGCCCCGTTCCATTGGTTCCCGCATCACTGAAGGACTTAGCCAATTCTCCTTCAGCCTCGAATTGAAACAAATTGTACAACTGGAATTTTCGACCCCAGGCGAGGGAACTGACCACCTGATTTCGTTCAATATTACGCGCCAGCGTATTTTCCTTGTAGTTGTGCACTGTAGTAAACGTAAAGGAGCCATACTGTTTGTCCTGCATCAGCCAGGAAGCTCCACTGAACAACTCAACATTTTTTTCCAAATCCCTGTAGGCCCCCTTGGAAACCCCACTGAAAAACTGTATCGAATGCTCTTGCCCCTCCACATTAAATTCTGGCTGAAGCTCTAGCTGAATTCCCTTCAGGGATCGTTGCAAGGTCCGGGATGTTTGCTGACCAAAGAAATCCCCAACCTCCATCTTTAAGGGGATGTTTGCGTCGCCCTTCTGCCATTGAATTTTACCGCGCTCCAGAACCATACCGTTCTCAGTACTGCGGTACTCCGAGTCATTGATCACGCCGAAGGCTTGAATCTCAACATCCTCGTACGGGGAAATTTTCCTCTTTGCATTCAGGTTGTAATCATTGGAGAGCTGAAAACCGACAAAAGGGTAAGGAGACCCGCTTTTTTTTCCATTTCTTACATACTCCTCCATTTTTAACGTATTTTGTCCAGAGAACGACCATTCAGGCAAGGTGTTTTCGTAAGCGTCGACCAGCATATTATCTTCGGCCAACACCGTCTTTGGAAAACACCACAACAGGCATACCAGGACTCCAATTTTCAGTTTTGAGAATTTCATAGAGGAATTGATTTTCATCTGAATTCCTCTTCGATTCTGAATAGCAGTTCATTGGTTCCTTCAAGGCGTTGAAATCCGTTGACCGGATCATTGAAGACGATCTGCATACGCACTGTCGCGGTGACCGTGCTGGTGCGGTCCTCACCATCCTCTACCTTTTTGATAAATTGATCCAGAGTGCTCAAACTCTGCACGGACAGCACTTCCAACCGCGCGTTCCGAGGCACATCATTAGTGATGACCAGTAGCAACTGCTCCGCGTTCGCAAAATCGGGGTCGATCAACTCCGAAAACCCTTGTCCGTTCCAGGCCTTAGCCAGATCATACACCGCTTGTTTTATGATCTGCGGATCCAGTGGCTCCAGTTTATCCGGTCGCGTGGCACCTTCAGGGACCTTCATCGGCTTGCTGATACTTGTAAAACTGCGGAACTCAAACGCAGAAGCAGGCGTCGCCAGAACACAGCAATAGAGTGCTAACAAAATTCCTGTTTGTATTATTTTCATCATATTCGTCATGGGCAGTTCGTTTGGCTATCGCCGCATTTTGTACCCGTTGAAGATCTGATGTCCGACTCGCCCACCCCATCATCATCAAAGTCGAAAGTAACCGTAAAAAATACACCGTCATTGCGCTTCAGGATGACAGTATTATTTCCTTCTTGTATGACAGTTCCCGTCGTTGGTGAAATGAGGGTGAATTGCCCCGCATTAAAAATATTACCGGTGTCGTTGCCAAGCCCGGCAACAGACATAGCCTGACCGGAAACGGCACCTGCGGAAACAACCCAGCGAAAAGTATTTGTACCGTTTCCGTTCGGATCAATCGCAAGAAAAAGAGTATTCGCACCGTTATCCTGCACAGGAAACGTTGTGCCCACCAAGGTCAGGGGAGTTGACTTTGAGGCCTTTCCAATTATGGATTCCAGAGCTGTGAAGTTAAATGGGTTGGCGGTGGCGGTTCCTGAACTCTGCGGGATGACTCGCAACAGTTTTACCTTGCGCGATTTAAGTTTTAGTTTTCGCTCTGCCACAGGTGGCGGAAGTACTTCGGCAGGCGGTGTCACTTTCAACGATCTGCCACCTGGAAATTTTTGGTCAGTCACTCCGCCAACGGTTGGTTGTGTTGGACTGGGCGCAACTTGGGCCTGCTGTTGGGCCGGGACGCTGGGTTGCAGTTGTTGAACAGGCGCAGGAGATTGCACTCCATTAGTTTGGGAGGACCCACCACCTGTCGGTGCTGTCGGTGTGGTACGACCAAGGATCTCATTGATCTTCGATTCCGACAACTGCGGCAGCGGCGGCTGTGTGGGGCTGGGGATAACCTGAGTCTGCTGTTGAGCGAGCAGGCTGGTAGATGGAATCACTACCGTCGCGCCGTTTTTGGGCAGTGTCTGTGTTTGCCCTCCCCCGAGTACATTATTTAACGGCGCGTTCGACGGAGTTGTTGTCTGTCCCAATTCCGTCAAGTCCAACTGTATGCCACCGGGGAAATTCAGGCTCTGACCCGTAAAACTGCCTATGGACGGCGGTGTTAAGCTGGGCGCGACTTGAGTTTGCTGTAGAGCAGGCACGCTGATAGATGGCACTGTCGGCGTAACCCCTCCGGTCGGTGTATTTTGTCCGAGAGTTGGATTGATCTGCGCGTTCGACAGTTGCTTTGGAGCCGACGGTTTGGATAAATCCGAGGGCACTCCACTCGGTAAAGTCAGGCTCTGACCCGTAACTCCGCCCGCAGGTGGCTGTATTGGGCTGGACGTAACTTGGGTCGGCTGTTGAGCAGGCGCACTGGTAGATGGAATCACTGACGTCGCGCCACCTGTGGGTACTGTCGATGCTTGCCCTCCAGGGGCATTATTTAACGGCGCGCTCGAAGGGCTTGGCGTCTGCCCCAATTCTGTCAAATCCAACTGTATGCCACCGGGAAAACTCAGACCCTGACCCGTAACACTGCCTATGGACGGCGGTGTTAAGCTGGGCGCGGTGATCTGAGATTGTACTCCATTGGTTTGGGAGAACCCGCTGGTAGATGGAATCACCGGAGTAATTCCTCTTGTGGGCACTGGCAGTGTTGGACTGGGAAGGACTTGATTTTTCTGTAGAGCAGGCACACTGGATTGCAGTTGTTGAACAGGCGCGGCAATCTGAGATTGCACTCCATTGCTTTGGGAGGCACCTGTTGGTGTTGGTGTCGTCGGTGTCGTACGTCCAAGAATCTGATTGATCTGCGATTCTGACAACTGTGGCTGTGGCGTCTGCTGTGTTGGGCTGGGTATAACCTGGGCCTGTTGAGCGAGCAGGCTGGTAGATGGAACCACTACCGTTGCGCCACTTGTGGGCAGTGTCTGTGTTTGCCCTCCCCCGAGGACATTGTTTAACGGCGCGCTCGACGGTGCTGGTGTCTGTCCCAATTCCGTCAAGTCCAACTGTATGCCACCGGGAAAACTCAGACTCTGACCCGTAAGACTGCCTACAGACGGCGGAGTTAAGCTGGGAGCAACTTGAGTTTGCTTTTGTACAGTTGTGGTGATCTGAGATTTCACTCCATTGGCTTGGGAGAACCCGCCGATAGATGGAATCGCCGGTGTAGTCCCGCTTGTGGGCAGTGTCGGTGCTTGCACTCCAGGTAGATTGTTTAAAGGCGCGCTCGATGGGGTTGTTGTTTGTCCCAATCCCGTCTGTTGAGCGGGCGCGCTGGTAGATGGAATCGCTGGTGTAGTCCCGCTTGTGGGCACTGGCGGTGCTTGCCCCCCAGGGACACTATTTAACGGCGCGTTCGACGAGGTTGGTGTCTGCCCCAAATCCGTCAAATCCAACTGAATGCCACCGGGAAAACTCAGGCTCTGACCCGTAACACTGCCTATGGACGGCGGTGTTGGTATCTGGGCGAAAGATAATGAAAGGGTCCCTGAAAAAAACAGGACTGCAATCACCGAGAATCGGTAAAAAAACAGTTCACCCCTGAATGATTTTAATTTTTCTGTCATTCCACCGGTTCTATCATCACAGCACTACGGTATTTTGGGATGACACGGATTGGCCTTTTGCCAAACCGCCAACTGGTCATCCCAAGTTTTCTTTGCGCTTACACAAAATCCGCGTTTAAACCCTGCTGCTGTAGGGCAAATTCCACTCGCTGGAACGAAGAGAGGTCGAGCCGGTCGAGGAGATGATATCGGAGGAAGATTCGACGTTTTTTGGTCATCTACAATCAATTGTATAGCGCATCTCTCGAAAGCCCCATCCAGGGTATTTCCACATGTTGCTCTTGCCGTTGGACCAAGAATAAATTTACCCAAACCCGCTTCATCAACATCGAAGCAACAAGTGGGACTTGCTTGATCGCAGATGCGAACCTGACCAGGGCCTGGCGGTGGTTTGACAACCGGTGGCGGTGCCTGGACTACTACAGGTGGTGGAGGCGGTGCCTGGACAACCGGTGGTGGAGGCGGTGCCTGGACAACCGGTGGTGGGGCCGAAAACTTACACGGAAGAGCCTCCCAAGCCGCCAAATCCTGATTCCACTTTTGAAGACCAAGATTACAGAATGAGTCTTGAATACGGGCTAAAGGATTCGTACTCGCACCCGGACCAGTGGATGGTCGGCAAACCGCTGGAAGATTAGCCGGTCGAATGGGGCGAGGAATCGGTGGTCCTGTTGTATCGCAGACAGGAGCGGGTGGTGCTTTGACAACCGGTGGCGGAGGCGGTGGGGCCGCAAACTTACACGGAAGGGCCTCCCAAGCCGCCAAATCCCGATTCCACTTTTGAAGAGCAAGATTACAGTTTTGGGCACTTATTTTGTCAGAAAGAGGTGTACCAAGATTAACCGTTGGACAAACCGCTGGAAGATTAGCCGGTCGAATGGGGCGAGGAATCGGTGGTTTTGTTGTATCGCAGACAGGAGCGGGTGGTGCTTTGGCAACGGTCGTTGGTGCTGGGGCCGTGGTCGGTGGCGCAACAACTGGGTTCGTTGCGGTCGGTACGCCAGTCAGTGCGGTTAGTTTCTTAATATAAGTGCCCCACAAACTTTCTACTTGCGAAAAAGCAGTGTCAAATATTCCTAAATCACTGACAGTATAACAGTCAGTCAGAGTCAGGCTTCTTGCACCCGGTGGTTTTATAAAACCTTGATTTATATTCTTCTGTTTATTGTTTTTTGCTATTATCAAGTTCTGTAAAAGGACTGCCAGACCGCGTGCATCATTAGTTGTGATTGCCTTTTGCTGAAAAATGGTTATCAATGTCTGCATATCACGAGAGAAAGCCCCGGTTGTAGCTGTAGGATCGGGGTTGCAGAGATAAGGCATGTTTATCGTGCCATCGGCATTTAACTGCACGCCCGCTAACTTTTTGGTTTGCGAGGGAACATTTTGGAATTTTAATTCCGGAGGCTTGGGCACTCCTGTAGGTAATTGCGCCCAGGCGTTGGAAATAAAACCCAGCCCTGCAATGAGGGAAAACACCAGCGAAAGAACCAACGCTGAACGAGATAAAAACCTCAAGCCTGATGAGTAATTACCATTTTCAAATAAAGACATAAAGCTCACACCCTTAGTTTTTTAAAGATATGGATGATCTGTTAAGTGCTTTTTATAAAACACTTTTCAGCTTGTCTATCACCTTTTCAACTCATATCACAGTCAATTATTTGGCCGAATGTTTGATCCGCCCACCACAGTCGAACGAACTTGCCCTCTAACTTTATGCCAAATACTAAGCTCAGACAAAGTATTTGAATCCGTCGTCTTTTATATAGTTTATTTATGAGTTTGCAAGAAGAGACGCCGAGTACCGTAACGTATTACAGGTGCACCTTTTGCGCTTTATTAAGCGTTTCTTTTTTGTTATGTTTCTTCAATATTATATATATGGGTATTTTGCCAAGAAGCTAAAGCTCTGGCGGTATCATATCGTAAGTCTGAGCATAAAGTAGCACACAATCAGAGAAATTTATTTCTTATTTATTTAAATGGGGGTATTTATGTTTTTTTTGAAATTGGGATAAATCATCAGACTTGAGGCCATATTTTCGTGCAACGCTGGTCCTCTTGCTTCTGAGTTTCCTTTATATGCGGGCTGGGCTTTGTTTCCAACTCCTGGGCGCAAACACCTGCAGGAACTCCACCGATTGTCACATTTTGTTTTGATCCTCCCGCCCCTGTTCTAAATGTAGAAATCTTACCCGATGGCACCTTGAATCCGCCTTATCTCTGTAATCCCGATCCTCAAATCAAAACCGGGGATTTATTCCGATTTCTGGCGGGCGAACTGGATGCTTTTCAGGGTAACGAAGCACCGAATGCGCTAGACTTGCCTTCTCTAGAAAAACTCCTGGATCAGTTGAAAGACCGCGTCACCGTGAAAACGGATAAGTATTCAAAAACGCCTGCCATTCCCACCGATTCCACGAGCGTGACCCTGAATGACTGTTATACAGATGCCGAATGGAAACTCTTCCAATCGACTTTTGGCCAAGTTGCATGTAACTGGTTGAAACATTTCAATGCCCCACATTTATGTTCTCCTGAACTACAGCAAGCCGCTAATATCCCTAACAATACGGCACCCGTGATCATCCTGAATGGTCCCGTCGGAGGTGGCGGTAGAGATAGGGACAGTTTACACGGACGCTGGTGCTACAGCGTCAGATGCAGTCGACAGCACATCACAAATCAAATAATTGTGAGGGATCTTCCGGTTGTAACGTCTAACCCCCTGCAGATAGACAATTATTAATAGAGCAAGGTAAGCCAGACATACCCCATAGAGTATGATGCTATGGATAGTAGCGGCACAGCTGTGCATCAAGAGGTCCGCTTTTTCTTGATTTATCCAATTGGGGTCCCGATACCGCCGACGTAGTATCACCCCAAGTGCTGATGTGAAATTTAAAGCAAGATTAAGGCCTGCACTGTCAGGAAAAGTTTGAATGAAACTTTAATAGCTACGTTTCAATCAGTGGTTACATGTTTAAATTAATACAGTTATAAGCAGTGGGTCCGATTAGAATTCAAAGTTATCTTGAAACTAAATACAGACTACGAATTATGGGGGTGGTTTTGCGGTTTATTGTGAGTTTTTGGAATGAAATGGACCACCAGTGGACCATTCAAAAAGAAAAGGAGCTACGATTTCTCGTAACTCCTTGAATTATTGGTGGGCCGTCTCGGGATCGAACCGAGGACCTACTGATTAAGAGTCAGTTGCTCTAC
>Ga0066649_10000355_pt1 | contig 28023 bp, 28 predicted proteins | sample CryGey132114_all_FD_59538 | JGI IMG/M metagenome (GOLD analysis project Ga0066649, IMG submission 59538) | Groundwater microbial communities from aquifer - Crystal Geyser CG22_combo_CG10-13_8/21/14_all | ecosystem: Environmental > Aquatic > Deep subsurface > Groundwater | place: USA: Utah... | reverse complement strand
ATCCTGAGCTAGGATCAAACTCTCAATATAAGAGATTTGAACTCCGACATCTCGTCGGAGGTATGATTCATTTATTTAGGAAATAGACTATTATGGTTCTTGTCACATTTGTATTGCAAATTCTTTGCAACTGTTCCTTACCTAATATATATGGTTGTCTATATTATGGTTATGAATTGTAATGAACACAATAGCTATTCAGCTATCAAACTTTTGATTTGATCCCCTTTTTACAGGTTCAAGGTCAAAGGTTCGATCTCCGAAAATCCCCCTAGAAAGAAAAAAGAGGAACCTTTCTCTGCTGGAAATCCAGCTAAGTTACTCTTTTTTCTTCCCAGTCCCCAACTCAATTTGGGCTTAGGAAAAGCTCTGTTGTAATATTGACGTGGGGCTATTATATACAAAGGTCTACCTATGTGTCAAGGCGCTTTCCTCACCACATGTGGGGATAACTTTGTGTAAAGTGCAAGCGGTATCTATATGACTCCATTTTTAGAATAAAAATATGCTATAATGGAACATATTTTCTTGTTTATTCATAGTGAACTTTTGTATGGAAAGAAGGCCACGTCATCCTGATGCACCTCGAGAAAGATTTCATGAAAAAATTCCCGGATCTCGATGGGTCCTTCCTTTTTTTATCTCCATGCTTGTTAATGCCGGGGCTATTGAACTTGGAACCAGAATACTGGAAAAACCATCCGTAGTAACTCTGCGAGGTGAACAGCTTACCAAAGAAGACTTTATTGAAAAACTAAGGCATGAAACTCTTTCTCCCGAAGAATTTATCTGGGCGCAAGAAGAGTTAACACTGGAAGAAAGAACCGAGGAAAGTTTGGGAGTAGAAAAAAGAGCTGAAGTACATAAAAAAGTTCAATTAGCCAAAGATACTTTTGAAAAAATCATTTTTCAGGCACAACAAAAAATTCACAGTGGTGCCAATGAAAAGGAAGTCGCCAATTTTCTTCTACAATTTTTTGGTGACCACCCCGATGCACGAAAACTTGAGGGATATTCCACGGTTGTTGAACTCCTGACAGAGGGAGTCGGAAATTGCGAAGCAAGAGCAAAATTTGCCAACATGGCGCTCACACGCATCTACGGAGAAAAAGCACACAGTGAAATTATCCCAACACACCAAATGTATTTAGATCCAGAAACCGGAAATACTCAAGTTGTAGATCACGTTTATGCAACAATCCAAATTGACGGGAAAACCTTTGCTCTTGATAATGGAAAAGTAAAGCATGTTGATGAACAAACACTTCAAAACTCTGTGCGAATCTCACCAAAAGATCTTCAAAAAACATTCTTAGCAACAGAGGATCCCTCTACATATTTTGATTCTGAGCAAAAAAATCCAGACTTTCAATCCATTGCGCAAAAAGCGCTCGCTACCAAAAAAAGTGGAGATCCAGTACATCAAATTTTCCCTTCTTTTTCTTCCGACCTCCCGGATACTCACTCTGGATTAACCTTCCCAACATCTGGAACCGTAGAAATTCATATGAATTCTTACGCTCCAGGCCCTGTCGACAATACAGCACAAAACGCCATACTTGATCTTCACAAACTCCCCCAACCAAGACAAAATGAAATACTTCCAATTGTTCTGGTACAAGAACCCTCCGACCATGAGCTTCTCTATGGTGACCTTACAAAAATTCTCTCACTCAGAGATCCCAACCAGGTACAAATTATTTTAGATAAATGGAACGAGGCAAGCTCTGAAGGTTTACCTGTACCCCAACTTGAAAGTCTTCGCTTCATAAGTCCGGAAGCGCTTGAAAAACTTTTAGAATTTACTGCTGACGACATTGAAATTAAACATCCCGAAATTCTACTCAACGAAAAAAATAAAGAGATTTTAGAAAAAAATAAACCAGAAAATATTCTTTTCTCCCCAGACTTTTCAAAAAAATCTTTTCAACAAATTGTAGAGTTAGGCCTTCCCAATCCATCCGTTTATATACAATCACCAGCACCACTGGATCCTGAAGTATTAACCGAATTTTTTCAAAAACAAAAAAATGCACACCTTACTCTTGTGATGGGTGATGTATCCGGAACCATCCCAGACACATTCAAAAATTTTGAAGGAACTCTTGAACTTTCCTTTTATTCTGATTCTGAAAATACACTCTCCAAAGAAAAGATCAAACGAATGAATGAATTTATCAATTCGGTACTCCAAAAAGCAAATAAAAAAGTTTCCCTAAATATCTTCATAGACTCAAATAAATTCAACGAACGATTTGAAGAAGGGGTTCTTGATCTTGAGGGTCCAACCGAAATTGAAACCCTTGAAATTTTCCCCCCAAATGCAATCAAAAGCTTTTCAGAAGGATCTCAATATATTAAGGTTAAAAAATTGAGCGCCAATTTTGTGCATTTTATAGAGCAAGACCTCGGAGAAGATATTGGTACCATCCAAAGTGCAGTATGGGGGCTCACCTTTCAAATGGAGAGAGCTCTTATAAAAACTCTTGAAATTCAATTAAACGAAGATCAATTTAATGAAGATGTCATGGATACACTTGCAGGAGCTGCTTGCGATGAACTGGATATCACTATTTATAAAAATTATAATAAAGAGACAGATTCCTCTGAACTAGAATTACGAATCTTTAAACTTCAAATAATATTTAAAGGGAAAATCAAAGTTCATGTGAGGAGGTAACGTTATAATTTACCTTTTTCTTCCAATTCTAAAATATACTCCGACACATAGGGTCGATATTTTTTCTTTAATTCCTCTGATAAATTTTTATAGGCACCAAAGGACCCACGACATTCTTCTGTGCCACATGTACATAAAAGGTCCTCTTCCGTTTGTGGAAGTTGTTCAAAATTGTATCTTGGTACGATCATGGCATAATCAATGGTAATATGCTCTCCTTTTTCAATATCACGCATGGCAACTACCATAGTTCGGCCATGGATACCGGCGTTGGGACTACAGGAGTGGTTCATATTGGAAACTGGCTCGAGAGGATCAATGAATAACCAATCATCCTCGCCATCCCAATATATTGGGACAGTATTTATGGATGGCTTGTAGACCACCGGCCCTGCCAATACCCATATAATTTCTTCTTTTTTAAGAAATCGTTTTGCAAATATCCCTTTTCCTATATCTTCAGAAACATCTCGAACTTCAATTTTTTCTAACATCTCGTCAAGCGAAAACGGTACATTCTTTGCAGCCAAATTCATATCCCAATCATACACGGACATAATTTATACGCTTAAATTGATTAGATGCTTTCTTTTTAAGTTGTATTGGTGATTTTCAAATTTATTGTGTTTATTTTCTAATCCCAGGAGATTATACCGATACAAAAATTTTTCGCATTCCAAAGGATTTCCAGGATAACAATTTAAAACCCACTTTTCATGGTGATGAATATAATCATTTGAAAGTGAAATTTTTCCTTTTACCAAAAGATAAAAAATAGTAATTTCCTCCAAAAAAAAATCTACTTGCTCTTTCGTAAGTCGCTTTTTTAGCATATCGGCTTTTACTGCAGCTTTAAACTTTTTATTGGACGCATATTCTTTCTTTATACTGTCCAGATACATTTGTATATCTTTGAAATCCAGTAATAATTGGCCCCAGCTCAAAAAGGAAAAGGAAGGAACAATCCAAGCCGGATCCCTCTCAAGCAACTTCAAGATTCCATATTTGTGGCTCCGCATTTGTTGAATATATTTTTTTCGCAATTTCTTTGCAGGTGAGCTATCCGTTATCATATAAAGATAGTCCGAATATATAAAGGTAAGCCCTATGCCTTCTGTTTTTTTAATCTTGGTACACAAATATTGGATATATTCAAAACATTTCTGAGGAGATTGTGTATGAGCAATATTACTCATAGAAATTCCAAAAAGAATCATCCCTTTTTCTTTTGGAAGTTGATTTATATCATAAAAATCTTGAGGAGGAACTTTAGGTTTCATATTACTTTTTTTTTGACTGTTCCATTCTCCATTCTTCAATTTTTTTATGATCCCCCGAAAGAAGAACATCAGGAACCTTCCACCCCTTAAAATCTGCTGGCTTGGTATAGTGTGGATATTCTGACTCAACACCACCATCTTCTACCAGGACATTATGTGTTTCATCTTTAAGAGACTCTGCATTCCCCAAAACTCCTGGAATAAGTCGCGACACCGCTTCTATAATTACCATTGCCCCCAACTCTCCGCCAGCCAAAACATAGGGACCAATGGAAATTTCTTCATCAATGAGATGATCAACCACACGCTGATCAATACCTTCATAGCGTCCACAAATAATAGTTAACTCATCCAGATGACTCCACTGTTCTGCCACACTCTGATCAAACTGCCTCCCTCGAGGAGACATAAGAATGGTCCTTTTTTTGCGAGCTAAACTCCCATTAAAAACTTTCTTTACTTTGGTAAGCCCATCCACCTTGGAAAAAGGAATGGCATCTATGGATTTGAGGGCACGAAAAATTGGCTCCACTTGCATGACCATTCCAGCACCTCCCCCATAGGGGGTATCATCTACTTTGTTGTGTTTATCTTGTGTAAAAACGCGTAAATCCAAAGGGCATATCTCTATGGCACCAGAGTTTTGCCCCCGCTTCAAAATACTTTCTCCACCATACCCTGAGATAAGATGTGGAAAAATAGTTACAATGTTGTATTTCATAATTTTTCAAACATAAGTTCTCCGGTTCTCCCATTGTCTCTTTTGGAAAGTAATTTAAACTTTCTTTCTTCGAAGAAATTGGTGAGCCCTCCCGGATCATAGGAACGAATAGTAAGAAGATCAATAATATTCCCAGGTAACAAAGTTACGGTATGATCCGGAAAATTTAAAACTGTTTTTTCCAAAATTTTGAAACGGAAAGAAAAGATAAGTGCATTCAAATCCGCCTCAACAATCATTTGTAAAAATAAATCTCCATTTTCTTCTGGAATATTAAATTCCAAAAGCGGTTTCAATAAAAATTTTCTATGCAATGGACTCTCCAACCAACCAAGATATCTCTCAAAAATCATCCGATCATTTTTATCACTTATTTCTTTTCGAATACCCACCTCAAGCCAAAGTTTATCATCTTTTTTTAACAGATCAGAAAGAATATCTGCCATATATGCCTGTTCTACATTTCCAAAAGTAGCCCCAAGAAAGGTAAACACACGTATAACGTCTGATCCTATTTTCTTCATTTCTTCTGTAAATTCTTCCGTTGAAAAATCAGCACAAATAAGCTGATACTCTACATCCAAATTTTCCAAAGTTTTTCGACTCGCCTCTATCATGTCTTCCGAAGAGTCCACCCCCACAAAAGAAAAATGGTATCCTTTTTCTTTCAGTCTTTTTATGAGTGCAGCTTCCTTGGACGAATCCGCACAACCAAGACTAATGATCACAAAAGGCTTACCTTGAAGATGAAAATATTCTTCAAAGAAGTTTAAGTATTCTTCTTTTTGATCTAAAAATGCATCCTTGAGGGAAGAAGAAATATCAAAATACATCTCCACTCCAGAACCAAAATAAAAGACCTTTTGTTTTAACACTTTATACTGCTGAAAATGCTTGAGAAATTCTTGTGAAAGCTCATCACCTGTCTGTAATTTTTTTATATAATTCATAGAGATAATTAACCACGAAACGAGGAAATACCAAGTTGGATATCCCCATCGATGACTACCCCACCAAGAAAACAAAAAGAGGCTTCAAACCACTTTTTATTTCCACACACGGAGAGGAATTGAATGATACCGGAAAGTTTATCCGTATCACAAATTTTTTTATATGTTTGAAAATCAGTAATTTTCCAAATAATACTTTTAGTATCGTTATAGACCAAACCAAATAAATCATTATCAAAATTTTCAAAAGATTCAGCCATAAGATTCATCTTTATATCTCCGGCAGAATGTAATCCTTGACTCTCAGCGTACGCTGCAAAAGCACGTGCTGCCTCCTGAACCTGATATCCTTCAGTGTATCCCAAAATACGCTTGAGCGGTTGATACACTGCCTGAGTTTCAAAAGCCATACGAATCTGCTTATGGTTTTTCAAGTAGTTTATGGTATTTAAATTGTGTTCACGATCTGCAAGTTTTAAAAGCAGAACACGTATATCTTTCATCCCTGCCCAAATCAGTCTCTCAATACGATCTTCAATGATAACTCCCGGAATTTTAAAAAAATCTGTACGTTGCTTGGTTACTGAATCAACTAAAAACCCCACTTCGTCTCCAAATTGAGAATAAATATCTTCTATGGTTACCCCTTCACAATCTTCAACGGTATCATGCAAAAGTGCCGCTGCTGTGAGTGCAATATCATGGTAACGTTCCAAGACCCGTACGGCCACCCCAATTGGATGTATAATGTAGGGTTCACCACTCTTTCTGTTTTGATTTTTATGGTTCGCACAAGAAAACTCTAAGGCAGATACCAAAAAAGCTTGATCATCTTTTTGAAGACCTTCTATACACCGGTGAAAGGTTGACTCTTCAAGGGTAAACTCTGTATTTGTATTCATATGATAAAAATGCCTCATTTCCCAGACATATTTTTATAATAGCCCCAAAAAAACAGCTTGTCAACTACTCATAAATATCTCTCTTGAGATAAAAACGACCCAGTTATCCTGGGTCGTTTCTCTCTTTTTGTGAATGCGTACAAACTTCCTTTATGAACGTTGTCCAGCAATAATTTCCTGCTCAACATTCTTTGGACAGTCCGCATAGTTAGAAAATTCCATAGAGTATGCTGCACGCCCTTGTGTCACAGAACGAAGGTTATTTACATAACCAAACATTTCTGCCAATGGCACTTTCGCACGAATAATCTTGGCATTTCCTCTATCTGACATTTCTTCAATTTGACCACGACGTGATGAAAGATCTCCCACAACGTCTCCCATGTAATCCTCTGGGGTAGTAACTTCTACAATCATGATAGGTTCCATAAGTACAGCATTTGCTTTTTTAGCAGCCGCTACAAAAGCCATGCTTCCTGCTAATTTGAAAGCAATTTCAGAAGAGTCTACCTCATGGTAACTTCCGTCATAACAAGTCACTTTTACATCCATAAGAGGATATCCTGCAACCACACCTTTGTCTACCGCTTCTTTCACACCTTTTTGGATAGCTGGGATGTATTCCTTTGGAATGGTTCCACCCTTAATTTCATCTACAAAGATAAATCCTTCACCTGGTTCCAATGGTTCAACACGAAGCCAACAGTGACCGTATTGACCACGTCCACCAGATTGTTTGACGTGCTTTCCCTCTGCTTCTGCTGATTGTTTGATGGTTTCTTTGTATGCAACCTGTGGAGCACCAACATTTGCTTCCACACCAAATTCTCTCTTCATACGGTCCACAATGATTTCAAGATGTAACTCACCCATACCTGAGATAATGGTCTGAAGAGTCTCATCATCGGTGCGGACTTTGAAGGATGGATCTTCTTCAGAAAGTTTCTGAAGAGCAATACCCATCTTTTCCTGATCTGCTTTTGAATTTGGTTCAATAGCAATATGAATAACTGGTTCTGGAAATTCAATCTTTTCAAGAACTACTGGCCTATTCTCTGCACAAATGGTATCTCCGGTTTTTACATCCTTCAAACCAATAGCAGCGGCAATATCTCCAGCACCAACTTCCGTAATTTCTTCACGTGAGTTTGCATGAAGACGTACCAAACGACCAATACGTTCTTTATCACCAGTGGTAGTATTCAAAACATAACTTCCTGCTTTGAGTGTTCCAGAGTACACACGAATGAAAACAAGTTTCCCAACGTATGGGTCCGTTGCAATCTTAAATGCAAGAGCTGCAAGAGGTTCAGTATCTGCTGGTTTTACAGAAATTTTCTTTTCTGCATCATCTGGATCAGATGCTGCATATTCACCAACATCAAGTGGACTTGGCAAGAATGCAACCACAGCATCCAACATTTGTTGGACACCAATGTTTCCAAGAGCTGATCCACAAAGTACTGGGTAAAGCTCACTGGCAATAACCATTTTGCGGATACCTTGCACAATTTGTTCTGGTGAAAGTTCCCCAGATTCCAAGTATACATTCATCAATTGGTCATCTGCTTCTGCAACTTTCTCAAGAAGTTTTCCACGATACTCTGTTGCTAATTCTTTCATGTCTTCCGGAATTTCCATTTCTACCACATCAATTCCCATATTTCCTTCAAAACGATATGCTTTTTGACGAATCAAATCAATAATCCCAGAAAAACTGGAATCTGCACCAATAGGAAGTTGAATAGCATACGCCTGGTCTGACAAACGAGTTTGAATAGATTTCAAACTCATATAAAAGTCAGCCCCCATCTTGTCCATTTTGTTTACAAAACAAACACGAGGAACATGATACTTATCTGCTTGACGCCATACTGTTTCAGACTGTGGCTCTACTCCTTGTGAACCATCAAATAGTGCACAAGCACCGTCAAGCACACGCAGAGAACGTTCTACCTCAACGGTAAAGTCAACGTGACCTGGAGTATCAATGATGTTAATACGATGATCCTTCCAAAAACATGTGGTAGCAGCGGAAGTGATGGTAATACCACGCTCTTTTTCTTGAGCCATCCAGTCCATTTCGGCAGCACCTTCATGAACTTCTCCAATTTTGTGTTTTTTACCGGTGTAAAAAAGAACACGTTCTGTGGTTGTGGTCTTACCCGCATCAATATGGGCCATGATACCTATATTGCGCGTACTATCAAGTGGATATTCACGAGACATAAATGTATTGTTTATTATTTACGTTGTAAAAATACAAACGTACTGAGAGTAAAAATAAATTGCACCCTATCTTCTTGCAAAGTGTGCAAAAGCTCTGTTTGCCTCGGCCATTCTTTGTACATCTTCCTTTTTCTTGATAGATGTTCCATTTCCTTCCATGATATCAAGAAGTTCTGTTGCAAGACATTCCATCATAGGTTTTCCTGACTTTGCACGAGATGCACCAATGATCCATCTGAATGCAAGTGCATTCTGACGTTCACCAGATACCGGCATAGGAACCTGATAGTTTGCTCCACCCACACGTCGTGAACGTACTTCCACTTGTGGTCGAATTTTATCAATAGCTTCTTCAAAAACTTTTAATGGGTTTTTTCCAGTTTTTTGTTCCAAAATATCAAGTGCACCATACACAATAGCTTGTGCCACGGTCTTCTTTCCGCTCATCATGATATAGTTAATAAACTTCGCAAGAAGCTCACTCTTGTACTTTGGATCTGGTTTGATTTTCCTTTTCGGAATTGCTTTTCCTCTTGGCATACGTTTTATAAATAAACTTTATATGCTTTATAAATGTTGCTCAAAAACCTGAGCATGAGTATACTTCAATATTTCTCTTTATGCTTTTGGCCTTTTTGCTCCGTAACGTGAACGGCTACGTCTTCTGTTGGCAACTCCTTGGGTATCATATACACCACGAACTACGGTATAACGTACACCGGCAAGGTCTTTCACACGACCACCACGTACAAGCACAATAGAGTGTTCTTGTAAGTTATGTCCTTCACCCGGAATATAAGCAATAATTTCCACTCCATTTGAGAGACGAACTTTTGCGACCTTTCTCATAGCAGAGTTTGGTTTACGAGGGGTAGCAGTATATACTTTTGTACATACACCACGTTTAAATGGGGCTCCTCTGCGAAGCGCTGTTTTTTTTCTGTGCAAAGAATCATGGGTAAACTGCAACGCAGGTTTATCCGATTTCTCCTTTTGCTTTGTCCTTCCTTTTCGAAGGATCTGATTCATTGTTGGCATACCTTATATTTTAAGTTATGACTCTTAAATTAAGATTTGAATAAAAAAACGTATCTTTTTTGGATACGCTTGCAATATTTCTGAACCCCCTAACATAGATGAAAGGAAAAGAAATGGGGTAAGCGTATCCTTCTCCCCGGGGTTCCCGGGAATACTCGCTTCTAAAATGTAGCCGTAGTGTACAATATGTGTTCAAATATGTCAAGAGGTTCTTCAACTTTTGTATATATTCTTCTCAATCTTGACAAAAATGCTATGATTTTAACACCCAATTAAGCATAATTTTGATCTTTAAAGCCTAATATGGAGGGTGCTGAATAGTATGTAAGCACCCAAGACCGAAGCAACAAGGGAGCCACCATGCAGCACTGGGTCCTGCATATTGCCGCCGCGATATTCCTCCTCACGGCCTGTGGCACACGCCAACAGGGACATATCTTCGTCCCAGGTCCAGTTGAAATGTTCACCTGCTACGGTGATGGCAACCAAATGCGGTGCGCACAGTGGATTGAGAAGGATTTCGACTTCCGAATTATGCTCGCACGAAAGTTTTGCGAGCCCGGCTGGAGAGCCTGCAAAAGGGTACGTACGAAGCGTTCCAACCACCCAGTTCACCTCAAAATATTTGTAGAGTGGCCACTACGGTACATGGGTGAACAAGAACCAACCAAAACCAACGTAGTCATCGAGTAGCGCTTCCATCTGTACTCCATTCCTTCCCAGCGACGCCTCCACCGCGCCGTACCTTCCATATTGGGTTTTAAATATTTTTGGCACAAAAAAAGCCCCCGCAAGGGACTTTTTTTTACTTACGCACCTATGCACCAATTGGTCAACGTCAAAATTATGGGATGTAGAAGATCAAAGAGGAAGAAAATGAAGAAAATGAGGAGAATAAAGCCATATTTTTCAAGAAACACCCGCAATTTCCATGCAGAATCTGGAAGTATGGAAAAAAGTACCTTTGATCCATCCAAAGGGGGGATGGGAACAAGATTGAAGACTCCCAACAATACATTTGCCTGAACAATAATAATCAAAAAGGGAATAATATTGGCAAACTGAACAAGGTCCAAAAGCACAATCGCACGGACAACAAAGCCAAAAACGACCGCCAAAAAAAAGTTTGAAAGTGGTCCGGCCGCAGCAACTTTGGCACTCCCCCATTTTTGATCCCGTAAATTATACGGGTTATACGGAACCGGCTTTGCATAGGCAAAAAGAAAACGTCCCCCCGTAAGGATAAACAAAGCTGCTGGCATCAGAAGTGTCCCTACAGGGTCAATATGAGCCTTTGGATTCAGTGTAAGTCGCCCAGAATACCTTGCGGTAGGGTCTCCCAACTGATCTGCTACCCATCCATGCATATATTCGTGTATAATGGCAGATGGGATGATCACCACAAAGAAGAAAATTTGGAGAAGAAAATCATTCATAATCTTGTATTTTAAGTCATTTTAGAGGGAAAAAGCTACTCCTTGACAGTATAGGGTAAATCTGGTATACTTTTTCCACCTTCGAATTATATCTCTATAAGAGAGAAAATACAACCCTAATCTCATAAAGAAACGTAATAATATGTCTAGAGTCTGCGAAAGCTGTAACAGAGGCCCACGAAAGTCAGCCTCACGGTCACACTCAATGATCAAAACACTTAAAATCAACAGAATCAACCTCCAAAAACGTGATGGAAAAAAAATCTGTACTAAGTGTATCAAGACCGAAACAAAAAGACAGCAAAAACAAACCGCTTAAAAAAATCCGACTCACGTCGGATTTTTTTGTACTCAATTTTGAGAATAACAGTTTTACAAAACTTTATTCCCTACCTGAAGGTTGAAAATTTTTGCAGCACTTTTTCCTTGAACTACAATTTCTAAAAATCGACTATCTCCCACTCCAGAACTTCCCACAACTACAGCCGCTTCCCCATCTGGTACGTCTTTGAGCCTTTTATAAAAAGGAAGAGAAATACCATTCAAAGAAATTTCATCTTGCTTTTCTTTCTCCAAAATATTTGTTTTGCAATTCCCAAAATTATCAATCCAACAAACAGTCCCCAAAGCACTTTCAACATTTTCAAGAGAGTATTCTTCAAATGGAATTTCATATCCATTGAGAATCCACTGTGCGACACGAGGTAAATAATCAAAACTTCGAAACTGCGTATTGATAATTTGATCACAAAGTGATTCCGATAGTTTTTCTTTCTCCTTTATAAAAGATAGTACCTCAGGGATATCAATAACTCGTACCGATTCCGTAATCCCCAGTTTTTTTACTACAGAAAGTGTAAGCCCTGCAATAGAACTGATAACCAAAGTATCTTTGAAAAAAAAGTATCCGAAAGGAGTTCCATTTGGGTACTTTTTTCCACTTCCATTCCTTGGAGCAACATTTACCAAAACCACTCCTTTTCTCCCTTCTGAGGCATCCAAAACATCCCCCAATATATATGCAGCTTCTCTATCACTTTGCACTCCAGAAAAATGCACAGATGCATCAAACAGACTGGCGGCACGAGTAAGCTGTCGTATTTTTGCGTTTTCACATCTACAATCATTTATAATCGTTATAAACATATTTTTTTGTTATTTCATAAAAATAAAAAATGGCCTTTCTCTGAAGGCCACCGCTATCTATGTAGTAAAATCTAGTACACACAAAACCATGGCCTTCGCTGTAAGGTCATCATGGCCATCATGGAGTTGTATGCAAAATTATTTCTCATAAAATATTCCTAATTTTATACTACTGTGGTATCCATTTTCTTACAAGATTGTGTCTGTGTATAAGTTGTTTGACTCTCACGTAACGTAGGGGTTTACTATGATTATAGGGGGAATAAAATTTTATGACCTACACCGTACATCAACTTGCAGAACTTGCCAATATAAGTGTCCGCACCCTTCATTATTACGATGAAATTGGGCTTCTTCGTCCTGCATTTCTTGCTCCAAACGGATATCGCTATTATGAAGAAAATGAACTTATTCTCCTTCAACAAATCCTCTTTTTTCGTGAGCTTGAGTTTCCTCTCAAGGTAATCAAACACATGCTCGGACAAAAAGATTATAATATCCAAGAAGGTCTCCGGCAACAAAAAAAACTTCTTAAAATGAAACAAAACAGAACACAGAAACTTATACAAACTATTGATAAAACACTCAAACGTATGCAAAAAAATCAAAAAATGAAAGATCAAGAACTCTATGATGCTTTTGAAGATAAAGATATGAAACAGTACCAAGATGAAGTAAAAGAACGTTGGGGAAATTCCGATGCATACACGCAAAGTATGAAACGAGTTTCCAAAATGACCAAAAAAGAAATGGAAAAACTGAAAGCAAAGGGAATTGAACTCACTCAAAAAATTGCTGAATCTATGAACAAAGGTATCGCAGATCCAGAAGTGCAGTTCCTTATAAAAAAACATCATGAGGGAATAAACTTTTTTTATGAATGTGGATATGACATGTACAAAAATCTTGGGAGTCTCTATGTAAACGATAAAAGATTTGGTGATTACTATGAAAAATTTGCACCTGGTCTTGCCACTTTTATGAAAGATGCAATAGACTACTACTGTAGCAATCATACACAGAAATAAAAAATCATCCCTCTTGAGAGGGATGATTTTTTATTTTCAATATTTACTTATTCCTATGCAAAATATCCTTACTCAACCTGGGTGGGCGAAGATTTGCCGGATTTAGTGCCATTTCACTACAGGGTTGACTGCACGTATTCTGAAACTTTTCATAACAAGCGTCACATGACAAAAAAAGACGATTACAAAACTTATTCATACAGTTTCTGTGTAGGTCCGTCGAAGTACCACAGTTGAGACACTCCCCAACGGATGTTCCCCCGTCTTGCGTATTTACCAAAAGGGCTAATCTATCATCAAAGACAAAACATTTTCCTTCATAAAAACCATCATTCCCATACTTTTCTGCGTACTTTACAATTCCGCCTTCCAACTGATATAAATTCTCTTTATCAAAACCTGCTGACAAAAACATTGCACTAGCGGGTTCACAACGGATACCCCCGGTACAAAACATCACAATCTTTTTTCCCTTAAACTGATCATAAAAATCCATATGATCTTTTAATTCACGAAAATATTTCATAGGAGGTTTTACAGATCCCACAAAACGCCCAATGTCCCATTCATAATCATTACGCATATCCAAAAGAACAATTTCTTCACCACGAGAAAACCATTCATGTAGGGTATCTCGATCAATATGCTTTCCACGTTGCCAAATATTGAAACTTTCTTTTGCATCTGTGGTGATGATCTCTTCACGTACTTTTATACGCATCTTGGGGAAAGGCATAAACTCTGAATCGCTTTCTTTGAAATCAATACTTTGAAAAATTTTATGGTTGTCCATGTATGCACGATACAAAGAAATAGCCTCAGGACTCCCCGCTACAGTTCCATTAATTCCGTAGTCACTCAAAAGGATGCGACCTTTTAACTGCAATGCCTTACAGACCTCCGTATGTTTTTTCAACTCGGATTTTGGCTGTTTTATTTTTACTATTTTGTAATAAAGAAGAACTTTGTACATAAATATATATTAATCATCTCAATAGAAATACCATAAAAAAGAGAAGAAATCAAGAGGCATCGGTCTGCATCTTCATTTCAAGAATAACTCCCTGGATTCTTTTTGCCTCCAGTGACACTTGCTCCCCATCGTATTCTCCACTGTGCATGGAGCAACCACGATAGCTCTCTTTCTTTTGATCCAGATGAAGATTGAGGGTAAATCCCTCGCTGAATGCGTCTATGTAAACGTGAAACCGTGGATAGAGCATTCCAGGGCGAAGACGTTTCACATAACTCACCTTTTGCGTGTGCGGATCACGAAATTCCGCATAACTACATCTTCTCAAGAGTTGTCCAGGGATCATCCTATATTTTCCTTCAAACTCTATTTTCATACGTAATATTTCTTGTCGGGCTAGGCGGACTCGAACCGCCGACCTCACGCACCCCATGCGTACGCGCTAGCCAACTGCGCTATAGCCCGTTTCTTTTGAAAAACATGGCCATCGTATCAAAAATTTCTTTCTCAATCAAGACCATACTTTTTTTAAGAAAATTAGTGCATATTCTCTTCTTAATGTATAATGGGAACATATTTTATGATTCCCCATCGCACTAGTACCACAATCAAAAAACCCGTTTATCTTTTATGCAGCATGATGTTTTTTTGGTACCTTTTTGATGCTGTCATATCCTACATCACGCCACTTATCATTACCGAAAAAGGGTTCTCCAATACCGCTATGGGAATTATTCTTGGAACTTCATCTATTGGTGGAGCTCTTTTTGATTTTTTTCTCTGCAAGACCTTTAAGAACACTACGTACCGAAGAGTTTTTGCCATTATGTTTGCCCTGTGTATTGGGTATCCCCTTTTCTTGTATCACTCCCAAACCGCAGGAATGTTTATCATTGCAATGATTATCTGGGGTATCTACTTTGACCTCAAGAATGTTGGTATTTTTGACTTTGTCGCACGTGCAACTCCACAAAAAGAGTTTACGGAGAACTTTGGACTTATACAAATCTTTGAGACCCTGGGTTACCTCATTGCCCCCATACTTATTGGATTCCTTACTCTTGGTGCAGTTGCATGGCAATCTTATTTTATTGGGTGGATTTTTTTATTTTTTTCTCTTCTCTTTTTTATAATCATGTTGCGACGTCGTGAAAAAAATATTCATGAAATTCAGCAAGATCCACCGAAACGAAGTATTTTTCTAGAACTCTACCTCTGGAAAAAATGTATAAAAATACTTTCACCTGTTCTTCTCTTGGTACTTTTTCTCTATGTTTCTGAATCATTCTTTTGGACGATAGGACCAATTTTTGCTGAACAACTCTTGACTCAACATCCTTTGGGAGGATTTTTTATGGCGGCACATACCTTTCCATCACTTCTTGTTGGTTGGTTTGTTGGAAAACTTACACAAAAGTACGGGAAAAAGCATACGGCATTTTGGGCACTTTTTTTAGGAAGTTTTATTCTTGCACTGCTCCATCTTACCCAAAATCCAGTACTTATCGTACTCCAAATTTTTGCATCTTCATTCTTTATCGCCATGTCTTTCCCCGCAATCAATGGAGCCTTTGCGGACTATATTCGAGAAACTCTGCAGTATGAAAAAGAAATTGAGGGAATACAGGATTTTTATACAAATATTGGATTCATAATTGGTCCTATGATGGCTGGATTTTTATCTGACCACATTGGGATTGCCCCTGCTTTTTCTCTCCTTGGAGTTATTGGTTGTATTGTTTCCATTATTTTACTTTCTATCACACCAAAAAAAATACGTGTGATCATAAAAGAGACACGTACTTCTTTAAAAAAGATTTAGAGCATAACTTTTCCTAAATTTTCAAGAGCCTGCTCAATTTCTTCCATTTCTCCACCAAAAGAGCATCGTACATATCCTTCTTTTCCAAAGGCAATGCCTGGAACCATAGCAACATTTGCACGATCAAGCATCTGCATACAAAACTCCAATGAGTTCTCCCCTACACTCCCAAAAAAGTGCATAGGAATAAAATAATATAAACCACATTTTGGAACAGGAATTTTTTTTTGAAATATTTTTTCAAATTTTTCTGCAAAAATGTTTCTTCTCATTTCCAGTTCATGTTTTATCTCTGGCATAATTTCTTTACTGTGTTCAAACGCGGCTACAGCAGCCCACTGAGAAATACTGGAAGTTCCCGAAGTGCTTTGTCCTTGAAATGTAGAAAGTTGAGAAATGATTTCTTTTGTTGCAAAAATAAAACCAACTCTCCAACCGCTCATTGCAAAGTTTTTAGACATGCTTTGTACCACCACGATATTTTCTACAAATTCAGAAAATTCTCCACAGGAAACATATTCCGCATCATCATAGGTAAGACCACTATACACTTCATCTGAAACAAGAAGAATATTGTTTTCAAAACAAACCTTTGCAATATTTTTTAATTCCTCACGAGTATAGAGAACTCCGGTTGGGTTGGAACCATTATTCAAAATAAGCATTTTTGTCTTTTCGCAAAGAGCATTCTGTATTTCTGAGACCGTAATTTTCCACCCATTCTCAAAAGTGGTCGAAAGAATTTTTGAAGTAGCGCCGGCAAGATGCGCCATGCTGGGGTATGATACCCAATAAGGATCAAGAATAAGTATTTCATCGCCCGTCTCAAGAAACGCTTGAAACAGTGCATAGAGTGCGTATTTTCCACCATTGGTCGCAAAACTATTTTCCAAAGTATAATGAGTTCCATAGTTTATATTCATCCATTCAAAAGCTTTTTCACGCAATTCCACAATTCCAGAAGTAGGTGTATAAAATGTTTTACCCGATTGCATAGCCTTCAAAGCTCCCTCCTGAATAAACGAAGAAAGCGGAACCCTTGGCTCTCCGGTTGTAAGGTTAAAAACAGTTTCTCCTTTCTTTTTTTTCTCTTGGGCTGCACTATTCATAGCAAGTGTTGCAGAAGGAGGAATATGAACTCTTTGTGAAAATTTCATAGAATACACTCTAAATGAAAAAACAACTTGATCCCAAGTTGCCTTCATCGATCCCGCAAGCACGAGGTGATAATCCATATCCCTACACAAGTAGGTGGGTCGCCGCACCTAAAACCCTCAGGTTTTAGCTATGTAGGCGTCCCTATGGATTTGCATCGGATATGATATCGCCTGGCACTTTCTGGGATCATACAAAGTATATAATAGCTTTTTTTGAGTGTCAAATCCTCTCAATAAAAAAACCGCCCACCACCTGATCTTGTAAATATTTATAAGATCAAGTGGAATGTGAGCGGAATTCTTACTCGGAGCAAAAGAGGTGGTTCCATGTGGACCGGGACCCATGAAGGATCCCCTCCAAAAACCAAAACCCATCCATGATGTCTGAATGAGCGAACGTTGGTAATATTGTACCATAGGTTTCACACACTCAGTTGTGGATGGATGGGTTTTGAGGTGGGTAGGTTGTAAAGGTGGGTCAGGAGTGGATGGGAGCGGGAGGGTTGCTCGCACGTTTCGGCTTGCGGGCACCTCGACCATGCTCGCGAGGCGGGGGGTTGATGGGTGCCATACGCACCCGAAACGTGGTAGGAACGGCGGCAAAGATGACGCTGCAGCGAGGGCAGACGTGTGTGCCTTCCGAGACCTTCACGGGACCACAGGCCCCGCACTCAACTTGTACTTTGGCCACGATTCTCCCCTTCGTTGGCCGGTGGAAAACTCTCAGGAACTCATGCCCTGAATATATCTTACAATTTCCTATTCTAGGATATATTCAATGCATCAGGTATTTTCAAAGAGCAAAGATCAATAAACAAAAACCGCCTCGATCATATGATCGGGGCGGTTTACCGGTTATTGGATTTATACTATTTTGAGCAGTCGCATCCATCACATCCTCCTCCACAACATATATGCTCATCATCCTCTTCCATGTAAACCACCCCTTGCACTGGGAGTGCCATCTTCACATACATAAAGACAACCACCCAAAGGCGATCCACAATATTCTGCATAATTGTGCTGAAAAATTGTTTCATACTTTATTATCTATATTCAGATTACCCTATACAAAAAATATCGTCAAATGATCTATCCACAGGGGATCTCTCAATAAAAAAATCACGGATTCGACCGTGATTTTTTTCATTTTCTCTAAAATTTTAGGCTCTTTCATCATCCATATATACATGAAGATACTCAGTCTTGTCGTATTCAAATACCTCTCCATCTTCAAAAAATCGTGCAATTTCTGCTTGAGCATTTTCTATAGAGTCAGAACAGTGAACGACATTACACATCCCCATGGCAAGGTCTCCTCGAATAGTCCCTGCATCTGCCTTTCCCGCATGTGTAATACCTGCAATAAGTCGTACAGCGTCAACGGCTCCACGCCCTTCTGCACAGATAACCGCTACAGGACTTGACTTCATAAAGCCTTCAAGCCCCGGATAAAAAGGTTTTTCTACATGGTGTGCATAGTGTTCACGAAGTTTGTCCTCAGAGAGATACATGAGCTTAAGCCCGGCAATCTTGAGTCCTTTGGTCTCAAGCCTCTTGATAACTTCACCAATAAGACTTCTCTGTACACCGTCCGGTTTTACGATAATAAGTGTTTTTTCAAAAACGCCATCAAAACGCATATTTTTTTTTCTTAAAAATTAGAAAAAGATGTTTTAAAAAAGAGAAACTTTTTCGGAAGTATAGAGGAAAAAAGAGAAAGAGTCAAGAATCCAATAATACAATCCTCTCTTCCCCCTGTTTATACCATTTTTTCTTGACATAACACCACAATAACGGTTAAATAGGCAACAGTGTGCCACTCCACGGCACCATGGAGCAGACATGGCCAAGCAGAAGCAAGGCGGAAGTGGAAAGAAGAAGAAGAAAGAAGCTCCGCCTCCCTCACGCAAGAAGAAGGGCGGACCACAACGCGCAGCGGGGCACCAGCGCGGTGCGGCGACCCGCCGCTGCGAGCGTTGCGGCGGCAACGACACCCACGCCAACCACCGCGTGAAGGACGCGGACACCGGGTTCTGGTGCTACATCTCCACTCGATGCGCACCGGAGAACTGCCCGCACTGCGAACAGCTGATCCTGGTGGGGCACGTACGGGAGATGCACGGAAGCTGCGGCTTGCTCAGTCGACCCGTGCACACCGTCTCAGAACCCGTCGCTACGCTCCCGACCCAACCGAAGCGCATCACCGATGCCTCGGGACGGAAGGTCCCACGGGCAGGAGAAACCTGCCCGCACTGCGAATGTACGGTGGAGGAGGGTTCCATCACCCAACACTTCTCGGTGAAGACGAGCCCGCGAACGGGTCGCCAGAGCGTGAGGTGGCGCTGCCCGAATGTGGCGGAAGAACGCCGCCAAGCAGAAGCCACCCAACAAGCAGCGGCAGCAAGACAGCGCATCCAAACCACCTACGTCGGACGTTGGGAGAACCACCACAGCTGGATCTGTACCAACCCGGACTGTTCGGCTGGACGATTCTACTCTGAAGATCAACGCTGTCCCAGATGTAGATGCTCACGTCCCAGCATCAACGACCGTCCCCCCACCCCACAACATTCCCACTACTACTGACATCCCCCCTGCAAAAATCACTCAAGATAAGAAATATTCTTTTTTTGGGTGAGCAGGGGGGGGAACCACCAAAAAAAGAAATTCAATACCATTGGATTTCTTTTTTTTGAAAAATATTTTACGTTATTTAAGCACTGGGGATTGACTTTGCAGAGAATATATGATACATTCCCCTGTCCACAACTTTCTTGGACACAAGGGAAAGACCGTGATTTTCATCCTTGGGAGCCTCTTCAACCACCTCGCCATCCTGATCCTCACGGGGATCAACAAGCGGGTGTGGTTTCTCCCCGCCACCATGTTCGCAGTCGCCGTTGGTTACGGCGCCTTCTGCGACGACGGTGGTACCATTCAGCAACTCTCATACCTCGAGATCACGATCTCGGGACTCCTCGCCATATACATGATCACCTATTCCGTAGGAGCATGGCTCCTACAGAAACAATACGGCATCTGGTTTCCTATCCTCCTGACGCTCCTGACAACCACCACATTCTTCGTATCCGGTATGGCAGGGCCATACCTGGTGACGGAGGCAGTGGGAATCCAGGAGCTCGATCCAAGGCTCGAGGGGTTCCGAATCTGTCAGCTCTCCGACATTCACCTCGGAGGGGCACTGGGGACCAACCAGCAAATCGGCGAGCGGATTGTGCGCTCGCTTGCGCACGAGTCCTGCGATCTCCTCGTAATCACCGGGGACCTTGCAGATGGTGACCCGGATGATCTGGGATCACAGGCCCTCCCCATCATGACGAAGATCCCGTCCACGCACGGGGTGATGTTCGTCAGCGGGAATCACGAGGAGCTGGATCCTCAACGGGTTTTGCTCTGGGAAATCTGGATGCGCAAATATGGTGTACGTGTGCTGAGCAACGAAATGCTCACACTCCACCACCAAGGCGCACCGCTTGAAGTAGTAGGACTCGAAGATCGTATCGGTTCATCCGAAGATCTGGAAGTTCCCGAAAAACAAGCGAGCACTCGGATCCTCCTGGCACATCGGCCTGGCGAAGCCATCCTGGCCTCCCGCTACATGGCGGACCTTGCACTGTGTGGTCACACCCACGGTGGCCAGATCCGACCCATTGGGGACGTGCTCATGCTCGCCGAAGGTGAACCCTTCTCCGCAGGTGGCATGCACACCTCCAACGGAATTCCCATCTACGTCAACCCCGGAACATGGCTCTGGGGCCCACCTCTTCGGTTCATGAGTCACAACGAGATCACCATTCTCGTGCTGACCCGAAAATGATTCCTGAACCGAATCTCCACAAAGCACTGAAATATTCAGTTTTTTGCAGAAAAAAAGAACCGCATTTCCCTTGCGGTTCTTTTTTTCTTTTTATAATTCATTGATATCTTTTAAAAAACTCCTTTTCCTTCTTTCATAATCAAAAAGTTCATCTTCCGGAACATACTGCACATCATCCACATCGTCACTTGGATCAAAAAATACCGTAGTTTCCCCAAATGCACCAGACTCATCTATGAGATCCCGGTTAATCTCATCTAAAAACATAGATGGTCCCCCCAAGACACTACGAAAACCGGAAACCAATGGAAATGTCATGTGCAAATATTTTTTTGCCCTTGTTATGGCCACATAAAAAAGTCGCCTTTCTTCTTCTATTCCTTTTCTTTCCTGAAGAGAACGCTCATTGGGAAATTCACCTTGAGAAACATTCATAATAAATACGGCTTCCCATTCAAGACCTTTCGCCTGATGAATAGTAGATAAAACTATTTTTTCATCATCGTGAATTTCTTTGTTGGAAGCGTTCTGAAAACTTTCTTGCATTGATGCCTCTCCCAAAAATTTTCCTAAATCGGACTGACGTTCTGCAAAAAGTGCCAACTGCTCTATATCACGTATTCTTTCTCTATAGTTTTCATATTCTGATTCCAAGTACTCATTGTATTTAGAATCCAAAACGGCTTCAATAAGATCCGCAGGATGATATCCCATTTCTGAGTTTGGTTTTACTTTTTGCATGGATTCAAAAATCTGAAGGAAATCATTCCATCCAACTTGCGCACGTGCAGAAAGTCCAGCACCAAACTGAGAAATTTCTATGTTTTTAAACCAAGTATGTACTTTTGCAATTTCTGCTTCTTCATACTGAGAATCATTTTCCGCGTGGTACACTCTTTCTTGTTTTTGCACTCGATCAATAATTTTTTGTGCAGATGATGGTCCAATTCCTACCTGCATATTGAGTACACGACTCCAGGCAATAGCATCGTCTTTATTATGAAAAATTCGTAAGTACGCAAGAACATCTTTTATATGTGACCGCTCAAAAAATCTCACCCCACCACGATAGTCATAGGGAATATCACGCTTGGTAAGTTCCACTTCCAAAGCTTGGGAATGATGTGTGGCCCGAAATAAAACTGCAATATGTGAAAGTGGAACTCCCTCTTCACGAAGCTCCAAAATCCTTTCAGCTATAAATTCTGCTTCTTCATTCCTATCTGCAAATGCACGTACCTCTGGTTTTGCAAATATGTCCAAAACACTTTTCAAATTTTTTTCGTATTGTGAAATGTTATTGGCAATAACAACATTGGCAACTTGTAAAATATTTGGAGTAGATCTGTAGTTGGTTTCAAGCTTAAATATTTTTGCATCATGATATTTTTTTTCAAAACCTAAAATATTTTCAATGTCTGCCGCACGAAAGGAATAAATACTTTGGGCATCATCCCCCACTACCAAAATATTTCTGTGCAGTGAAGCCAGCGTATCTACAATACTTGCCTGAACTCTATTGGTATCCTGATACTCATCCACAAGAATATACTGAAATTGCTTGGAAAGTTTTTCACGAACAGGAGCGGACTTCAAAAGTAAAAGATAAAGGTTAGAAAGTAGATCATCAAAATCCATGGCATTGGCAGCAAATTTTCTCTTTTGATATTCACTGGCAATAGTGGTAATTTCACCTTCCAGTGGTTCCCAGTTGGGATGCTTCATGGCCAAAACTTCTGCTACGGTAAGCTCTGCGTTTTTTGCATAACTTATAATTCCCTGCAACACTTTGGCAGAAGGAAACCGTCGTGATTTCTTATCAACACCTTCTACCTTCATACAAATTTTTAAAAGATCGCGAGAATCTTCGCTGTCCAAAATAGTAAAATTATTTTGGTATCCAAGAAGCGATCCGTACTGTTTGAGCATACGGAAAGCTATATGATGGTAGGTACCAGACCAAAGTATTCTCTTTTCCGCTCCAATAATATTTGCCACCCTCTCTTGCATCTCCTTTGCTGCTTTATTCGTAAAAGTAACCAAAAGAATATGTGCCGGGTCAACTCCCTGTTCCAAAAGATACGCCACCCGATAACAAATGGTACGTGTTTTTCCAGACCCGGCACCGGCCAAAACGAGGCAGGGGCCATCCCCCCGCTCCACAACAGCAAGTTGTTCTTCATTGAGTTCTTTTGTGTAGTCAATCATAGTCTGTGTATTGTATCAGAAAACAAAAAACAAAAGAAATCTCCTCTGTCCTCAAGAAGAACAATACAAAAGTCCCCTTTTAGGGGACCTTTTTCATTCTTTTCTCTGGAAAAATAATTTAGAGACAATACTCTATAAAATTCTTTAACACGTCCAACGCGTAGGGTGACTCTTCTAAATTTTCAAATACATTGTCTACCTCCATACCATCAACATACGAAGGCGAAAATTGAAGACGAAAACGCATTCTATCAGGATTTAATTCCGGATGAAAAAGAACACCCCAAACATTTTCCCCCTTTATTCTAAATGCATTACACATCACACGCTCTGAATATCCTAATTTCTCAAACTGTTCTGGGAAGTTAATAATGGTATCTTTGTGTCCAAACTGTGCCAAAAATTTTTGTGGAATGTTTTTAAAAATTGGATCATTTTGTCCAATATCCGTGACATAGGAAACGTATGTTCCCGCTTCTCGCATGGTAAGGTCATCCACAATTTTTGCACCTTGCTGTAAAGCAATAGTTTGGAAACCAAAACAAATTCCCAATAGAGGTGTCTTTGATTCTAGAATTTTTTGGATAAAGTCAAAAGTTTTTTTACACCAATCTTTTTCTGCATCCCCCTTGGTATAGTTAAATTCACTTGACCCCCCAAAAATTATCCCTGCATACGAAGTACCCAACTTGAGTGAATTTCCTATTTTTTCCAATTTTTCTGTGTCTCGTACTGCATCTACAAATTCAAATTGTTCCCAGAGATCCTCAAAATCTTGATGAAAACAAGACTGTTCATGCTCCCATGTGGCGTCAGTACGAAATTGTACGATAAGTATTTTTTTCATAAAATATAGACATTTTTATAGATATATATTATCATAAAATTGTTGATAATCCATATTTTTAGACTCAATTTTATGGACGAAAGGAAAATAAAACCTCCCATTCTGGAATTAGGACATCCTATACAAGAATTCAGAGAAGAAGATGATATTGATACAGAACAAGGGCCAAAAGGAGAAAAGATAAATGGCCTAAAAGTAGAACATGCATCCAGGAATATTTTAGATGCCGAGGTTCGAGCACGTCTTGGTTCATATTCAGCAGAGGAACTTCGAAAAATGCATCTCTGGCGACCAGAAGAGACCCTTGAAACCCTCCACCAGATGCTCGCCGGAAAATCCGTTATCATTGAAGGCCGGGCTGGATCCGGAAAAGGTGCCGTTATTACAGGACTCAGACACCTTCTACGCCTTAATGAGGTTGGTTTTACTTTTATTGATGGTCATTTTCATGCAATGGACCAAGAGCTGCTTTTAAAAGCAGTAGCCGAACAACAAAACCCACAAACAGAAGGAGGAATCGTTTTGGTAGATAGTATGGACTACTTCTATGCAGGAAAACGTAAACTTCGAAAAATGGGAGCAGAACAATTTGCAAAAAGAACAAAGAAATTTTTTGATGAACTTAAAAAAGTTCCTACTGTCATAGGCACAGTGCATGAGGCAGCATGGAGACAACATCTTGGTGACCCTGATCTTATGCGGGCATTTGATGACCTCACCGAGGATTATGTCCCCTACCAACTTCCTGAAGCATTTGGAAGTACGGCTACGGCTGAGATGTTCTTACGAGCACAAAAGGTTTCCAAAAAAGAAGCATCAGTTACTTCTCTTCTCGAAGGATCCCCTAAATTTTCTGATGCCGAAGTTGATTTACTTCTCAATATAGCAGACAATAAAGAAGCTCAAGAAGTATTTGCAGAGAGATGGCCCCGTATGGAACGCTGGCATGAATTTGTAATGCTTATGCGTCACTATGCAACGCTTAAACTGATATGCTCCGACGTCTTTGATGAACACAGAGAACTTCAAAAACTTATGCATGACCCAAGTAAGAGAAGAGAATTCTTTTCAGAACTTTTTGACTATGTTTTCAGAAAAGATCTTCGGCTTACCATGCATCCAGTTGTAGCACATAAGTAATAGTAGCTCAAAAAAACAAAAAAACTTCTGTTAAAGAAGTTTTTTTGTTTTTTCCTAAAAATTTTTGACAATGAATTTTTTTTGAATATTTACAAGACGAGACAGACCATCAACTTCTACATATTCATCTTCTGCCTGGCAATTTCCACCATTACTCTGATGTACTAACACCTTCATACCTTTTTCCGCAAAATATCTTCCATCTGTTCCACCACCACTTTTTAAAAATGTTACTGGTCTGCCTATCTCTTCTATTACCAATTGAGCGTAGGATTTCAAAAATGGATCTTCTTCTTCCAAAATAGTTGGGAAGCCCTCCATTCGGATTTTATAATGAACATCTTTTTCACACGACTGTTCAATAAAGTGGATCATCTGCTCTTTTGAGGTATTTTTGGTAAAACGTATATCTACACTCATCTTGGCAGATGAAGGTACCTCATTGGTAGCAACACCACCTTCAATCATTCCTAAATTGATGGTGTTTACCCACTGTTCATCTTTTGCACTCAAGCATTCTTCAAAATGTGTTTCCAAATTTTTATATGTCTTTATAAGATCAAGAATAGCATTCTTTCCAAACCACGGCTGACACCCATGAGCCTCTTTTCCTTTTGCAAAAAATTCAAGATGTAAAATATGCTTTGTCTCGGTTACAATGTTCTCAATACGTTCTCCATCATCTGGTACCAAAACTACTTTTGCATTATAACCTATTGTATTCACAAGATAATTTGCACCATTCTTTCCACCAAGCTCTTCATCTGAAACTATGGCAAGTGCAATATTCCCTAAGTAGCCTTCCTCAAGAAGTTCCCGCAATACCTGCAAAGAAGTAGCCACAAAAGCCTTCATATCTAAACTTCCCCGCCCATACAACTTGCCATCCTTTTCTTTTCCTTCAAAGAGTTCATCTGGACCAGGAATGGTATCTATATGTCCCAATAGAAGAACATCTACGTCAGTTGTATCTTTTGTTTGAATTACAATGCTTGGAATTCCTTCAGATACAAATTCCTTTATAATAACCGGAAATCCATCTAAATAAGATTTACAAAAATTTAAACATTCCTGAATTTGATCAGGTTTTTCATGTGTTGTTTCAAATTGAATTAGTTTTTTTGCGAGAGCTGCTACTTCCATAAAAAATAGATATATAAGTAAAATTTATTATAGCACAATTTTATTTATATATGGACTTTTTATTTGGAGGGGGGAGGACACTGAATGCCTCCCCCAACGGTGGGTTTTGTGGTGGGTTTTACGGGTGGTGGGTATCGATCAGTTGATCTCGAAGGCCGTGATCATGGAATCAGCGGCACCATGTGCGACCTCGTTCTGACGCAACGTCACGATCCCGTAGGGCGGGACGATGACCGAGTCCGTCTCGTTGTTGAGGAGGAAGTAGACACCGACGCGGGCGAACACCAACCAGCTGGCGTACTGGGAGGTGACCTCACCGAGCGGCCGATCCAGCTGATCCGGATCCGCCAGCCGGATCCGGCCATCGACGGCACCGTTCCATACCTGCGTGAAGTCGAGGGAGGGCTCGAAGTCCTGGAGGACCGGGTGGTCTCCCAGGGACTTTCCCTTCGGAGGAACCCTATCGATGACCGCCTTGAAGAACTGGGTGGCACTCATGCCGCGTCGCGGCATCGAGGTGCCCCTGGCCCCCCAAGACTCGTCCGTCTCGACGTCCGTGGACTTGATGACGACGCCCGCACGCGCTTCCTTCGTGGAGAAGCGCGCACGCAGTACCGTCTCATCCAGCAGATCGAGTGCCTCCGTGTGGGGGATGACCTTCCGCAGGAACCGGAGGTTCTCCGCGCCGATCTCCTCCTCCAGGATCTGCGTCATCTCGGGGTTGGAGTGGTGGATCATGGCGAAGATCATCTTGCTGTCGAGCCAAGGCTCGCGCGTCATGATGTTCTTGCCATCCACCACCGTCCTGTCCGGCAGCTCTGACCAGTAGAAGAGTCGGTCCACGAGGTGCCCGTTGACCAGGTTGGCTTCGGTGTCCATGTCGTGGGCTTGGATGTCCACCCCCATCATGTCCCGCAGCCGCTCGGCGAAGAGGCGAACCTCCGGGCGACATCCGTCCTTCGTCGTGGTGCCGTAGGAGACCTTGTCGGCCCCCATGTCCCGGTACCACTGGGAGAAGGACCTCAAGAAGTCGCGCTGCTCCTGCTCCCGGAGAACCGAGAGCAAGAACCCTCGTCCCGAGGGGACGAAGTCGATCTCCGTGATCCGTGGGCCATGCTCCGTGATGACGATGTCGGGGCGCACGATGTGCCCCGGCGAACGCCCGGTCCCGTAGGGCCGGACGTGGAACGGGAGCAGCTGCCCCCAGATCGGATGCTGCCGCACCCGATCGCTGTTCAGAAACCTGATCAGGCTCGGCAGAGCCTTCTTCATCCCCGTGATGAAGCTCTCCAGCTCCAACACGGGGAGGCCGTTTTCGATTCGCATCTTTCTCCCCTGGGTTGTCCCTTGGTTGTCGAACACGTCGACTCAGAAAACCGGAAACCGGTTTCGAAGTCGTTTCTGCCCAACAACCTATAGGAAGAAAAACCACCGCTTGCAGAGCGGTGGTTTTGAGAACTTTGTAGCTTATTTTTTATTCAG
>Ga0066649_10000353_pt1 | contig 28116 bp, 27 predicted proteins | sample CryGey132114_all_FD_59538 | JGI IMG/M metagenome (GOLD analysis project Ga0066649, IMG submission 59538) | Groundwater microbial communities from aquifer - Crystal Geyser CG22_combo_CG10-13_8/21/14_all | ecosystem: Environmental > Aquatic > Deep subsurface > Groundwater | place: USA: Utah... | reverse complement strand
ATCGCTCGAGGTAGTTACGACTCATTTTGATGACGTCCCAACCAAAAAAGGTCCTAGCCCTGCACAAGAAAAGTGGTTGATTAACGCCGTAAACGATAAATTTAATAGTTTTGAAAATACACGCAGTCCCGAAGCGCTAGACGAACTATACGTTTTAGTCGGTGCATTGAAGGTGTTAGGGTTAAATGGTGCGCATGTTTCTATGAAAGCGCGGCTGGTTGATTATCTGAAAACTCAATCTAAAACGTAATAATTGATAAGTGACTGGACATTGCCTTCGGCTCCTCCGCTCAGTCACAAAAATGAGCAAGCTATTTTTTGTTTCTTCGCTACGCCGAACTAGTAACTATCGCCAAACAAGCTGGCGAGTTACTGGTTCGAGGGCAGAAGTTACGGAGCCAAATAAAAAAGACCTATACGGGTCTTCTTTATTTGGCTCCCTATACAGGTCACGGACATTTACATGGGTCGCGGGACACAGAACACATATATTTAAAGTGTCTTATTGGTAGACTGTACTTCTTGCAACTTACGAGCGATCACATCAATAAGTTCCGTTACATCATTAATTTTTTCGAATTCGTTACTACTCACCAATATCGATATGGATTTGCCTTCCTCGATTAATACTGCGGGAAGTTTAATGCCCATATTTGGGTACGACTTAGCAAATTCATTACGGTGCAGAAATGTTGAGGACATGCCTAAGTTCTCGATATGCTGCTTCCACATTTTTTTCATATTTGCTCCACTAAAAGTGACCATACACAATTTGCAAGGATAGGTTTCGGGTCTAGCTGTTTTATGCACTAGATTCATCACCCCTTTTAGGAAGCCTGTATCAGCATTGTAAACAAACAGTAGTTTTTTATTGGTGGTGTTTGCTTGGTTCATTTTCTCTACCAGTCTTAAGTACTTTTGCCATCCAAATAAGCTCTGCCCACGCCCCCTTAACGTATTCACGATAAGCCTCATTTTGTAGAACGCCATTTTCATCAAAAAGTTCTTGGACTTTAGGGAATTGCATATCGGTAAAAGTGGCGACAAGTCCCATTTCACGAACAGAGCCAACTAGCTGTTCGATTGCACGGACTCCACCCCACTGGCCAGATGATGCGCCCGCAAAAGCTACAGGTTTGTGTATATAGTTTTTTAGTTCGCTATCTAGCATGCGCTTTAAGCTACCAGGAAAACTATGGTTGTATTCGGGAGTAACAATAAAAAAGCCGTGTGCTTTCTCTGTTATCGCCGTATAGCGTGCATCTTTCCCTTCAGGGTCATTGCCGTCGCCTGGAAAATTGAAATCTTTAGGATCAATCACTTCAGTTTCTACGTCTTCGAAAGTACTTCCTACTTCAGCGACGAGCCTTGCGGCAAAAATACTTTTACGCTGTTCACGAGTAGTCCCTGCGAGTACGGGTATATATAGTTTTGACATATTATTCTGAAACCTCCACGCCGCGCCAGACGGCTACGTAATTAGTGAAATCTTTTTTTACACGTTCAACGGAGCCGTCCATTGGGGTGGGGTAATACCAAGCACCGCCTGAATTAACGTTACCTTCAACGTCAATGTCATAGTAACAGGCCAATTCCTCCCAGATGGCTTTCATATGTTTAGGCGATTCCTAGTACAGAGTTGATCTTGTTACGGTCAAAACCAAGTACCTTTTCCACAGTACCGTCTTCCTTCTCTATGATCGTAAACGGTACGCCAAGTTGACCGCTCTTCTCGTAAAGCTCTTCGGCAAGTTTTTGGTCTTGATCAGCGTGCTTTTCATCGTAATCAATATCCTTACTCTGTAAATAGCTTTTTAGCATTTTGCAGTATCCGCATGTCGCCGTACTGTAGATTGTTATCTTTGACATATACCCATTCCTTTTATGATTTACGTTTGTTCGCTACTTTAATGAGCTCGCTGACGAGGTCATCATCACTCCTCAACGTATAACAAATCTTTTGCCCCATTCGCTCTTTGTCAACCAGCCCTAGTAGTTCAAAATTACGAAACTGCTGGGATATGGCCGATACGGTGATCTTAAGTTCATCAGCAATCTCAGTAACGCACATTTCATCATGCGACATTAGCAACTTAAAGATCTTATAGCGGTTTTTATCGCCGAGCAACTGCATGGCGGATATAAGACGTTCTTCCTCGCGTGTGATGTCCACAGTCTTTTTACTAAATAAGTTCATTGTAGTATTTTAGCAAACACTTAACTATAATGAAAGCTATGCCTAATAAATACACTCACGACATCATCGTTATCGGCGCAGGCTCAGGTGGCCTGACCTGTGCAATCTTCATGCAGCGAGCCGGTTTTAGGGTATTGCTCATAGATAAAGCACCGGAAACATTCGGCGGTGATTGTCTAAATTACGGTTGTATCCCTTCTAAAGCACTGCTACATGTCGCCAATCTTTTTCATGATATAGATACATCATCAAAATACAGCTCTCATGATCAGGCCCATACTGTAGATATACAGAAAGTGATGGACTACATTAAGGAGCGTCAAGCCGTCATACGCAAACATGAGAACCCTGAGTATATCAAGACTCTAGGCATAGACATTGCAATTGGTAATGCACGCTTCTCAGGGGAACATGATGTGATTGTGGATGGTAATCATTACACGGCTAAGCATATTGTCATCGCCACAGGATCAAGGCCGAGGACGTTAGAACTAGAAGGCCTTGAGTCAATTCCGCATTATACCAACGAGTCTATATTTAGTATCAAACGGTTTCCAAAAGATTTTGTATTCATCGGGGGCGGTCCTATCAATATTGAACTAGGACAAGCTTTTTCGCGTCTGGGTTCGCACGTTACAATTCTGCAAACGGGAGAACGTATACTCCCCAAAGAAGAACCAGAAGTATCAGTCCTACTACAGCGCCTGCTTGAAAAAGAAGGCATAAGTATACGTACTGGAGTAGCAGTGGAAAAAATAGAGAACGGGCAGGTCTTCGTGAAGACCCCTGACGGCTCAGTATTAAAAATATCCGCCGATGCAGTCTTTGTGGGTGTAGGTAGAGTTCCAAATATAGATTCTCTGGCTCTTGAAACAGCAGGAATAAAACTTGACGATCACAATAATTTGCAACTCGACAAGTATTTGCGGACAACCAACAAAGCCGTGAGTGCCGTAGGTGATGCAGCTGGGCAACATATGTTCACGCACGCTGCTGAGCTTCAGGCCAGCGTAGTCCTACGCAACTTCTTTTCACCTTTCAAAAAGAAATATACTGCCAAACACATGGCGTGGACAACATTCACCAGCCCCGAAGTGGCTACGTTCGGAATCAATAAACTGCAATTGGGCACCGAAGCTGCGAACTATGATGAGCTTATTGTTCATCTTGATGAAGATGATAGAGCCATTACCGATGACTCGACGGAGGGGTTCCTAAAGCTCTATCTCTCTAAGCAAGGCCTGGTACTTGGTGGAACCATGGTTGGTCCACGTGCTGGCGAGATTACGAGCGAGCTTATACTTATGATGTATGAAGGCATAAAGTTAGATGCAGTGCTCAGCAAACCCTTTCCGTATCCAATTGGTTCACGAGTAATTCAAGCTGCGGCACGCCAATATTCTGGCAAAAAGTTACAATCTCCATTCGCAAAACGGATATTAAGGCTCCTTTACCATTAGGCAAAATATGCTCAATCTCAGTAGCGACCCGACGAAGCGCAACAGCATTATACTAGCTGTATTGCTACTAATTGTAGTTGCTGTCGTATCTTCGAGAGGTATAAATTCTATTGAGCAACTGCAGCACGGCGTTCAGCAGATTATTACACACCTTGGGTTCTGGGGACCACTCCTCTATACACTGGCCTATATAGTCATTGGTCTTACAGGCTTCTCGGTGACGGTACTGACGCTAATTGCACTCGGCGTATTTGAACCTATCACTGCATTTTTCGTTATCCTTGTAGGAGCATCATTTTCAGCTTTGTTTGCATTTATGCTCGCCCGCTCTTCGCACGTTGGCATACTGACGCCTGCGACAAAACCGTCCCGTAACAAAAAGCTCATTCCCATACTAGTAGCAAGAATTGAGAATAACCTATCCGACAAGCCGTTTCAGACGGTATTTTTGTTACGCATGGCTCGGTTGCCGTACATAGCTCTCAGCTACGCTTCGGGTCTGGTCGGTGAACTGCAAATTAAACCATTTTTTGCTGCCACACTGATTTCGAATAGTCTATCAGCACTCGCCTATGTACTGGTCGGTGTCGCTCTTATCCAATATGCCGCAGGTGCCAGCCTGCTCCTGCTCATCGGTATAGGCCTTTATTATGCATGGTCCTACCGACGTCAATCGGGATAAAATGAACGAGTGAAATACAATCATAATTATCTAGCAAAGGAGTATCACAATGACAGACGACAACACGACAGATTTTAGCGATCTAACCGCAGTCTATATAAACTGTTCGATAAAGAAGGATAAATCTAAGTCTCATACCCAACTGCTCATGGATAAATCCGCCTCAATCATGCAAGCAGAAGGCGTTCACGTCGAACAACTATACGCACTTGATCATCCGATTGCCTTTGGCATTGTCAAGCTCCCACTTTCTCGGACACCTTGTCTCTTTCCAGCGTAGCTGGCATGAGGCTGGCAGCGTAAGCTGCCGGACTCATCTTTAATGCTAAGTGGATACGTTCGGTATTGTAGTAATGCACAGTTAGTGCAATCGCTTCATGTAATTGACCTAAATCTTTGTACTGCGACAGTTTGCCTAGTTCTGGTTTGAAACTGCCAAAAAAGCGTTCCATGAAGCCGTTTTGCCAGGGGCTAGCTCGTTTACTGCAACTGAGCGTAATCTCATATTGGTCACAGATGAGTTGGTGTCTGTAGCTTAGATATTCAGTGCCTTGATCGCTGTGCAAAATAGTTGGAGCGGGGTATTTTGTGAGGGCGTCTTGCAATGCGGCGAGTGTTAGTTGGCTACTGTGCCTAAGCCCCAACTTCCAACCCACAATCCGCCTAGTCTTGAGATCGAGCACTACCGCTAGGTAGTGCCAGCTACGCTGGAACCATAAGTAGGTAAAGTCCTGTACCCAACCACCAGAGTCGACCATGCCAGCATAACTCATGCCATCTTGTGGCCGATGTTCATTACGGTAATGTGCAAAGCGTTTTAGGGCATTAGGTGCTGCCAAGATTTCGGCTGGCGCGCTACTGCCATAACGCTTCTTTTTGCTGGGTCGAACAATGACTACGCCCGCCAGGGAGCGGATACGCCTGGTTTTATTCTGGCTCCAACCGAGATGCAGAGCGAGTCGGCGAACACCGTATAGCGGATGTTGCTCGTGAGCCAATGACAAAACTTGAACCGCTTGTTTGTCCCTGGTTTGTAGAACTAGTGGCTGCTCATAGTAGCTACTGCGGGGATACCCAGCCTGGCCACGAAGTACTTCTGCCATCCTGAGTCGACTTCCTCCAGGATGGCTAATCTTTTGACCGTTGCATTTCAGCGGTCGCTCGACCGAGCAATTTATATAGCTGCTCAATCTCTTTTTTGAGCTTGTTGTTTTCAAGGATTAAGTTACGATTACCATCAACAACTCCCTCGCGTAACCATGCGTAAATAGTTTTACTGCTCAGTTGGTATTGAGCGCTCGCTGCGCTCACACTCAAACCGTGATCACGAATCTTAGCAACGATTTCATCTTTATGTGTGCGATCTGCTGGTATGCCTCGGGGCATAATAAATCTCCTTATTTAAACTAGTATATACGTCATTTCTAGAATAGACGATGTGTCCAGTTTAATGGGAGCCTGACAACCTTCTATTATGGCGTAATGAAATATGATGGTAGTTTATACCCTCATAAGTACGAACCGATTATTAGTAAACACACGTTCGATACAGTACAGCTAGTAAATGAAAATAGGACAAGAGATAAAAATAAAACAGACACGAAACAGACATTCGTATTTAGTGGCATACTAAAATGCGCTAATTGTGGTTGTAGTATTTCATCATACGAACAAAAAGGGCGTGTTTATATGCGCTGTACTAAAGCCAAAAATATACCCTGTGACTAACCACACACGTCCGAAGAGGAACTTCTGCCTCAAGTTATTGAATTATTGGATAAAATAAGCATAGGAGAGAAAGCCGTATATCAAGTACTTCATACGCTAAAATCCGAACATGAAAACATACAAATGTTTTATAGAAACGCCATCACGCAAACACGCACGGAATATAACAAGCTTCAGAAAAAACTAGACGTGCTTTACGAAGATAGGCTTGATGGGCGTATTACTGTCGATGAGTATGACAAATATGTAACAAAAACCAAAGCAGAGATGGACGAACTAGATCGAAAACTAGTTGAGTTCACAAATAACGACAAAAGCTTTGAAGTAACTAGTGAGTATCTGTTACAACTTGCTTCAAAAGCAAAACAAATCTTTGAAAGTTCGCAACCAGCAAAAAGGAATAAGATTTTACGTATGTTACTTGCGAACGCAACTTTGGATAAAAAAAGGCTTCAACTCAATCTGTTGAAACCTTTTCTGGCATTCGTTACCAATGCCGATTCACAAAATTGGCTCCGACGACTGGGCTCGAACAAAGAACAACTACCGCCTACATAAAAGGCTCGCTGTACTTTAGCTTACATCCGTTAATTAATCAAATTCAATAATCAGTACACTTTATCAAAATAGAACCTATTTGTACACGCAGTAATCAATAATTCATACTACTTATAATTCTTCAGTAGGCTGCTAGGCTTATCCCACTTTCCAGTTTCATTATTGAGAACTGTTATTTGAGCATCCGAGCCACCGGTATAGCCATTAACCTCTCTCAATCCATATTGCATTCCGTTTATGAAGTATTCCTTAATCTTTCCATCTTTTGAGGATTGAGGCGTTAGAAAAACAATATAGTATTTATCTGTTTCGATGTCTATATCATCCTTGAACTTATCTTTTATATAGTTTTTTTCGTTCGGCCTCTTTCCATTGTTAAGGTATAGTATTTTATCTTGTTGCTCCTTGTTTAAACTACTCCAGTAGTCGTCGTAGCTAACTATACCTCCAAGACGAGTATAGTTGAGTTGATCTCCTTGTCTAATATCGCCTTTATAGACCTTTTGTACAGTTAACTTGCCAAAAGTTTGCGGAAAAACATATTGCTCATAGACTGGACTATATGTACGCCCTCCATTAATAGAATCAATATGTACGAGAGCTACTATTGGCGAATTGTCATAGCCATAGTACGGGTCTACCGTATTCCACGCAAAGTCGCCCTCAACTTTAGCTGTCTGGATTTCGCTCACTGGAATATTGTCATATGCATTGTTAGATCCTACCAAAGTATTCTGGTTTAATTGTTCAGACATACCGTTAGACGGTGTAGACGTGAGGTTATATGCCACACCTACTCCTGAGACGAACACGATCGCAGCTAAAATACCATAGATTTTTACTTTGTCTATTTTATAACTATTTCTTGTCGACATATTTCTACTCCTTATATACTAAAGATATTTAATAAATAGCGTTAACTGCATCATTATCGACCTTTTGTACGGTTTGCGCAATTCTTCCGTATGCCGTTTGACACATAATGCTGTTTGGATTTGAGTTGTAGTGAGCTAACCCAAAGGCATGGCCCATCTCATGTATTGTAGTTCCCTTAGCTTGTGTATTGGTGAAATTTGGGCTGCTATACATATCATGATTAATGTGAATTTCTGTATAGTACCAATTTGAGGCAGTTGGACTTATCTGAGTTCCATTACTAGAATAGAACTGCGTCCATGCATATATATTCATACCACCACCAAAATATGCATCATTATTTCGATGGAAATCCATATTAGACCCATAGTTACTACTAACAAAAGTTATATAGATAGGATTGCTCCAACCGGGATACATCCAATTATTTGCACCGTTCGTGATGTACGACTGCCAATAACCAACACCTGAATTATAGTTTAACCATGCCGTAACATTGCCAACGCCATTCTGATATTTGTGCCCAAAAGTAGGCGTCGCCGCGTAAGTATTTGTTACGGATAACAGACTTAGTACGGTAATACTAAGGGCTGTGAGTATCAAGTTCTTAAACTTTATCAACATCTATTATTGCCTTTCCTGATATTATTTCGCTTAATAATACTCTTCTTTTTATGTTGCAACAACAAGTGTCGCTAGGGTATCGCTCTTACTAGTATTATATACTTACATATATAGAAAAGTAGACGCGTCGTCTCATATATATCATAGGTTCCAGTATTTATATTAAATCGTTATTACGTTTGCTATAAAATAGCATACTTAGTAGTCATGGAACCGAGTCAGCTTTTCAACTGTCCAGCCACCATATAGTACACTGGTCGACTTTAGAACCAAACAACAGAGATGAAATAGAAAGAACCGCCCTTTTGGACGGTTCTAACCTTTTCGCCAGTTGTTAAGTCTGACTTCTTTTTATGTCTAGCTAAAGAGTTAATTAGGGGAACTGGTCATGGAACCTGGTCACCCTTTTTCACTGCTCAGCTTGGCTCCGACGACTGGACTCGAACCAGTAACCTCGAAGTTAACAGCTTCTTGCTCCACCATTGAGCTACGTCGGAATACAAATGGTATTATATACTTTACCCTTTGGGTTAGTCAACTATTAAAAACTGTCACAAAGTATAACCTATAGAGGAACGTCCTCTGGGTTCTATTTAGACTGGTCTTCGTATTCCAAAAAAACTCGAATCAAGAAAGTTAAAATGTTCTTGGTCTCTTGATGTAAATTTTGCTGAGAAACGGGGAGGGCTGTATTATATGTAAAACTTTTTTCGCTTGTGGAATTACAGTGTTGATAAAAATAATTAATAATCTCTCGTGGAAGCTTATCGTAATCTGGTTTTGGGATTTGTTCCAAAAATTCTACGACTTCGTCGCATACTTCTGCGGAATAGTCCATTTAGCATTCGCCTTTGTTTACTTTTTTTTGCCTCATAATCTCGGCAATAGTAAACGTACCTCTGTCTATGTTTAAGGCCGTGTCGTCGATGCTATTTATTGTCCGTTCTAGTTTATGAAAGTCTATACCTTTTTTATATTCTTTTGGCAGATGTCGAAAGTATTTACGAAACTGGAGCAAGTCAGAAAAGCTTTCCGAAAAAGTACTGACGATTTGTTCGGTAGTCTTTCCCATTAGGATCCAGGAAAATATTTCACAGTTTTGTTTTTGATCGAATTCATCGAAGTACGCTTTTGCGATGTTATCTTTGAACTCTATGCATATTCTATCCTTTAATTCAGGGGTAAGAAAATTCTTTGCATAATTTATCGTTTTATAATCATTAAATGGTTGATAAGTCCGGACATCGTTGATAGTTTTTTCTATCTGGCTGATTATATCTTGTTTATCATAACTTTCAGTAGAGAATCGACAAATAAATTGAGCCTCTTTTTCTGGCGTTGTTTTGTTGAGCAAAAGTTCTTTTATGTTTGGTGTCAAACGAATCGTCGCATTTTCATTTTCTCGCTCTACAACATTCCATTCGAATAATTTATCAATACTGTATTCCTTATTTTCTACGCCAAAGTTACAAAAATAAACCTCGCCTTTATCAAAATAACCTTTACGACCAGCGCGTCCGGATAGTTGTTCAAATAGATTTTTACTGATAGGGCCATCATAGTATTTGGCTAATTGTGCAAAAACTACTTTTTGAACTGGAAAATTAACGCCGAGTGCTAGGGCGTCAGTTCCAATGACCGCATCAATCAGGCGTTTTTCAAAGAGTAGCTCAACCATCAACTTTTCTTTTGGTAGCAGCGCACCATAATAATAAGATACGCCGCGCTTGCAAAGCGCCAGCAGGTCCTTGTTCTTGATTTTCATTTTTACCGCGATGTCATTGATAATATCTGTTTCTTTTTGGTCCTTGTCCTTTCGACCGTGGAAAAGCGAGCCGGCAATATGTTGACAATTCTTAGCAGAAAAAGTTACTACCAAAGCATCGCTAATATCTTCGGAATTGATTCTCCCTTTATATTCTAATTCAGTAATGCGCTCTTTATTCTCGTAGTTATAAGTATCGCGCTCAGACACTTTATCAACATAGCCCTTAAGCTGATCGGTGTTGCCGAAGGTGGCCGACGCTAACAATATATTCCTTGCCTTAGAACCATACAGGGAATCTATATAGGTTCGAGCGCGATTACCATCCTCAAAAACGTAGTGAAACTCATCCATGATAAGAGAAGCGTCTTCGTCGTTAAGATATTTGTTAGTATAGATTTCCTGGGTGCAGCAAATATAATCGGCTCCATTTGGGATGTTTTTTATATCGCCCGTCTCAAGACCGACATTATAGCCCTGTCTTTCGAGTTCACGAAAACGTTGGTTGGATAGGGCTTTTACGGGTGCGGTAATGTAGGCTGTGTGTTTGCGACCACCATTCTCTTTATCAAATTTTCTGATGTTTGCCCATTCCAAAAAGACGCGGGTCTTGCCCGAGCCAGTCGGTGATGATAAAATCACGTTTCTTTCGTTTTTTATTTTTTCTAGGCACTCAGACTGCCACGGCAGAAGTTCGTGTTCTGTTTCTAAGTTTAATCTACTACCAATCTCGAATAGGTTCTTAATATAAAAGATTTCTTCGGCGCATTGGTTTTCGGGCAGAGGATGACGAGCACGAAAAAAATTACCCCCCACAGATGATTCAAATGTATCGCCTTTTTCTATCGCCATTTTTACTGTGGATCGCGCCTCTCTTCAGTATCTTATTTTATTATAACTAGTTATCAATCAGATATACAATAGCGAAAAGTGCCGTGTCGGTGTTATGCTTTTAGTATAATAATGACAAAAAGATATGATCTTATAGTAGTTGGCGGTGGCGCATCAGGAATGATAGCGGCTGGGCGTGCTGGTGAGCGCGGACTTAGCGTGCTACTGCTTGAGAAGAATAAACAGCTTGGTTGTAAGTTGCTTATATCTGGTAATGGCCGCTGTAATATATTAAATGCCATAAAAGATGAACATATGCTGCTGGAAAAATATGGCAGTTCAAAGCAGTTTTTGTATTCGCTTTTTGCTCAGTTTGGAGAAAAAGATGCATTTGATTTCTTTAATTCACACGGATTGCCTTTGGTAGTTGAGGCATATAATCGGGTATTTCCAAAATCGCAAAGTGCAGCTGATGTTGTGCAGTTTTTAACTGACTATATGCGAAAAGGTAATGTAGAAGTGCGAACTGGGTGTGTTGTTTCAAGTGTGCAAATTAAAGACGATAGTATTGAATCTATTTTGTGCGGAGAAGAAGCGCTGATTGCTACGGACTATATCTTTGCCACCGGCGGTACGTCTCATCCAGAAACTGGCTCGACAGGGGATGGTTATAAATGGCTAGAACAGCTAGGGCACACGGTTATTAGTCCAACTCCAAGTCTGGTACCTATGGCGATTAAAGAACGTTGGGCGAAGGAGCTATCGGGTATATCGCTGGAAGATATGAATATAACTTTTTTTGTTGACGGTGAAAAAGAATTTAAATTGAATGGCAGATTATTATTCACTCATTTTGGTATTTCTGGCCCGTTAATTATTAATAGTGCACCTAAGGTTTCGAAATTATTACTTACAGGAATTGTTACTGCCCAGATCAATATGTTTCCAAAAACAGATTCTGGAGAACTAGAGCGCCAAATAATTAGTATTTTTGATGTAAATAAAAACAAGGCACTTAAGAATATCGTTAGTGAATTAGTGCCGGCGGGGATGTCCAAAGGGGTATTGTTATTACTTTCTGAGCATATGGATATGGAAACAAAAGTTCATTCAGTAACAAAAGATAATCGAAAAAAGATAGTCAATTTATTCAAGGCTTTGCCGATTACAATTACAGGGCTGATGGGTTTGGATCGGGCTATTATTGCTGATGGCGGTTTGCCACTAACCGAAGTAGATATGAAAACTATGCGATCAAATAAGGTGAATAATCTTTTTGTAACTGGTGATTTGTTACATATCAATAGGCCATCTGGCGGATTCTCGTTGCAATTATGTTGGTCGACTGGTTACGTGGCAGGATCTAGCGTCGGTAAAAGAGATTATCCTATATTGTTGTGAGTCAAATAAAGATATACGGGTTTTTTTGTTTGTCTCCGCTCCTTGCGCCTCGAATCAGGAACTCGTTACCGGTTGCTTTTAATTTCTTATAGTGCTAATACTATAATAGTATACGTATAAATTTAACAGGTATTTATCAATATGATTCATAAAAAAATAATACTATTCGTCGCATTTTTTGCCGTCATAGGTGTTACGGTGCTCGGTACTCAAACGCTCGCTAATGCGATGAACAGCGGTCGTCCGGGTATGTCACTAGCTCAAAATCAAGTTGTTACAGATAAAAAAACAGAGATTCAACAAAAGCTCGCTACGATGAAGGCAGCGCGCACCGTGAAGCTCGAAGCTAAGCGTCTAGAAGTGTGTCAACAACGCCAACAAAAAATTAACAATATTGTTGCCCGCGGAACTGAACAAAATAAAAAACAACTGGCTGTATTTCAGAAGATTGAAGCTAATGTCAAACAATTTTACATAGATAAGAAACTTTCGAGTGATGGATACTTGACAGCAGTTGCTAACGCTGACACCGCGGAAGCTAACGCAGTTGCAGCAATTGAAGTTTCAATCGAAACGACATTTGATTGCACAACAACTGACAGTACCAACCCAGGAAGTATTATTAAGGAAGCAATGACATTGAGACACTCGGCATTGGCGGCGTACCGCACTGCAATCAAAGACCTGATTGTGGTCGTAAAGAAAGCCAATGGCGAACAGAAAGCAGCTGATACGACTACAACAACTAATAGCACAAAGGAACAATAATTATGAATCGTAATAGCAAAGGGTTTGGAGTTATCGAGATTATTCTAATAGTCGCAGCCATTGCTCTTGTTGGGTTCGTTGGCTGGAAAGCATGGGATGCCTTTTCCAACAATAAAACCGCAGATACAACAGTCAATGTAGACCAAGCACCGGTAGTGAATAACACTGCCGATCTAGATAAATCTGCAGCTGTACTAGACGCTACAAATATAGATGGTACTGAGTCGACTCAGCTAAATTCAGAAATTAATCTATAATTTTTCCGAGTTAATATATTTCTTCGATTGCCCGCCTATTACCCTCATGCTATAATATATCTAACGAAAACAACAGAGAATAAGGGAGATATTTTATGGATGAAAACGTATCAGCTCGAACGAGTGTTGTGAATCCTGTAGGACGAACAGGCGCGCCAACTAATGGTCGTCATGGTAAATTTAAAAAGTTCAAAATGAAACATATTACGATTGCTGTTGCAGCTGTCATAGCCCTAGCTATACTAACTGCCGGTGGTTTGTTCTTTTTCAAATCAAGTACAACATCGACAATTGATAGTAATAAATACCAAGCATTGTTCTTGTCAAACGGACAGGTTTACTTTGGTAAGCTATCAACCCTTAACAGCGAATACATTAAGCTTACCGATATCTTTTATTTACAAACCAAAGCTGCTGATGCATCAGAGAACCCACAAAAAACTAGCAGCGCATCAGATGTTCAATTGATTAAATTGGGTAGTGAAGTTCATGGTCCCGATGATCAAATGATTATTAGTAAAGACCAGGTATTGTTTTTTGAAAACCTCAAAGCAGATGGCACTGTTGCCAAATCTATTGATAAATACCACAAGCAATAATCTTAGTGGTGACGGAAGGTGATATATGAGGCCACGAGCTAATAGGTCAATCCGTAATATATTAATAAGCGCCGTAGTATTATTGGTGTTGTTTGTTGGCGCTGGGATTGGCTATACGTGGTATATGGGACAGAATACTTCGCCGGGGACTGCATCAGTAGTAGAGAATAAATCCACAGAACCAGTGGTTGTTAAACAGACTTTGCCAGCTGCAAATACGCCAGAAAGTGCATCTGTTCAGTCATTGGTTTCGCCAGTTTTGTCTGGATCTAACTCAACTATAACGGTTAGAACTAAAGCAGATTCAATCTGTAAAATATCAGTTATTTATGACAAAACAGCCAGTACGGATTCGGGACTTTATAACAAGACAGCTGATGAATATGGAATGGTCAGTTGGTCCTGGAAGATTGAAGATTCAGTGCCACTAGGCAAATGGCCAGTTAGTGTGACCTGTACGCACAACAAGAAATCAGCGGTTGTTGTCGGTGATTTGAAAGTTGTGAGTCAGATCGAACTGTAATCTATTGCATCGCACTGATATATTTAACCCACTGATCACTACTAATTGGGGCATTTGATTTTATTAGAATCAATAGGTTGTTTTTTGTGAATATAACAGATTGTGGGCCTTTGGCAGAGGTGCCGATGTGAACAATTATTCCGTTGACGGTTATTTTCTCGCTGGCTTTGAAACCCTGGGATAATAATTCAATTTGTCGGTCAGTATCAGTTTTGAAATCTTCGGGTAGGAGCTGCTCGCTGACATTTATACCGATATTACCAATTTTGTCTGAATAGGCGAATACTGGGTCTGAATCTGGTGGACTGATACGAGTCCAGCCGCCTAGATCATTAACTTTTTTATCAGTTGGTGATATTGTAGTATATCCTGGCGTTCCATGTTCGAGAACAGGAGTTGAAGTGTCGGTTGATTGGTTGTCGGTATTGGAAACATTATTAGTTGGCTTGAATAAGCCAGAATTAATTGCGTAATAAATACCACCACCAATCACAACTATAATTACTATCAAACTGATGATTGCCGTCTTTCGAGTAATCTTTGGCAATCTTATTTTTATTTTTTTGAATGCAGGGAACTTGAACAGCGATTTTATTCTGGCTGTTTTTTTGGGTTTTATTATCGGCTGTTGTGTCTCGACAGGCTTAACGGGTGCAGAAGCAGGTTTAATATCCTGCCACATAACACGTTTTTTGGGAACCCTCTTAATATCCATATTATCTATAGTATATCAGGTGATGGCGACCTAATGCGTATAGTAAGGGGTATCGATTGGTTGTTGTAACCCGCCAGTAAATGTACGGCCGTGCATTAGACGTTTGCTTGGGTCGGCGGTAAATTGTAATGTAAGGTCGGTAATAGTCGGTCCACGAGTCACGTCATCTGGGTATCCAAACGCTTGCGAGCTGTCGACGGTAACTCCGAAGTAATAGAACCTAGCACAGTTTGTAGTGACGCCACTGGAATCTGTTGGAGTGTAAACCCCAGGCAGTCCAAGTGTGACGTTGCCAAAGTTTGTTTCACTTCCCCATGTTGTCATAGCGGGTGACACGCACGATGTGGTGGTATTAGGCATTGATCGATATTTCAATTGCCAATATGCACCAATTGAGTTGTCGACACCGTTTAGGAGCCATTGGTTAGGAAAGACATCCGAGTCGGTATCAATCATAATTGAATATTTAGCTACCTGTGGCTGAGACAATAATGTAGTTTGTTGAGTTACAGGGCTAGCGTAGGTAAGTGTAGCACCACAACCTCCACCTAGAACGTAGGCTTTGCCGTCATGATATGCTGCCGCTGCTCCATATCGTGCACCCGTAAATCGTTGGTTTGTTTCATACCATTCACCAATACCGGTAGGATTATTGCCAGTAGCAATAGTCGTATTTGCGCTAATTGGTGAAACGAGCGTGATGGGATCACAGGTCGTAGCGCTGGATCTGCCGCCGGTTAGGTAAATATAGCCGTTGGCGGCAAACCCCTCAGGTTGAGAAAGTGGCATAGGGAGGCTTGTCGAAAAGGTCCAACTACCAACTGTGCCGTTGGTAGCGTCGTCAGATGATATGATTTGGGTATATTGGCTATCGCTAAGATAATTTGTACCATCATAACCGCCAAATATATAGAGATTATTAGCGTAGGCAACAGCGGTTAGTTCACTTCGAGCGACATCAAATGATGTGCTGGTGGTTAACCAGGCCGATGTTATATCGCCACCAGAACTTAATTGAGGGCTAACATAGACCGTTGCGGTTGGTGCGGCGCTAGAATTTAGCCCGCCTACAACATAAATCCTGTCGTTCCAGACGGTTGCTCCGAATTTTGTTCGGGCGGAAGGTAAGGCATTACTTGCAGCTGCCCAAGTAGCAACGTCTCCCGAAGATGGCGTGCCATAATATATCTCGGATCGCTCATCTGTTGCGGTGCTGCTTTGGCCTCCAATATAATAGAGCGTTCCTCCGGCTGCCTCTAATTTGCCCCATGTTCTGACGGCACCGGACGGCCATGTGCCTGTAGTGTTTGACCATGTACCTAACGCGCCGTTGACATCAATCGGCGCATAAGAGACGGTATTAATAGCAGTCGTACAATCAGTTGCACTGGTACAGCCCCCAGCTACATATATATACCCATCTAGGATTGTGCTACTGGCACCAATTCGATTTGGATTTGTGCCGTATGTATTGGCTGATGTTGAATATCCGGCCGGCGCACCACTGTCGTTATTGTAAATCTGGAATGTCTGAATGATATCGGTGCGTGCAGTACAACCACTCGGTGCAGATCCGTTGGTACAGCCGCCTATGACATATGCATATGAATTTGATACCGGGACGCTAAGTCCCCAGCGTTGGTTAATCTCTACGGCCGAGACATTGAACCCATCAGTAGCACTACCTAGGCTACCGTCACTGACATTTACTTTAATAAATTCGATATCTGGTAAAACACCAGCGGTTGCATCGTATCCACCAACAACGTATATATAGCCGTTATACCCGAACGATGAAGCGCGTCGGCGACCGACGGCCATCTCGTTTGGTGACTCAACCCAAGAGCTTCCACTAGCGGCTACGACGTTGTTGTTGTCGTCAAATTTTGCATATCTGACTGTTGCCATGTCGACAAGGTTGGGTGTAACGCCACCAATTAAGTATATGTAGTTTGCATATGACGTGCCGCTGTGGATTGCTAGACCGGATTGCGTGTCGCCTGGTACTATACCAATTTGCAATTGTCCACTAGTGCTGCAACTTGCCAAAGCTCCACTTGATAGGATATTGCATTTGAAAACATTATCAGTATATCCCGAACAGTCTGCGCCCGAGGTAACTGTACAACCACCAAATATAAATAGATTACCTGGTGCTGTGCTAGCTGCTGATGGGTTGGCGCGGGTGTAGGCAAATGAATATGAAACGTTTGTTGCTCCGATACTTGACATGGTCTGTAATGTCCATCCACCAATACTTCCGTCATTATTTAAAGTGGTGTAATAGCAGTTGCCTTTATTACCCGCACCACCAAACCCACCGATTAGATACAATCGACCGCCAAAGACAACCGGGCTGGAACCAGCTATACCTCCGGCTATTGAGTGTGTATTGTCTACACACCAAGATCCGCCTTGGTAGCCACCATTTGGACAGGTTGCTGGTTTTGTCATTTCACCTGTAGAGGATATTGCTACATATGCTGTGTCACCTTCTATTGTGTTGCAACCATCATTGACGCAGCCACCTATAACATAAAGATATCCGTTAGTTATTATTGTTTCGTTCAGCAAGTTGCCAATATAAGAGGTACCCGGAAGGTTGCAATCTATTGGAGATGTCCCGCTGCAAGGCGCAGTACCATTTGCGACTGATTGCGCGACGGTTGATGTATCACCGTCTTGGTTTATTTCGCCATATACAATATCATTTAGCACGGTTGTGCACCCGCCAGTTGATACATTTTGAGTCGAGCAACCACCAACTTCATATATTCTTTCGCGCCAGGCTATCATACCAAAGCCCATGCGCTGGTTGGCGACACCTCCAACTGTGTTCCATGCATCTATACTTCCGTCAGCATTAATACTGGCGACCTGTGTATCTGAACTTATAGCGCTACAGTACCCGCTACCGTTTACCGTATTACACCCACCAGAAATATACATATATGCACCCCAAACAACCGAGAAGTTTCCGCCATTAGTAATACGCCCAGTCGAGAAACTAGTAGGGTTTAGTACCCAGCTGTTTAGCGTTCCATCGCTATTAATCTTGTTGTAATACACATCGTCTAATGGGGCACCGGTCAAGCTAGTAGAACCGCCCAGAATATATAGCCGATCGTTATATACTTGAACGCCCTCGCCAAACAAGCCAGTGTATGGAAGATCAGTCGAAGCCGTCCATGCGCCTAATACACCTGTTGGTTTAATGTCGGCAATCTCAACAGTGTTAACCGCGTTGCCACTGGTGGACTGTCCGCCCAACAAATACATTCGGTTATTATAGGCAACGGCGCCCATATTAGAACGAATCGAACTTAGATTTGTATCCTGGTACCAATATACCCAATTGCTTTTGTTTGAATCGGTCGGATGCCATAATTGAGGTTCACCGTTGGCACCAATCTTAGCTACATAGACTGAATTTTGTGCAGTGCCGCCGACCGTATTGATACCTCCCATGGCGTATAAGAAACCGTTATAGGCAACTAGTGAAAAGTTTGACCGAGCAGAGGGTAAGTTATATGCGGCGGTTGTGCACCAGCCACTACACGTACCGCCGCCTGGATTTGGGCTGTCGATTGAGCCAGTCGTAGTATTAAATTGTGCCCAGTTGACAGACTGAGAAACAACTTCACTACCAGACCCGTAGGTTATAACGACTAATCCGTTAGTACCGCTAGTGCCGACGCCACCAACAGCACCACCATTGCCGCCAGTGCCGGCGCCGTTGCGATAAGAATCGCCAGATTGTCCTGGTGATGTGCCGCTACCGGCATATGATGTAAGACCAGAGGGAGCATAGCTTGATCCACCACCTGCGCCAGTACCACCGCTATTACTGGTAGATCCTGTACCACCACCACCACCAAAGTATCCAGCGCCGCCACCACCGCCACCGGCACGAGAGGTATTTATTACTAGGCCACCGTCACCACCATTAGCTAATCCACCGGCAGCACCGCTGCCATCATTTCCGCCGCTAGTACGACCATCACCACCTAATCCTCCTGTTAATGATGTGCCGGCTGTTCCAATGTTACTACCTCCACCGCCAGCGCCACCACCGCCAGTTTGTGTACCACCACCACCACCAGTTATACTGCCTGAAAAGTTAGTGCCGGCTACACCGTTAATTCCACCACCAGCACCACCAGCTGTGCCAAAGCGGGATGAGTTATTAAGACCACCGCCGCCACCACCACCACCGGCCGCAATAGCTAGAAGACTTGAATCAGAATTACGATTTATTGTCGACGATCCACCACCGCCGCCACCACCACCAGCAGTATTTCTGGCACCCGCTATACCACCACCACCAACATAAATATCTAGAGTCTCACCGGGTGTTACTGAAATAGTACCTGCTACTGCGCCTGCACCACCACCTGCACCACCAACTCCGCCACCACCACCTGCACCACCACCTGCACCACCACCCCATATTTTGACTGATACACTGGTTACTCCGCTTGGTACAGTGTATGTGTCGGAACCTTGAGTGCTATATATCTGTCCACTAAATGAAGTTCCACCGACTGAATAAATCTTGCCGCCGGCTGCAACTGTGCCGCTACCCCATGAAGGAGCGGGGAGACTAGTCGTAGTATTCCACGCGTCAAATCGCGCGCCAGTGGTGCGACCTTTTTTGATTAATTTATTCGCTACATCAAAGTCGATGTTGGTTTCATTATTTCCGTTCATGAACTGTTGGGCGGTCACAACATAAATGCTTGGGTCAATTGAAAGTGGGTAAGTGGCTTTATTTAAACCAGTAATTTTAATCCTTAAATTGTTTCCATTTAACTCATATGTGGCTTTAGCAGATGAGGTTTTGCTATCTTTTTCGATAATTACTGGTTTTGGAATAACAAACAATAAAGTGTTTTTGGCAGCATTTTGTCTAGCTTTTTGTAACAAAGCAGCATCGCTATCACTTGAGGTAGTGATGTTACCACTTAACAAAGTATTGCCATAAACACCAATTCCACCATCTGATTCTATGCGAGCTTCTAAATTGTCACCTAATTTTAGCGTGTATCCGAATGTCTGAGTATCGCTATCAGATTTAGTCAATAATATGTCTTCTTTAACGCCAGTTCCCTCAACGGTGTATACTAACCAGCCTTTTTTGTTGGTTAACGGAAAAACAATGCGGTTGTCACTTTGTTGGCCACCAGTTAAGCCATAATTTGGTGTTGCGATGAAATCAACTTTGTTAGTTGAATCGGTGACTGTAACGCCTTTTGATGGGTCTTGATCAATAGTCGCAGCTATTTTTTGAGTGTTATTGGCAACAGAGACTGAATTGTATGAATCTTGGCCATTAGCAAAATTAAATTGTCGTTTTAGCGAGTCAAAAGTCAGCTTCTTGGCCATAATATCATTTACTTCGGTCAGCAACAATCTAGCAGTGCCGAGTTTGTACGAAGGTGGCGTAAGTATAGGTATCACAATAAAGAAAACTATCGTAAATACCAAGGCGACAGCAGAACCGCCAACCCCAAATCTGACCGACCATTTCTTTAGGCAAAAGAAGTTGGCGTTTTTTTGTTTGTTATAGAATATAGTTGATTTTTTTAGCAAAGATTTAACATAACATCGCATTCCAGACAGACGCTTACGCCATTCGGATTTTATGTCTTTTATTTTATTCATATTTCCATATTTCACTACTGTTATTTTATCATAGTTATGTTAAGAATTTAAGAAGCAGAGTAGTATTGTGATGCCCCTAGTATAGAAGAATAGAATAAACCTAAATACAAATGATAATCGTGAGTTGACGACTACTTATTTGTGAAGGTGAAGTTAAGGTTGCCGACGTATGCATTTGCGTTTTGGTTAGCGATCATATCAATTTTGAACACAATACTATCACCAGCGTTAAATCCACAGGCTGACGGATCGGCTGCGCCATTTTCGCCAGTTGTTGTACCGATTTCCCATGCAGTAGATGTTCCGGTTGAAACTGTAATTGCGGATCCGCATTGCGTTAGAACAGATCCGGTAGAGTTTCTGAAAATAGAATATTGAACTGTGCCAGTACCTGACGAAGGACCATTATCAGTACGTCCCATGAGTGACGTTTGTCCAGAAGTAAATGACTTGAATGTGCTTGGTAATTGGTAGGTAACATAGATGCTGTATGTTTGTGCACTAGCTTGTGGAGATGTCCATTTATAGAAGTTGTATGTTTCGTTTGTTCCGCAGATTGTTGCTTGAGATGAGCTACCGTCATTGATATCCAAAGTATCAGAACATAGGTCTGATGTCATTGTACCGACACCAGTTCCGTGTAATACGGCATTGGTGTATTCTGGCGAGATTGTAATAACGTTATCAGGGCTTGAACCACAAGCACCCCAACCATCAGATTCGTAACATTGCAATTTGCCCAATGTTGTATCGTAGTACATTGAACCTAGTAGGGCATCATTGTTGGCTGCGATTGGCGCAGACGCACCTCGGTCCAAAGTGAATAGTGTTAGTGGGCTACCAGCTAAACCGCCACCGATTTGAACGTTTGGAACGGTGTTGCTGGATAGGTTCATCGAGAACGTATCAACATACCATGTTCGAGCGCTGCCGGCTGCGGCTGTTTGTGTGAAATAAACGTAAGGTGTTGTTATGGCAGTATTGTCAGTCGTTATGTAGCAAGTTATCTTGGCAAAATCACCAGGCGAAGTGCTGACTATTTGAGTATTATAATCTTTACAGCTGATAAAGTTAGTACCTGCGTTTGGTGAATAACGAATCGTGAAATCATTAAATGGAGTGGTTCCGGCAGATATGTATGCATAGACAGTTACTCGATAAAGCGTACTACCTGTGAATGGATTAATGGATAAAATATTGCGTATTCCATTTCCCGCTGCTGTACCTGCAGTTACTCTGGCGCTAGTATTTCGTTCATTTCCTACAGATGCATCGGCTGCTACTGATGCGCTACCAACAGCAGTCCAGTTAGTAGCAAAGTTCGCAGTATCATCTGCACCACCGTCAGTTGCATAGTTGACGTCAGCGCTTAGTGAAACGCTAAGGTTGTCGATATAGAATGTGTGGGCAGTTGCACCGGTTTGGACGATAATAATTGAGTTTGTTGACGTTGCTCCTGCTGGAATTGAAACTGTACAGTTTATTTTAGACCAAGCACTAACTTGTATAGTTTGCGTACTATAATTGACACACTGTGTCGTCAAAGTTGAACCGTTGACTGAATAATAAACGGCTAGATCCTGGAAGGCATTGCTGGTTGATAATAGCTTAGAAGTGAACGACACGTTGTAGCGCATGTTTTGTGTCAATGTTGTCGATAGGCGATTAATTGCGCCGGCGTTTGCTGTACCGGTTGTAACAACTGAAACAGATGCCATACCAGTTGAAATCTGGGCATTGGCATTGATAGTGGTTGTTGTACGTGAAACAGTACTACCGGTTGCAGTTTGTGACCAAGTTGTTGCAGGGAAAGTTGCATCGGTTGTATCGCTGGTACCGCCGCCAGTCTCAGCACCACCATCCTTGGCATATTCAGTTGTATTGTTATTAATCGAGAATAATTGACCTGCGGTGGAGGTTTGTACTTCCAATAATGCGCCATTAATTGGCGTAGTTGGATTATCACGAATTGTTAATCCGTTTGCATTAGCGCTGTTGCTTAGAACTAACTCGGCACCACCAGCTGTCGTCAAAGTGTTGTCGTATGCAGATTGCAAAGTTGTCGAACTGGATGCACCGGCTGCAGTCCAATCTGAGCCGTTCCAAATCATGGTTGCAGTAGTATTTTGACGCATGGCGATTGTATCACCAACGCCACCACCGTTTACTGATAAAATAAAGTCTTTGCTGGAATTAGCAGCGGTAATGTATATAACTCGTCCAGCCGTAGAAATTGTAGGGTCTGGTAAATTAGCAGTTTGGCCAGTAGCACTAAAGCCAGCCAAAATAGCGGCTGAGTTATTAACAGATGCATTTGTGAATGTACAAGTAGCAGCAACCAATGCTCCGCCAGTGTAACAGTTGGCGTCGTTTGCTGTTGTCGAGAAGGTAGGCGTACTCATGACCACTAAACCGTTAGACCCTGTACCAAAACCAGTACCACCGCTTAGTGTTAAATTGCCGCCGTTGGCATTACCAACGGTAGCGTTTCCACCTTGAACGGTAATTGTGCCACCTGCAACTGCGGTTGTAGAACTACCAGTGCCGCTAATAGTGAAATTGCTTGGAGCGCCAGCTGTTACGCCGTTGCCTAGATATAGATTCCCGGTTGCACTATCAAATGTACCGCGGGCAACACCGGCGGTGCTAATTGTGATATTCCCTTTGGCTTGTAATGCAGTTGTGCCGGTAGTTGCAGTATTTCCAGATCCGATTGTGACGTTTGTTGTTCCACCAGCGGTATTGTTATTGCCAATATTGATGGTTTGAGTACCAGCTGCAAGTGCGGTATTGCCAACTTGGATAGTATTAGTATTCAGATTTCCAATATTTATGTTGCCATCAACACCAGCGCCAAATTTAGTACCAGCGTTAAGTGAAAGGTCTCCGCCGTTTGAGTTTCCAGCGGTTGCATTTCCACCCTGAACGCCGACTGCACCACCAGCGCCTGATGTTGTTCCACCGGCACCACCTTGCAAATTCAATGCACCACCAGCTGAACTTGATCCACCAATGCCACCTTTGACAGTCAATGCGCTACCGGCGACTCCAGCAGAGCCATTAGTTGCGCTTACTGTGAATGGATTCAAAGCTCCGGTTACTCCAGCACCTAGATAAAGTCCATATGATGCTGAGTCAAAAGTTCCACGAACAGCGCCGTTGGTTGTGATGGTAGTGGCACCGTTGCTTACTATGCCAACTGTTCCAGCGGTGCTAGTGATAGTTGTGTTTCCGTTACTGCTAAGGGCAATAGTTCCACCGGTGCTAGTCAGAGATGAGTTTCCGCTGCTGCTGACTGTCATTGTGCCAGCACCTGCTGTTAATCCCATATTTCCATTGCTGGTAGTTACGGTTAAATCGTCTTTTGAGCGAACAGTTGTTATACCGCCAGCTGCTGTGCTGCCGGCACCAACAGTAACGTTAGTTGTTCCACCGGCAGTATCGCCGTTACCGACATTGATAGTTTGGGTGCCAACTGCAAGAGTAGGGTTACCAATCTGCACGGTAGATGCGTGAGTATTACCGATACTTACAGTTCCATCGGTGCCAGAACCAAACAGTGTACCAGAGTTAATTGCTACGTTACCGCCATTGGCATCACCAACAGTAGCGTTTCCGCCTTGAACATTGATTGATCCACCGGCGACAGCTGTTGTGCTGCTGGCAGTTCCGATGATTGTAAAGTCATTTGGGGCTGCTGCGATTGTACCGTTACCCAGGTATAAATCGTTTGTTGTATCAAAAGTTGCACGGGTTATGCCGTTGGTGCTGATCATAACGTTGCCTTTGGCTTGTATCGTAGTAGTACCGCCAGTTGCAGTTCCGCCGTTACCAACAGTAACGTTGGTCGTACCACCAGCTGTGTTGGCGTTACCGACGTTAATTGTCTGAGTGCCGGTAGCTAATGTTGCATTACCAATCTGGATTGTACTAGCTAAACTATTGCCGATACTGATTGTGCCGTCAGCACCACTGCCATTTTTAAGCCCAGCATCGATTGTTACGTTGCCGCCGTCGCTGTTTGTTCCACCAGCTGCACCACCTTGTAATACCAAATCGCCACCAGCTAGTGCGGTAGCGCCGGTACCAGCTGCACCACCGGTAATGGTCAATGATTTTCCAGCTGTACTCGCAGCGGCTGTAGTTACTGAAACGGTGTGATTGGCGTTGGCACCAAAATTGATGTCACCTGTGTTGTTGATGACGAATGAATCATTGCTGCCAGATTGTAATGTAACCAAATTGCCAGTTCCGGTCTTGTTGACATAGATGCTGCTGGTGTTGGTTGAAGCATCAGTTTGAACGCCTTGAGCAAGCTGTAAAAACTGAGCACTCGATAGTCCGCCTAGTAACCCAGAATTTAGAGAGTAGGGTGTTGATGACAAACGTTTCATAGGTAGCATTTCACCGTCAGGTGTACAAGCAGCAAAGGTTGCGCATGTTGGATTGATGCCTGCAATGTTCATTGATAGGTATAGCGTGTCTTGGTTCCAGTCAATGCTTGTTCCAAAAGCTGTTACAGAACCTAGTTCAACTGACATAAAACCATTTTTAACCATAACGCCGTCGCCGTTGTTGTTTAGCCAATCCTCAGTCCATTCTGGTGTGCCAGCAGGTGTACCAGTAGAGGCTACAGTTAAGCCATCGCCGTCTTGGTAGATTTTAAATTCGATGTTGTAGTATCCATCGGGAACAGTTGCACCCTGAGAATTCAATAAACGACCTTGGAAATTAATTTGCTTGTTTATACCAGGAGCAGCTTTAACAGGGTTGGAAATTAAAATGAAGCCGCCAGCCAACAAGCCCAATAAGAGGGCATATGCAGTTAGCTTGCGGCAAACTTTTAACACACCAAAATACACTGTTTTGTTTTTGTCCCTATACTATCTGTTAATGGCAAAAACCGATTGTCTCACACATGCTCTTTACCTAGTCTAATCATAAACGCTATAAGGTATTTTTACAAGGGTAAATGCGCATTTTTTGATTGTCTTTTTGTTAACTATAGGGTCTGTAGTAAACCATGCTTTATCAGAACGCGTTTTTCGCGTTTTTCGCCAATGAAAAAGCTCATAACAACAGCAACTGCGCTGACATAAAGTGGCCATAATACCAATAGTTTGTTTTCAGCCGCACTTCCAGTGCCAGTAGCAGCTGCAATAATAGGTTGTCCGTTTACGATTGAGGCGACTGTCAGAAAGGCAACACGACCCATTGCGTCGGTTGCTTGGATTGAAATCTGGTATGTACCTGCTTTTAGGTAAGTGTGTCCGACTTTAAATGTCATATTGTCACTACGCGATACGACTTTGTTAGTAGCATCTCCCCATTGAATGTTGAATGCGTATGGGGCAGTACCACCGAGGATATCGATAGGAATGTTCAATTCTTGGTTAGGAAAAATTCCACGAAAGGCTGCATCAGTATTTAACAATAATTGTGAGCCACCAAAATTTAGCGACGTTAATGGGCCAGCTTGTGGAGGCAAAGCGTCGTAGAACGCTATTAGCGGTGTTGAATCAGGGCCTGGTTGGTTCAAAGCATCATAAACCCGGGCTTTTAGAATGTTTTGCCCAATCATCAAATCAATACTAACCGAATAAATCCCAGCGTCAGTACACGGAGTTGATCCTGCAAAAATATCATTTTTAAATATTTCTACCAATGTATTAGCTGGACAAGTTCCAGTAAATATAACGGGTGAATTGGTAAAACGTTCCTGGTCATTTGTGGATTTGATTGTTGCGGCAATTGTCGGCGGTTTGCCAGGCATAACGCCGGTCAAGCTTATTGATCCAGCTTCGGGTCCTGTATATGGCGTTGAGGCGTATGCAGTATAAGCAGTCAAAGCAAGGCCGACTATTATCAGTATCAGTCCTAGTAGGGCATAAGAGGTATGTTCATGAGGCCTTAAACGACCGCTATGATGATGTTGACTTAATTTCAACCATGTTAGCATAATCTGTATTATATCACGCATACTAGGCAATATACACCGTGCCGTAAGTGTAAAACGACTTGATTATAGTATTACTTTTTTGACTTTTTAGTAGTGCCGAGTACTTGGTCGCGAATGTGTTTGTTGTAACGTTTGATTGCATAGCGTAGACCAAGGAATGCAATGATTAGTGCGGCAATTGTTGCGCCAATTAGCGTATATGGTATAACCCAGAATGTAATCTTTTGATTTAATACGGTGTTATTTGCACCATATGTAATGCTGAGGTCAGCTGTATATAGCCCAAATAATATCTTGTTGCCAATTACCGAACTATCTAATGTTTGATCGTATTTACGAATACTGCCTGGCAAAATATTGGTTGGCGGTTGATTAATACCTAAAGTAGCAGTTTTATTACCGAACATGTCAGTTATAGTTACTAGGCCACTTGGTTTTTCGTGAATAGTACCATCATTTTTTAAACGTTCAGAAAATTGCAATGGAGCTGTTTCAAACAAGGTCCCTTTGCCGCCATTTTTACTAACAAAAAACTCTTCAATTGATAGTTCTTCTTTTACGTCGCCATTAACTCTCAGCAATATCAATGCCCCTAAGCTAGCTGATAGTGATACGCCTGTATCTTTTAGTTCGGGGGGTGTGGCCGTAAAACGAATTACGCCATAATAACCACCAGGTGCTGCATTTGTCGGCACAGTTATAGTTACTGGAAGGTTTTCTATCTGTTTAGGTTTTAATGTTAATTCTGGAAGAGGACTAATCCAATCCTTAATTGAGTAAGGACTTTTATCGGTTTCTTCTAGCAACACTTTTGGTGCGCCACCTTCGCCGCTAGCTACGAAGTCATTAATTTGACCGGTTACAACTAAATCTCCACCTGAAACGTCGCGTAGACTAATCTTTGTATTAATTGTTTGTCCTGGATCAGCTGTTAGTGTAATAACTGGTGGTGCAATTTCAAGCCCTTGCCCAGTTGCATTAGTCTGAGCGGCAACTTGAGGTGTTGAATATATCAATCCGAAGGCTAGAGCTGTAAAGCTTAGACAAGCTGTAATAAGTATTTGGTTCTTTTTCATAGGCTAGAAAGTTGCTGTACAGATGTAGGTTAGGGTAGTTGTGTATGTACCGGCTGCCTGGCTACCTGCTACGTTGACGATATAAGATACGGTCATGATCTGGGCGTTTGTAGGGCCCGCTCCACCGTTTGCGCTGTCAGCGACACTTTCACCTGGTGTGAATTTGAATGTGCCATCTGTGCTATATCCTGCTAGGGCTTGCGCTCGTAAATCTGTACCGTTAGACGCTGCTGTAATTGCAGTACCTACGTCTGGAGTGACGGCATCTGGTGTGTTATCCATCAAGTTAAGACCGAATTGGCTAACGCTTCGTCGGCTGATATCAGCTGAGTTCATAGCGGTAACTGTATTTGAACCGGATGTCATTGTAGTGCCATTTACAGTAATGTTATATCCTGACCCAGCATTAGTTGATGCAGCCATTTGTGATGTT
>Ga0066649_10000236_pt1 | contig 32314 bp, 17 predicted proteins | sample CryGey132114_all_FD_59538 | JGI IMG/M metagenome (GOLD analysis project Ga0066649, IMG submission 59538) | Groundwater microbial communities from aquifer - Crystal Geyser CG22_combo_CG10-13_8/21/14_all | ecosystem: Environmental > Aquatic > Deep subsurface > Groundwater | place: USA: Utah... | reverse complement strand
TTGGTGTTAGGAGAAAGGTTTCGTCCCTTTGCGTTCCAGGCGTACAATCTCCGCCACCCGATCCATCATCTGAACCGTCGCCCGATCCATCATCCACCGGAATTTTAAGTGGATCGGATCCAGTCTTTGTAGGATCTACATTAATTCCATCCGTAGTGTCAGCTGATACAGGTACAACTCGATTGACTCCAATATTTCCATTAGCACAAGAAGCAAGCAAGGATCCCACTCCTAAGAGCAAAAAGCTCCGCTGAAACAACTTCAAAAGATAGTTTAAATTTTTCTTCCTTGTTCCCATATACTTACTCCTGAACATCCAACTCAATATTCCTGCAAGGGATATACCGCTTTTGCAAAAGTACAAAGAATTTCCATATACAGACGTTTCACTTAAATTCTGCATAGGTCGATAAGGCAAAAACGGGGCGAATGGCAAATTAAGCCAGACATTTCTGCCAGACTCTGGAGTATCCCCTAGGCAGTTTAGACGACATAAATTGTAAACTATTTTTACAATTCAAGAAATTCAGGCGCTTAGACCATGAACGCCACTTCATAGATGTCTCGGTACGACTCTTGAATATTCGGTACGACTCTTGAATATAAGGAGGATGATCCCTTAAGGGGAATGACCAGTTTTTAATGAAAGGAATACTGAGATGGTCGAGCAAATTAATGAGACAGCACAACAGTCACTAATCGGATACTTCTTTGCTGGTGGGGTTTTTATGTGGGTAATCCTTGCGATCAGCTTTGTCGCCATGGCAATTGGCCTCGAAAGATATTTTGCCCTTCGACATCGGTTCTCAATCGATGGCCGCCGACTATTTAACGAGGTCAAAAAGTATATTACCGCCAACGACTGGCGACGAGCTCTCGAAACTTGCCGTCAGTATGCTCACAAGCCTTTGGCACAAGTTTTAGGCGCCGGACTTAGCCATGCCGACCAACCAGTTGAAGAAATTGAAACCGCGATGGAATCACAAACACTTTACTATGTTCCACGAATTAATGATCGACTGAGCTATCTTTCAACTTTGGCAAATATCGCTACACTTGTTGGATTACTTGGGACGATTTCGGGCTTGATTGCCGCCTTCTCGGCCGTAGGAGGTGTTATCGACGCGGGAATTTCCAAAGAAGAAGCCCTCGCTCAAGGTATCGGGATCGCGATGTATACTACAGCTTTTGGTTTGATCGTTGCGATTCCCAGTTTGTTAGCTCATATGTACCTTTCAAACAAAGCTAATCAAATCATCGATGATATCGATCACTATGCGACCTCGCTAAAGCAACTTATTCAGCGAGTTAAGGCGAAAGGACAGGTTCCTCAAGTGGCCTTAGATTTTTCAACCGACTCTAAAGTGTCTCAAAAATCCGAATCACGAGTTGGTGCCCCTGCAACTGACACAGGAACCAATTAAATAGTTTTTGGAGAAAGAATAATATGAGTTTTCTTCGCAAAAAACAAAGACGACGAGAAAGCCAGGAACAAGAACTAAATCTCATTCCGGTTATGAACCTCTTCGTTTGTCTCGTACCTTTTCTGCTCTTGACGGCTGCTTTTGTTAAGCTGGGCGGGGTGGATCTTGAATTGCCTAAGGCGGCTTCGGGAGAGGCCGTAAAGGAGAACGAAAAATCTAACGAAGTTGATCTTATTGTCCAATTGGATGGTAGTCGCATCATGCTTACTGGCTACGAAAAAGGCTTCACGAACGAGATTGAAAATCTACGAAGTGAATTCAACGTGGATTCTCCCGAAAAGTTAGCAAAATTTTTAACGGAAGTTAGCCTGGGTAGCCGCAAGTTAAATGCTTCACTATTTAAAGCTAGTCCTCAAACTCGATTCGAAGATGCCGTAAAAGTTTTGAGTGTATTGCGAAAACACGAGGCCCTTAAGTCAGTCGTTTTAGCGACGGATAGAGTTAATTAGTTTTGGGAGCAGCCGTGAAGAAAAAACGTCGACAAAGACCAAAAACAAGCCCACTGATGCTAACTCCCATGGTCGATATGCTTACGGTAATCTTGATTTTCTTGATCGTTCATTATTCTCCTGAAACGGCCAAGATTAAGAAATCGGCTGACATCAAACTTCCCATGTCAGAATTATCACTCAAGAAAGTGCCCCGAATTCAAATCGAAATTAATGACCAACATATTCAATTTAACGGCTTAGCCCTAGACGGTTTAAACCCGTCTGACGCTCATTCCGCATCATGGAAACCTTTGAGTGAGGCTTTGGCTCGAGGTTCCGTAAAGAAAGACGAGCCAATTTTGATTATGGCCGACAAGAACACATCCTTTGTGTATGTCGACCGCACCGTTGGACATTTAGCAGCCAACGGATTTTCTGAAGTTTATTTTCTGACCGAACAAGATAAAAAAGCCAAGGAGGGGAATTAAAATGATACCTTTTGTATTTTTTATGATGACAGAAGTAAGCCCTGGCCCTCAAGTAACTGTAGAAAAGGAAGTCGTGTATCAAAAGGAGACCACTATTGACCTAGAAGGCTCTAAGGTTGAGGGTGAAAACCAACTTCCCCCAGCTTTCTTCGTTACCAAGATGGCAACACCGAAAGCCGAAAGCCTCTTGGCACAACGCTTGAAGTTTAAACTTAAAGACTACAACGAGCTCGGATTTTAAAGATAAAGGAACCTAGGCGTGAATTACTGGAGACTCAAAGTTAAGCGGCCCCTGGAGATCGAAGAAAACTTCGATCTCAGACAATTTCCGCATATCTTGGCAGGAGACGAGAGTTCCAATCAGATTTGTCTTTATACAACTGATATTCCATCTTCCTTTCCTCTTTTGAAGATGCGATTTGGCAAACCCGTCATTCGTCTCACCGAGGAGATCTTGCCAAGTTTCAGGGGAAAATTTGTTAAATCAAAAAATTGGAAATCAAGACTCTATTCAGGCCAAGAATATACACTGGATTCCAACGCCGAATGGAAAATTGGTGATATTGCATTCCGACTTGAATCGGCACAGAACCTTCCCTTGGCAATCGATCCATCTAACAATGACCCTCTTGAGCGAAAACATGCTATTCAATCCGTTGCGCAATCAGCACTTGCTCATATTTCGATGGTCGTCTTGTTGTTTTTACTCTCCTTTGCCATCAACACGCTTCGACCCAAAAAAGAAGAGCTGATGGTCGAGAAAATTAGTATTCAAAAAGTAGAAGATCTTTTTAAGAAGAAAGAAGAGCCCCAGCCTGAAATTATGTTAGCCGAGGATGAACCCCAACTGGCTCAGGCACCAGAAACGGAAAAGGCCAAGAAGTCGGCCTCTCCCAAAAAGGTCAAGAAGGCTCGCGCTTCTGCGGCGGCAGGTGGCAAAGCTCTCGCCCCCAAGCCTGATGTCTCCAAAATGGGCTTACTTGCCATTCAATCTGCCAGCACTTCTTCCGACCGAAGCTTAAGCATCAACAAACCCAAGATCGTTAATACCAGCTCTCAAGTTGCCGAAATGGGTGCCAGCCTGGCCCCTCTTAGTGCGGGCGTTCGTGCTGGAATGGGAACGCAAGAGGTCGCTAGTCTCGGTGGTTTGTCCGGCGGAAATTATAAAAATGGAGAATTCAGTAATTCCATTAAAGGAAAATCGACCCCTTCCATTCAGCTTGTTCGGAAAGAAATTGAAATTCGTGGGGGACTAGACCCCGCTATTATCCAGCAGATTATCGAGGAGCGATTGGCTGAGGTCCGATACTGCTATGAGAACATCCTTTTGAAGAAAACGAATCTAAGCGGAAAATTGTCAACATCTTGGACAATCTTAGCTGACGGATCGGTCTCCGAAACGAAGTCAAGCTCCAACGATATTAAGGAAAAAGACCTACATGACTGTGTTCGTCAAAGAATCAATCAATGGAAGTTTCCGAGCCCCAAAGGTGGCGGGGTCGTACACGTAAAATATCCTTTTGTTTTTAGTTCGTTGGGTAGCTAAACTTGGACTATGAGAAATTTACATTCCTACTTATTGCTGATCCTAGGTGCTTCTTTGCTTTCAACCTCTCTTCAAGCTCAAGATGAATTCGAGCGCGTCGAGGTCTTAGACCATCCCCGCTTTTCGCTTACCAATCGCCTCGTCATCGATGCCGATCTTAGCTTTCTTCCTTTAGATGCCTATTACAAACCCATCCTGGTTGATATTGCAGCATCTTATCAGTTTACTGACTGGTTTTCTTGGGAAGTCGCTCGCCTCTCGTGGTCTCTCACAAACTATGACACAGGTCTTAATGACGTCATTCAAGCTAAAATCCAAGAAGAAGCCGAAGATCCTACGATTCGTACAACAACGGATCAAAGCCTCAAGGACACAACATATAAAGTTTCTTCAACTGGATTTATCAATCTTCTCTATAGTAAAAGCAATTGGTTCAACAACGCTGTTGTTTATCACTATTGGCAGGCTGGCGTTGGCTTTGGGATGTACCAGCTAGATTACGAAATGCAACAGACCCTGGACTTAGTCTTGCGAGCCAGATTTTTCTTAAATGAACATTTTATGCTCAATATCCGAGGCGGACATAGCTTTGGCTTCAATAGCAATGCCCCCAAAAATATAAGCTTTCTTTCGCTCGGAGGTGGATTTGCTTTTTAGTCTTGGCATTTTACTGATTGCTCAAACATCGGCCGAGACAGCGATTATCAGCAAAGTCCCGGATGATTGGTATCGGTCGACGACCAAGCTTTTTAAATATTGTGTTGACGTAAAATTTGAGCATCCGATCTGTCCCCAAATCAATCGCGGAAATTTTGGAGAAATTAATTTTGAGTCTGAGTTTTTTAAAGCTCCCGTGGGAGGATTAACCTCTAAAACACTTTTTCAAGCTCAGGTTCTTTATGAGGTTAATCGACCCCCTGTGTACTGGTTAGTGGGACTGAATTTGACAGGGCCGAAACCAGAAAAAATAGATCCTCGTTTGTGGGCGGAAGCTCAATGGCTTTACGCGCGGAGCTTATTCGATCGACATGAATATCAAAAGAGTTTGGAGGTCTTTGATAAGCTTGTAGATGAAATGAAGGGCCGTGCGCTCTTTCATCAGCAAAGAGCCTGGGCGCAATTCTTTAATCGGCAGTTTGATAAAGCGCTTGGCAGCATTGTCTCATCTGAAAGTCCGCTAATTTACGAAGTGGCTTTCTTTGAAAAGTGGTTTTTGCGCGCTCTTATCGAAAAGGAAAACTGCCTATACGGTGACGCCATTAAAAGCATTACGGAGGGTCGCAAACAGCTAACGGCTCGAAAACCTGATCCGGGGAAACATCCTTGGGTTATTTTGTGCAAACGGGAAGGTCTCGGCACAACCTGCAGCCGTTTAAGTGCCTGGTACGACCGAGTCTACCAACAAAAATCAAAAAGCTCCCTGGATGATTTGGATTTACTGGAAATTGAACTTAAAGATCGCTTAACCCCTGGTCAAAAGGAAAAAAGTAGCTCCTCCATTGTATGGCCCTTTGTAGGAGAAAATTGGAAGGATGAGTTGGGCCATTATTCGGTTCCAATTAAATCGGCATGCTCTTAGTACAACGAATAATATTCTATTTTATGGGACTGTTTTTAATGATCGGTGCCGCTTATGCAGCCAATGCTGAGGCGTCTAAAAAGGATTTTAGACTTCCCAAGAGTACAGTCGACGCAGCAGAGCGTATGCTGAATTCCGAAACGGACCCTAACAAGAAGCTTCAGATCTTGTTGAGATGGATAAAAATTAAAGAAGAGTATGAGAAAACTCAGATCTTCGACGGCGATGTAAAGGGAGATAGTAAAGATCTCGAAATGTCCAAGGCCGTAATTATCGCCAGAATCGAAAGGGAGCTGCCAGATTTATTTCAACGTCAAATAAATGTGGAGCCTCTTTTTAGGGAGTTGGGTTTTCGCTATTATGAGCTTCGCAACTTTGAGAAGTCAGCCGAGAATTTCCAGAGAATCGAACATAAGAAGCCAGACGATCAGCTCGCTCTTGGAGATGCGTATGTTCAAATGAATAAAATGCCGGAAGCTTTAAATGCGTACAATGAGGCTGGCCGAGAATATCGAATTAGCAATACCGCAGCCTACAAAAAGGCATGGGCCTATATGAAACTTAATGATTTTGCGGCAGCACTGCGCGAGTTTGAAATCGCGCTTAAACCCAATCCGGATGCGGGGGCGCAACTTTTGGAAGAAGCTTTTACTGACAGGCTTCGTCCCTATCTGGAGACATTCCAGAAATCTAGTTTTGATCAAGAAGAAGCGGATCGACTCAAAAAGTTATCGCGAGGCATTTATGGTGCCGATGCTCAAAAGGCTAAAGACCTATACGTCAAGGGCCTCACGTCATTGGTGCAAGGCTTTACCGATAAATCTCAGATCGAACGTGCTCAAAACGCCTTTTTCTTTATCTCGCAAGAAATACCAGACACCTCTACGATCCTTATCTTATCAGCCCCCACCTGGATCAAAGTGTATCGAGGTCGCCTGGAGCATGCGGAAGTGGAAAGAATTATTGATGCTCTTCCGAAAAATCCCATCGATCCGAACTCCTCTCTAACTCTTCGAGCTGAGCTTCATAATACGGCCGTATTCTACGAGACATTTAAAGACAACGAACCGAAGGAAGCCAATACGGAAGTTGGCATCGCGGTTCCTATGCTTTCTTCAACCTATGGCAAATATTTTCAGCTATACCCTAAAGACAAGGAAGCCGATGACCTTCGTGCAAATTATGCTCACATTCTTTTGGAGGAGAATAACGCTAAACTTTGTTTGGATATATTAGCTGATCGATCTGGACAAGATACGGCGGTTGAAAAAATCGCCTCCAGCCTAGAAGGCAAATGTGAGCTTAAATATTTGGATCAACTTTACACCAAGAAACATGACGACGCGTTCTATGAACGGCTTTCTCGAGCATTGGTTACTACCAAAATTTATGAGAGGCCAGACCTCGGATTGCCGCGCGAGCAAATTTTTACCAGCCTTGTCCGAATGTTAATGGGATCTCTCAAGAAAAATTTGGAATCTCCAGTTCTAAGAAAATCTCTAAGGGAAGTTAGTGAAGATTTCCCTCTCGATAAGAGTGGAAATCTGTTTATTGAGATTCGGACAACCCTTGCAGAGCTCAAATTTTCAGACCTCATGGCCGAGAAGTCAAAGTCTTCGGAAAAGGCCCCAAGGTTTTTCGAAATTTATCAGGAGGCACCCGCTGGAACTTCGATCGCTGAGAAATCGCTCACCAATAGCATTGTGCTTGGCAACAACGAAGAAACCTTAGAACGCTGCGATGTCTTTCAAAATGTCTATGCATTTAATTTTAAGCCCTCTTCTGGAGTATTTGATCGATGCATTGAAATATCGGAACACTTTTTGAATTTGGAAGCAGAATATCGATATTGGATACCTATTCAAAAAACATTAAATCGTGACCAAACTTTACGCTTGGGTCTATTGGAACTTGGCCTTAAGAAATTTTCAGGTCGAGATCGAATCCTTAGTTTAAATGATGAAAAGGCCAATCAGATTTTAGAACTATGGGAAGGTGTGGCTCCCAAAAAAGTGAGTATTGATCCTCAATGGCAAAGACTTCATCGAGAAACGCAGGTTTTTCTATCAGAGTTAAAGAAAATTCGATTTGCTCAAATTCAAAAGGAAGTTCCTCGTAGGGTTAAAGATTTTGAACGAACAGATTTAGCAATCGTTCGCTATTACGAGTCCTCCCCTGAACCAATTTACATGTCGAGAAGTCTCGCCCTGCGTTCGGAACTTACGATTCGAATGTCAGAGTGGATGAAATCTCTCCCCCTACCAACAGGTTTAGCCGAGGAAGAACTTAAGCTTTATGAGACTCAAACCCAGCAATTGGTCCAGCCCTGGCTCGATCGTGCTGCCGAAAGAAAGAAGCAATGCGGAGAACTCGCCTTTAGTCTGACTTCCGAATATCGGCAGGATGAAGCTCCCGACTATTGTCCAGAAGCTACACCCGCCGCTACCTTGCGAGAGTTTTTCAATAAATGGCGCTCAAGTGTTCAACGCGGGGTGAAGCTTCAAAATATGCTTAAACTCATCCTCCAGAGATCAGAATCGGAAGAGGACTCGATGAAGGCACAATATTTTTTGTTTCGTGGACTAGAACTATCAAAGACTGATGCTGAGAGTGCCCGAGTACATCAAGCACTCGCCAGATTGACTAAGAAAGATCGCTTTTGGCTTAGCGCTTCAGCGCTAGATGGCGGTTTAGAAGAGCCAATCCAGTGGCTAAAGTCTGGGGCAGAGGGAAACCCGTTCTTTGGTAGGCTGTATTCTGCGGAAATTAGAGCACTCCGAGCACGCACCAATTGATACTAAGGTGGTAGTGATACTTAAGTATTGGGGTGCTTGCGGTCACGGCAACCTGGGGCTATAGAAGAGTAATTCGGGCCAGAAAGTGGGCTTGAATTAGTATGAATAAAACCGAACCTATAAAATCTACCGCTTCAATTTGGGAGGCCATTTGGGCTCATAGCTCGGAAGGGCTTTGTGAGCTGTCGGCAAACTCTAAAATTCTTCGTCGCAATCCGGAGTTTGAAAGCTTATTTGGCAACCTGAATGCAAATGAGATTTTTGGAAATAACCTACCGACTCTGACCGCGGCGGTTCGAAAATGCATAAAAAATAATGAATTCGCAAAATGGCGAATGAGTCTTCAAGATATCTCCCAGAATGAACGTTTTTTTGATTTTAAATTGGTGCCGACCTCTACATCAAACGACAAAACGGCCCTTTTGATTGTTCAACCTCCGGAAATATATTCTGTAACTAAAATGAATAAGATCGGAAAACATTCGGTCGATCTTATTTCAATGATTGTTAATCACTTGCCGGTGGTGCTATTTGCAATTGATGAGAATGGAGTGATTACGCTTTCGGAAGGGCCCGGACTAAAAATCAGGCCAAGCGAAGTAGTGGGCCATTCTGTCTATCAACGCTACAAGGATCGCCCCGATATCTTGGCAGATATCGATTGGGTGTTGCAAAACAAGCGACCCCGTTCAAGTATTTTTAGTCTTGAAGATCGAACCTTTCATGTTCGATTTAATCCTTTTTATGAGGGGAAAAATTTTAAGGGCATGGTTGGTGTGGCCATGGATATTACGGATCGAATTGCCGCCGAAGCCAGTCGAAACGCTATTAAGGATCGGGTTCTGAAAATGACCGCGCACGATATCCGTGGCTCACTTGCAGGGGTAATGGCGTTTCTAAAGGATATTGTTGACGGTGATATAATGGAAAATCTAAGTGCCAATCAGCGTCATATTTTTAAAATGATGCAATCCAATTGTGAACAGGTTTATTCTTTGACCAATGAAATTGTCCAAGCTCATACTCTGGAACACCAGGAGTTCCGACTTAGCTTACGAAATGTCAAAGTGGTCGAATTCTTTCTAGATTTATTTGAAAGATCCAAAGCGATCAGTGCCGAGAAGTCAGTGCCGCTAAGAATTCGTATTGAAGAAATCCCCCATGAATACGTCTTTGATCCAGCCCTGATTGAACGTGCTGTAACTAATTTGATTCGAAACGCGGTTGAGCATAGCAGTACGGGGTCAGCTGTAGAGCTGAAGATTTCTACAGCTGATGAGCAACTTCTTGTCTCGGTAAAGGATTATGGCGAAGGCATTGCCGAAGATCAGATCCCCTATTTGTTTGACGAGTTCAAGGCGTTTTCGGGTTCTCAAACGCGCTCCGATAGATTGAGTCGCGGCCTGGGACTCTATATCGTCCGTAGAATTGTAGATTTGCATAATGGAAATATCTGGCTTGAGTCGAAAAAGGGAGAAGGTTCGGAATTTTTCCTTAGCCTGCCCTTAGGCTCTGGCGAATATGTCGAAGAATAGATGGACGCGGACCATCCATTTTATTTATGTGGAATAAATACAACTCACCAACTCAGATCTACTCTTGACACCAAATTTATCGAAAATACTCGTAATATGAAACTTCACGGTCTTTTCGGTAACCTCTAAGGCCGAACCAATTTCTTTGTTCGATAATCCTTTAACCACAAGTCGGCAAACTTCTTGCTCTTTGGAAGTTAGACGATTGAGCTCCATCCACCTTTCTAACATCGAAACCAAAAACTTCGGTTCCTGCCAAACAGCTTGGATTTGATTTACTAAAGCAACTATTTCAAATGGCTTTTCGAGCAAGCCACAAGCCCCTCGATTGATCGCTTCTTTCGCAATTTCTAAATCCGCTCGAGAGGTAATAATAAAAACTGGAATATCGATCTTCAAGCATTCATCTAATAGCTGAAGCCCCTCTTTTTCATCTTTTTGAATGTACACATCAGTTACTACGGCGTGCACTGGCGGAAGAGTTGTCGAACCTACTCGAGATTTGGCGGAGTCATAATTATTTGTCCACTCGGCATCCATTCCCTGCCGCGACAGTCCTGAACCCAACCACTCGCCCATTACGGCGTCATCTTCAAGAATTAAGACGCGCCCGTCCGGTTTTTTAAGTGGTGAAAAAATTTTTCCCGTCATCCCAGCTTCCCGTCTTCCTTCTAGCTTCTAGCACGAACCTTCTATCGTCAGATAAATTAACAACTTTTAGACTAATAACACCTTAGGTGGCCGGACAATAGTCACACTAAACTTAAGACACCATGGACCCAGGTCTGTATATATCATTCAACAGTTTCAACTACTTACATAGACCGTTAGCTTATTGGTCGATCCTAAGGCGAAATGGGGTGCCCAGGAGATTGGTCGTCGTATCAAGAATTTCGATAGTATCGTTGCGTTCGCAATCAATATAGAGATAGTCGGTGCCCCCAACATCGATCGAAAACATTTGGCCCGGACGACAACCGTCCGTTAGCGACACCGTCGCCGCAACAACATCAGGGTTACCTGAGTTGTTAATGACCGTGATCGTGTCATCCGCATAGTTGGCAATATAAACACGATTGGCGGAATCAAGAACGTAGATGGAGCTTGGTTCATCGCCTAGGGCTAGATCCGTCTGGACTGAATTGACTTCATCATAGATTCGAACAGCGTCGGCATAAGGGTACAAAATATAGGTTTTATCTTCGGCTTCACTAATATCGAGATCATGTGGATTTGTATTCCCAATTAGATTATTTGAGGACGAAAATGACAAAGGACCTTTGTAAATCGTACCAAGCGACTGACTAATAGCCCAAACAGTTCCCGTCCCTTCATTTACATTTACTCTTTGAAGTCCACGCTGTGTCGTATCCGTGTAAGTAGGAACGGCGGGATTTCCCGTATTACCGGCAAACTGCGTTAATTCCTGAGACACTTCACTAACAACCGTTACTAGGTTGGTCGCTAAATCGACATCCATCGCAACCGGATGAGATCGCGTCACGGCCCTCGTAACTAGAGTGTCCGTGGTTGTATCGTAAACCATGACGTTATCCGAGCCATTGTTCACGACAAAAAGCCTGTCAATGGCGTCATCAACCTTCATCGAGCGAGGCGCAAGATCGGTCGCGATAAGACCTAAGCCGCTAGGATCACCATTGCCATCCAAACTAACAACAGCAATGGATTCAGACGGTGCGCAAAGAACATAGAGCTTGCTTTCGCTAAGATCGATCGCAAGCTCACTCGGCGCTTGGCAAACAGAGTAAAAAACTGAACTTCCATCCGTGGCATCGATTGCCATTACTGCATTCATATATTTCAGAGCCACATAGATACGATCATTGGCATCCCAACCAACGACATCCACAGGTCGATTAAGTAGAGCATTTGAAATGGATATCTGCTGAAGATCTGGATCGATTCGTAAAAATTCTGCACGCAAGGAATCTACAAACCAAATATTTCCAGCGGAATCTGTGCTCGACTTATCTACTTCGATATCGGTAGGAACGATAAAGGATGGGATATTGGAAGCTCCGACCAATCCAATTGGATAGAGTCGAATAAGATCTCGAGTTGCTTCAAACGTCATAAAGTAAGTGCTATCGGCAAAAAGAGCCGTAAAGGGATTCGTTTCATATTCCACACCATTTACATAGAGCAAATCATCATTAGTATGTCCCGCAACCGTCGTCGCTGCATCGTCCGTCACGAGAAAACTTGGAGAATGATCCAAAATAGTCTGCGTCGCAGCGCCTCTCGTAATATAGTGAAGATCAAAACCATTGATAGAACTGACGACGACTCCCGTACCTCCTGAAGTCGTGCGAGCCATATCTGTAAAGGCTTGTGGAAGAGTATCAGACCGAACGGCAGCCATAGTGGCGGCAGTGTAACTACTCACCGTTGTCTGCCCACCGACAAAGACGGTACCCACGCCATCGTTTACGTAGAGTAATTTTTTCGGGCGAAATCCAATCGCCGTATGGTCGACAAAAGCCTCGGGTCCTGTCGGATCGATATCGTATCTTGAAATGGATTGTCCGTTTTCGTTGGCAATCCAAAGTAAATCCGACGCACTATTCCAATCTAAAAACACGGGGCGATCTTGGGTTGAAAGCGTAGAGACTGTAGCCCCCGTCCCGGCATTGATGATCGAAAGACTGTCAGAGTCGCGGTTCACGACATACAATCTGTCATTTGCTCCGTTATTCCGATACGAAATCTGAACCGGGTAATCGCCTACATCATAATGACGTAGACGCCAATTGTCCGCACTCATTTCTTGGAAACTATAGGCCGTGTCTTGTTCGCTCGAAACAAAATGCAAAATGGAGGAGGATTCAGCAAATGGACTTCCAATACTTAAAGGAAGTTTGAGACGATCGCCCTCTACTTGATTCGTTAAATCCAAAGAAAGAACCTGATCTTGATCTCGACTTACTAAATATAATTCGTCCGTGACACCAAACATTCCCATTCCAATAAATTTACCATCTAAGTTTAAATAGCTCGTCGTTAAAGACTGCCCAATATTAGTGGCTGCCTGGGGCCACTGAATGAAAAACATTTGAGAGTTGGATTGCAAAATAGATACAAACCGATTGGCCCCATCCGAGTGAACCATCATTGACTTTGGATAGTTTCCACTAGATAAATGCGCCAGGTTCGAAAAGCTATTGGCTGCATCTAAAACATCCACTCTCTTCGCGGCTGCACAATGCACATAAACATATCCAAAATGATCCTGCTGAACCTCCGAGGGGGTCCGGCAAGTTGGAACGGTTGATGTCGTCGCGAGATCCGCCGAATAGATTCGTATATGATCATCACCATTTGTGGCGTCTCCAGTTTTTGTCAGAGCAATAGCTAGTTGCGCCGTACTCGTTTCATAGAGAACACCTCCAAAATCATTCCCAGAAAAATTAGATAAAGTCATATGCCCCTGAATCATTCCCAAATCATCGGAATTATACATGGCCAGGCGCAATCGATTGATCAATTTTGAGCCAACATAGACTCCTGCCGGCGCAACCCCAACAACACTCGAACGAATCCATAGTGGTTTCGTTACATCCACACTCACTTCATCTACACATAGCGAGCTGTCCATTGTATCAATATCAAAGGAATAGACTTTGTTAGCGACATCGTCGGCGACGATCAGTCGATCCAAAGCTCCTCCAGCCTCCGTTAGATGAATATCACTGATATGCTGAAAATCGCCGCAGAACTTCGGATCGACTGTAATATCACCAGCTCCATCTTTGGTAGCGTAATAAATTCGAGTCCGCGCGGGATTAGTAAAAACGATTTCATCCGAAAGTTCGGTTCGAACATAAAAGAGTGAGCTTGCACCGACAAAAATTCCTTCTGGCAATCGAGTCGCAATCAAATCGCGAGTGGAAAAATCCGTTGCTGTAAACGAATAGAAACCTGAATCACTCGCATCGGGCAGAACATAAAGTAGCCGCCCGGCTCCACCAGCTCGAATTTCGGGCGCCATAATCTTGGATGGATTACGAGGCAGTTGAGTTCCAATTGAAGTCAGCGCCGGATATTCAGCCACGGATTGATAGGGGGCACTGGTTTGTGATTGTGGATCATAGACAGTTAGGCCCGTCGTGGTCTGGGCTGAGAAATAATATTCGATGACTTGGCCCTCAGACAAAAGAGGCAAATCAACCGTATAGACGTTGACTCCGCCATCGGTCATAACTATTTGCTGCCAGCTCCCTCCGTCGATGCGATAGAAGAAAATACCCGTATTATCTAACGCGGCCGAAAGTCCGTTGGACACAGTTAGAGTAATGGTCACGGTGGCTCCCGGAAGAATAACTCGAGGAATCGAACTATAAGAAAAATTTAGGTAAGTTGGACAGGAGATGCCGTGCGCTTCCAGGGCATTACAAATTTCTTCTTGATTGGGAGTAGAGTCCTCGAGGTCAGCGTTATCGTCATCGATGGTCAGTAATTCAACAGCCGTTGTGGGGTGTGCTGAATTCGTACCCGCACCCCCAGCCGTCGCGACCAACCAATCAACAAAAAGCTGCTGAGTTGAACTCAAGCCCATAGTCTGCCGAAGATCCCAAAATATTCCCGCTAGTACCTGGCCACAATAATGTATGGCGCCACTGCAAGGATACTGCACATCTGCGGTTGCAGGATTTCGTAGATAGTCACCATCGATCCGAAGGTCATAACCTACGCCCGAAGTATCATACAGGAGCATCGCCAAACTATCTCCGACGCCTTCACCAAAGGCTCCTTGAACAAGGCCCAATTCATTAACTACATGATGGCCATATTCATGAGCAACGACGGTACTATAGGCAGAATTCCGACAATCTGCTTTGGATCGATAAAAATTAAATTCCGTACCCGCAATATAGGCCGCATTACAAGGATCTGTTGGGACCGCGTAATCCATGTTCACACGAGAATCGATATTATTATTGAGTGTTAGGATTCCCGCCGTTCGATCTCGGATGAAATTGTAAGCTAAGCTCCCAACATAAAACGCATTGACCTGAGATGTATCCTCTTCCGCTGGATCTGGATTGAATTCAAAATCGATGACATCGTTTACCATGCCAATTGCTTGAGTGAAGCTTAAATCATTTCCTTGATCGTCGATCACAGTGATTCGAGGTCCATCTAGGGCAACGCCAACGTTTTGGGGAAGCCCTCCAGCATCGACTATCGCATAATCACCATTTTGATCCGTATCATCGCTATTACCTCCAGCAATCTGAACGGTAATTTCTTCTAAAGCCACGGATTCAGCTTCGTTTGACGTGGTGTCGGGCTCAATACCTGGCGTTGCGAAGCCTGTAACGTTTCCAGAGATATCCGCATCACTTTTTTCGGATTGTGTATTTATAATTTGGCCAGTCGTTGCATCAAGAAAGAATAGCTTTTGGTCGATTACGGAATTGGAGTCCCCATATTTTTTTCCACGTACTTTCCAGGTTCGGACGGATTCTGAAATTATGGGTGAAGGATGATCGATGAGGATTACCAACTCAGGCGCTTCGAACTCAAACTCTGTTCCATACACTAGATCCGATCGGAGATTGTCTAAGATATTTTGCGATGAATAATTTATCGCTCCAAAACCTGTCGATGGAGGGTGCGCAATCTTTGAGTACATAAAGGCCACACGAGGTGAGCCGTTGATTCTTTTAAGCATCAAGCGAATCAAACTCGCTTCAACAGGACTTTGACTTAGATACTGTCGATAAGAATAAACAGTAATGCTGCCGTTTTTGATATCTTCCTTTCTTAAAAATCGAAGATCGATTTGTGACAAACCAATCACAGAACCGTTCTGAGCGATCCAATTGGAAACAATATCATCATCACTTTGTGGAGAGTCCTCGGACAAAGTGGAACCAAAAATAATTCGCTCAGATGCACTGGGCTCCATCGTCATTGCACCCGGGTTCTGCTGCAAAATCATCTGAAGAGCTTCAGAGCCTTCTGTCTGGAACTCAAAACTTTCTAGCTCCGGAAGTGGCCGGTTTGGCTCGGGTTGTACTTCGGGTTGAGGTTCAGGCGTCGGCTCGGGTTGCAACCCGAGAATTTGTCCTACATCTTCTGGTGCCTCTTCAACTTCAATGGGCAACTCAATGGGTGCCTCCGAAAAGTTCGGCAAATTCTCAACCGCAGGCGTGTCCGAAACATTCTGAGGAATGAGAGCCGATCCTTCTGACGCAGGCGTATCCGCCGGCAGATCGGGGGAAGACTCGGACGTTTCAATTTTGGTTCCCCTCTCTTCCGGGATACAAGACGCCAAACCGACGCTGAGCATAAAAACCAAACTGAGCCTTATGGCATCTTTCACAAGACTTACTTCGGCAAAGCTTCAACTTGCGCAAAGAGTCAGAGTGAATCTTGCTTCCTGAAGTAAAAAAATTGGTCCAGACCTGCAAAATCAATAGTGTGTCAATCAAAGGACGCAAAATTGCCCTTTCTGTTCTCTTGCTTAACCCCCTGTGTCATTAGATAATGATTAGAGTTTTCATCGTCCTTAAGTTCTAATTTAAAAGGAGAAAATCCGTGTCTGTAGTCGATGCCGTCAAAAGATCCGAAGATGAACGTCAAGCCATGCAAGTCGCCGAGGATGCTCGGGAAGATAGTTGGAAACATAAAAGTTTCTGTGAGGAGCTATTTTCAGGAAAATTTAATTTTGGCTTAATCTATCCTTTTCCAGAGCAATCTCAAGATGACAAAAAAATTGGATCAGAACATGTCGCCAAGGTACTAAAATTTTTGGAAGACAATCTTGATCCTTTGACCTTGGAACAAACTCGTGAAATCCCGCCGACCGTAATCAAGGGCTTGGCCGAGATGGGAATGTTCGGCATTAAGATTCCCAAGGAGTATGGGGGCCTTGGACTTTCTCAAACCAACTACAACCGGATCATTCATGCGGTGGGAAGCTATTGTGCTTCGACCGCTGTTTTACTCTCCGCACATCAGTCAATCGGCGTACCCCAACCTTTGAAAATATTTGGAACGCCGGAGCAAAAGAAAAGGTTTCTACCTCGATTGGCAAAAGGTGCCATTTCAGCGTTTGCGTTAACTGAACTTGAAGTGGGATCCGACCCCGCTCAAATGAAAACCACCGCCACTCTTTCGGAAGATGGAAAGCATTGGATTATCAATGGAACCAAACTCTGGTGTACTAACGGTCCAGTCGCGGAAATCATTATTGTCATGGCCGTCACGCCTCCAAAAAAATTACCCGATGGTCGAGAGAAAAAGCAAATTTCAGCTTTCATCGTTGAAAGCAATTCGCCTGGATTCAGCGTTTTGTATCGCTGTGACTTTATGGGCCTCAAAGGAATTCAAAACGGTCTACTAAAGTTTGATAATGTAAAAATCCCGCGAGAAAATTTGTTGTGGGACGAAGGTAAGGGTCTCAAACTAGCTCTCGTTACCCTAAATACAGGACGTTTGACTTTGCCCGCGGCCGTGGCGGGTGGCTCTCGAGTGTGTTTCGAAATCTCAAGAACCTGGTGTAAAGAGCGTTCTCAATGGGGCGGCCCCATTGGCGATCATGAATCAAGCGCCGCTCGATTGCTTGTTGCAGCCGGAGGAACGTATGCTCTCGACGCGGTAGCCAAACTTACCTCGGGGCTCGCTGATAGAGGTCAAACTGATATTCGAATTGAAGCTTCAGTTGCTAAATTGTTTTCGACCGGACTTTCGTGGAAAATCATCGACAATACTTTGCAGCTTCGAGGCGGGAGAGGTTATGAAACCGCTCTTAGCTTAAAAGGTCGCGGCGAGGATTATTATCCGATTGAAAAATTAATGCGAGATTCGCGAATTAACTCGATCATTGAAGGTACGAGCAATATTCAAAGGTTGTTTGTTTCGCGAGAAGCGCTTGATCGTCATTTGAGATTAGCCGGGGCGTTATTTAATCCCAAAGCTAGTATAGGTGAAAAACTGACGGCTGTTGTCAAAGCCAGCGGATATTACGCGTTTTGGTATCCTCGACTTTGGCTTAATTTCGCCTTTTGGCCGCGATATGCATGGGCTGGAGGATGGGAAGGCTGCTATCTTCGTTATGTACATAAAATGAGCGCCAGACTGGCTCGAAAAATGTTTCATGCTATGGTTTTGAATGGACCCAAATTGGAGAAGAAACAGCTAACCCTGGGTCGGATCGTCGATACGGGTTCAAACCTCTTTGTGATGGCCGCAGTTTTATCGCGCTATATGACTAGAAAGAAAAATGGCCTTCTTAATCCGTCGGAAGATATTGTCGCTCGGCGGGTTTGCGCATCGCTAAAAGCAGCTACATGTTCTTCTTATAATAAAATCCGAATAATGCCCGGCAAAAGCCCGGTTCTAAGCCTTTCGAAAAAGATTATGGCCGGTGAACTCGACTGGTTGAGTGAGGATATTGCGGACGTAATCCGATTATCACGAGCTAAGAAGTAGGCGATTCGAAAACCAAACTTGTTAAATTTTCGATTGGCAGAGATTGAAGAATCCTATTATAGCTAGCTCAGGTTTTTTGGGTATTTAAGTGGGCAAATTTAGTTATTTTTTAATATCAGTTATTTGTGTGGCGACTTATTCAGAGCTGAGTTTTGGCTGTCCTGCATTTCAAAAACTCGCCACTAGAGATCACCCTACCTTGGATCGAGCTGCCCTTGAGTATCAATCTACGGGGACTCAAAGTTCACAAAACATTATGTATGGACTGATGTGGTCCTATATTGAAAGAACCGCAAAGAAACTTGCTAATCGACTGCCTCCCAATATTGAAATCGCGGATCTCGAGACAGAGGGCTTCCGAGGAATGTTGGATGCTGCCACAAACTTTGATGTAACCAAGGGGGCCGTATTCGCGACCTATTCTCAGCCAAGAATCTTGGGCGCCATGTTAGATTTTATAAGGGATACCTCAGAAATTCCTCGAGTAACGCTTACTCGTAAAAAGTTTCTTAATCGATGCCTGGAGAGATATAGAACCACATACGGTCGAAACCCTTCCCCAGAGGAACTTAGAGAGGCAGTCACTCAAGCCGTTGAGGCTAAGCGCCAAGCAGCATTAAAGAAGGGGAAACTTCCAGCCAACTTCGAATCCATTCATAGTATTGATAAAATTTTGGATACACTCACAGTAAAGAACAACAGCTCTCTGGATAGATCAATTGATCGCCCCGAGTTCGAAAAAAGCAAAGATGATTTGGTAATTGATACGCTTTCTAGCGAAAGAGAAGGAAATCCACGAGACACTACAGAAGCTCTAAGTTTGTTTAAGTGGCTAGAAAGGAAATTAATTGACCCTGTTGATAGGGATATTTTTAGGCTCTATTTTGGCCGAGCCCTCAACTACCGTGAAGCCGGAGCCATTTTAGATCTAACTGAAAGTCGTATAAGTCAGCGTGTAAAACTGATCCGTGAGAGACTGGTTCAAGCGATTTGGAGAGAGTTTCCTGATGTAGCCTCTCGATTGAATTCACAAGCTTCAGTTGTGTCGCGGAATATCCTTTTGGGCGGTGGACTAGAAGATCTTGAATTTGAACTTGAAACAACTCCTGAGTAACTTATTCCTTCCCAAAATAAGTCAGTAGCGCTCGAATCATACTCGCGCCATCCGTGCCAAGTTCGGCATATCCGATTTTCTTTGAATCTTCCTGGGATAAGGCTTTAAAGGCCTGGGATAAAACGGCCATCTCCCCGCGATACATTCCAAAAGCATCAATATGAGCGTATCCCATATACTCGACTTGCTCAGCGAGTTTTCGGATCATCTCTACCGCCGCCTCAGTATTAAAATCATCTCCATCTGAAAAATTGAAAATATATCGATTATATTGTGACCGAGGAAAGCGCTTAAGAACTTCATCAGCTTTCTTATAACCCGAAACGGCTTCTGTTCCGCCCCCAGTGTTTTTTCTGTAATAATCCTTTTCGCTGAGTTCCTCAGCCTCCGTTCCATAGCCGATATAAACCAACTCAATATCATCGTAGACCTTGCGCAATAGCGCGGTGGTCAACTTGGCAAAAGTCTTCTCTATCTTTCGCTTGTGCTCGTCCATGCTTCCCGACCGATCGGCTACAAACATAATAACCGCTTTCATAAAGGGCTTGGGGTGTTCTTCGCGACGATAAACATGCAAATGCTCGGGTTTCATTCTTGAATAGCCCAACTCCAAAATATCTTGGGGATCCATTTCTTCGATGTCTTTGCCTTCCTCAATGGCCGCCGCCATACCTAGTCGAATGGCTTCTTGAGTAGTTTTGACAATATGAATTTCACCATCGCTTTTTCGAACCGAAGATTTTCTTTGATAGCGAATATCTTTGTTATTACCTTCGGTCTCTCTAATATTTTTGAGACTTAATTTTTGCAAGAGCGCTTCTAAAAATACTTCTGTGGGAATTTTGAAATCTGCGGGATTATCCTCACTTCCTTGCTCACCTCGACCTTGCCCTGCTTGAGTGCTCCCTTCTTCCTCTCCGGGCTCACCTTCCTCAGACTCCTCTCCTTGTTCCCCTTGGCCCTGGCCTTTCCCTTGAGGCTCAGGCTTCCAACTTTCGCCAGGCAAGTAAGGACCTTCACCCAACTCAAGATCTTCATCACGAAGCATTGGGAAATTCGAACTTTCTGGTTGCAAGTTCGAAGACCGCCCTAAGGCTTCTGCACCAAAGGCATCAAAAGGATTGGTCGCTAAATTTGCCCAGGAACGATCCGGCATACTCGTTGGCAATATCGAAGCACGCAAATTTCTTGCACGCTTATCCAATTGAAAGCTTGGAATGTCCGGCAAAACCTTAAGTCCAATGGACTTACCATCTGCCGAAATATTTATGGCTCGCTCTCCCTTAAGAGCTTCTTCCATAATTCGATGAAGCCGATGACTCATAAAGTTCATATACTCGATAATGGCTCGACTTGCTGAAGCGGCATGAAGGGCATGGTTTTCAGCCGAATCAACTCGGATATTATTGGCGCTCATTACTGCATCGATGTATTTTTGGAAATCCGCACGCATCGGCTCAATTACATAGCTAAGTTGAGAATTTGCGATGTATTCCTGCACACTGGAGTTTACAATTGACTTGATTTGTTCGGAGAGGGCTTGCTCGCCTTCTTCCACAATAAGTTCACCATTTGGCCGAACCGTTAGGCGTACGCGAAAGGTTTTAGCGAGATCTTCCATTCTTTCGATCGGAGGATAGGGCAGCTCTCCATAAAAACTTTCGAATTGTTTCCGCTTCACGGGGTCTTGAACAATGCTCAAGGGAACTTTTTCGTGAGCCATCCACAGACCCGAGCCAATCGTATCAAGAGTGACCGGTCTCTCTAGAATTTGCGCCAAGACATACAGTGTTGGGCCAATGGAAGCCGGATCCAAGGGAATATCAAGATAAGGATCGTGTCGGAGCAAAACTCGTCCGCTTTCGTTAAAATCAACGATTTCAATTCGAGCCTGTTTCAGATCCGGGTTGGCCACTCGATGAGCAATCAAATCTGCAATACGTTCGGGATCACGAGTGATCGCTAGGTTTTTGGGCCCTGCCTGGGGATCATCAACTTCATTTGGCTTTTGTTTTCGATAGAGCAAAAGCCCATGACGCTCAACAAATTCATGATTATAGGCCAGGCGCAACAAACTATAATCCGTTAGCCCACTCTGCATCAAATCTCTTGCGTAGTCCGCGAACTGGCGATCTTGCTCCAACACACTTAGGCTCACAATTTCCGGACGCCTTAAGAATCTTTCGTATAAAATGAACCAAGCCTGAACACCCGTAAAATATGGACTCGATAAATCCGGTCGAGCAGCGACTCCTGCATTGATATTTCCAAACTCAATCGCATTCGCCGGGGAATTATATTTACTGTGCTTGAGAATCAGATACTCAGAAAAAGTTGCCCAACCTTCATTAATAATTCTTCCATGATAGAAAACAGGATCAAGCCGCCGCTTTCTCTCAAAAAGTTCGAGTAGTTCCGTCTTCCACGACGCTGCAGAAGACGGGAGATTATATACCAGCGCCTGCATGACGGATCGCGTGGGAGCTAGGGGATGCCTCTGCTGAGTTTCGACGACCCTTTGGATGGGCTTTCCGTCGGCCCGCTCACTCTCTTGAAGACGCGCGCGTTGATTCACGACCGAATTCTCATAACGCTCAGGCAAATCAATACTGCCACGTGAAAAATCCTGTAGACTCACAAGGCTTTGAAGCCATTGATAGTAACGAGTAACCTCCTCGTAGTCTTCCGTCTCGATCAACTCGCCCATTCGGTGCGCCAGCAGCGATGAATCAAAGATTCGATCCGGAGCTCGCTGTAACTTTAGAATAAAATGCTTATTAAAATCATAATGACCCGCGACATGGGATAAAACGATCAAAGTAGCTTCATCTGAACTTGTATCATTAAGATATTGAAGGTCCCGCGTATGACCCGCTTCGATAAATTCAAGGACGCTGGTTCCCATCGATGCCGCCTGAAGAATGGAGTAGCCATCTAACCAAAATGGCGCCGGATCGCCCAAACCGCCTATCAGACCAACCAGGGAGTTGGGAGTTAGTGATTGAATCATCATATCGGGAACTTGATAACCAAGTTGCGGTGCAATCCTATGGTAGATCTCCTGAGAAGCATCGGCATAGAACTCCATCCGATCAGAGTCTCGCCCACTTCCGTGGATAACAATTTTTGCTAAATCATGAGAACAGCGCCCGCCATTGTGAGCGTGCAACGTGATCGGAGCTAAACAGGAAAAGAGCAATAAGCCTAAATTTCTCATGGCAATAAACCCCTCAATAAGTAATCACATCGACCGCTAAACCGTTCGGCCCACTTGCTTTCGCGTTCGGCTGTCTCATTGACGAGTCGAATGCTAGAGGCCAGACCCGAAATCCAGCTCTGGTCAAATGGTTTGAGGGGTGAGGAAGAATTTTTGCTAAACAGCAAGTCATGAACAAAGCTGGACTCTCCGATGGAAAGGTCCTCGCTCGCCAATCGCAAAGATTCTGACAAAAATCCCGAAATCGCATCCCAGGGCATTTGATAGATCGCCCGATCAATGGCCATAACAAAAAATCTGATTGCCTCATACTGGCTCATTCTTAAGCCCTCTTTGGCTATCTCTCTTTGCTCATCGGTAATCTCTTCCGGACTGATCGAATCAACTCCAGATGCAGCCACCGAGAAAATTTCATCTACATAGGTCGCCAGTATTTTTCCAAAGTCAGCCACAACTTCGGATGAAGCTCTCGGCACTTCACTACCCTGTTTGAGCCAGGTTTCCACTTCAGGCAATCGATCCACATCTTGTACTCGAATCATTTTGGCCAATAACTGCTCGAAACCAGTCTGCAGGCCTCGAATGGTTTCGGCGAGCACGTGTTGCCGAGTCTTCTCTTCTGGCATCGAGCTAAAACTTCCAAACTCTTGTGCGGCCCGAACGCTTGAAACTATTCCAACCGGCAATTTTCGGGAGTTATCTCCCTGAATTCTAGCTTGGGCGATCTCCGCCCTTAAGGTTTCCATAAAAGCTTCTCGGGTCATCACATCCAAAATTCCAAAGTACTTGGAGTCAATGGTTAGTTCTTCTAGATTGGCTTTCGGATGTTCTTCGAGATGTCTAAGTATAGATTGAGCCAATGGTAGAACCGTTAGCTGGCGAACCTCAGGCCTTGAAGCAAAGCGCTCATCTTCGGATATGCTTCGAAGAACAAACTCAAAAGCTCGTCTTCTAAAATTTTCGATAAGAAATTTCATAAAGGAAACTTGGCCTCGGTGATCGCCGACTATAGGAATCGCTTCGAATTGCCGACGCACGCTCTCACGGATCTGGCTTGCATTCCCTCCACCTGAAGCTTCGAAATGTGAACGCGAGGGTTCGCCTCGTGAGATCAGACGACGAGGGACAATCATAAAAAGATTGCCATCACCACTAGGAAGCCCCAAAAAGGCATTAGAGGCTTCTGTCAAATAATCTCGAGCATCGGCATTTGGAAATTGGCTGCTAATTTTTTCGACGCTGTCGGCGCCGACTAGAATCAGCCTTTGTTGATTCATAAAACTTGAATCCGAAGCTCCCGAGAGAGTATCCAGAAGTGCTGAGGTCTTCGAACCCACTCCAAAACTTCCAAAGTTGATAATCGCTCCAAAGCGTGTGAGCGTCGAAGGCTCAATTTCGCCGCGTGAATCTGCCAAAGTAGCCAAGGTGATTTCAACGTCAGTAGGATGACCTTTATCTTTAGAAAATTTTGCAATTTTTTCGGAAGAGACTGTCGGATTAATAAACAAAAGAAGAGAAATATTTCGAACAGGTCTTTCAAAATATTTTTCTCCCACCCGGCGCTTAAAGACGGGATTGTCTTGAAACTCTCGTACAAGTCTCAAAACTTCATTGCGCACGTTTTCGGAGGCCGTATGAAAGTCATCCAAAATAATATAACCACGAGGACCGTTTGGCAGTGACAGGAACACCAGAAGATGCTGCATAAAAGCTTGAGCATCATTAACTTCATTCATGCTGATATAGAAACCGTTGGCCTCACGGTTCTCTTGAGGTTTAACCAAAAAATCATAAAGTTTGAGCCCTAGAAAATTAATGAGACTCATGGCCGTCCGAGTTTTGCCAGTTCCGGAGTTCCCCAATATAATGGCGGACGAGGGCATATTTCGAACTTGGTGAGAAGAAAGCTGGCCCTTCAAAACATCAAGAAGTCTTTCACGCAGTTCAAGGGGGGCTGGACATCCGGCTCGCTTCCACAAAAAGGAGGCATTCTCCTGACTAATAATTTGGAGAGGATCATTGGGGGGAAGATAGCGAACATTAAGGGGCGTTGAGAAGTTGGCGGCCAAAACTCGCTCTATCATTGCACGACCAAATTCTCGCCGGTTACGAAACTCCGAATTATAGAAAAGCTCTTGCTCAAAGTCTTCCAACAGCCACAAAAAGGACTCAAACACCGATCGCTTCTCATCCAAAGCAAGTCGCTCGGCACGATTGACCATAAAGCCAAACAATAAATCAAAGGCCTGTTCATTGCTGACTCCTTCGGCGCTAGTTTTCACGCCATCCAGACTCGGCTCATAGCCTAAGCTTGCAATGTCTGGTCGCCTGAAAAGGGATTTTAGTATGTTTTTTCGAAATTCAGCGTTGGGCTCACCCAATTCGACAACCTCAAATGAGTCGGATACGGCAAGTTCCCCTTCAATACCGGCAGAGGCGACAAGCTCTTCCCACTCTGCTTTCGTGCCAACTAAAATCATCGGAACACTTGCTTGAACCTCCTGAGACTTGTACGCGTTAAGCGGAATTCGCCTACCCTCCGTCGAAAGCAAATAAAGAATATGCGGCTCAATCGCCACTTTCTCAGCAGACTCGCCTACACTACCCAAAGAGATCCCACGCTCTCTTGGCTTCAAGGCCTCTATATAAAAATCCCTTTCGCCACCGGCCTTTGGACGATCCAAAGCCATTAAATTGCGAAGATTGGCCATCAATACAGGCCGCTTATTTCGGCGAACTTCTTCTCGAACGGCTTCAAGATTTTTCATCACCGTGGCTTGATCAGCTTTATCGCCGACTATTGACAGGGAATGGGCCGCTTCTTTTGTAGTCCAAAATTCTGCGCCCAACTCAGACTGTAATCTGAGAGCTTGGGGATAGTGGTAGGCATATTCTGCCAACTCAGGGCTTACGAGAAGCACGATATGCCTTGCGGACACGGCTGGATTGGCCAGCTGCTCTAGTAAGTTTCGATACTTTGGGAAGACATTGCTTTGATAAATTGTGGCAAAACGGAGCTTTTCCTGTTCGGACTTATCTTTCGAGCGAGAGTCTCGATTTACAATTCGCCAAGAGTCTGATGACGCCGCCTCTTCTTTTTCCGCCCGTCTACCCAGTTCGTAATAGTTGCGAAACCCGTCTCGCTCAGAACCAAGGACTTCCAAATCCTTGCCATCCTGAACACGCATCAGCACCAGCTTTTCGTCGTACTCGCCTTGATCTCCCCGTTTGGTCCAGTAAATGAATCCCTTATCGTCAAAAAGTACTCTCGACAAAACATCTTCACGATTCAAATCCGAGGTCGAAACTTGGCGTCCATCTCGACCGGCAACCTCCCAAGAATCTTGCGTCCTTCGAAGATTGATCTGAAACACAAAGGTTCCTTGGTCTCTAAAACTCGCAAAAGCATAAACAGGTCGAGAATCTCGTTTGGATTTTTCAGACCCAATATCGGAAGACGCCGGCGTCGCGATAAGTCCAAAATCCAAAAGCTGATCAGGATCAAAGCTTAGATTGTCTTTTTTAAGAATCGCGATGTCTTCCTTGCGAGCATTGTCGGTACTCGATTTGCTTACAGCTATATAAAGCTGAGAATATTTTTCCCCATCTTCTTTCGTCGGCGCCAATAAAAATAGGTTTATTTCAAGGCCATCCTGCAAACGCACGCTGTCCAAGCCCCAACTAATATCCTTTCTAACATTTGGATGATCGACGAGTCGGCCTCTCATCAAAAGAGCCTCTTGATTATCTTTCCCATCAAAGGAATAGGGATAAATACCTGTTCTCAAATCCTTCCCTTCAGCGCTTTCGTATTCCAAATACTTAAAGCGATAACCAAGACTTCTTGTGGATTTTGGAGAAGGAAAAAAAATCCTTGTTTCTGAATCGGTAAGACTTTGAACAATATCTATATGCGGCGCCGTTAACCGATGGAGTTGGGTATATTGATCATTATCAGTAGAATCTGGAGTGACCGCATCAAAAGCCAACTTGCCTCCGTACACGCCTACTCTTCTTTGAAGCTCTTTCGCATTAAAGAACCTACCGGCTATCTCTTGTTGAGAAACCAAGCGAAGTGGCCCCTCTTCAATACGATAAGCCGAGGTTTTTTGGTCGGCATCTGTTTTCCACGAAACCAACAGAAGCTTAGAATCTGAAAGGTAGCGCCACTTAATATCTTTAATTTCCCCTTGAAATCCAAAGCTTGGCCGAAGGCGTAAACTCTGAAATCCATTTGCATTAGAAATAAAGTAAATTTCTCCTGATTCCAAATAAACCATGGCGTGCCGACTATCTCGACTATTCTCCACCTTAGGTTCGTTTTTGGAGTCCAATAATGGTCGTCCGCGAAATGCGGGCTTAAGACTCGTCCAGTTATATGTTGAAACCACGGTCTCAGCCAGAAAGTAAGCTCCCTCTCCGTTTCGAGGATCAAAGCAAAGCTTGAACTCTTGGCCCGCTATTCGCACCATCTTAAATGGCAGCTCACCAATCTCGGGAGTTCCGGAAATAATATCCAATACGGGAAGCCAAGAAATAGGCGTTCGCAATCTTACGGTCTCAACAGTCGGAGAATCACGAAGCATTCCTCGCCACTGCTTCAAGCTAGGATTATCGAAGACTTGAGGCTCTTCAAAGGATCGAAGGAGATTGAGCGAAATCGCAGAAGGCCGTGGCGCCTTGGTAACAATCATCGATTCAAGATCAGATTTGGGATGAAAATTCCAATCCAAAAGAATCGGATCTTGTAACAGATTAATCTGAGTTCCTATCTGATTTCGGGGATCCAAGGCCAGAACGAAGCTAATACCCTCGCCGTGCACAGATTGAAACTTGGTTGAGACAATAATTAATTGAAGAGGGCCATCAGGACCATCGACCAATCTCTGAATGGCACGTATATCGTCCAAGTTTTCAATTTTGGGAAGCTTAAAGCGAGCCTTACTCACTGGATCTTTAATCTTGATAAGGTCGCTGCCAATTTCCGCAAAGCTACCCACGCTATCCTGAGCCGATTCAATTGAAAAAATTCCGAGACGGCCATCAACAACGCTCAATATCTCATAGCGGTCGGTAAATTTTGTGATCTCAAGCTGAAGCTGTACGCCTCCCACTCGAGGCGTCGGAAAAAAATTTCCATCAAATACTTTCTTCCATTTACCGTCGGCTCGAACGTAAAGGCCTGATGATTCGCGCCGTGAACTCCCCTGAGGATCGTCATAAACAATAAGAAAAGGCGAACCCCCTCCAAAAGCGCTAGTAATCACTTCTTCCGCACGTTGCGCGATGAGATCAGGAGTCATAAGCCCCCAGACTATCGCCGCGCCAAAGGTGAAAAGTTTCAGCGATACTTGCTTCATCGTCGCTGTACCGACCGCACCTCTTGGATCAACCGTCGAACCGACTCGGGGGAATAGCCCAAGTTTTGTTCTAATGATCGCACGACATCATCCGCACGTTGCCGCACTTGATCGGTCACTTGGCCTTCTTGACCGGCGACAACCGATAAGAGCGTATCCATATTCATGCGATTCGCTTCGAGTACGGCGTCTGCTTGATATAAGCGAATAGCTTCCATCAATCCCTTGTGCTTTTGCTGGGCACCTGCACGCCCACCAGACTGCGTAGCCGAAAATTGTACGAGCCACTTTCCGATCTCCGGCACCTCGAAGCGGACTCGATTAACTCGAGCAAAAGCTTCACCTATCTTCTTCAAGCGCTCTCTATCGATCATCTGCTGATGAGAGTCAAAATAGGATTGAGCGTCCGGATCCACATGAAGAGCGGCGATTTCTTGAATCACTTCAGAATAAATCCGATCTACGACATCTGAATTGCCGCCAGCCACAGCAAACTGAAGATCTCGATTCATCGCCGGAAGCGTAAATTCGGACCAAACAAGTTGGGCATATTGGGCCACCAAAACAGCGGCTTCGGCCTGATCTTTAAACAACTCACCCTCTCGAATTTTTTCGATCAGTACGTCTCGGATAAGCATGGGTGTAATCACGCCGCCGCGATCAGCTTTTTGCGCGTGATAGGCCGCCTCGCTCCAAACTGAAACCGCTTCCCGATGCGATAGGCCGAAGGTTCCTTCGTCACTGGCTTCACTGATTTCAGCCAACTCCACAAGATTAGTTCTTGAGACTTCAGCCGTTCCCGTCAAAGCGCGCAGTCGCGAAACGGGATCGCGAAAAAGATTGCTGTTCGTTTTAACCATCGGAAACGCATCGGCAAAACGAACCTTGCTACGCTTAAAGTTGCTACGACTAAGGGACGCCAACATAGAGAGGAATTCCAAAGTATGAGGCATCACTTGAATGGCTTGCGCACCCTCCCCCAGTTGCAAAGCGTAACGACCCGCCGGACTAAGAATAGGACTTCGTGGATCTTGATTCGGAGGGAATAGTTCATCGAGTCGATTCTCTTCTTCGGCGCGAGGATCTACTGGAATAAAACCAGCGTTGGATTCTCCAAGACGACGCATATAGAGGTCGGGCATTTCCATCGCCAAGGTTTTCCCAATCGTGCTGGGTCGTATGCTGAGATTCATCTGAACCTCATCCAAGCGATCCAATAGTGGGGGGCGCTGCTCCTTAGCTCGAATTTTTCGAACATCTTCAGTGTTCGTCGCGGTCAACCATGTGATATCCGCTTCAATTGTTGGCACCCCGTTTGCAGATATTGTTCCCGACTGAAAGGCTTCTAAGAGTGTGCGCAACAAAGCATCTGGATTCTTCAAAACTTCATCTAATACCGCCAAACTTCCGTTAGCCTTTGGAAGCCGTGATAAGTTCCAAGCCATAGGATGGTCGGCACCATAGGTCGCACCAACTAAGGCGTGTTCCGAGGCAAAAAGTGCGCGTTCATTAATTTCATCGCCTTGCGCAGTAATAAAAGGAGTGTTTTCTTCGGTCCCCAAAATCCGTCTGACAATTCGAACATGCTTATTTAAGGCTTCGACAACCTCCATATTCGATAGAGGCCCTTTTTTAAGCTCAGCGTAATGTTGAATAATTTCTCGGCGAATAAAGTCAGTCTTGAAGTCTCGATTACGCTTAGGTAGGGGCTTCCGACCAATTCTTTCTTGAACGAGATCGGTGGTCATCGCTATGAGTCGATTTTGAAAGCTTTTAGGCAAAAGCACAAAAGGCGAATCTGCCATCGGCGCAGGATAGCCCACGGTTGTCCCCGGCTCGCGTGCGGCTTTTGGTACAAAAGGCGCCGATCGAATAGAGGGAATTTGATCTAAACCTATGAACTCAAAAGTATAAGCATAGTACTGTGGAAACTTAAGCGTTGCCGTATAAAGACTGTTACGTAGAATTTTTAAAAAGAGAGATTTACCAGTCCCCGGGTCGCCCGCCAAAAGCACAACATTTCTGCCGCTCTGACTGCCGCTGGCTTGTGCTTCAAAACTTTGGATCACCCTTTCGACAGCGCTGTATTGTTCGTTCAAGCGCAATCCACCTGCCAAAGGATGCCCACTAGATATTAGATTGTAGATTCGCCTAAGCCCCATTCGCCCCGTGGGATCAGGAACCTCTTCATAACCCGCGTCGCGGATGATGGAGTACACCCGCTGAGGGCTCCGCATGACGATAAAGGGATGCTTGAGGGCCAAGTTTTCAGCGTCGGGTCGAATCAAATCGATTAACTGATGTCTTTCGGCCAGCGCCTTTTCCATATCGTCACTACTATTTAAGGCGGATTCAATATCTGTTTCCTCACCGGCTGCACCAGCTAGAAAGGCCCGACAAAGACCCTCGATTTCACCTTGAGCCCATAGCGAACTGCCCCCCATTAAAAATAATGCCACTATAGGTAGCGCAAATAATTTCCCCACTATCGTTCCCCCTCCTGAAGTTGCTCGAAGATACAAATGAAATTGAAATGCAAAATTACTTTGAAAAATCCCCATCGTCCCCTCCATCACGTAACAGAAGGATAAGTTAGAGAAATTCGACTTCAAGCGTCAACGTCTAGTTGCATTGCGCCAAAAATTTGCGTCATAAACATTTGAATCGTAACGCATCGCGTTAGTTAGATTATTCTAAGCTTAGTATTTCCTCAGTCGCCAAAGGGGTAGAAAATTGAATGGCTCATGTCATTATCAGCTAGACGCTTTAAAGTTTTAGGACATCGGGGCTTTTCAGCTAAGTATCCCGAGAACACACTGCTCTCGCTTTCTAAGGCCATTGAAGAAGGTGCGGACGGATTCGAGTGTGACCTTCGAATTTCAAGAGATAATGAAGTTCTTGTTTTTCATGATGATGATTTCAAAAGACTATGTGGATCGAATGGGTCAATCGAAGAAAGCTCCTGGAAAGAAATTAAAAAATTAAAAGTTAAAAATAAAGAGCCTATTTGCCACTTCGATCAGCTAGTCGAGAGCTTTTTCGGCCACCATCTTTCCATTAACCTAGAAATCAAAGAGTCTCCACTTGCTCCTCAGCTCATTGAGGTGCTCGCAAAAAAACTATTAGCCTTGCTAGAGTCTTGCACCGCCCAGCTGATGATTTCCAGTTTTTCGAAGGACCTTCTACTAAATGCAAAAGATAAACTGAGAGATCCTAGAATTAATTTCAGCCCGATTCTTGGTCAATTTAAGGATCCGATCGTCCGAAGTCTCAAATCTGCCGATGAGGTTTACTCTTGGAATATTCACTACTCCGCCCTCAAAGACTTTGCCGCCGATCCGACTCGTTTTTGGGCGCCCGTCTCCGAAACTTTTTGGTGCTGGACCGCAAATGATTCCGACGCCTGGAAGCTAATTGAAAAGAGTCCTCTTTTTGTGGAGGCCGTCATGACCGATCATCCCGACAAACTAATTGCCTACGAAAATGATGCCGCGTCTTAGCTAGATCTTTATCTACCCTGAACTCTCCTAAGAAAGATTAATCTTATATTAGGCTAAGGCTAACCCCCGATTTTCCCAAACTCCATTACTCTAACCTTGAATGTGGATGGCTGACTTTCATATGCATACTAAATACAGCGACGGAAAACTCGAGTTGCGAGACTTGGTTGATTTGTACGGAAAACTTGGCTTTGGAGCGATCGCCATCACCGACCATCTTTGCGAAGAAAAAACTCTTCTCGGCAAGGCCGCCGCCTACCTCGACAAAACCCTAACGCCTCAGAGTTTTCCCCTCTATCTTGAAGAGATTCGAATAGAAGCCGATCGCGCCTGGACGCTTTATCGAATGCTTGTCATTCCTGGCATTGAAATCACAAAGAACTCTCTAAGGCATCATCGGTCAGCGCATATCCTCGCCTTAGGAATTAAAAATTATATTCGAGCCGACCTTTCTATCCCGGAAATTTTAAAAGAGATACGAAGCCAGGGAGCTATAAGCGTTGCTGCCCATCCCATTTCGAAAAATTATGTGCGAGGCGGCCACTACCATCTTTGGGATCATCGAGAAGAATTGAAAGATCTCTTTGATGCTTGGGAAATTACTGACAATGGTGAATTGCTCAAAGCCGTGGCGGAGACCAAACTTCCTAAACTTGCCAACTCTGACTTACATCGTCCCCATCAAATTCAAAGTTGGAAGAATACTTTTGGCTGCGAACGCTCCTGGGAAGCCGTAGCTGATGCGATTAGAAATCAAAATCTTGATTTCAGATTTTTCTCTTCTCCAGTCGAACCCATGACATCC
>Ga0066649_10000224_pt1 | contig 32763 bp, 34 predicted proteins | sample CryGey132114_all_FD_59538 | JGI IMG/M metagenome (GOLD analysis project Ga0066649, IMG submission 59538) | Groundwater microbial communities from aquifer - Crystal Geyser CG22_combo_CG10-13_8/21/14_all | ecosystem: Environmental > Aquatic > Deep subsurface > Groundwater | place: USA: Utah... | reverse complement strand
CGGTTTTCTTCTCTTTAGAGACAATTTCTTTTACTGCTTTTCTGATGAGATTGGCAAGTTCGCGCTCCAAGTTTCTAACTCCGGCTTCGCGTGTATAATAACGTATCAGCTCGAGTATGGCATCATTGGTGATTGCCCATTCACCTTCTTCCAGACCATGCGATTCAAGCAGTTTGGGTAGTAAATGGCGTTTGGCGATTTCAACCTTTTCATCTTCTGTATAGCCGGAAATGCGAATAATCTCCATCCTGTCAAGCAATGGGCGCGGCAGGTTTAGGCTGTTAGCGGTGGCGATAAACATCACATCGGAAAGGTCATAATCAATTTCCATATAATGATCGTTGAATTTATTGTTTTGTTCCGGGTCAAGCACTTCCAGCAATGCAGAGCTTGGATCACCACGGAAATCATGACTCATTTTGTCAATCTCATCCAGCATCAAAAGCGGGTTTGAGTGCTTGGTTTTTTTCATAGATTGAATAATCTTGCCTGGCATTGAGCCTAAATAAGTGCGGCGATGGCCGCGAATTTCGGCCTCGTCACGCATTCCGCCGAGTGCGATTTTGGCAAATTCGCGTCCAGTTGCTTTGGCGATAGATTGCCCAAGTGAGGTTTTGCCCACACCAGGCGGGCCAACGAGGCATAAAATCGGGCCGCGCATCTTATTAGTACGGCTTTGCACAGCGAGATATTCAAGAATACGCTCCTTCACCTGCTCTAATCCAAAATGGTCATCTTCAAGCACTTCTTGTGCCTGCAAAATGTCATTCTTCACTTTCGAGTTATTTTTCCACGGAATGGATACAATCCAATCAAGATAATTTCGTATAACTGAAGCCTCGGCAGAAAGCGGGCTCATGCTTTTGAGCTTTCTCAGTTCGGAAAATGATTTTTCATAAGCTTCTTCGCTCAGGCTGAGTGTCTTAATTTTTTCTTCCAGCTCTTGCAGCTCATCTTTGCCTTCTTGTTCATCCAATTCTTTCTGGATAGCTTTGAGTTGCTCATTGAGGTAATAATCTTTTTGATTTTTCTCAATTTGGCTTTTGACACGTCCGCGAATTTTGGTTTCCGCATTCAGATGCTCAATTTCCAGCTCAATGAGCTTTGAAACTTGCTCCAGACGAGCTTTGGGGTTTAGCTCTTCCAGCAATTTCTGCTTATCGGAAATTTTTACGGTCAGATATCCGGCCAAGCTATCGGCAAGTTTGCCTACTTCGGTAATTTTTCCTGATTCGGTCAGCATTTCCGGTGGAATTTTTCTGTTTAATTTGAGGTAATCGCCAAACTGTTTAACTGCCAATCGCATTAAAGTCTGCGCATCTTTGGAATCAAAACTTTCTTCCTCAAGAACTTCCACCTCGGCATAGCTACATTTATCTTTCGTATCAGTGCTGAATTCCTTAACGCGAACCCGCATTTCTCCCTCAATCAGCCCCTTGATATTTCCATCGGGGAGGCGGAGAAGTTGCAGTACGTTACCGATAACGCCAACTTCATACAAATCATCTTGTTTCGGGTCATCAAGATCCAAATCCTTTTGGGTGAGCAATAATATTTTGCGATTTCCCGCCAATGCTTTTTCAAGCGAAGCAACGGATTTTTCTCGGCCTACGCGAAGTGGCGCAATCATATTCGGGAAGATAACCATATCCCTTAAATAAAGGACGGGGTATTTTTCTTTTTGTGGTTTTTTAAACATCTGCATATAATTTAAGCAACAATTGGTTGTTTTTCAAGCAGATTGCACTTGCAACTGCAAAATAACTGGAATTCTATTCTAGCATATATTATACCATCTTCAGATAAAAACAGAAAATAACAGGAAAAATGACTATGTTTTACTTTCTTTCAGCTAGTGCTGCCTCGGCTACTGCAACGCCACCATCATCCCAAGAACAGCTAATGAGCACGGTTTTAATGTTCGGTGCGGTGTTTATTATATTTTATTTTCTGATAATTCGCCCGCAGCAAAAAAAGTTTAAGCAACATCAAGCAATGGTGAGTGCAATAAAATCTGGTGACAAGGTAATTACTTCTGGTGGAATTTTGGGTAAAGTTACTAAGCCGGAAAATAAAGATGGCATTATTGAGGTGGAAATCGCTAAAGGAATTGAAATTAAAGTTTTAGCGAATACAGTTGCAACCGTGGTTAATTCAAAAGCAGCTAGTGCAAACGATAATTAAATTATGAATATATCAACCTTTCTATATACATTGTTTTTTGGAGCAATTGTCGGCAAAGATGAGTTCGGCAATCGCTATTATACCAATAAAAAAGGACGTAGATGGGTTGCATATAAAGGAATCGCTGAAGCTTCGAAAGTTCCGGCTGATTGGCATAGATGGCTGCATAAAACCACCGATACTCTTCCTGAGAGTTCTAAAAAGAAATATAAGTGGGAGAAGGCGCATTTGCCCAATTTAAGTGGAACTGATTTAGCTTATTTGCCGCCGCGCCACATTAAGAGGGGAGAAAAATCTCCTCGTGTTGTCGGTGAGTATGAAGCTTGGGCTCCGAAAGAATAAATCTCTTATCAAACTTGAAATAGTCTGGCATTCCTATTATATCGGAAGCTATGAAACATAAAGATGAATCCACATGGTATGGCACAACAATTTTGAGTGTGCGAAAAAACGGCAAAGTCATAATCGCCGGTGACGGGCAGGTCAGCCTTGGTCACACGGTTATCAAATCTAAGGCGAAGAAAGTGCGCAGACTTGGTGCGGAAGGTAATATAATTGCCGGATTTGCAGGCGCAACTGCTGATGCTTTTACCTTATTTGAGCGTTTGGAAGAGAAGCTGGAAAAACATCCGAACCAGCTAACCCGCGCTTGTGTAGAACTGGCAAAAGAGTGGCGCATGGATAAATATCTTCGCCGCTTAGAAGCAATGATGGCGGTGGCCGACAAAGATGTTTCGCTAATTTTAACCGGAACAGGTGATGTGCTTGAGCCTGAAGACGGAATTATCGGAATCGGCAGTGGCGGGAATTATGCGCTTTCGGCAGCCCGCGCCTTGCTTGATCAAAAATTATCAGCGCGTGAAATTGCTGAGAAATCTATGAAAATCGCTGCGGATATCTGTATTTACACCAATGAAAACCTGACTATAGAAGAAATTTAAATGACTGAACTCACACCAAAAGAGATTGTAAAAGAGCTTGATGCTTGGATTATCGGCCAAAGCGATGCAAAGCGCGCGGTGGCAATTGCCCTCCGCAATCGCTGGCGTAGACAGCAGGTCGAGGAAGGTTTGCGGGAAGAAATAGTCCCCAAGAATATATTGATGATTGGGCCTACCGGAGTCGGGAAAACAGAAATTGCCCGCCGTTTGGCAAAGCTTGCCAATGCACCGTTCATCAAAGTTGAGGCAACCAAATTCACAGAAGTCGGCTATGTCGGGCGCGATGTTGAATCTATTATCCGTGATTTGGTGGAAATTGCAGTTTCCCAAGTGCGCGATGCCATGCATAAGGAGCTTTCCGACAAAGCGGTTCTGGCGGCGAAGCAGAGAATTGTTGCAGCTTTGGTTGGGGAAAATGCTGGCGAGGAAACCAAAAATAAATTTACTGAGAAATTGGAAAAAGGTGAGCTGGAAGACAAAGAAATTGAGATTGCCGTACAAGAAAACGCCTCCAATAATATGCCGACATTTGATATTCCGGGGATGCCGGGCGGACAAATGGGCGTGATGAGCCTGAATGATATTTTCGGCAAAATGGGCGCGCGCACAAAAAACCGCAAAATGACGGTTGCCGAAGCCAAAAAAGTTGTACTCGCAGAAGAAACCGACAAGCTGATGGATCAGGATAAGGTTGTTGAGCAGGCGATAAAGCTTGTGGAAAATAACGGCATTGTGTTTATTGATGAGATTGACAAAATCGCCGCCCGTCATGACCGGGGAGGCGAAGTTTCGCGCGAGGGTGTGCAACGTGATTTGCTACCGCTTATTGAAGGGACAATCGTGCCGACCAAGCATGGCAATGTTAAAACCGACCATATATTATTTATCGCATCAGGTGCTTTCCACCTTGCCAAACCTTCCGATTTACTGCCCGAACTCCAAGGGCGCTTGCCGATTCGTGTTGAATTGCGTGCGCTGAATGAAGAAGATATGGTGCGTATTTTAACAGAGAAGCAGGCAAGCTTGGTAAATCAATATCAGGCATTGATGGAAACCGAGAATTTCAACATTGAATTTACCGATGATGCAATCAAGGAATTGGCGCATCTGGCAACTGAAGTCAATTCTACAGTGGAAAATATCGGCGCGCGGCGTTTGCACACGATAATGGAAAAACTGGTTGAAGAAATCAGCTTCAACGCACCGGATATGAAGCAAAAAAGCCAGAAAATTGATGTGGATTACGTTAATACGCAACTCAAAGATATCGCCGCCAAAACCGATATCAGCAAGTTTATTTTATAAAAACTGAATTTGTATCTTATCTCATGGTTCAATCAACAGAGATTTTGTGAGTCTTTCTATAAAAGGTAAGCGCTGTTTTAGTTCTTCTTTGGATAAATTAAAGCTTTGTTTCCAGATGTCCATGATAATTCTGGACACTTTTATGTTATTATCTGAATCTGGCAATTCTAGTATTGCTTCATAAATCTTTTTTGCTTCATTCTCATACTCATCTTGTGGTGCGCCTAATCCTATTAACCCTTCTATATCTTCCTTAGTTAGCAAAGATTCAATTTTCTCATATGATATTTTCATTATAATTCCTATAGAGCTTCATCAAATTCGCCGCACTGCTGCTTTCGCAAGTTATTCTAATGATTTTAGTATCGCTCTTACCTTGTGAATTGTAATCTCACCCTCAAGCTCAGGGTTTGCAAGTTCAAAAATAATATCCTTCAATAAGTCATAAAAATCATTTTCAAAGCCTATATCATCCCTACCTTCAATAGTATTTGCCCACAGATTAATCTGGTCTGAGGAAATCTTGCCGCTGATAAACTCCCTTAGAACTTTTGCTACATCATTTCTGCTTAAAACTACTAGCTCAACATCACTGTCCCATTCGAAATTTGACAATGCAGTTATTAGGTCTTGTATGGGCTTATTAACACCCAGCAAATCTATTAGTATTTCTTTGCGATTTAGCATTTCTCTCTCTATTTTATTTTAACGCTTATTATTTTTCCATCCGGTGCAAAAGTTGTTTTAACGTAACGTACAGTTTTTCCAGAATCATCAATTCAGTTGCGAGTTCCTCTAATGTAGGAAATGCGCTATCCAGTAGCGAGTTTTTGAAACTATCTATGCTATTAACTGTAATGTTCATTTTAGCATTATCTCATAGCGCTAGGGTATATGTTAAATTAAAAATGCATTTTTTCTTGAACCATCGCTCCAAATCCTTAAAACCTACAACCATGAATATATTAGTTATCGGTTCGGGCGGGCGTGAACATGCACTTTGTTATGCGCTGAAGAAATCTCCGCAATGCAAGGCGCTTTATTGTATTCCCGGAAATGCAGGGATTGCAGAAGTTGCAAAATGCGAAAATATCCGCATAACCGATTTTGACAGCATAGTGGAGTTTTGCCGTGAGAATCTGGTTAATTTTGTCATAGTTGGGCCGGAAGCACCGCTTGTTGAGGGCATAACCGATTTCCTTGAAGATAGAGGGATTAAGGTTTTTGGACCAAGCAAGGCGGCGGCACGTCTGGAAGCCTCAAAAATCTTTACCAAGCAAATTTGTGAAAAAGCGAACATCCCGACTGCAAAATCTAGAAGTTTTACCAATGCGGCGGAAGCGAAAGAATATATCAAAGAGCTGGGCGCGCCGATTGTCATAAAAGCAGATGGGCTGGCAGCAGGAAAGGGCGTGGTAGTAGCTGAGAATCTGGAGCAGGCATTAGAGGCGGTGGATGATATTCTGGTTGAAAAGAATTTTGGTGATGCCGGAAATGAAATTTTGGTTGAGGAATTCATGCAGGGGCGTGAGCTGAGCTTTTTCATTGCGACAAATGGCGACAAGGTTTTTGAATTCGGTACGGCTTGTGATTATAAGCGCGCATATGACGGCAATCTTGGGCTAAACACCGGTGGAATGGGCACTTTTTCTCCGGCGGATATGGTGGATGAAGCTTTGCGTATTGAGATTATGGATAAAATTATCAATCCGACTCTTAAAACCATGAAGGAAATGGGGTGTCCGTATAAGGGTTTCTTGTTTGCCGGATTGATGTTGACGGATGAGGGCGCAAAATTAATTGAATATAATTGCCGCATGGGTGATCCTGAAACGCAAAGCATTCTCCCGCGTTTGGAGAATGATATCGTGGAAATTCTGCTTGGGCATCAAAAGCCTCAACTCTCAAAAGAAACGGCATTATGTGTGGTGATGGCAGCTGAAGGTTATCCTAAATCTTACGTAAAGAATACAGAGATTAAGGGGCTTGAGGCGGTTGAAGATGCTATAATATTCCATGCCGGAACAGCTAAGCGTGAAGGCAAGCTGGTAAATACCGGCGGGCGTGTGCTCGGAATTGTGGCAGTGGCAGAAACTCTTGCAACTGCCAAAGAAAAAGCTTATGCTGCGGTTTCAAAGATAAACTGGCCGCAAGGCTTCTATCGCAAAGATATAGGAGAAATTTATGACTAAGAAACTAGGAAAAAGAGAAGCATCAATCCTGCTTTTTATAATCATTATTGCGGCAATTATTTTTATGCAATCATCCGGTGATTTAAAATCGGATAAGGAAATAAAGCAAGAATTCCAAGTGGAATCTGATAGGGTAGAAGCACCTGCAAATGATGCCGCGATTGGCGGAAGCTTTAAGCTTGTTGATGAAAACGGCAATGAGCTTTCCAGCGAAGATTTAGGCTCAAAAAAAAACTAATTTTTTTCGGCTTTACCAATTGTCCTGATGTTTGTCCAACCAGCTTGTCGGTTCTGACTGCGGCATTGGAAGAGTTGGGTGATGATGCGGCAAATACTCAAACTATATTCATAACTGTTGACCCTGAGCGTGATACGCCGGAGGTGATGAAAGAATATCTATCCAATTTTCATCCCTCTATCAAAGGTTTAACCGGAGCGCCTGAGCAAATTGAAGAGGTGAAGGATAAATATAGAGTTTTTGCAGCACGTGCGACGGGTGAAGCGGTAGAGAATTATAATATGAATCATTCTGCAATCATTTATCTTATGGATGAGAATGATAATTATGTGACTCATTTTAGCTCACATGATTCTTCCGAAAAGATTGCCGAAATCGTCAGGGCAAATAATAATTAATTACTAACTCTCTATGGTTGCTGAATATTCAGGCGTTTCCTGCATGTGAATGCGCGTGCATTTGGCAGTTTTTCCGGCAAATAATTTCGGGCAAATCTCATTCATCAAATAACGTCCGAGATTCTCTGCGGTTGGGTTAAATCCGACATAGAAGATTTTCTGCTTGGTAATGGCAGAAATAGCTTCCCCAAGATTGCGGTCAGATTCATGCAATATAATATTATGATCCCAATTCTCCACGAACCAGCCTTGCAGCAACTCTTTTGCTGAATCAAATTCGATGACCATGCCATATTCATCAAGCTCCGTACTGGTGAAGGTGAAATCCACGCGATAGAAATGCCCGTGCAGGGCGCTGCATGGTATATCCTGCCCGACAAGGCGGTGCGCTCCGGTGAAATTAACTGAAATTGTGCATGTGGTTTTCATATATTTTCCTATTCTGCGACATTAATATAATAACCGTTTTCTTCCAGAAGTGCCAGAATTCCTTTTTCTCCGGCCAGATGCAATGCCCCAACTGCAATAAATGTCGCGCCGCCCGCTAATCTTTCGGCAGAGCGTTCGACCATGAGTTTATTACGACTATATATCATTTTATTGAGGAATAATTCCTTGAATTCTTCACTTTCAATACTATCCATTGCCTGTTTTGCAAGCTCCTGCATTTGCCCTAAATCCTGCGCCAGATAGGCGTAAACAAGCTGGTCATTAATCTCATCTGTGAGGGAAAAATTCTCGATAGTTTCCCGCAGGAATTCAATCTGATTCTCATCGCTCATCTCCGTGAAAATGGAGAGTTGCTCGGCGGGCGTTTCCAGTCCGAAAATTTCTACCTCACGCTCTTTTGCATAATTCTCCAAACGCAAATCCGTATATACTCCGTCATATGTATCGGAAGGATATTGCATGATAATTGCCACCGCCCACGGCTTCATTCTGCGATATGAGAATTCAGGGATATCAGGTTTTTCGACATCCATAATTGCTTTAAGTTTTGCATAAAGCTCCGTCCCGATAACTGTTTCAAGATTAGTCGGTGAATCTGCATCATAATACATCACCTGCATCACCTCGGCGAGCTGATTACCATCAGATTTTAGCTCAAAATTCACAGATTTTGACTGGCGGATTTTCTCAAAAACCGGTGGTAGGATTTTCAGGATTTCCACCATGTCCGAATGCATTGTGCCAAAAACATAGCTTGGTAATATCCCGCATTTCTGCACCTCAAATAGCAATCCGCTTTTATAGCGCTCTGCAACCGGCGTATAGTTTTCAGGTTTACACGGGTCAAAAGCATTGGCGTTTTGAGAAAACACAAAACTAGTTACTAATATTAATCCAAATACCAAATTTTTACTTATTCTCGACATATTATTCCTTTGCTTTTCCATATTTTATTTCGCTTATCAAATCATTCGCACGCACCCATCCGGCAGAATTATCTTCGAGAGCTTGTTTGGCGATTTTTGCATAATTTAATGCCTCATCCTTTTTACCGAGAATATTTGCTTCTTCTGCAAGGGTGAGATTCAGCATTCCCGTATTATTCTTTTTACCATAGGCAGTTGCCAGCAAGCGCCAGGTTTGGTCATTTTTTGTATCACTGGCAGCGGCTTTGTTCAGATAATCAATTGCTTCATCAAGATTATTTGCAGCAAGATGTATCTTCCCAAGCTCAAATTGAAAAATTGCCGAATCCGGATATCCTGCCAATGCTTTGTTATAATAGCCGATTGATTCATCAATATGTCCGTTCTCAAACAAGATTTGCCCTTTGAACTCATTGAAGAATGGGTCGTCAGGCTCTTGCGCCAGAAGCTTATCAACCTCGGCTAAGGCGTTATCCGCATCAGATTGCAGATAATAAGCAATTGAGCGTGCATAAATTGAGGGGATGGATTCATCGCTATATTTCTGCATTGTGAGCTGCGGTTTATCCATAAAGCCATCAAGCTTGGCGACCATCCTTTTATGCGCCATTTCAAATTTATCATTAACCACATCTTTTTCATCCTCAACATATGAGCGGATATGGGCAACGCGTTCTTGCGTAAGCGGGTGACTGATGGCATAAGGGTCAACCACATCATAATTCAAAGTATGGTCACGGCGCAAAATTTGCATCAATTTTAGCAAACCTTTTGCCGATTGGCGGGTTTGTTTCAAATATTTCAATCCGGATTGGTCTGCTGCCACTTCTTGCGAGCGTGAATATTGCAAGAAGCCGCGCTCTGCCACATGTTGCCCACCCGTAATAATCGCCATTCCGGCATCGGGTAATCCGGCAACCGTTACTGCTGCGCCGAGAATTGCGGATAATGCAGTTTGCATGCTCAACCCTTCCAGCTCATTTCCACGCTTTATGATATGCCCGCCCGAAATATGTCCGGTTTCATGGGCAATCACCCCAATTAGCATATTTGCATCATCACTTTGCGTAATCAGTCCGGTATTGATGAATAAGTTCATCCCGCCTGCTACAAAGGCGTTTAGCGACTTGTCATTTACCAGATATATTTTGATAGAATCGGGATTGAGTCCGGCTGCTTCAAAAATCGGTGTTGAATAATCTCTGAGGGTTTTTTCAATCTCTGCGTCACGAATCAGCGCAATCCCTGCATAGGCAGGCGTTGAGAGCAAAAAGGCAACCAAAAATAAGGCAAATATCTTCTTCATTATATTAGTATAATAATTATTGGAGGTAATTGCAATTGACCATAGGACATGCTATATATACTTAAGAGAATGGATTACTGCGCTGCCCGTAACATGCACGAGCATTCCCAGGGTCGATATTCATACCGAGAGGGAGCTACCACTGGCCGGATCGTGGTCCGGTTATGCGGCGCCCACCTGATACTTCAGGACCTCGGCGAATCACAGTTGCTAACGACAGTGCGGTGCCATTCTTCTTAAGACAATTGCTCATATGACCTCGAAATCAGAACTACGAAGAATTGCCAGAGCCAATCGTGATGAAATCACGCTCCCAAATGCCGCTCATCTATTATGTGAGAAATTTTTGCATAATGTCGAAATCCCAAAAAACTCAATCATTGCCAGCTATTTCCCAATAAATTCTGAAATTGATGTGAGTTTCCTAAATTGCGTCTTACTTGATGCTGGGCATAAAATCTGCCTGCCCTGCATAGTGGGCGATGGAGAGATGGTTTTTCGGGAATGGTTGCCAAGTTATGAAATGCTGGAATCGAAATATAAAATTCCTGAGCCGTCAAACAAATACCCGGAATTGCAGCCCGATATTATAATCATCCCAATGCTGGGATTTGACGATTCCTTACACCGCCTCGGTTATGGCGGCGGATATTATGACCGCATATTGCAAAATTTCACCGGAAAAAAAATCGGTGTGGCATATCTTGCGCAAAGGCTTGCACCCATCCCGCATGAAAAAAATGATATCGCGCTTGACAAAATCATCACTGAAAGCGAAGTTTATTCCTAAATATGCACAAAATTGATTTCAGAATTTATTATGAGGATACAGATGCTGGCGGCATCGTGTTTTATGCTAATTACCTCAAATTTGCCGAGCGTGCCCGCACAGAATGGCTGCGCGGTTTGGGCTTCAACCAATCGAATTTAGAATTATTATTTGTTGTACGGCGTGTGCAGATTGATTATCTCGCGCCTGCCCGTCTGGATGATGTCATAACCGTTGAAAGTGCTTTGCAAAATATATCGCGTAGCTCTATAACGATGAATCAGATAGTAAAATCGGGAGAAATCTTATTAGCGGAGATGGAAGTTTTGTTAGTTTGCGTTGACAAAACCATGAAGCCTGTAAGAATCCCTAACGATATTAAACAGAAAATTACCGGAGAAAATTGATGGAAGAAACCATTGCAGCGCCCTCGGCTCAAGTTAATGCAATCGCGTTGGAAGGCACGGCTGCGCACGCTGATATGTCATTTATTAGCCTGTTTGCGAATGCGGATATTATTGTGCAGCTTGTAATTATCGGGCTGGTTGCCGCAAGTTTCTGGAGTTGGGCGATTATGTTCAATAAGTTGGCATTATTTAAAGCCATAAAGTTCAAATCCCAGCGTTTTGAGAATAATTTCTGGTCGGGAACGAGTCTGGAAGAACTGCATGAAAGATATAAATCCCGTGCCACTCATCCACTTTCAGAGATGTTTGTATCGGCTATGGATGAAATTGTAAAATCTTCCGCTTCCAAATCCAAAGATTCCAAAAGGGGTTTGAAAGAGCGCATAAATAAGGTGATGAATATCAGCAAAAACCGCGCTTTGGATAATATGGAGAATCATTTGGGATTCCTTGCTACGCTTGGCTCAACAGCGCCTTTTGTCGGGTTATTTGGCACGGTTTGGGGGATTATGAACAGCTTTACCTCAATTGCCGAGGCAAAAAACATATCGCTCGCTGTGGTTGCTCCGGGGATTGCCGAGGCCTTGTTTGCCACTGCAATCGGCCTTGTGGCGGCGATTCCTGCGGTTGTGGCTTATAATAAACTCTCGGTAGAAATGGATAAGATGGCCGGAAAGCTTGACGAATTCAGCGAAGAATTCTCCACGCTTATTTCCCGCCAGATTGATGAGGGCAAAATATAATGAGTATGTCCGTTGGAAATTCACGCAATGGCAGGCGTAGAAATGGCAGAATCAGCGAGATTAATGTCACCCCGATGGTCGATGTCATGCTGGTATTGCTGGTTATATTCATGGTAACAGCACCGATGATTACTGCCGGAATAAATATTGATTTGCCAGAAACTGAAGCCGAACCTTCGCGTTCAGAGGAAAAGCCTCTGGAGATTAGTGTTGATAAGCAGGGCAAGGTATATATTGCTGCTGAAGAAGTTGAAATGGCAGAGCTACCTTTGAAATTGCAGGCAATCCATCAAATTGACCCGAAAAAGCTGGTCTATATCCGTGGTGATGCCAATGTGAATTATGGGAAATTCGCAGAAGTTATGGGTGAGATTAATTCAGCTGGGTTTACAAAGATAACCTTGCTAACCGGCACTAAGTAATAACTTTAACCTTTAGGCTATATTTATAAGCGATGCAAAAATCCTTGATACAATCCATAGCTTTTCATCTTGTGGTAATAGCCATATTATTGCTAAGCAGTTGGGATATATTCTCGCGCGATGATGATAGGGCGGAGCCGATTCCGATAACGGTAGAGCTATTGCCGATTGCCGAAAAAACCAATATTCCGCAAAAACCGAAAACCCCGCCAAAGCCAAAGCCTAAAACCGAGAAGGTGCAGCCAAAGCCGGTAGCAAAACCCAAGCCAAAAGAGCCGGAAAAGCCGAAGCCTGAGCCTAAGAAGCCTGAAAAGCCAAAGGAAAAGCCGAAGCCGGTAGAGAAAAAGCAGGAAACATCGGAGTTGGATTCTTTGCTGAAAACTCTGGAAGAAGTTGAGGCAGAGGAGCAAAAAACTTCGAGTGAAGCGCCTTTTGATGATACGCAGAAGCTCTCAATTTCCGAGATTGATTATATTCGCAATCTCATCATGCGTCAGTTCATACCATGCTGGAATGTCCCTGCGGGTGCGCGTAATGCGGCGGGTTTGCGTGTAAAGCTTCATGTGGATATTGAGCAAAACGGAGTTGCAAAATTTGTCGGTTTTGCCGAAGAGGGCAAGTATGGCAGCGATGATTTTTATCGTGTTGCGGCAGAAAGTGCGCGCCGAGCTGTGCTTGATCCGCGCTGCAACCCATTGCGCGAAATGCCGCCAATGGATAAATATGAACAATGGCGAGAGCTAACATTGATTTTTGATCCGCAAGACTTGATTTATTAATTGGTTAATATAGAGATTAAGAAATTTATTGAGAGAATTATGAAAAAAATTATCCCCGCCTTTTTACTTATCTTGTTTTTATTGCCCGTATCCAACTCGCAAGCGCGTCTGGAAATTGAGCTTAATAAGGGAAATTTTGAGCCAATCCCGATTGCGCTGCACGGTTTTACCTCAAATTCACTGGAAGAAGACGGGGTTAATGAGCAATTGCTTAGCGTGATTTCGAACAATCTCAAAGGCACGGGGATGTTCAAATTAATCGACAAGAACGCATTCCTTGAGAAATTACTCCCCGGTCAGACAACGCCGAATTTCCGTTCATGGTCGCAAATCGGTTCGCAAGCTCTGGTAACCGGCACTGTTCGTAAAAGCGGCGGTTCGTATGTTATTGAATTCCGCTTATGGGATGTATTATCCGGTCAACAAATCGCCGGAACGTCATATACTACCTCGCAAAAAGGCTTGCGCCGCGTGGCTCATCAAGTTTCCGACCAAATATATTCGCGCCTAACCGGAGAGGATGGCTATTTTGATTCGCGCATTGTTTATGTGGCGGAATCAGGGCCCGCTACCAGAAGGGTGAAGCGTTTGGCGATTATGGATCAGGATGGCTATAACCACCAATTCATCACTGGCGGAAAAACATTGGTTTTGACTCCGCGCTTTTCCCCGCGTGACCAACGTATTATATATCTCTCATATGCCGAAGGTGCGCCGAAAGTGCGCTCGCTGGCAATTGAAACCGGAAGTGAATCGGTTATCGGGAATTTTCCCGGCATGACATTTGCCCCGCGCTATAATAATGATGGCTCTAGGCTTTTAATGTCAGTGGCGCAGGATGGCAAAACCGATATTTATGAGTTGGATGTGCGTAATAAAACCAAGCGCAATCTCACAAATACTCCGGCAATTGACACTTCCCCATTTTATTCGCCTGACCAGTCACAAATTGTATTTAGCTCGGATAGGGCAGGTGCTCAGCAATTATATATTATGAGCGCAAATGGTGGTGAAGCCCGCCGTATCACATTCGGCAAGGGTAATTATTCCACTCCGGTTTGGTCGCCGCGCGGTGATTATATCGCTTTCACCAAGCAAAGCGGCGGTGAATTCCATATTGGCGTGATTCGCCCCGATGGTAGTGGCGAAAGGCTGCTTACCTCCAGCTATTTGGATGAAGGGCCCTCATGGTCGCCAAATGGCAGGGTGATAGTATTCGCCCGTCAGAGCAGAGGCGGTAAGGCGCGGCTTTATTCCATAGATATCACCGGATATAATGAGCGGCTTATCCCAACTCCGGGCGATGCTTCTGACCCGACTTGGTCACCTTTGCTGAAATAGATATTGCAGTTTTGCAACTTTTATACAGCCTTTGGCTTAACCTGTTCGCTAAATATAAATCCCTTGACATTAAGTCGAATATGCAATTTATTCCACGGTAATAATTACTTTGGCATTATTGTGTGCCCAAACGGATTAGTAACAAATTAATTTAAGGCAAGGGAAAATGAAATATAAATTCATAGCATTACTTTTGGTTGCAGTTGGTGTTTTCGCATGTGAAACCCCACCTGTGGACGATTCTAGAGTTGTAACAGACGGAACATATGCTGACGGAATCGGCAGTGAATACGGCGGATTGGGCGGTGGTGAGCTTGCTCCAGGCGTGTATGACACTGTTTACTTCGCAACAGATAGCTCTGTTCTTGATTCAGGTGCTAAGGAAGTGCTTAATGCTCAAGCTTCATGGCTGAAAGACAATGCGGTACTGGATATCGTGGTTGAAGGTCATTGTGATGAGCGCGCTACTCGCGAATATAACCTTGCTCTTGGTGAACGCCGCGCTAATGCGATTAAGCGTTACCTAATCAGCTCAGGTGTAGATTCTTCCAGAGTTAGCACTATCAGCTATGGTAAAGAACGTCCGGCTGTGGCAGGTTCAGGTTCTGAAATATGGGCTCGTAACCGCCGTGGTGTAACGGTTGTTAAATAAACCTGAAACATACGCTTAACAAAAAGCCCGTGATTATTTCGCGGGCTTTTTTATTGTAATTTTTTAATTATTCCCTAGAATATGCCCATGAAAAAATTACTTATCATTTCCGCAGCATTTATCTTAATTTCAAACATGGCATTCGCTGCTGATCATGACTCGGCATCTATGCTGAGTGATATGAGCGCAAGGATAACCTCGCTTGAGGAAGAGAATCGCCATCTGAATGGCCGCATAGACGAGCTTGAATATCAGCTCAATAATCTGACTTCCGAACCACCAATCCTGCCTGCGCAAAGCTTGCCGGTTGAAGATATGGATGAGGGTGCAGACTATACATTGGGCGATAGAAGTATCTCTAAATCTGACGCAATGGGCGAGCGTTCCGGATATTATGTTACGCGTCCGGGTGAAGTGAATAGCGAATATACGGTGAAAGTGCCGTTTGAAACAGCGCCAAAAGGTGACGAGGCCGAATTTAATTCAGCCTTTGCTCATTTAGGTAAAGAAGAATATCCCCAAGCGGAGAAAGCTTTTAGCGATATTATTAAAAATAATCCTGAATCTGCCTATGTCGGGCAATCCCACTTTTGGTTGGGAGAAATCGCTGCGAGCAAGGATGATTATAATATGGCGGCAATTGAATATTTGAAATCATATAAAATTGACCCAAAGGGTGTTCGTGCGGCTGAAAGCACTATGAAATTGGCGGCTGCGCTCAAAAAGCTCGGCAAAAATGCAGAGGCTTGCAAGAATTACAAACGCTTTGAAACCGAATTCCCCAAAGCCCATGAGAATTTGCGCGATGAAGCCAGAGAGGGAGTAAAAACCCTTGGCTGCAAATAGCAATCTCTTGCATAGCCCGATTAGCACGCCGGAATTTCTTGCGCTTTGCGCGGATTTTCAACTTCCTGCAAAATTAGCCTGCGCCTGTTCCGGCGGGGTGGATAGCATGGCGCTGGCTTATCTTGCTGCAAAAAGCTACGATGTAACGGCACTGATAATTGACCATGGAATTAGGGAAGAATCTGCCGAAGAAGCTCATAAAAGTGCTGAGATATTGAGTGATTTAGGTATTACTTCCCATATCATCACAATTGATAAAGAGTTTGGCTCAAATTTGCAGGCTGAGGCGCGTAAGCTACGCTATCAACTTATGACGGATTATTGCAAAGCTCACAATATCACCCATCTCGCAACCGCGCATCATGCGGATGATAATGCTGAAACCGTGCTATTAAAGCTTGCGCGCGGAAGCGGTGTAGATGGTCTTTCGGGTATTAGGGCGCAAACTGAGATTAATGGCATTCAAATCATCCGCCCGCTTTTGCCTATCACCAAATCACGCCTTATTTCCACGCTGGAAGAAGTAAATATAAGCTGGATGGAAGATGCGTCTAATCATACCGACAAATATGCCCGCAACAAGCTGCGTATGGCGCTGGCAGGGTTGGAAGATGCTGAGCTGATTACCTCACGTATCAACGATATGGCAGAAAATATGCGCCGTGTCCGCGATTATCTGGAGATGCAAACTGAGCAGGCCTATGCGGAGTGCGTTGAGGAAGGAGATAATCACCTGATTTTGGATAGAGATAAATTTAATTCCCTGCATGATGAAATCGCTTTTCGGCTTTTAATTACGCTAATTGATAAGCTTGCAAAGCCTGAATACCGCCCGCGCTTCGAAAAGCTCAAGAAGCTGAGAAGCTCAATTCTGAATGGGGAAAAGAAAACTCTCGCAAACCTAATTTTCACGCCGAAGCGCGGCAAGGTTATTATTACGGTTGAGAAATAACCACACTATGCTTATATAAAATCTATGAAAAATATGGGAAAGAACGTATTCATTTGGATTTTGCTGTTTCTAGCATTGCTTTTTGTTTCACAAATGATGGTGGATGCAAATAAATCCGCTATGTATCCGGAGAAAACTTATTCGCTGGTGCGTGAAAAGATAAGAAGCGGAGAAGTCGTAAATCTGGAGATAGAAGGTACAGAATTGCGCGGCTTCCAGCTTAAAGGTAAATTTTCTGACGGTAGCGGTTTCTCATCATATGCGATTGCCGGAGAAAATCTGATTGAGCTGCTTGAGGCGAATAATGTGAATTTCAATATTGAAAAAGATAGCAGTCAGGTTTCCAGCCTGTGGTTGACGATTCTAAACTGGTTGCCGATAATTTTACTCATCGGGGTGTGGATATATTTTATGCGTCAGATGCATGGCGGTGGTGGAAAAGGCGGCGGTGCAGGCGGCGGTGGGCCATTTGGTTTTGGTAAATCGCGCTCAAAATTAATGGATGGGAGCGGTAAAAAAGTAACGCTTAATGATGTTGCTGGCATGGAAGAGGCGAAAGAGGAAGTCACGGAGATTATTGATTTCCTCAAAACTCCGGCAAAATTTCAGAAATTGGGCGCGAAAATTCCGCGTGGTGTATTGCTTGCAGGCCCTCCGGGAACTGGTAAGACTTTGCTAGCACGCGCAATTGCCGGTGAGGCGGGCGTACCGTTTTTCTCAATTTCCGGCTCTGATTTTGTGGAAATGTTTGTTGGTGTTGGTGCAAGTCGTGTTCGTGATATGTTTGAGCAAGGCAAAAAAAATGCGCCATGCATAATATTTATTGATGAGATTGACGCGGTTGGTCGTAAGCGTAGCTCAGGAATGGGCGGTAGTCATGAAGAGCGCGAGCAGACATTAAACCAGCTTTTGGTTGAGATGGATGGGTTTGATACGAATGAGGGCGTTATTATCATGGCAGCAACCAATCGTGCCGATGTGCTTGATCCGGCTCTGCTTCGTCCCGGACGTTTTGACAGACAAATAGTCGTACCATCTCCTGATGTTGCCGGACGTGAGGCGATTTTGGAAGTGCATTTGAAAAAACTCCCGCTTGCCCCCGATGTTGAACCGCAGATTATTGCGCGCGGAACTCCGGGGTTTTCAGGTGCGGAGCTTGCGAATATTGCCAATGAGGCAGCTCTGATTGCAGCGCGGCGCAACAAAAAAATGATTACGATGCGCGAGCTGGAAGAGGCAAAAGACAAGGTGATGATGGGTGCAGAGCGTCGTTCACTGGTTATGAGTGAAGAGGAAAAAGCGTTAACTGCATACCACGAAGCCGGACATGCGGTTGTTGCTATGCAATGCCCGGCTTCCGACCCGATTCACAAGGCTACCATAATCCCCCGTGGGCGCGCACTTGGGCTTGTGATGCGCTTGCCGGAGCGTGACCGCTTATCGGTTAGCTTGGAGAAATTAGAGGCAGATTTGGCAGTTGCTTACGGCGGCAGAATTGCTGAAGAGATGATTTTTGGCGAAAAAGCTGTAACTACAGGCGCGCAATCTGATATCTCAATGGCAACTAATTTAGCAACTAATATGGTGATGCGTTGGGGGCTGAGCAAAGAGCTGGGGCCGATTGATTTTTCCGATGATAATGATGCGTATTTTGCCAAGCAAAAAGTTTCTGCCTCGACAAAAAAGAAAATTGATGAAGAAATAAAGCTTATCCTTGATAAAGCTTATAAACGTGCTGAGGCAATTTTGAAGAAAAATTCTGCGCAATTGGAAAAGTTAGCGCAAGCATTGCTGGAATATGAAACTTTGTCGGGTGATGAGATTAAAGAATTATTCGCAGGGAAATTGAAAAAGCAAAGGGTTGGCGGCGGCGCAGGCAAAGCTGCGGAAATCAGAATTTTGCGCAAATCCAATATCCCTTCCAAAGGCGTGGTGAAAGATGTGAAATCTAAGAAACCGACAGTAAAATCTGCTAAAAAGAAGCCGGTGACCAAGAAGCCGGCCACTAAAAAAGATTCAAAAAAGAAATGAGGAAAAAATGACTATAGAATCAAAACTTGCTGAGCTTGGCTTGGAATTGCCTGAGCCAAAAATTCCGGTAGCGAATTATGTGCCGTTTACAAAATCAGGGAATCTGATTTTTATCTCCGGCCAAGTGTCGCAAATTAAGGGTAAATTGGGCGCAGATGTTTCTGAGGAAGATGGCTATAAGGCGGCGCAACAATGCGCGTTGGGAGTTCTGGCGCAGCTCAAAGGTGCGCTCGGCGGGGATTTATCAAAAGTGAAGTCTTGCATACGTTTAGGTGTTTTTGTGAATTCTACCGATAATTTTATCGCGCAGCCGCAAATCGCAAACGGTGCATCCGACCTGATTGCCGAAACTGTGGGCAAGCATGCGCGCGCGGCAGTTAGTGCAAATTCATTGCCACTTGGTGTTGCCGTTGAGGTGGACGCGATTTTTGAGGTTTAATATATAAACGGGCTCTAAATATAGCTTCTATGCAAAAGAAATATTTCGGAACAGATGGAATTCGCGGCACGGCAAATAAATTTCCGATGACGCCAGAAATTGCCTTGCGTTTTGGTATGGCGGCGGGTGCATATTTCCATGAAGGCACGCATAAACATAAGGTAATTATCGGCAAAGATACGCGGCGTTCCGGCTATATGGTAGAATCGGCTTTGGTTTCCGGATTTACTGCAATGGGGATGGATGTGATTCAGGTTGGCCCAATGCCAACTCCGGCAATTGCCATGCTCACCCGTTCGATGCGCGCTGATATCGGCGTGATGATTTCTGCCTCGCACAATCCGTATCATGATAATGGAATCAAGGTTTTTGATTCTAACGGGCTGAAGCCAAGTGATGAAATTGAACGGCAAATCGAAGCTTTGATGGATTCTGATTTAACTGCCAAATTGGTGGATTCCTCAAAATTAGGGCGGGCTGAAAGGTTGGAAAATGTTCGTGGAAGATATATTGAATATATCAAAACCGCTTTTCCCAAATCTAAAACGCTGGAAAATGTTAAGGTGGTGGTTGATTCGGCAAATGGCGCTGCGTATCATGTTGCGGCACTGGTTTTCCATGAGTTGGGCGCAGAGGTTATTGCAATGGCCGATAAGCCCAACGGCTATAATATCAATGAAAATTGCGGCTCAACCAAACCGCAGGCAATGCAGGACATGGTCAAGCAAGAGGGCGCGGATTTGGGAATAGCTCTGGATGGCGATGCTGATCGGGTTGTGCTTGCCGATGAAAAGGGGAATTTGATTGATGGCGACCAGTTGATGGCGGTGATTGCTCTGCATCTGAAAGAGGAGGGCGTGCTGCGCGGCAACGGAATTGTTGCTACTGTGATGTCAAATCTTGGGCTGGAGCATTATCTGAAGGATAACGGCTTGGATTTACATCGTACCCAAGTGGGCGACAGATATGTTTCCGAATATATGCGTGAAAAAGATTTTAATGTTGGTGGCGAGCAAAGCGGGCATATAATTTTGAGTGATTATTCAACAACAGGTGACGGTATTCTGGCAGCTATCCAATTTTTGGCAGTAATGGTTGAAAAATCCAAGAAAGCGAGTGAATTAGCACATGTTTTTGAGCCATTTCCACAAATATTGAAAAATTTCCGCTACGACCCATCCCGAAATCCCGATGAGCTAATAGCCAATGCCCAAGCCACTATAGATGCGGCGGAGAAAGCTCTGGCAAGCAGTGGGCGGATATTAATCCGTAAATCCGGCACTGAGCCGTTAATACGTGTGATGGCAGAAGGACGCGATGAAAAACAAATTGAGCAAACCGCCAATTCCATCATAGAAAGCTTGAATTCTTAGGAATTCGTTGTAAAAAACCAGCATGCCAAAAGTTACCATTGATGGAAAAGAGTTAGAGGTAGAGCCGGGTACGCTGATTATTCAGGCGGCTGAGCAATTGGATATTGAAATTCCGCGCTTTTGTTATCATGAGCGTTTGGCCGTAGCCGGAAATTGCCGCATGTGCTTGGTTGAAGTTGAGGGCGGGCCACCAAAACCCGTTGCATCCTGTGCAATGCCGGTCAATGAGGGGATGAAAGTCCACACAAATTCACCAATGGTCAAAAAGGCGCGCGAAGGCGTGATGGAATTTTTGCTCATTAATCATCCGCTTGACTGTCCGATTTGTGACCAAGGCGGTGAGTGTGATTTGCAAGACCAATCCTTATATTTTGGCAGTGGGGCAAGCCGTTATGATGAAAATAAGCGTGCCGTGCCGGAAAAATATATGGGGCCGCTAATCAAAACCCATATGACGCGTTGCATCCATTGCACGCGTTGCATACGCTTTTGCGATGACGTTGCCGGAGTTTCGGAAATGGGCGCATTGAATCGCGGCGAGCATACTGAAATCACCACATATTTGCAAAAATCTCTGACTTCGGAGCTTTCCGCAAATGTGATTGATTTATGTCCGGTTGGTGCGCTAACCAGCCGTCCATACGCTTTCCATGCTCGCCCATGGGAGTTGAAAAAGACGGAAAGTATTGATGTGACCGATGCGGTTGGTAGCAATATCCGTATTGATACTCGCGGGCGTGAAGTGATGCGTATTTTGCCGCGTAACCATGATGAGGTGAATGAGGAATGGATTTCCGACAAAGCCCGCTATGCTTGTGACGGTTTGCGGGTGCAGCGCTTGGATAAGCCGTATATGCGAATTGACGGCAAGCTAACTCCGGTTAGCTGGGAGCAAGCGTTGACGGCAGCGGGTGAAAATCTGGCGCGGGTAAATCCTGAGCAAATCGGCGTGGTTGCAGGCGATCAGGTTGATGCAGAAACAATGTTTGCGATGAAGCAATTATGCGATTCTCTGAAAATTCGTAATATTGATTGCCGTCAGGATGGCGCGCAAATTGATGCTACAAACCGCGCTTCATATCTTTTTAATACGCATATTAGCGGGATTGAGCAGGCCGATGCCTTGCTGATTATTGGCGCAGATTTGCGTAAGGAAGCGCCGATTGTAAATGCAAGAATTCGCAAAAGCTGGCTGCATAATCGCATGAAAATTGCCAATATCGGTGATGCGCTGGATTTCACTTATGATTGTGCGCAGCTTGGCAATGATGTTTCGATTATTGAGCAAATTGTTAGCGGCAAGCATGAATTTGCAAAAATCCTCAAAAATGCCGAACGCCCGATGTTGATTCTGGGTAGTGGTGTTTTGACTCATAAGGATTCGCTCACGATTCAGCAATCCGCGCAAAAATTAGCCGAAAAATATGGTCTAATTGCCAATGGCTGGGACGGTTATAATGTTATCCACACCGCCGCAAGTCGAGTTGCGGGGTTGGATTTGGGCTTCGTCCCGCCGGACAATGCATCTGGCGTAAAAGAAATTGAGGCGGGAAAATTAAGTGTAGTTTATCTGCTCGCTGCCGATGAAATTGATACTTCAAAGCTCAAAAATAAATTTGTGATTTATCAGGGGCATCACGGTGATGCGGGCGCGGAAGTTGCCGATATTATTCTGCCGGGCGCGGCGTATACTGAAAAAGACGGGATATATCTTAATATCGAAGGGCGCGTTCAGCATACAAATAAGGCTCTGCTTGCGCCGGGTGATGCCCGTGAGGATTGGAAAATCATCCGCGCATTGAGTGAATTTGCCGGAAAGAAACTAAAATATAATAGTCTGGAAGAGTTGCGCGCCGAATTGTTCAAAAAACATCCGCATTTTGCGAATTTTGATAAAATCGCGCCAGTTGAATGGCAAAAAACCAAATCTAGCAGCAAAAAACTCAGCAAATCCCAGCTCCAATATCCGATATCCAATTTTTATATGACCTGCCCGCTTTCGCGCAATTCAAAAACGATGGCAGAATGCTCGGCGATGCATGATGTAAATGGTAAGGAGGTGGCGTGATAGAAGCCTTTTTGACAGAAAATCTTGGTGCGGAATTTGGTGCGTTCATCTGGTTATGCGTCAAGATTATTGCCATAATCCTACCGCTTTTGATTGCCGTTGCCTATCTGACATTGATGGAGCGCAAAGTTATTGCCGCCATGCAGTTGCGCAAGGGGCCAAGCGTGGTCGGGCCTTTTGGTTTGCTACAGCCGCTTGCCGATGGCTTGAAGGTAATGTCGAAGGAATTCATCTTTCCGGAAAATGCCAATAAAATCCTATTTATCCTTGCGCCGATTATCACCTTTACCCTTGCGATGATTGGCTGGGCGGTAATTCCGTTTGATACCGGAATGGTGCTGGCAAATATCAATATCGGCGTGCTTTATTTATTGGCGATTTCATCCCTTGGCGTTTATGGAATTATCATTGCCGGCTGGGCATCTAACTCAAAATACCCGTTCTTGGGTGCTATCAGAAGTGCCGCGCAGATGGTTTCCTATGAAGTTTCCATCGGGCTGATTATTGTGACGGTGTTGCTATGTGCAGGCTCGTTGAATCTTTCCGAAATTGTTCTGGCGCAGCAAGGCTTGTGGTATGTATTCCCGCTTTTCCCGATGTTCATTTTGTTTTTCATTTCGGTGTTGGCAGAAACAAATCGCCATCCTTTTGATTTGCCGGAAGCTGAAGCAGAGCTGGTTGCGGGATATAATGTCGAATATTCCTCGATTACTTTCGCGATGTTCTTCCTTGGCGAATATGCGAATATGATTTTGATGTCGGCGATTACGACAATCCTGTTTTTGGGTGGCTGGCTTGCACCTTTTGGTCTGGATTTTATCCCCGGAATCATCTGGTTTGCTTTAAAAATAGTTCTCTGCCTGTTCGTATTCATCTGGGCGCGTGCAACTTTGCCGCGCTATCGCTATGATCAATTAATGCGCTTGGGCTGGAAGGTATTTCTACCGATATCACTAGCCGGAGTGGTGATAGTCGCCGGAGTATTATTATATATGGGATGGTTGCCGCAATGAATAATTTCAAATTAAAAGCCTTCCTGCTGTTAGAGTTAGTTTCCGGTTTCTGGATGACCCTAACTTATATGTTCAAGCCTTCAGTTACGCTGAATTACCCATATGAAAAAGGGCCGCTTTCCGCGCGTTTTCGGGGTGAGCATGTGCTGCGCCGCTATCCAAACGGGGAAGAGCGTTGTATTGCCTGCAAATTATGCGAGGCAATATGTCCGGCACAGGCAATCACCATTGATGCGGAAGTGCGCGAAGATGGCTCACGCCGTACCACACGCTATGATATTGATATGACAAAATGCATCTATTGCGGGTTCTGTGAAGAAGCCTGTCCGGTTGATGCAATCGTGGAAGGGCCAAACTTTGAATTCGCCACCTATACCCGCGAGGAATTATTTTATAATAAAGAAAAATTACTGGAAAATGGCGATAGATGGGAAAAGCAAATTGCCGAGAATTTAAAAGAACGGGCGGAATTTAAATGATAGAAACGCTGATATTTTATTTATTTGCGACCATATTAACCGGCTCATCGCTGGCGGTAATTTCTCTGCGCAATCCGGTGCATTCCGTATTATTCCTGATTCTGGCATTTTTCAACGCAGCAGGGATATTTGTTATGCTGGGCGCAGAATTTCTGGCAGCGCTTTTGGTCATCGTATATGTTGGTGCGGTGGCGGTGTTGTTCCTGTTTGTCGTGATGATGCTCAATGTCACGGTGGAATCTTTCCGGAAAGGTCTAACGCGATATTTTCCGGCGAGTTTTTTAGTTGCGGTGATAATGCTGGTTCAGCTAATTTCCCTCTTTGGTAGTAAAACTGATATTCTGGTAAAGCCCGCAAAAGCTTCTGCGAGCGATATAACGAATACCGAGGCTTTAGGGCAGATTTTATATACAGATTATGTCTATTTATTTCAGGCGGCGGGGCTGATTCTGCTGGTTGCGATGATTGGCGCAATCGTGCTGACATTCACCCCGCGTAATAGAATGCGCAAGCAGATAATTAATAATCAGGTAGCACGTAAACCATCCGATACTCTCAAAGTCGTGAAGGTGGAAACCGGTAAGGGGGTCGGCTGATGGAAATTGGATTGAATCATTATTTAACCTTAGCCGCGATAATTTTCATTATCGGAGTTGTTGGGCTATTCATCAATCGCAAATCTATCATCACAATTTTGATGTCGGTGGAGTTGATGCTATTGGCGGTAAATATAAATTTTGTCGCATTTTCTTCATTTTTAGGTGACTTGACCGGACAAGTATTCACCATGTTCATATTAACCGTGGCAGCGGCAGAAGCAGCAATCGGGCTTGCCATATTAGTGGTGTTTTATCGCAATCGCGGCACGATACATGTTGAAGATATTTCGGAGTTGAAGGGATGATAAGCGCAAAACTCATATTATTCCTGCCTCTAATTGCTGCTGTGTTTATCGGCATTCAGTCGCGCACGGTAAATTATAAATTCGCGCAACTTGTCACAACATCATGCGTTTTTCTTTCGGCAATTCTTTCCGGATTCATGTTCCATAAAGTTGCAATCCGCCATGAGGAATTTACCTACCCATTGATTGACTGGATATATTCCGGTGATTTCAAAGCTGATTGGGCGATAAAAATTGATACGCTAACTGCAATCATGCTGGTTGTGGTCACTTGGGTTTCGGCGCTTGTGCATCTATTTTCTATCGGTTATATGGCGGAAGACCCACACAAGCCGCGCTTTATGGCATATCTCTCACTCTTCACATTCTTTATGCTGGTGCTGGTAACGGCAGATAATTTCATTCAGATGTTTGTTGGTTGGGAAGGCGTTGGGCTTTGCTCATATTTGCTAATCGGTTTCTGGTTTAAAAAAGAATCTGCGAATGCCGCCGCGATGAAAGCTTTTGTCGTAAATCGTGTCGGTGATTTCGGTTTTATATTGGGAATCGCCGCAGTATATGTTCTTTTTGGCAGTGTTGAATTTGCAGAAATATTTAAAAATCCGGCATCTGCTGTTGATGTATATTGGGATATTCTCGGCTATCAAGTGCATGCGATTACGCTTACCACAATATTATTATTTATCGGTGCGATGGGAAAATCTGCTCAGTTTGGTTTGCATACATGGCTGCCGGATGCGATGGAAGGGCCGACTCCGGTTTCCGCGCTTATTCACGCGGCAACGATGGTAACTGCGGGAGTGTTTATGCTGGCGCGGGTTTCTCCGCTTATTCAATATGCACCGGAAGCATTAGCATTTATTGCGGTTATTGGTGGAATCACGGCGATTTTTGCAGCAACTATCGCCCTCACGCAAAATGACATTAAAAAAGTTATCGCCTATTCCACCTGTTCGCAGCTTGGCTATATGGTTTTCATCTGCGGTCTTGGTGCTTATTCTGCCGGAATTTTTCATCTTGCTACTCATGCCTTCTTCAAGGCATTATTATTCCTTGGTGCCGGTTCGGTTATCCATGCCATGCATCACGAACAGGATATGCGCAAAATGGGCGGGTTATGGCGCAAAATAAAATTCACCTATGTGATGATGGCGATTGGCTCGCTGGCAATTATTGGTGCACCGCTTTTTGCCGGATATTATTCCAAAGAAGCGATTCTGGGGATTGCTTATCACACAGATTCTAATGTTGCGCAATTTGCATTCTGGATGGGCGCGCTGACAGCATTGCTCACCGCATTTTATTCGGCGCGTTTATTCTTCCTCACCTTCCACGGAAAACCACGTGACCAGCACGCATATGACCACGCGCATGAATCACCTTGGGTGATGCGGATTCCGCTTTTGCTGCTTGCTATCGGTGCGGTATTTAGTGGCTATTATGGTGAAGAGATTCTGCATATTTTATCACCGGTAGGAGAGTTCTGGAATGGCGCTTTGGTAACAGCAGGTGCGCATCATAATCCTCTTGAGCATATTCATCCGCCGCATTGGATTGTGCCTGCCTCAATCAGTGCCGCGCTAATCGGAGCAATTATATATGGCTGGAAGTTGGGCGTTGCCCGCAAATTGGCGGAAATACTTGCGCCATTATATAAATTATCATTCAATAAATGGTATATTGATGAGATTTATGATGCGGTATTTGTGCGACCTTACAAGAAATCTGCAAATATTCTATGGCGCATTATTGATGCAAAAATTATAGATAATATGCCAAACGGTGCAGCCTTGGCCTCAAAATATATTGCAGCAGGTTTGAGTAGATTGCAATCCGGCTATATATATCAATATGCATTTGTAATCGTTGCATCGATTCTTATGATTTTAACTTACTATTTATGGTTTTAGGGCAGTAGAAAATGGAAAATATGCCGATATTATCAATAACAATATTCCTCCCGATTATCGGGGCGTTGGCGATATTGCTGATGGCGCGCGGGGAGGAAGAAGCAATTCGCAAGAATGTGCGGCATACGGCGCTGATTACTACAATCACCACATTCCTTTGCTCTCTTGGCATATTATTCAATTTTGATTCTAGCGCTACAGGCTATCAATTTGTGGAAAAAGCTGCATGGGTCGAGGGCTATAATATTGATTACCATCTTGGTATAGACGGGATTTCCCTGACCATGATTTTGCTAACAACAATCCTTATGCCGCTTTGTGTTCTGACCAGTTGGCGGCTGCAAAACCGTATCAAGGAATATATGATTTGCTTCCTTCTGATGGAGGGAATTATCATCGGGGTATTCGCAGCACTTGATATCGTGCTGTTCTATCTATTCTTTGAGGCGGTGCTGATTCCGATGTTCCTGATAATCGGGATTTGGGGTGGCGATAACCGCGTTTATGCAGCGTTCAAATTCTTCCTGTATACATTAATCGGCTCAGTGCTTCTGCTAGTAGCAATATTATATATGTATAATTATGCGGGCACGACCTCAATTCCTGAACTTACCAAAATACTCCCTAATTTGCCGCTTGGTGTTGAGAAATGGCTCTGGCTTGCGCTTTTTGCCTCATTCGCCGTAAAAGTGCCGATGTGGCCGTTCCATACTTGGTTGCCCGATGCTCACGTGCAAGCGCCAACAGCAGGTTCGGTAATTCTGGCAGGTGTGCTATTGAAGCTTGGCGCATATGGTTTCTTACGCTTCTCATTGCCGATGCTTCCTGAAGCTAGCCATCATTTCCAGAGTATGATTTTTGTCCTTAGCTTAGTGGCGATTGTTTATACCTCGATGGTTGCCTTCGCGCAGTATGATATGAAAAAGCTTATTGCCTATTCATCAGTTGCGCATATGGGTTTTGTGACTATGGCGATTTTTACTTTTAACCATCAAGGTTTAGACGGCGCTATCTTCCAAATGATTTCGCATGGTATCGTTTCCGGCGCATTATTCCTTTGTGTCGGCGTTGTATATGAGCGTATGCATACGCGCGAAATTGCGAGGTTTGGCGGGCTGACGGCAATCATGCCGAAATTCGCAATCTTCTTTATGATATTCACCATGGGTTCAGTTGGGCTGCCGACAACCAGCGGCTTTGTCGGAGAATTTTTAACCTTCATGGCGGTGTTTAAGGTGAATTATATAATGGCTGCAATTGCTGCGAGTGGTGTGGTTCTGGGCGCTATTTATATGTTATGGCTATACAGAAAAACTATGTTTGGTGAGATAAAAGAGGAATGCAAAACCATGCGTGATTTAAACGGCAGGGAATTAATTTGCCTATCAGTTTTATCAATCGGCGTGATTGTTTTGGGTTTATATCCAAATATGATATTCCGTCTGATTGACGTTCCCGTAGAAACTATTATTCAGCAGGTATCACGATGAAAGAAAATCTACTTGCAGCATTACCCGAAATAGTTCTGGCACTTGGTGCAATGTCAATGATGATGCTCGGCGTATTCTATAAAGCCACGGCGCAAGGTAGAATGTCTACAGTTGCACGCGGTTCTTCTGTGTTAATCATCATCGCTCTTGCCGCGCTTTCCTATACGGTAGGAATGAAGGGAAGTTTCTTCAATAATATGTTCGTTATGGATGGGTTTGCCTTATTCATAAAAGCGGTTCTGATATTCAGCGCCGGAATGGTTTTGATTATGAGTAATCACTATCTGGAAAAGAATTCTGAGAAAATCGGCTTTGAATATCCGATACTTATAATGCTCTCATTATGTGGTATGCTGATGATGGTTTCTGCGAATAGTTTGCTTTCCCTATATATGAGCTTGGAATTGCAAAGCTTGAGCCTTTATGTGCTCGCAGCAATTCGCCGCGATGATAGCAAGGCTTCGGAAGCGGGAGTAAAATATTTCGTGCTGGGTGCGTTGGCGAGCGGAATCATGCTCTATGGAATTTCGTTGATATATGGTTTTTCAGGAACGGTGGGTCTTGATGAGCTGAAGCAGATAATTTCTGGTAGTACAGAGCTGGGCAATGGCATGATAATCGGATTGGTTCTGCTGGTTTGCGGTCTATGCTTTAAAATCTCGGCAGCTCCTTTTCATATGTGGACACCTGATGTTTATGAAGGTGTGCCGACTCCGGTTACAGCATATTTTGCGATTGTGCCGAAACTTGCAGTAGCGGCATTTTTGGTGCGTCTTTTATTTGATACATTTGGCAGTTTTGTCGGTCAGTGGCAGGATATCGTTATTATTATCTCAATATTATCCATGTCAGTTGGGGCGTTTGCCGGGATATGGCAACAAAATATCAAGCGCCTGCTTGCCTATAGCTCAATTGCAAATATGGGTTATGCGCTTGTGGGAATTGCTGCGTTTAATGAATCTGGCGTGCAGGCTTTGCTGATATTCATGGTGATATATATGCTTTCCAGCATTGTTATTTTTGCCGTAATTTTAAATATTGATGTGCGTGATAGTGACGGAGAAAAAGGCTTGGAGAAAATTGAGCATTTAAACGGGTTTGCAAAAAATAATCCAATAACCGGAATGCTGATTGCTCTGGTGATGTTCTCGATGATTGGTTTGCCATTTCCGCCATTTGCCGGATTCTTTGGTAAATTCTTTATCTTCAAATCTGCCATAGAAAGTGATTTATATGGTTTGGCTGTAATCGGTGTGATTGCTTCGGTTGTTGCTGCTTATTACTATTTACGAATTGTGAAGGTGATGTATTTTGACGAGCTTGGGAAAAATATTCGCGTGAACCTTGATTTGGAAGCTCATTCAAAACTCATAATCCTGATGGCAACGCTGGTGAGCCTGTTTATTTTCGTTTATCCGGGAAAATTCCTTGAATATGCGGCCTATGCAGCGCATAATATTTTTTAAGGAAGAGTCATGAATATCATAAAATTAAAAGAAGTTGATAACACTAATGAAGAGCTAAAACGCCGAGCCGCTCAAGGTGCGGAAAATCTAACCGCAATAATTGCCGAAAAGCAAACCGCAGGGCGTGGGCGCTATGGGCGTGTTTGGGAATCTGAAGCGGGTAATTTATATTGCTCAATATTGCTGCGTGACGTTGATATAAAAACCGCGCATCAGCTTGTCCATGTGGCGGCGCTTGCAGTGGTTGAAACCGTGGAGTCATATTTATTTGATTCTAAAATCACCTTAAAATGGCCGAATGATGTTTTGGTTGACGGCAAAAAAATTGCCGGAATTTTGCTGGAATCTTCGGGCACTGCCGACAAATTAGATTATGTAATTATTGGCGTGGGCATCAATGTTGAGTCTTGCCCTGATTATGCCACAAGCTTTAAGAAACATAATTCTGAGCAGAATCTCGAAGATATAGAGGAGCTTTTCTTGGATGTTTTTGAGGAATATCTGGAGGTGTGGAAAACTCCGGCACCTGAGGGTGGGTTTGAACGTATCGGAAATTTATGGATGCAGAATGCAGCATTTCTGGATGAACAAATCACCGTTAAACTTGCTGAGGAAAACATAGAGGGCATTTTCAAAGGGCTGACTGATAATGGCGAAATGGTGCTAGAGAAGGGCGGTAAGGAAGAAATTATCTCTTACGGAGAAATTTATGCTTCTGGCAATTGATGTCGGCAATACGAATATAAATCTGGCAGTTTTTGCAGGCGAAGAAATCGCTGCCAAATGGCGGGTGGCGACAATTGATAACCGCACCGCAGATGAATATATCGCGCTCATAACCCAGCTTATGAGTAATAGCGAGATTCGTCCCAAAGATATCGGCGATATAATAATCAGCTCAGTTGTGCCGCCGATTATGATGCATATCAACAAAATGTGCCGGATATTATTCAACAAAGACCCGCTTATTATCGGCAAAAATATTCATCCTAAAATAAAAGTTGAAATTGATAATCCGGATGAGCTTGGCTCGGATAGGATAGTAAACTCGATTTCCACTGCTCGGATGTTTGGTGCACCTGCAATCATCATAGATTTTGGCACGGCGACTACATTTGATGTGGTTGATGCAGAGGGTGCATATATTGGCGGTGTAATTGCACCGGGGATAAATTTATCTCTCAACGCGCTTTATGAATTTGCGGCAAAATTACCCAGCGTTCCGGTGGAAAAACCTGAGCATGTGCTTGGCAAGAGCACACGCGCTGCCATGCAATCAGGAATTTTCTGGGGTTATATTGGCTTGGTAGAAGGTTTGGTTAAAAGGCTTTCTGATGAGTTGGGAGTAACGCCCAAAATAATTGCAACCGGCGGGCTTGCCCCATTATTTGCCGAATCCACACAAGTGATTTCCAAAATAGAACCGGATTTAACCATCCTCGGCTTAAAGGAAATTTTCGACAATCGCGGAAATTAAGGGTTTGTCTTGTTATCAATAACTACATCTGCTAGAAGCTAGCCTCTAATTAACAAAGTAAAGAATGAATCTGAAAAAACACAAAGATAAGCTCATCTTCGTTCCGCTTGGCGGCTCGGGTGAAATTGGTATGAATTTGAACCTTTACCATCTTGACGGAAAATGGATTGTGGTTGATTGCGGTGTCGGTTTTGCCGATGATTATTTGCCGGGTGCAGATTTGATTGTTCCTGACCTCAGCTTTATCGAAAAAATCAAAGATGATATTCTTGGTATGATAGTTACCCACGCGCATGAAGATCATGTCGGCGGGATACAATATCTCTGGCCGGAATTTGAATGCCCGATTTATACAACAAAATTTACCGCAGAATTCCTGAAATTAAAATTGAAGGAAACCCATTTCGGCAAGCAGGTGAAAATTCATGAAATTGAGCCGGGTAAAGATTTTGAACTTGGGCCATTTACAATCAAGCCGATAAACCTAACTCATTCAATTCCGGAAATGAATGCGATGGCAATTAGCACTCGTCACGGAATTGTGATGCATACTGGTGATTGGAAATTTGACCCAGACCCGATGGTAGGGCCGCCTTCAAACCTAAAAGCATTGCAAGCTAAGGGTGATAAGGGCGTGTTGGCGTTAGTATGTGATTCGACAAATGTTTTCTCGGAAGGGGAAAGCGGTTCGGAAGCTGTAGTGCGTGAAAATCTGGTGAGGCTGGTAAAATCTTGTGATAATCGCGTTGCGGTTGGAACTTTTGCCTCAAACCTTGCGCGTGTGGAAACTATTATGCACGCAGCGACTGAAGCAGGGCGGAAAGTAATTGTCTGCGGGCGTTCTTTCTGGCGGTTGATTGAAGCGGCGCGGGCAAGTGGATATCTACAAGATGCGCCTGAATTATTGACCGAGCATGATTTCGGCAAAGTTCCGCGTCAGCAGGCTTTGCTTTTATGCACCGGAAGTCAGGGTGAACCGCGCGCTGCATTCAGCCGAATTGCCGAAGGCACGCATCCGAATTTGAAATTGGCAAAAGGTGATACGGCGATATTTTCCTCAAAAATCATTCCGGGAAATGACAAGGCAATTTATCGCATGTTGAATTTGCTAACTTTGCAAGGCGTGGAAGTTATCACAGAGAAGAATGATAAAATCCATGTTTCCGGCCACCCATACCGGAATGAATTAAAGCGCATGTATGAATATACCAAGCCGCAAATTGCTGTGCCGGTTCATGGTGAGGCAATGCATATTCATGCAC
>Ga0066649_10000223_pt1 | contig 32982 bp, 36 predicted proteins | sample CryGey132114_all_FD_59538 | JGI IMG/M metagenome (GOLD analysis project Ga0066649, IMG submission 59538) | Groundwater microbial communities from aquifer - Crystal Geyser CG22_combo_CG10-13_8/21/14_all | ecosystem: Environmental > Aquatic > Deep subsurface > Groundwater | place: USA: Utah... | reverse complement strand
CTATCTGGTTACGTGCAGAATTGGAAATATTGCTGGCAAGGGTTGAGCAAAATAAAACGCGCCCATTGCTTAATGATGTTGATAAAAAGCAAGTCTTGCAGGATTTGATGGAGAAAAGATACCCTATATATAGCCAAGCGGATATAATTGTTGATACAGATTCAAATTCCCGCACAATTATCGTGAATGAAATTATCAGACAAATAGAAATATTCGGGCAGAAAAATAAGTGAAAAAACTAACGCTAGATTTGGGTAATAGAAGTTATGATATTCTAATTGGCGATGGGCTTTTTGCGCATTTGCCGGAATATTTACCGCTTAAAAAAACTGCAATTGTGGTAGATGAAAATGTGGCGAATTTGCATTTGGAAAAATTGCAGGCTGAGCTGGATAAGAATAATATTTCGCATACTAGCAAAATCCTTCCCGCAGGTGAGGGTACAAAGAGCTTTAAATATCTGGAAGAAGTGACCGAATGGCTGCTGGAACAAAAAATTGAGCGCAACTCAACGGTCATAGCATTTGGTGGCGGGGTGATTGGTGATTTGGTTGGATTCGCGGCAAGTATGGCAATGCGCGGGATAAATTTTATCCAAATTCCGACAACATTATTGGCGCAGGTGGATAGCTCAGTGGGTGGAAAAACTGCAATTAATTCGCGCTATGGTAAGAATCTTATCGGCGCATTTTATCAGCCGAAGCTGGTGTTGGCTGATACATCTCTGCTTGAAACTTTGCCAGAGAGAGAGTTTTTATCCGGTTATGCTGAAGTTGTGAAATATGGTTTGATTGATAATGCAGAATTTTTTCAGTGGTTGACAGAAAACTGTCTGGATAATAAAGAAAATTTGCAGCAGGCGATTTATGAATCATGCAAAGCCAAAGCGGAGATTGTTTCTGCCGATGAGCGAGAAGCGGGTAAGCGCGCATTGCTGAATTTCGGACATACATTTGGACATGCGCTGGAGGCGGAAACCGGATTCTCCGATAAGCTGTTGCACGGTGAGGCGGTGAGTTTGGGGATGCTAATGGCGTTTAAATTCTCGGCTGAACTTGGGTATTGCAGTTTGCAGGATATGAAAAAAGTTGAAGAATATTTTGTGAAATCAGATTTGCCGACAGACCCACTGAAATATCTGGAAGAATGGAATGCAGAAAAACTTGTTGAGCATATGCGCCTCGATAAGAAGGTGAAAAATGGCAAGATGGTTTTCATATTAGCGCGCGGAATTGGCGAAGCGTTTATTGCCGAAGATGTTGAGGAAAAGACCTTATTAAACTTTTTGAGAAATTATGGACACTGATTATATTTTAATTATCGTTATTTTTTTTCTGATATTATTATCCGGATTCTTCTCCGGCTCAGAAACCGGATTGACCGGTGTTAACAAGGCTCGTATGCATAAGCTTGCCAGTGAGGGCAATAAGCGCGCGCAAATGGTGATTAATTTACGGCAGGATAAGGATAGGTTAATCGGGGCAATATTGCTTGGTAATAATGTGGTAAATATTGCGGCATCAATGCTGGCAGCCTTAGTAGCGCAATCAATTTTTGGTAAGGAGGGGCTTGCGTTGGTTGTAGCAACCGGAGTGATGACGATTATGATTCTGATTTTCGGTGAAGTTATGCCGAAAACCTATGCATTCCAAAGCTCGGATAAGGTGGCGATTATGGTTGCGCCAATTTGGAATGTATTGGTGAAAATATTGAATCCGATAACGATTGTGGTGCAGGCTGTTTCCAGAAGTTTGCTAAAATTATTGAGAGTTGGTAAAGGCAAAGAATTAGTGAATGGGGTGGATGCTTTGCGCGGTGCGATTGATATGCATCATACAGAAGGATCGGTGGTGAAAGATGACCGTGATATGCTGGGAAGTATTCTGGACTTAAGCCAAATTGAAGTTGCTGAAATTATGGTGCATCGCAAGGATATGACAACGGTTAATCTGGATGATGAGCCAGCAGCAATTGTGGAGCAGGCGATAACATCTATACATACTAGATTGCCAGTTTGGGAAAATGATGATGAGAATATTATCGGCGTTTTAATTACCAAAGATGTGCTGAAATTAGACCGTGATAATATGGATAAAGAGGCGGTGCGGGCGTTGCTGCATGAACCGATGTTTACACCGGATAAAACTTCATTACGTGACCAGATGGAATTATTCCGCAATCGCCGCAGCCATATTGCAATTGTGGTTGATGAATATGGGGCGTTGATGGGCTTGTTGACACTTGAAGATATATTAGAAGAGATTGTCGGTCAGATTGAAGATGAGCATGATAAGGTGATTCGCGGGATTAAGAAGCAATCTGGCGGTGGTTATAAGATGCGGGGAAATCTCAGTTTGCGTGATTTGAATCGTGAATTGGGCTGGAGCTTAGAAAGTGATGGTGACGCAACAACGATTGCCGGATATGTTATAAATTTGGCAGAAAGAATTCCCGATGTCGGTGAAGAATTTAGCCATGAAGGCAAGCTTTTTAGGGTGTTGGGGAAAGTGAGAAATCAGATAACCAGCATTTCCGCACTTGAGATTGAGCAGTATGAAGATGAGAGTTAATCGGGGCAATATATGAGCTCAAAAAGCAACAGTCACGAAGGATTCATAATTGAGTTTTATCAGCTAGGAAATGCGTTGAAGGTCAGCGCGATTGATCCCAAAACCTTCCGTGAAGTCTCGATTGTAGGCGATCCTAAGGCTTCGCAAGAAGAGATGATTAAAGTTGCAGTCAAGAAATTGCAGTATGTCCTCGCTAAGGAATAACTTGACTTAGATGTGCAATATAATATCGTTGTGCAACGCAATAAATATATCAAATTCAGGAGAATATAATGCCTATAACCGCAGATAAAAATTCCAGTAATTCCGCTAATAACTCAACTAATAAGAATCAGCCGAATAGTGCTAAGCCTAATGATGCTCAGGCTAAAGCTAAAATAGCGTCCGGTGCAAATAAAGTAACACCGATTACTGCGGCTCAGAAGCCAGCAGAAAAAGCGAAGCCAGCAAAGAAAAAGAAGGCAGTCAAAAAAACGGCAGCAACCCCGCAAGTAAAGCAAGCTGAAAAACCTGCTGCGAAAGCGGCTAATAATGCTCAGAAAAAGGCTGCAAAAAAAATTGTAAAGAAAGCTAAGAAACTTGCCAAAAAAACAGCGGTGAAAAAGCCGGCGCTGAAGCCAGCTAACAAGGTAGCACCAGCAAAGAAAAAGAAAGTAGCAAAAACAGCTTCCGCGAAACCGCAAGCAAATGCGGCGGCAAATAAAGCGCAATCTGCGAAGCAATCAGCGGCAAATAAGGCAATTGACGCAACCGCAGAAAAATTAAAAATGGCTTTTGAGCAATCGTCGCAAATTACAAATCAGGCGATAAACACGGCGGTGAATACTGCGAAAAAAGCGCAAGAAACCCAGAATCGGGTTGTGAAGATTAATAAGAAAGCATCAAAGAAGATTTCGCGCAAAGTTAAAAATACAGCCAAAAAGGTCAGCGCAGCTACGGCGAAAAATGTTGCGGTGAATACCAAGGTTGCGGCAGATGTGAACCAAAATAATTCGCAGGCAGTTGCCAAGGGTTTGAAAACGGCAACATCAAATTGGCAAAGAACCGGTCAGGAGTTAGCAAGCTTTGCCGGACGTAATTTTGAGCAAAATGCAGAGGCGGCACGTCAGGCTTTAGCGGCGAGGGATATCAATGATTTCTTCCGAATTCAGAATGATTTATTCAAACAGAATATGGAATCTTGTTATGAATATTCACGCAATTTTTCAAAAATTTGTTCGCAGGCAAGTGCGGAAATTTTGCAGCCTTTGAGTCAGAATATTCAAGAAAACTCAAAGAAAATTTCTGATATCGTCCGCAAAAATTTTGCTAAATAGAGTGCGTTGCTGGGGGCTATTAGCTAATAGCAATTTTCGGACGTAGGAAATGTTTTGTTTTTAACATCCCTGGCATATTGTTTGACGGCAGCGGAGATTTCTTCGTTTAAGCTTCCAAATTTCTTGACGAATTTTGGTGATTTGCTATTTGGCGCTGCCAGACCCAGCATATCTTCGCTTACCAAAACCTGCCCATCACAATCCGGCGAAGCACCAATCCCGATTACCGGAATTTCAAGAGCTTGAGTGATTTCTTTTGCCAATGATTCTTTCACGCCTTCAACGACAATTGAAAAGCAACCAGCATCTTGCAAAGCCCTTGCATCTTCCATAATCTTGTTTGCGGAATCCTCATCTTTACCCTGCACCTTAAACCCGCCATAAGTGTTGAATGATTGCGGTTTAAGGCCAATATGCCCCATCACCGGAATTCCTGCATTTACCAGCAAGTGCACGCTTTCGGAGATTTCCACTCCGCCTTCCAGCTTAACTGCCTGACATCCGGTTTGCGAGATGATTTTTGCGGCATTCCGAAAGCTTTGCGCGGGAGATTCCTGATATGAACCAAAAGGCATATCAACTACGACCAAGGCGGAATTTGAACCGCGTATTACTGCGCTACCGTGATTTATCATCATCTTGACGCTAACGGGCAGGGTAGAATCCATGCCATATAGCACCATGCCCAACGAATCCCCGACTAGAATTATATCGACATATTCATCAATAATTGCGGCAAGCGGGTATGTGTATGCTGTGAGCACGGCAATCTTCTCTTGGCCTTTCATTGCGGTTATTTGCGGGATAGTTTTGCGCATATAGCTTTATTATAAGGTTTATCGTCTTATCACAAGTCTGTTTCAATAATATTTACGAATTGTATGAGGGCTATTCGGAAGAGGTTTTCGGATTATTTGGTAGCGGGTGCTGGGCTTGTATCATCTCTTCCTTATTATCTTTAGGTAGTAATATGGTAATTTTTGTACCTTTGCCGACTTCACTATGAATTTTTAGCTCACCACGCAACAACTCGGTGAATTTCTTGGTGAGTGGCAATCCAAGCCCTGTACCTTCATATTTTCTGGATAACTCGCTATCAACCTGCCCAAATGGTGAGAGGGCTTTTGCGATATCTTTGGGCGCAATCCCGATTCCGGTATCTTCAACTTCAATTCCGATGCGCTTGTCAGATATATTTTCCCATATTGAAACTTTTACACTACCTTCGGCAGGAGTGAATTTCACCGCATTTGAAAGTAGATTGAGAAGGATTTGCTTTAAGCGTTTAGCATCGGAGGTGATTATAATATGCTCTGAAGGTAAATCTTTTACCAAGGCAACTTGGGCACTATTTGCGCGCGGTTCTTGGGTTCTTAGGCACACCGCCACCATCTTATTGAGGTCAATTTCTTCATATTCAAGTTCCAGCTTGCCCGATTCTGCTTTTGAGTAATCAAGAATATCATTTATCAGGCTCAAAAGATGCACACCCTGCGCGTGGATATCCTTGGTATAGCTTTGATATTGCTCATTCTGAATTGGTCCCATTACTTCATCTTTCATAATCTCGGAGAAGCCGATAATGGCGTTTAGCGGAGTGCGTAATTCGTGTGAAATATTAGCCACAAATTGTGATTTTTGTTTATTCTCGGTTTCCGCTTTTACTTTTGCGGAGGTCAATTCAACATTAGTTTCATGCTGTTTCTCAATAATTTTCTCAGCGCGGCGTGATGTATAAATTAACAAAGTAAATAATATTCCGAATATGACTAATATAAACCCAGCGCCGATATATTGGAAATTACGCATCACCCCAATAGCGTCGGTGACATCATAATAAATTTCAATAACACCGTCTAATTCCGGTTTCTGATTGCTCAATATACCAACATAATTTTCCGACATAATGGGGATAAGAGTGCGAACTAATATGCCCTCCTTAATTTTCCCGCCTGCTGTATAAAATTGTGCGTCCTCAACAATCTCACTTTGCGGTTTGCCGTCTTTTATTATGTCAAAAATATTGATACTGACATTCTCATTAAGGTTATTATCCGTGCCGGAGATATTTAATGTATTATGTGTGGTTCTGATAAAAGGTTCGCCATTTGGGGAATAGAGGTTAAAGCGGGCGATAGGGATTTCTTGTAAGAATCTGACAGTATCTTTGCCGAAATTGACGTATTCAACATATTCCGCTCTATCCTGCGAGGCGATGTCATAAATAATCTTGACGACCTCCCTATGTTCTTTCCAAACTGTGTTTGTATAAACCTTCGCAATTGAAATATTATTCGTCTGAACTTGGTTTGAAATGATATTATCCGCAGTTGTGCGGTAGTACCAGCCGATAAAGGCTGTTGCGCAAATTACCAGCACAATGCTGGACATAAAAAAGAACTTCAGATACGAAAACATAATAACTAGCTAGTTGTATAGTCTTTTATAAATCAATTTATTACTTCGCCAAACTACGGACTCGGCTTCAATCATGTATTTTTGATATACATTCAATCATCCTCGCCTAGATTAGCTTGCCTTAAACCAATTTACAAAAGACTGTAATAGGAAAATGTTACAGTTGATATATTAATAAAGCGTTATCAAGCCATAATCTGAGTAAAATTTGTAGTGCTAGGAGTTTTAGGCTATAATCCTGTGTAATTATCATGGGAAAGTGTAGCTACATACTAGCGTTAACATTGATTGCCGCGCCTGCGCAGGCAAGTGACGCATATTGCAGTTTGCCACATGATAATAGCGGTGCTATGAAAAGCATTCTAAGTCGCGTTACATCGGTTCTAGCTTCAACCAATTTACCCCGTCATAGTGGCCGTGATGAACGGGTTGGCAACCTTCCGCCTCTATTTGAGGATGATGGCAATTCCCGCAAACTAGGCCCAAAAATTCGCTTGGAAGCTGCCGATGATAATGGGATGCAGGTGGTTATTGAAGGTAATCAGCAGGGTGGTGATATAGCGGGACAGGTAATTGTTGCAGAAGAATTACTGGAACAAATGATTGAAAAGAAAATTAAGGATAGTGGCGGCTATGGGGCATCTCAGGGGATGGTGTCAAAATTGCAGCTATCTCCAAAAACTTTGGGTTTATTGCGAGGCTTGCCTGCCGGAATCTCTGATCCGCAAATCCCTAAAACTCAAAAAATTGCAATAAATCGTGGTTTGTTCGAAGAAAGCTATATTGACGCAGCCGAATCGGTAGACGGGGAGGATTCTGAGGCAATTGACGCAGGAGAATCTAAGGCGAGCTTTGAAATACAGGTAAAAAACCAAAAAGTAACCGCAGCAGAAATAGATCAGCTACAGGATAGCCTGAAAGCGCTATCAATGGGTCAATATGAAAGTGCAGTGGCGATGTATAAGGCAGTTCTTGCCAAAGATAAGAAAAATAAGGATGCCTTGTTGGGTTTAGCAACTGCATATCATAAAAGCGGGCAAAGGACGCAAGCGCGGGCAGCTTATGAGAATTTGCTGAGATATTATCCAAAATATGAGGCCGGGCTGAATAATTTATTGGCTCTAGCCGCCGAAGAAGCTCCACTGGAGGCTTTGGCAGAGCTTGACGAATTGCAAAGAAGAAGCCCTAATCTGGCAGTAATCTATGCCCAGAAAGCCTATATATATGCTGATTTATCCGATTATGAAAAGGCGATTGAGAATTTTGCCAGAGCTTTGGAAGTTGAGCCTGATAACGCGGATTATCAATATAATTTGGCGATAATTCTGGATCAAAACGGTCATCGTGAAGATGCGGCAAGAATTTATCAAAACCTGATCGCTCTAGGTCTGAAAGGAAAGCGTATTCCGGTTGATTTACGTGCTTTGCAGGAAAGACTTGCATATGTGAGTGCAAATCTAAATTAATCTATCTGAGAGTTAATAGTTCTTTAACCCAGATATGAGAGATTTAACTTACATAATATAAATGGCAGGCAATTCCATATGGAAGATATCTCTGAGTTATTAAATCTTACGAAGAAGAATAATGCTTCGGATTTGCACTTATCTGCAAAGAAACCGCCTATCATGCGGATTAATGGAGATATGATACGGGTGGATTCAGTCCCTGCATTGACGCCTGAGCAGGTGAAATCGATGATTTACTCGATAATGAGTGAGCAGCAAAGGGCGACCTTTGAGAAGGAATTCGAGATGGATTTTGCGATTTCTTTTTCGGAAGATGCGCGTTTCAGGGTGAATGCCTTTAACACAATCGATGGGCCCGCGGCTGTATTTCGTGTGATTCCCGGTAAAATCCTAAGCTTGGAAGAGGTTGGTGCGCCGCCTATTTTAGCTGAACTCACACAAAAAGAAAAAGGGCTGATTCTGGTGACAGGTCCAACCGGTAGCGGTAAATCAACTACGCTTGCTGCGATGATTGACCATATAAATACCCGCCAAAGAAAACATATTATTACAATTGAAGACCCAATCGAATTTACTCATCAGTCGAAGCAATCTCTGATTAACCAGAGAGAAGTAGGAATTCATACAAAAGCATTCTCAAGAGCCTTAAAAGCAGCATTGCGCGAAGATCCTGATGTTATATTGGTCGGCGAGCTGCGTGATCTGGAAACCGTGCATTTGGCGCTGACGGCTGCTGAAACCGGACATATCGTTTTTGGTACATTGCACACAAGTAGTGCGCCAAAGACAATCGACAGGATTATTGACGTTTTTCCGGCAAATGAAAAAGAAATGATACGTTCAATGCTTTCAAGCTCAATCGAGGCGGTGATAACGCAAAAATTGCTAAAACGGAAGGATGGTTCAGGGCGGGTTGCATGCCATGAAATTATGCTTGGTTCACAGCCAATCAGAAACTTAATTCGTGAAAACAGAATTCCGCAAATTGGCTCTATGATACAAATAGGCAGCAAACAGGGAATGAAATTAATGAAGGATTCGGTTTATCAGCTATTGCAGGATGATATTATCGATAAAGAAACGGCAATGCAGGCTGCTGCCGAAAAAACCGCTACGGATGACGATGAAGGCGGAATCAACAAGGGTTCTTTCTAATGAATATTATCGCACTTTTGCGCAGAATGGCGGAATGTGGAGCTTCAGATTTATATCTGACCAGCGGGTTACCGGCAACTTGGCGGGCGGATAAAATTGTTGAGCAAGGCGATGAAGTGCTTACTAATGTGAATATTCAAGATATGGCTGAGGCAATATTATCCAAAGAAGATTTAGCCAGCCTTCCTAAAAATAAAGAGCTGAATCTCGCATATAGGGATACAAACGGCGAAAGATATCGGATAAATATTTTCTATCAAATGCAGAATTTAGGCATGGTTATCAGAAGGGTGAATACACAAATCCCGACCATAGATGATTATAATCTGGACGATATATATAAAACCTCAATCATGAAGCATAGCGGCTTGATTCTGGTTGTAGGCCCTGCAGGTTCAGGAAAATCTACATCAATTGCAGCGATGCTTGAACATAGAAATAAACATGGTGACGGACATATAATTACTATCGAAGATCCGGTAGAATTTGTGCATCAGCATGATAAATGTATTTTTACCCAACGCGATATCGGCATTGATACCAACTCGTGGGATGAGGCATTGAAGAACACTTTGCGCCAACGTCCCGATGTTATATATATCGGGGAAATTCGCGACCATAAAACCATGCAACATGCGCTGGATTATGCAGAAACCGGACATTTATGCATTTCAACATTGCATGCACCGTCGGCGAGTCAGGCAATTGAACGCATTGCCAATTTAGCCCCTGAGGCGGAGAATAAACAAAGATTATATACTTTATCGCAAACTTTGCGGGCAATTATCGCACAAAGATTAGTGCCTAGCATAGATGGCGAGAGTAGAGTTCTGGCAACTGAAATTCTTAGAAATGAAGGTTTGATGCGGAGCTTAATTGCTGCCGGAAATGTTGAGGAAATCAAGGAGCTAATGTATAAAAATAATGATATCGGCATGATGACCTTTGAGCAAAGCCTGCGGCATTTATATAAAACCGGAAAAATTAGCAAGGAAACAGCGGTGACTGCCTCGGAAAATCCAGATAATATGAAGCTGGAATTGATGAAAGAAGGGTTCGGCTCGCAAAAATTTAATGGCTCAGATTTTTAAGCTTCCATAATTATTCTTGTTTAAATTTTATTTCCAGCTAACCTGAGAAAGATGGAAAACCCTTTTGATTTATTTGAAATATGGTTTGCTGAAGCACAGAATATCGGCTTGAAAGAGCCGACTGCTATGCATCTTTCTACCGTTTCCAAGGATGGGAAACCATCTTCACGCATAATTTTGCTGAAAGGGCATGATGAGCGCGGTTTTGTATTTTACACTAACTCAAATTCGCGTAAAGGCGGAGAATTGGCGGAAAATCCCAATGTTGCCTTGTGCTTTTATTGGATGGATTTGGGTAAACAAATCAGAATCGAGGGCAAGGTGAGTGAAGTAAAAGGCAAGGAGGCGGATGAATATTTTGCATCCCGACACCCGCAAAGCCGTTTGGGGGCATGGGCGAGCAAGCAATCACAGGTGATGCCGAGTCGTGAAGAGTTTTTGGCGGATGTGGAAAAGGTGCGTGAGAAATTTGGAGATAACCCGCCGCGCCCAGAGCATTGGTATGGTTATCGCGTCAATCCTGAGCGTATGGAATTTTGGCAGGAAGGCGAGTTTCGCCTGCATAACCGCGATATATATGAGCGCGAAGGTGAAGGCTGGAAGCATTATAGAATTTACCCATAATTCCAGAAACGAGAAAACTTACCGCTTGTTTTCAACCTAGCATAAAGATAGAACTGATTTATGGTTTCACATATCACCACGGTTGCGTTTGAAGGCTTGAGGGTTACAAAAGTTGATGTTCAAGTGCAAATCTTGCCGGGGTTGCCGACATTCATAATTGTTGGGTTGCCCGATAAGGCAGTGGCGGAAAGCAAGGAACGCGTGCGCTCGGCGCTAAACGCCATCGGGCTTTCCTTACCGGTGAAGCGTTTGGTGGTGAATCTTGCTCCGGCAGATGTGATGAAAATCGGTAGTCATTTTGATTTGCCGATTGCGCTCGGTTTGCTAGTTGCGATGAAGATTATCCGCCAAGAAGATGTCGATAATTATTTCTGCATGGGTGAGCTTTCTCTGGATGGCTCAATCCTCCCTGTGAGCGGAGTTTTGCCGACAAGTGTGGAGGCAGTTGCCAATAATAAGGGGATGATATGTCCGGAAAAATGCGGGAGTGAAGCTGCATGGGCGGGGGAAATTGATGTTCTGGCGGCGGATAATCTGATAAGCCTGATAAATCATTTTAAGGGTGATCAGCTTTTAACACCGCCGAAGATTTCAGTCAAAAGACATAACAATAAATATCCCGATTTATCCGATATTAAAGGGCAGGAAAATGCCAAGCGTGCATTGGAAATTGCCGCAGCAGGTGGGCATAATATGCTGATGATGGGCCCTCCCGGTTCAGGAAAATCAATGCTGGCAGCGCGATTGATAGGATTATTGCCGGAACTGAGCCCGCAGGAAATCCTCGAAGTTAGCATGATAAATTCAGTGGCAGGTATGATATCTGATGACGGGCTAACTTCAGCGCGCCCATATCGTGACCCGCATCATTCAACATCAGTAGCAGCGTTGGTGGGTGGCGGGAAGCGTGCTCAACCCGGAGAAATCTCATTAGCGCATAAAGGAGTTTTATTTCTGGATGAATTGCCGGAATTCTCGCGGGATGTGTTGGAAGCATTACGTCAGCCGATGGAAGTGGGCAAAATCACCGTTGCCCGCGCTAACACGCATATCACCTATCCGGCGAGATTCCAGATGGTTGCCGCAATGAATCCGTGTCGTTGCGGTTATATTGATGACCCTGAGCGTTCTTGCACGCGTGTGCCAAAATGCGCAATTGATTATCAGGGGAAGATTAGTGGTCCATTATATGACAGGATGGATTTATTTGTTGAAGTTCCGGCATTATCTGCAAGCGATATGACGCAGCGTGCAAGCGGGGAAAGCTCGGAGATAATCGCAAAGCGGGTGGCAGCAGCGCGGGCAAAACAAAGAGCGCGGTTTGAGAATGATAATATGAAATGCTCTACAAATGCGGAAATTGATGGCGAATATCTGGAAAAAGTTGCGTCACCTGATGCAGAAGGGCGAAAGATTCTGGATAAGGCGGTGGAGAATTTCAAGATTTCCATGCGCGGATATAATCGCATATTGCGTGTGGCGCGGACAATCGCAGATTTGGATAACTCGGAGGAATTGGGTAAAAAGCATATATCTGAGGCGATTTCGTATCGGAAAATAAGCTATCGTTAGGGTATTATTGCGTGGTATTCGCAAATATTAATTGCTCTTTTTAAATATTTTTCATTTTATGCTAAATTTATTGCTGTAAGTAATAATTTGTTAATTTTTTCACCTTACTAGTTCAATTATGAATATACACGGCGACTATAAAACCCCCTTATCAAGGAAGCTAGGGATTATCGGCTCTTTAGTTTTGCTAATATTCTGTGTGGTTGTTGCCGTACAGGCTATATGGACGCATGGCGAGGCTATCAAGCGTGGCAAGTTAATTGCAGAGAGGCTGACTGAAATTCAGTCTGACCATATTGAGCTAACCTTTAATGCTGTGGATTTGACTTTGCGCGGGGTTTCCGAGCGCCAATATTATAATTCAGTGTTTGGTGAAAGCGTTATTAGTGCCGAGGTAGAGGGTGATTTAAAACATTGGGTAGAAAGCACCCCGCAGGTTTCGTGGATATTAATGGCTGATGAAAATGGGAATGTGCCGATTATCAGCAGCAAAAAAGATTATGAGGAATGGGCGGGAAAGAAATCGAATATCAGTAATGAATATTTCTTCAAAATCCATAAGAAATTATTGCCCGGTACAACCGGTAATAATGGCTTGGAGATTTCTATCGAAGAATCTGAAGATAGCGTCAACGGCAGGCAGATTATTTTAAGCCGGAGCATATATAATTTTGATGGGACATTTGGCGGAGTTGTTGCTGCGGCGGTGGATAGTAATTATTTCTTCCAATTCTTCCGCTCAATTGAGATTGGTGATAAAATTACGATGGCAATGTTCATTAAGAATGGGAGATTATTGCTTTCCACGCCGGAAAGTACGCAATCAACAGCAAATCAGTTTGGCGATGTTTTTGACCAGTTGGGGATAAGAAATACCGGTACTTATGATACTCAGAATATGAATAAGGAAATTAACGGTGTGGATTATATCGTTTCTTTTAAGAATCTGCATAAGCTGCCGGTAGTTATCGTTTTAGCGTTTGATGAGGCAGAAATCCTATCAGCATGGCGTTCGGACAGGATGACAGATTTGGTATTCTTAGTATTATTTCTGGTTTTTGGGATTGTGTTGTTTTCCCTAGTGTTGGCAATGGCGCGGCAAATCCAGCGTGCCGAGCAATCCGAACGCAGAGCTTTGCTTGCCAATCAGGCGAAGATGGAATTTTTGGCAAAAATGAGCCATGAATTGCGCACCCCTCTAAACGCGATTATCGGCTTCTCAGAAATGATAGATAGCGGCTATTTCGGGCCGGTGAACAATAAGCGCCAGCAGGAAAGGGTGCATGATATAAATCTGTGCGGAAACCATCTTTTGCAGCTCATTAATGATATTCTTGATTACTCAAAAGGTGAGGCCGGAAAGCTTGAACTGCGCGATAATGAAATGGGAGTTTCCCGCGTGATTGATGAATCTGTGCGGATGATTCGTGAAAAAGCAAAAACTAAGAATATTGAAATTGATGTGAATATACCTGAAAAATTCCCGCGTATCATTGCCGATGAGCGCAAGATAAAGCAGATTCTTATCAACCTGCTGACGAATGCTATAAAATTTACTGCGAAGAACGGAAAGATTGAGGTGTTTACGAGGCTTCGTGAGGATGAGGATATTGAAATTGTAGTGAAAGATAACGGTATCGGTATGGCGCAGGAAGATATTCCGGTGGCGCTCTCAGTTTTTGGGCAAATCAGGGCAAAAAAACAGCCGGAAGATGAAGAGGGAACTGGCCTTGGGCTGCCGCTATGTAAGATGCTGACCGAGTTGCATGGCGGAACATTTATTCTGGAAAGTGAGCTTGGTAAAGGCACGGAATCAATTATTATTCTGCCTAAACAAAGAGTGGTAAAGGATAAGGAAGCCGTTAAGAAAGAGGGTTAAGGGCACTAATTAAAGCTCTCTGCCGAAAATATATTGTGTTTTTGTGAGCTATTGTTATCTGTTAGGGCATGCTGGAAATTGAACGCGGATTTGCGCGCAAAAAAACCATTAATTTGACACCGCTAATTGATATTATCTTTCAGTTGGTGATATTCTTTATGCTTTCCACAACTTTTGTGAAGATTGAAGCTGTGGATGTTTTTGTGGAAAAGCGCGCTGAAGAGAAAGAAAAGCCAAAAGAAATCAAAAATCTTACCCCCATGCAGAAGCTATATCGCAAAGATAGTAACGGGCCGATAGAAGTACAGCTTTTGGAGAATCGGATTTTGGTTAATGGGGAAGTGGCTGAACTTAGCAGCCTTAAAACAGTGATGCTGGATGAACTGCGGCAAGGTGCAAAAAGAGATACGAAGGTCTTTGTGCAAAAAGGGGTTAGTGTTCAGCAAATGGTGGATGTTTTGGATAATATCAAATCTGCCGGAGCTGCGAGTATTAGCATCAATAAGATTATCGAAGAGTGATTTCAAGGTTATTTCCCACTGCATAATTTGGCGATTCTGACAGTAAGCTCGACCAATGATTTTTGCAATTTATCATCATTTATCAGCATATAATTCTCACCGATTTTGATTTTATTCTCATCCACCATACTGCTATTTTCTTCCTTTCCAGGATAAAAGCTCAATATATCTATGTTTAATATTCGGGAGATTTCATATATTTTATCGGCAGTAACGCGGTTTGTGCCCATCTCATATTTTTGCAATTGCTGATAGCTGATACGCAATTTTTCGGCAAGCTGGGTGAGGGTGAACTCCCGCGCTTTGCGATTGCTCCTAATTGCTTGCCCGATATGATAATTAATGTTATTGTTCTTAGACATAGGAATAAAATACACCATTTTGGTGTATTGTCAACAGCAAAAATAACCTTTGCGTGAAATTAGCGTGAAAAACATCCCTTCTGATACAGATAACAAACCCCAAAGAATCGCTAAAGTGATTGCTGCAAGCGGCTTTTGCTCACGCCGAGATGCTGAGAAATTAATTGCACAAGGCCGTGTAAAAGTGAATGGTGAAGTGATTTCTTCCCCTGCACTCAATGTCACGGATGAGATTGTTGAGGTAAATGGTAAATTGCTCGCAGAAAAGCAGAAATCCAGATTATTTATATATTATAAACCTGTTGGGCTGGTAACAACTCATAAGGATGAGCAAGGGCGCGCAACGGTTTTTGATAATTTGCCCAACGATTTGCCGCGTTTGATATCCGTGGGGCGTTTAGATATCAATTCGGAGGGGCTGCTGCTGCTGACCACAGATGGCGCGCTGGCACGGGAATTTGAATTGCCGAAGAATAATTATGAGCGTGTATATCGTGTGCGCGTGTTTGGGCAATTGCCGAGGGATAATTTTGCTGCATTGAAGAATGGCATAACTATTGACGGCGTGAATTATGGCAAAATTGATGTTGAGATTGAGAAACAGGGCAAAAATTCATGGCTAAAAGTTGTTTTGCATGAAGGAAAAAATCGTGAGATACGAAAGGTCATGAAGCATTTTAATCTGGAAGTAAGTAGGCTAATACGTTTGTCATACGGGAAATATAAGCTTGGGAATTTGCAACCTGAGGATATTGTTGAGGTGAAATTATGAGAATTGTTGCGGGAAAATATAGAAGCAGAAAACTGCAAGTGCCAAAAGACCAAACCATCCGCCCGACTTCCGAGAAATTGCGGGCGGCGGTGTTCAATATCTTGAATAACCGTGTGGAGTGGGAAGGGCTGAAAGTGCTGGATATGTTTTGTGGCACGGGAGCGATGGGAATTGAGGCACTTTCACGCGGGGCGGAGAAGGTGGTTTTTATGGATAATAGTCAGGAATCAATTGCGCTGACCAAGCAAAATCTGGCGATGTTGGGTGAGGATTGCAAGGTTGAGCTTCGTGATTCCAGCAATTTACCAACAGCTAATGAGCAATTTGATATCATATTTGTTGACCCGCCATATAAGACTGATTTGGCAAGCAAGGCTTTGGTTAGTTTGCGGGCAGGGGGCTGGATTTCAAAAGACGGGATTGTGGTGGTGGAAACCGGCAGGCGGGTTGATGTCGCGGTGGATGGTTTTGAGGTTATAAAAGAAAAAATCTATGGCACAGCGAAGCTGATACTGTTGGGGTTTTAACAGCTCAACTAGTGTGAAGCCTTTGCGAAACCTGTCATCGCCTGAATGCACCAGCATTCTAGGGCGATCCATTACAGAGATTCCCCTAGAATCACTCCGTGATTCAGGGAATGACAGCTTTCTAAATAATAGCTCAACAAGCGTGAAGCCTTTCTTCATATCAATCCAAGCGCTCGGTACAATCCACGCTGCGTATCATCTCCGGCACATCGACCATGCCGGAAAGGACTTTTGAAGCAGCATCATCAACCATAGGGATGAAGCCATCTTCCATCAATTGCGCGCGCATCTTATTTCTGGTGGAGTGGGTGGCAATCAGCTCATCCATTTCTTTGTTAATCGGCATAATTTCATGCAGGGCAACGCGTCCCTTATAGCCTTTTTCAAAGCATTTGCTGCAACCAACTGCGCGGAATATCTTTGGTGGATTGGTAGGGTCTACCCCCAGAACCTTGCAATCATCAGCGCTGGCAGTATATTCTTCCTTACAATGTTTGCATAATCTACGTGCCAGACGCTGAGCCACACCACATATCAAGCTGCCCGCTAAAAGCTCCGGTGTAACGCCGATATCAAAAAGCCGTGGAATAATACCGAGAGCATCATTCGTATGCAGGGTGGTGAATACTTTATGTCCGGTCATCGCGGCGCGGATAGCCATATTTGCTGTAGTTTCGTCACGAACCTCCCCGATAAACACGATATCAGGATCTTGACGCATAATAGATTTGATACCATCGGCAAAGCCCATCCCAGAACCTTCGCGCACGTTACTTTGGCGGATAAGTGAGAGCTGGTATTCCACCGGATCTTCCAATGTCATAATATTCACATCCACCGAGTTGATAAATTCCAGAACCGAATATAACGTGGTGGTTTTACCAGAACCTGTAGGGCCGGTAACGATTATAATACCTTCCGGACGTTTCAACAATTTTTTGAGCAAAGCTTCATTATGTGGCAGAAATCCGAGCTGGTCGAGAGGCATCAGCGCTTTTTTCTTATCCAGCAAACGCATAACAATGTTTTCGCCATGAATAGTGGGCTGGGTCGCAACGCGGAAATCCACATCGCGCCCTGCAACATTATAATTTATGCGTCCATCCTGCGGTAGCCTTGTTTCAGCGATATTCATGCCCGACATAATCTTGACACGAACCGCAATGGCTGACCAGTAATCACGATGCAAAGTACGAATTTGTATTAGTTGTCCGTCAATGCGATAGCGGACGCGAAGAAATGTCCCTTCAGGCTCAAAGTGGATATCAGATGCGCCCTGACGTATAGCATCCACCAGAAATGCGTTTACCAGACGTACTGTCGGGTTGATATAGCCATCTTGCTTGCCGTCAAGCTGGGTTTTATCAACAATTCCAGTTTCAATTTCACGAATAATACCGTCAATCGAGGTTTCGTAATCATAATATTTCTCAATCAGGTCGTTGATATCGCCTTCCGTACAATAAATCGGCTTGATTTTTGCAGTTTTGGAGAAATGTTTTTTGACCTGATCAATCGCGATAACGTTATATACATCCGCCATTGCCAAGATGACGTTATTGCCTTCAAGGCCTACGGTTACAATCTTTTGTCGTGTGGCTATATCCTTCGGGATTTTACGAATCAGATCAGCATCTAATACTGCGGTGGTTGGGTCAAATTTATCAGTACCGGCAGTTTCTGCCAAAACTTCACCAAGGGCTGATTCCGTGATGAAACCCATATCAACCAGCATTTGCCCGATAAGTTTTTTAGTACCGGAGGCTTTTTGTTCCTTCAGAGCAACTTCAAGCTGATCTTTAGAAATCAGACCTAGGCTAATTAAACGATCACCAATTCGGACGGGTACGGATGCTGAATATCCGGGGCTATTTTTCTGTGTATTTTCCTGCTGGTTAGCACGTATCTGCGGTTCTACATATTCCTCAGTTTTAGCCTCATCTGGTGGGCTTGTGTTTTCTGGAATAGGGGCTTCTGCGGGCGGAGAGAGCTGTGTAGAACTGCTTTCTGGGATATTATTTGGGATATTATTAATTTCGGGTTCTTCGATATTGTTTGTCGGAGTAGATTCGAGTGTTGGGCTTGGTTCTTCAGCAGGTTTTTCTGCGGGTATAGCAGCTTCTGCCGCTTCCTCATTGCGTGGAAAGCTGGTCGGTTCGGAATCATCCTTCTTTTTAAATGTAAAATCCTCAAAAAACATACAATTAACCCTATTATCATTGTAAGCATGAAAAGGTTAATGAAAAGTTTAGCAGAGAGCTGTCTGGCTATTTTTATGAGCTAATGTGGCAGAATTTTGCACAGGAGCTTGTTTATCACCTGATTCTGCGTATTGACGGTTAATTTCCGCAGTTGCCGCAAGTGCTTGCTGTTTAACGTCATCAGGCAGATTCGCGCCTTTTTCAGCCTTATCATTAGCGGCAAGAGGTTCATTGAAGATATATTCTTCGGAATGTTCCGAATTTTCCGAATTTTCGGGGTTTATACCATGATTATGCTCATGTTCATGCTCTGAATCTTCAAGTTCTTCGCGTGCTATAGCAGCTTTTTCTGCCAATTCATGCTCAGGGCTTAAAAACGGTCCATAAGTTTCTGCTGCAACGTCTACCGCTTCTTTCAGTGCCTCTTGACCGTCTTTAGTCTCCACAAAATTACTCAATGAGACATCATTCTGAATTTCTGATTCAACCTTATTGCTAATAAGCTCTTTATAGCTGTTGATGAATTGCGAATTATCGCCATATTTGCTGGTATTTAATTGCTCGATTGCTGCGGCTTTTTCAGCCGAAAGTTCTGCCCCACTTGCATAAGCCTTGAAATCCTCTGGAGTTAGGCCGGATTCTTTGGCGCGCGCCTTCATTTCTGCTTTAATCTCAGGTGGCTGGGCAAGGAAAATCTCTCTATGTGTTGCCGGGCTTAGGCTTCCATCATTTTCAGCCATTTCGCGTAGCACCGCTTTTTGTCTTTCCGGCGGTAGATGTTCAAGCAATTTCCATGTGTCTTCGGAAAGCATATTCTCGGTTATCGTCATGCATTGCTGGCCTTCCAGACATAATCCTTTAATTCGCGGGTATTTCTGAATTTCCTGAGCAAATGCAGGGTCTTTTTCAGCAGAATCAAGGGTTCTGAGTGCCATATCCATGCGCTGGTCATATGTCAGACCGGCCTGATTAAATTGATTGCGGAACTCTTCGTCTTTGGCGAGCAAGTCATCCAGTCCGGGTATGTCTTCAACTTTATATATTGGCTTATCTTCGCTCAGATAATGGTTAATTTGCTCGCTATTTTGTTTTTGCCAAGCAACTTGCTCTTTGGTCAATTCATCCTGAGCGTGATATATGCTATAAACTTCTTGTCTTTCTCTTTCCTCTTCCTTCTTTTTCTGAATATTTGGGTCAAGGTCAAAATAACTCACTCCCGCATCAGGTAAATTGCGTAAAATCGCTGCTTCTAAAATCGCTGCTTCTAAAGTTTGGATAGGATTAAAATGTGATGGCAGTCCGTTTTCAGCCATACGGCTCAGCCTTTCACGCTCAATGCGCGGCATATCGTGGCGAAGAATCCCTTCTATCGCGGTAATTTGTGTTAATTCTAATTCTGAACTTACCATATTATATATTACTCCATCCCCACAATAGCATGTGAATATTGCAGTTTCATTACAATTTTGTGGATTTTAAAGGATTTGGGTAATTATTCGCCTAAGGCTCTTCCGCCGCCGAATTCACCGCCGGGGAGTCCGCCATTTGGCTCTTGTAAGCTGATATTTCTTGAGGTGAGAGCTTCTATGGCTGCAGATAAATCCTCTGCTAATTCACCTGCTAATTCTTCAATGCGACTATCCTCAATCTCATGTTCTGAATCTAAATCAGCTCCGCGTTCCATAGTGTGGGCTATATGAGAAGCAACGTCTTCATCATTCATATGCGCCGAATGAAACCCTGTGACTTCGCTAAGGCTGAATTCGTCATTATGTTGTTCAAATGTGCCTGTCATATTCCCTCTCTATGGACTTAATATAGCAGAGAAAAGTTACAAATTAATTACAGTTAAGGGGTTTTTTAACTAATATATATAATTATTTTTAACCATTTGCGCATTGCTAGATTAACATATTGATTTCTATGTAATTATACTTCCGAATATGAAATATTTATGTCAATATGCGGCAGAGCTTGAAAAACTCCGATTTTACCAATATAATTAGGCTATGGATGCATCTTTAATCAACGCGATGAATGTTGGCGCTCAGAATATGGGCGGCATGGCAGCTTGGTATGAGCTGCTGTTCGGGCGGTTGAAAACTGATTCAGGATTAGGTTTGGATAAAATGGGCGGCTTGCTGGACCTGCTTTTTCCAAAATCATTTTTGCCGATAAGCGGTAAAATCAGCTTATTTTCTCCGAAAGGCGGTAAGCCGATGAAGCCACAATATGATCCTGCAGTGCTGGCGGAAGGTGCAAAAATCATGGCAAGTCAAGTATTTGCAATGAAAGCGCATATGGAAGCTATTTTTGGCGCAGGATTCAATATTCACGCAGATTCTATTTCTGCACCTGAAATATCTTCGTCGGCAGAGTTCTTAGCCGCAAAGTCAAAGCTTGCAGGCGTAGGCTGATTTTATGGAGTTTTCCTATATTCTCTTAGCGATATTTATGATTGGAACCCTAGCAGTTTTGTTTGCTGGCTTGTTTTTTATGGTTAAAGGCGGGGAAACTAATAAAAAATATTCCACCAAGCTGATGAGTGCAAGAATTTGGCTGCAAGCAGTCGCAGTCGGGATAATATTGATTGTTGCTATGCTATCTAAGAACTAAACTGCCGGCGGAGCTTCATCACCTTTGAGAAAAGGTATATCTGCGATTCCGCTATTCTCACTTTCATTATTAACAGTTTCGTCGGAAGGTTTGCGGTTATCTGCTCTTGGTGCATTTCTAGGCTTTGGGGCAGGTTTTGGCTTTTTCACCGCCTCTGAGCTATTATGCTGCTTATCGCCGCTGTCAGTATTATTGTTATCGTCCGAATTTTCATTGCTCTGAGGGTTCTGAGCGTTGTTCTGTGGATTATTTTGTGGCTTTTTATCATTCCCCAGATTCATCATTCGGAAATAATGGTCAGCATGCTGGAAGTGATTCTCTGCCTCAACCCTGTCGCCGGAGGATAGCAAGTCTTTAGCTTTGCTCAGATGCGTATCGCGCTTATTGGAGAAGTTGCGCCTTTGTTGTGGAGAAATGTTTTCCTCATCAATGTCAGAACCAAAACTACGCTGACCGCGAGGTTTTCCATTTCTACTAAAATTCTTTTTACCGTTACGGCGATTATTGTAATTAAATGCCATTAATTCTCCTATGACAAAAGTTAAACTTATAATTTCTGAAAAATTAGAGTTCGGGTGATTCCGGCTAGGTCTTTTAGGCTCTCGATTAGCCTGATGTTAACTTTGCGGAATATCTCCTCAATCTTATTTTCTTGGTTAATCCCAATTTCAAAAATAGCATATTTGAAATTTAAATCTTTTATTCCGATTGCAATATTTTCGTAGCAATCAAAACCATTCTCACCAGCGAATAAGGCATTTTCAGGCTCATAACTTAATTCAGCATCAAGGCCTAAACGTTCAGGCTGCGGAATATAAGGCGGGTTTGAAACGATTAAATCTAAATTTCCCCGGTTACCCAATTTGGAAATAAAAAAATTATTATCCAAATTTTTACACCAGTCAGAATGGATAAATTCAGCATTCTGTATGTCCAAACTATACGCATTTCTTTTTGCAATTGCAAGCGCTGAATGTGAAATATCGCAGGCAAACCCCTTTGCTTGTTTAAATTCATGCAATAATGATAAAATCACACAGCCTGAGCCTGTTCCTAAATCTAATATATTGATGGCTTCATCACGCTTGAAGAGGCTGAGAGCGGCTTCTATTATGAATTCAGTTTCCGGACGCGGAGTTAATACATCTTTTGTTACCTCAAAATCCAGTCCCCAAAACTCTTTTTTGCCGATAATCTGAGAAATTGGCTGTCTTTGCCGTCTTTTTTCGAGCAAATCCAGAAAAACCACCTGCTCTTTTGCGTCCAAATCATATTCACCATGCGCAGTTATGAAGCTCCTATCCTTGCCTATAGCTTTTTCCAGCAGGATTTTAGCATCAAGTGACGCAGTTTTAATCCCAGCATGAGTTAAGGTTCTTATGGCTTGAGTCAGGTTGTCTTGAATATCCATCAGATGGCCTGGCTATCCAAAGTTTTTTTTGTTAGGCCATGCTGGGTTTTTTCCCAATAATGCGGGTTTCGTATTAATTGCTGGAGTGAACGGAAGCTGGCAAAAATATGAAATATTGAATAGAGAGGGAAGGTCAGGCAGGAAAATATTAGTGGGCGCGGGAAAAGCTTCTGGCTGTCTTTTTGTGCTTTCAGGCTTGCAATCATGCAGAATATGATATGTGACGCTGCGCCAAAAATTAGGTTGTAAATTGCGAAAATAAACAGCCATTCGGGAATTTGAACAACTGGCGTTTCACCGAAGGTTAGAATCACGCTGGATAATAAAAGAATCGGTGAGGTGATATAAATTAGTGGTGGTGCGCCGACAAAAAATTGGAATGCCATAAATCCGCGTAATCCGGTTTTCTTCAGCAGGCTAAACGGTTTGCGCATATGGACAATATAGGTCTGCATAAAGCCTTTTATCCAGCGTGTTCGCTGCTTAACCCATGCGTTAATCGTATTTGGTGCTTCTTCCATGGTGATGGAGTTTACAGTTGCGGAGTGCAGGCCAAGCTGAGCAATGCGCATGCCCAAATCTGCATCTTCGGTGACGTTGAATGCATCCCAACCCCCGATTTTATGCAATATATCGGCTTTGATGTGGTTGCTTGTCCCGCCTAAGGGAATTGGTAATTTGAGCTTCTCAAAGCCATTCATCACAATGTCAAACCAAGTGGTATATTCCAGCGCAAACCAGCGCGTTAGTTGGTTATCGTTATAATTATAATAATTCAGTCGGGCTTGCACGCAGACAAGGCTTTCGTCATTCTCAGCAAATTTTGTCAATACTGCTTTTAGCTGATTTGGATGCGGGATATCTTCGGCATCAAAAATCGTGATAATTTCGCCTTTGGCAAAACGCAATGCATAATTACAGGCTTTTGGCTTGGTGCGCGGCAGGGAGTAGGGCACTTTAATAATCTCAAAATATGAGGGTGGTTTTAGCTCTTTAATTGCCGATAACGTCATCATATCATCGCTTTCGATAACTAGCTTCACATCAAGTTTAGATTTTGGATAATCAAGGTTTTTTATAGCTTCAATCAGCTTTGGCAATGTTTCCTTTTCCATATAAAGCGGCACAAGGACAGTGTAAATTGGGTAGCTGCCATTATATTCTTTTTCAGAGAAATCACGCTCAACCCCATATACAAAGCTTATGAGTTTGAAGGTGATTGTGGAAAAGAATAATATATTTAATCCTATGAAAATTGTTAAAAAAGTTTGTGCCGGAAAGGCGATAAAGAGGCCGGTGAGAATCGCCAGAAATATAATTCCGGCATTGGCAGTGAAGGTGCTGAATAATTGACGTGCAGAAAGATTAGGATTTCTTCTCCACAAGCTAAGGCGAGCAAATTCATCATCCATCTTTCGGAAATTGGCCTGCAATGCCCAATGTATGTCAAATGGTGAAGTGATGACAAAATCAACTTGCTTATAAGGATATTTGCTTATTGCCCATTTGCGCAATTCATCAGTAATTGAGCAAGTGGCGAGGATAATAGATTCAGTACTTTCCCGCCATGGTATGACATCAAGGCGAAAATAATCATCGCGGGCATTTGTTTCAAGCAATTTTGGGTTCGGAGGGCGGGTGGCGAGGTCAACAAATTCTAGCCCATTCTTCTCGGCGATTGCTTCATGCAATATTTTGTTATTGATATAATCTTCACCAATAAGAATTTTGCCGAGTAGGGAGTTTTCTTCTTTTTGCAGGCGCAGGGCAGAATCTAGCTGATATTGTTCTATCAAGCCTTTCTCAACTAGGATTTCTCCCAGCTTCTTATCAATCCCATTTTTATCCAATGCCTGCATAGGCTATAACCCACAGATATATATAGAGGATTAAAACTTATACCACAATGATAATATTAACCCTTCTCCGCCGGCAGTATTCACCCCATCTATATGATAAAACGCTCCGCCTTGTAGGAAAAGGCTTTCCCAGAAATCATAGGCAACTGAGAATTGAGCTTTTGTAAGGTCATAATTGCCGGGGTCGTTGTTGAGTGAATTATTTCCAAAGGTTTCATCATGGAATAATTGTGCGAGCAGAAGCGTATCTTTTTCTACTTTCAGGCCAAGGCTCAGCTCATATTTAGCTTGGTTCTTTATTGCTCCTGCGCCGGAAATATGGTCGCGATAACGATATTGCGCGGATGTATCAATATAGCTGTATAAGTCAAAGATGCGGAAGCTATAGCCGCCTGCGATTTTGATTTCCGGAATAATCTCATTACCCTCAGGATTGAGGAGCTGGCTTTTATCATTCGGGATTTTGATGCTGGGCTGAAAGGAGAAGATAAAATTATCAGACTCATAGATGGGCAGGCGCGAGAATAAACGTATATATGATAAATCAAGATGGTCGGTGTTGAAAGCTCCTGCTGTGTTTTCAATTGATTGTAGGCTGAATTCGCTGCCGAGTGTGAGCCATTCCGTGAGGCCATATTCGCCTAAAATATCCAGCTCGTTTTTTGCAAATTCCGGGGCATCTACCTTGTCGCCATTTTGATTGAAATTCTCATCTGAGTTGAAATAGCTGAAGCTGAATATTAGCTCGCCCTCATCTTGCTTTTGCAGCCATGCGCTCGCCTGCGCTTCTTGGTAGAAGAAACTAGCCGACAGCGTCAATAATATTGCTAATAGATTCTTCAATAAGTTTATCTTTTGATTTACCGGAGCTTACCTTAGCAGAAATTTTTTCTTTTGCAGCTTCGATTGCGAAATCAATGGCTTTCTTCTTCACATTTTCTACAGCATTTCTTTCAGCGCGTTTTATTTTCTCATCAGCTTGCGCAACTTTGCGCTCCATATCTGCTTCGATTTCCTTTTCGGCGTCAATAACCATCTGTTTAGCATCAGCTTTGGCAGCGCGAAGAATTTCTTCCGCCGATTTTTCGGCTTCTACTGCCTGACGTTGGGCGCTAGCGAATAAGGCTTGCGCTTCCTCTTTTAACTTGGCGGCTTCTTCAAGCTCTTTTCTGATGGTTAAGGCTCTTGCATCAAGGATTAGTGCCATTTTAGGCCATACATATTTTAGGAATAGTACAACAAAGATGAAAAATGCAACTGCTACCCAGCCAGCTTCGTCAGTTAAGAATCCTGCATTATGTCCGGCTTCAGCGTGGCCGATTTGCTCAATTCCTTCATGTAATGCTTGCTCTGCCATATTTTTATTACGATTTTTCTATGTTTTATTTTTATATTATGCAGCAATCTTAGCTTCAATCAAGTTTGAGATATCTTCAGAAATCTTTTTGATAACTCTTTCCGAATCAGCTTCAATGCGTGCAATTTCTTTCTCTGCTTTGCTGGTATTTTCTTCCAGCCTTTTCATAAACTCTTTGCGTTTTGCATCCATTTTAACTTCCACTTTTTGCTGCGCTTCATCTATAATTAGTCGCGCTTCTTCATTGGCTTTATGCAAGGTGAGATGTTGCTTCTTATCAACTTCTTCTGCCTCATTGCGATAGTTTTCAGCCTTGTCTATATCATCAGCGATATGATCATTACGAGCATCAAGAACTTCTGACACACGTGGTAAAATCAGGCGGGACGTAAGCGTGTATAGCATAACGAAAAATATCGTTAGCCAAAATAATTGTCCCACATATGTTGAGATATCTAGATGCGGCATTTCCTACCTTATAGCTTTTTTAAGAAACTAAAATTTTCGACTTAAAGTTACTAAAGTACGAAGAATAAAAGCATCATACCAACAAACGCAAACAAGCCCATAAGTTCGGCTAGAACTGCGCCAAAAATAGCAACTTTAAAGATTTTCGCTTCTGCTGATGGGTTGCGAGCAATACCTTCTGCGGCTTTACCAAAAATAAGTCCGATACCTACGGCAGCACCAAGCATACCGAATGTCATAAGGCCAGCGCCCACAAATTTTAAAACTTCTAAATCCATTCCTGCTTCCATTTTATTATCCTCTGTTTAGTTAATTAATTTAGTGTTCAAGTTGATAGTTGACCGCTAAAAAGATGTCAACATCAATCAATTGTAAAAAGCATATTTTTTAGTGCATGTGGATTGCATCATGCAAGTAAAATGATGTTAGAATAGCAAAAATATATGCCTGCAAAAATGCTACGAATAGTTCCAAGCCAATCAATGCAACCAAAATTGGTAGTGGGATTGCTACACCTGCAATTGCACCAAATATTCCGGCGCTGCCAAGCATAATGATGAATCCTGCACAAACTTTGAGCAAAATATGCCCTGCCGTCATTGCGGCTGCCAAACGAATTGAGAGGCTCACCGGACGGGCAAGGAAAGAGATAATCTCAGTGGGAATTAGCAACGGGTATAACCATGCCGGAATTCCTGATGGTGCAAAGAATTTTAGAAATCCTAATCCGTGTTTGATAAAACCAACTGCAACCATCATAATGAAAACGACCAAAGCCAGTGCGAAAGTTACTGCGATATGGCTGGTTGCGGTGAAGCTGAAAGGTATAAGCCCCAGAATATTGGAGAATAGGATAAACATGAAAATGGTGAATAGGAAAGGGAAAAACTTGCGCCCCTCATTGCCGACATTTTCTTTCAACATACTCGCAATAAATTCGTATGAGATTTCAGCCATACTCTGCCAACGTCCGGGAATCATTGAGCGTTTGCTCATCCCTACAGTCATGAATAATGTCACAAGTGCAACGGAAAGCAGCATGAATAGTGAAGAGTTAGTGAAACTCAAATCATATCCAGCAACTTCCAAGTCCAGATATGATTGAATCTTAAATTGATCTAGCGGTGAATGTTTCTCAGTGGCCATAAATTTTCCGTGGTAATTTTGTGTGTGATTTTACTTATAAATAAGCAGTGAGCAATTAGCAGTTATATTTTTTCCTGTCAACTCCGACTTAATTATTATCGCTATCTTTCATGAAAGCGCGATATGCATTCAAGAATCCGCCAGCCGCGCCGAAAAATAAGAAGATAATCAGGAAAAGCGGCAAGGTTTCAAAAAAACTATCAATCATATAGCCGATAAATGTACCAACCCCTATGCCTGCAAAAAGTTCAACACCAAGTCTTGTGCCCATTGACATGCCACGGGCGCGCTCGGATGTATCATCCTCATTTGCCTCGCCACGTCTTGTGTTGCGGGAGTTTTTTAGGCGTGAAATACGCTCAGCAAGGGAATTTAGTTTTTCATCACTCATTTATGCACTCTAACCTCTCCGTCGGAGAATTCAATAGTCATATTCTCCTGCGCGCTGCTAGCAGATGCAATTAATTCGCCATTATCGCCTTTGACCAGTGCAAATCCACGTGCCAAAACATTTTTATAATTCAGGCTATCAAACAGCTTGGCCGTAGCTGCTAGCTTTTGGCTGCTAGCTGTTAGCATATTATTAAAAGCATTATTCAATCTTTCATCATAGCCATGCAGCTCCTTGTTGAGCCTTGCAACATCATTTGACAAAGCTTGCGGGCGTAAAACCAGCCGTGCTAGTTTATGTCCTAGATTTTCCAGCAATTTCTGCGGTGCATTTTGTAAACGCTCGCTCCAATCATCTAGCCTTTGCGCGTAATTGCCGATTATTTCATCTAGTTTTGGCAAACCGCGAACCAAGCCTTGCAAATTCCGTTGGTAGTTATCTAGAAGCTGGCTAACTCCCAGCCCCATCCGATTACCATAATCAGATATCTGATATCTAACGTCCGATATCTGATATTGAGTGGCAATTTCTGCTGCTCCCGTGGGTGTCGGCGCACGTAAATCAGCAGCATAATCAATCAATGTCGTATCGGTTTCATGCCCGACTGCGGAGATTATAGGAATTTCACTTGCGGCTACTGCCAGCACAACAATTTCCTCATTAAAGCACCATAAATCTTCCAAACTGCCGCCGCCACGGGCAACAATTAGCAAATCAGGTTTATTTTCCAGCTTATTAAAACCATTAATTGCATCGGCAATTTCATTTTCTGCGCCTTTTCCCTGCACCGCAACCGGCCAGAGCAATATATTACACGGAAAACGCTCGGCAATTCTATGTATAATATCGCGTATAACTGCCCCAGTCGGGCTGGTTACAACACCGATAGTTTGCGGAAAAAGCGGAATCGGCTTCTTGCGCGATTCATCAAACAACCCCCGTGCTGCCAGCTCTTTTTTGCGCTTTTCGAGCAATGCCATTAACGCGCCTTCTCCGGCAATTTCCAGTGATTCAATAACCAGTTGATACTGTGAAGAACCGCCATAAGTGGTGATTTTGCCAGTGGCAACTACTTCTAACCCATCTTCGGGTTTTATTTGTAAACGTGCGGAATTTCCTTTCCAGCAAACTGCACGAATTACCGATTTATCATCTTTGAGCGACATGTATATATGCCCGCTTTTGGGTTGCGATAAGCCCGAAATCTCGCCGCGCACCCGTACGCGGGTGAAAGCACCCTCAACCACGCGCTTAATTGCGCCGGAAATCTCCGAAACCGTAAATTCCGGTTGATTATGTGTGGTATCTTGCTGCATAAATAGATTTATGAATGATATTGAAACATTAATCCAGCTAATTTCCAAACTTCCGGGTTTGGGGCCACGTTCAGCGCGTAGAGCCGCTTTGCACCTCATCAAGAACAAACAAACCCTGATGTTGCCGCTGGCTGCCAGCATTGAATCTACGGCGGAATCTATCGTTACCTGCAAAGTTTGTGGGAATGTTGATACTAAATCACCATGTAACATTTGTGAGGATGAAAAGCGCGACCAAAAAACCCTGTGTGTGGTGGAGGAGGTGGCGGATTTATGGGCTTTGGAGCGCAGCAACATGTATAAAGGTAAATATCATGTTTTGGGCGGGGTTTTATCGGCAATTGACGGGGTGCGTGCCGAAGATTTGCACCTTTCCAACCTGCGCGGGCGTTGTGAGGGGCTGGAAGAAGTGATAATTGCCACGAATGCCACGGCACTTGGACAAACAACCGCACATTATATAACTGATTTATTGGAAGGATTATCCTTAAGAATCACTAGGTTAGCGCAAGGGGTGCCGATTGGCGGCGAGTTGGATTATCTGGATGAGGGAACTCTGGGAACGGCACTAAAATCCCGCCGAGCTATGTAGTTTTATTTGCGTTCCGTTGCCACGCAGGAAAACCGGCCGTGGGTGGCCTTGCCTCACTATGTTCGGGGTTGTTATATTTCGTTCAAGCGGCACTAAGCCTTAGCGGCCTCAATGGCCTTGCCGAACTTCGTTCGGAGGTTTTATTTCGTTCAAGCGGGGCTTGGGATTACAGAAATTTCTTGATGGGGGCATAAGATTTGCGGTGATGCTCACAAATTCCATTTTCGGCAAGCCCTAGCTGATGGTCTTTTGTGCCGTAACCTTTGTTTTTCTCCCAGCCATAATGCGGAAATTCTTGTGCTAACTTGCAAATCATCCTGTCACGCGTAACTTTGGCGATTATTGAGGCAGCGGCAATGGAAAGGCTGACTGAATCACCTTTTATCACATATTGCATTTTGCAGGGTAAATCAGGCAATTGGTTGCCATCCACTAGTGCAAAATCGGGTTTGCGCGGTAAATTCTCAAAAGCGCGCCGCATGGCAAGTTTTGTTGCTTTGCCGATATTTAATTCATCAATTTCAGCCACTTCGGCAATGCCAACGCCTATTTCGCAATTTTTTAGGATTTGCTCATATAGCATTTCGCGTTTTTTTTCGCTTAATTTTTTGGAATCATTAATCCCTTCGGGGATATCCTCGCCCAATATGACTGCAGATGCTACAACCGGTCCGGCCCATGGGCCGCGTCCGGCTTCATCAATGCCGCAAACGCTTCCATTTATTGCGGTTTCTAGGGATAAGTCAGGCATGTTTTATTGCAAGTTTTACTAAATTATGCTATTATCCCAGCTTTACACTGTACAATTAACTTTTGGAATAAAATTATGAAACTATCTCGACTAAAAATATCTGCGGCAATGTTTATTGCAGGAATTGCATCAATACCATCTCAGAATGCTCACGCTGAAATCTATGTTAATTCCGAAGGCAGTCAAGTTAGAATAGGTTCAGGCGGAATACAGGTGAATACCGAAGGTTCGGATGTAAATGTTGGAGTTCCAAATTACCAGCCTGCGCAGCCGACAAGTGTTAATTGTAACATCCCGCTCGGCACTTACAGATATTTATATTCAGACGGGTATCAAACATTTTATTACAAAGATAATTATACTATACGCACAAGCTCGGATGGTGGAAATTTGCTGGAAAACGGCAATTTTTCATATGATGTAAATGGCATGAACTACACAAGAAGCGGCAATATTTTTAGCTTCAGCAACTCAGCAGGGACTTATACTAGTGTGAACGGTGCTCCTATCACTTTTAACGGGACGGGGAATCTTGCGCAAGTTATTGCGATGTTGCCAGCAGGGACTGTTCATAATGCTGAAGAGGGAAGTTATGCAAAGCAATCTAATGGTTCTGTTATCTTCACACCCAGAAGGCAGTTAAGCGACCTTGTGATTAATGAGCATAATTGCGGCGCTTCAGTTACCAAATTGGATTATGACTATGACACTGTTGTGCAAGAATTGGGCGCGCAAAAAGTTGGCGATAATCTGGTTATAAACCTTGATAATGATATATTATTTGATTTTGATAGTGCGCAAATCACGCCAAAGGCAGCAGAAAGGCTGAAGCAGCTCGCTTATCTTATCCAGCAAGATAGACAGGGTTTAGTGGTAGTTCGCGGTCATGCCGATGCAAAAGGGAGCGATGAGTATAATCTGAAGCTCTCGCAACAAAGAGCCGAAGCAGTGGCACAATGGCTGACTTCGCTAACTGGGCTGGATTATACATCCTTTGTGGCGCAGGGAATGGGTGAGGCATATCCAATTGCACAGAATGTGAATTATGACGGTACGGATAATCCCGTAGGCAGGGCGCAAAATCGTAGAGTGGAAGTGCTGATACAAACCGTGCAGGGTGCGGCAGTGCCTGAGCCGCAATCTATTATTGTGCAGCAGCCATCTACTCCGACATCGGTTATTGTCAATAATGGCGGAGTTTCTGTAAATGCAGGTGGGAATATTAATGGCGGGGTTAGCCTTGTACCGGGTAATTTGAAATATGCTTCCGCAGTTGTGGTTTCTAATCCGGTGATTCTTTCAGGTGCAGATACATATAAAATATCCGGAGGGATGGCGGTCAACAGCCCGCTTATCATTAAGGATAGTGCTAGCGTAAAAGTTGCCGGAAAAACCTATATAAACAGCTCCACCACATTGAGTGATAGCGCGGCAATGAAAATTGCCGGAGATTTGATTGTGGCTGCTCCTTTGGTTATGAGTGGCAATAGCTCTATCAAGGCCTCAGGAAGCGTTACAGTGGTTGGAAATGGTAGGATTACGAAGAGTGGTAATGCTCAGATAAAAAGCGCATATTAAGCTTAGCCTTAATCGGGAAATAAAACGGGAAATAAAAAAGGGGAGCATTTGCCCCCCTTTTTTCGTATCGTTATTGCTTTATCGTCTATCACCCATAAAGCGTAATAAGAATAATAGCAGGTTGATGAAATCAAGATATAAGCTCAGCGCGCCCATAATTGCCGCTTTGCCACCAGTTTCACCTTGTCCGCCATGTACGAAATATAGCTGCTTAATTCTTTGTGTATCATAAGCGGTTAGGCCTATGAAAATCAATACACCAAGAATAGAAACCGCAAAGTCCAGAGCCGAGCTTTGCAGGAATATATTAACCACAGAAGCGATAATAATCCCAAATAAGCCCATAATCAGAAATGAACCCATTCCGCTCAAATCGCGCTTAGTTGTGTATCCATACAAGCTCATTGCACCAAATGTTCCGGCAGTTGCCAGAAATGTTTTGAAGATGCTAGCCTCAGTATACATCAGGAATATGGATGCCAGAGAAAGCCCCATCACGGATGCAAACGCCCAAAAAGTTATTTGTGCGGTCTGCATGCTCATTTTTTCAATCCTGATACTTAGGAAAAATACCATTGCAAGCGGTGCAAGAGCAATTCCCCAATATAATATCGGGTTGGTAAAAACGGTTTGTATATAAGCTTCGGAATGTCCGGCGAAGTACGACAGAAGGCCGGAAACCACCAGCGCCAAGCCCATATAATTATAAACCTTCAGCATATGCTTGCGAAGTCCGGCATCAAAACCGGCATTTTCTACGCTAGCTACTGAAGAAGTTACTTTAGTAAAATCTCTCATTTTAGACACCTCAATTTAGTTGATGTATATATTATATAATGAGATATGGGGTTTATTCAAGATTATTCGGGAAATTGGTCTATACGGGACTATCTTGCAGGTTTTTTGAGGCGGTAAATGAAAATGGTGGAGGGTTTTAAGGGATGTAATGAAATCTAAAAATGGTGGGCGGTAGAAGACTCGAACTTCCGACCTCTACGATGTCAACGTAGCGCTCTAACC
>Ga0066649_10000218_pt1 | contig 33465 bp, 38 predicted proteins | sample CryGey132114_all_FD_59538 | JGI IMG/M metagenome (GOLD analysis project Ga0066649, IMG submission 59538) | Groundwater microbial communities from aquifer - Crystal Geyser CG22_combo_CG10-13_8/21/14_all | ecosystem: Environmental > Aquatic > Deep subsurface > Groundwater | place: USA: Utah... | reverse complement strand
TCGCCAATTCCTCATCATTTGCGGCAAATTTCGCCATCGCAGTGGTGATGAATATATTTTTGCCATCCGCATATGCGTTCAACTGCTTATCTTCCTTGAGGTTAAACACGAAATTGCAGCTATTATTGCCGATATCCTTGCATAAATCCGCCCCCGCAATACCGACCTTTGTCGCCAATTTCTTGAAACGACCCTCCATTTCCTTTGTCACCTTCGGCGCTTTTTCGTATTCTTCCAGCTTTGCGGCGGCAACTCTTTCACGCTGAATTTGCTGCTCGCGCGCAATTTCCTGCTGGCTTACTGCCGGTGCAAGCGTTTGCGAGGATTGGCACGAAGCCAATAAAAACAATGAGATAACAAACAAATAACGCATAATAAACTCCCGATTTTTTATTCTTATAGCATCACTTTCATAAAAGTTTCACATAAATTTGTATAGTTTATCCTTGAAAATAGCAGCAAAATAAGGTAATGATAATTATTAACCATTCGTTAACTTTTAATTAAAAATAGGTATATATGGGATTAGCTATACTAAAATCAAAACCTTATCTAACCGAGCAATGGAACAGATTTTCAGAATATAAGAAAAATCGTCACATTCCTGAAAAAACCCCCGAAGAAAAGGAATTGATGGAGCATGGCGCATCTTTATTATCCGCCATTATAACCAAGGATGAAAATTTCATCGAACTGGAATATAATCTGATAGCAGCCACCATTGGTGAAGAAAAGGCTAAAAAAGTGAAATCACTGGCCGAACAGGCCGCCGAAATTTACCGCACCAAAAGCAAAGAGCTGATAGAGGCTTAGAAAAGACTGACAGTTTCTTTTTGGATGAAAATTATGGCATTTGATAACTCTAACGAAGACCAATTAAAGTCAGTATATAGGGGCACTATCGATTTAATGAAAAGCAACATCCAAATCGGCAGAGATCTGGACGAAGACCGCGGGCGCTTTAAATATGAAACTGACACATTCCTAGAACTGGAGAATATTGCTCTCCGTGAGCTGAAAGCAGAAGGCAGAGGAGAAGGAAGCTTTGCCGAAAGATATAGAACCAAGCAGGCCAAAGTTACCCGAATATTTGATGCGGATGGCAATGAACAGCCTATACATAGCAGATAAACCACTGCAATCTTGCACCACACTTTGAACTGATGTCATTCCGGCTTTATGCCGGAACCCAGTGCCTGTTTCACGAATCCTAGATTCTGGCTTTCGCCAGAATGACAATATCTTTAATGACAATATCTCTCACTAAGTGCAGACAAAATATAGAATCAACCCAATTTTGCCGATAAGCTCGCGCTGATGAACGGGTCGAGCCTACCATCCAAAACCGCTTTGGCGTTGCCATCCTCATAGCTTGTGCGCAAATCCTTGACCATCTGATATGGGTGCAGCACATAAGAGCGAATCTGATGCCCCCAGCCAATATCACTTTTGCCCGCTTCCACCACTTGCGCCGCCTCTTCACGCTTTTGCAACTCCAACTCATAAAGCCGCGCTTTGAGCATTTTCATCGCTGATGCACGGTTCTTAATTTGCGACCTGTCATTCTGGCATTGCACCACCACGCCAGTTGGAATATGCGTCATTCTGACAGCGCTATCGGTTTTGTTGACATGCTGCCCACCTGCCCCGCTAGCGCGATATGTATCAATCCGCAAATCTTTATCATCAATTTCAATCTCAATTTCGTCATCCACTTCCGGATAAATCCATACGCTGGCAAAGCTGGTATGACGGCGCGCATTAGAATCAAATGGCGAAATCCTTACCAAACGATGCACACCCGCTTCGGTTTTGAGCCAACCATAGGCGTTATGCCCCTCAACACGAATAGTTGCGGATTTTATACCCGCTTCCTCGCCGGCTTGCTCCTCCAGAATTTCGGTTTTGAATCCCCTATCCTCCGCCCAGCGTAAATACATACGATATAGCATGCTCGCCCAGTCATGGCTTTCTGTCCCACCTGCACCGGGGTGAATTTCGATGAAGGCATTATTCGCGTCTGCTTCACCCGAAAGCAGGCTTTCAAGCTCCATTTGCTTGGCTTTTTCGGCAAGTTTTTTGAGCGCTGCTTCAGCCTCCTTGGCAACTTCCTCATCCTTTTCGGCCTCTGCAAGCTCGATAAGCTCAAGATTATCATTCAATCCTTGCTCTAACCCGTTGAAATCACCAAGAGATTTTTCAAGATGGTCGCGCTCCTGCATAATCTTGCGTGCAACTTCCTGATTATTCCAGAAATCCGGCGCCTCAACTTGCTGATTTAATTCGGCAAGTTTCTTTTCACTAGCTTGCGGGTCAAAGAAACCTCCTCAGAAGCTGCAAAGACTTCCCGATATCTTCTTTTAGGTCAAAAATTTCTGCTTTCATATAATTTCCTTGCCTAGCTGCAATCTGCTATATAAATATACATTATGAAGATTTTCACAATAGTAATTTTATTTGCCATCGCTGCCTGTACACAAATTGAAGAAAGCCACGGTATTAATGTCCGTCCGGCAAGCATGGAAAAAATCACCCCCGTATCCAGCAAAGAGGATGTGATGAAGCTGCTCGGCTCGCCCTCAACCAAATCCAGCTTTGGCACGGAAGTTTGGTACTATATCTCCAATCAGCAGGAAAAACGGATTTTCTCGGAAAATGAAATATTGAAGCAAAACACTTTAGCAATTTCATTTGACGAAACCGACCAGATTAGCAATATCGAGCTATATGACAAGGATGACGGGCGGGTGTTTGACTTCGCCTCCGAAACCACGCCAACTGCCGGACATGACTTAACCGTTATCGAACAGATTTTGGGCAATGTCGGCAGATTTAATCCGGATAGCATGTCACGCAATAACCGGCGTTAATTATGCACATAACCTTTTGGAGCGACTAGCTTACCATCAAGTTTCAAGCCCTGCCCTGATATGATTTTGCCGATTTTATAGCAGCCCGCAACCGCATCACAATCTGCGGTGAATAACAGCTCATAATCATCGCCGCCGGAAATCTGCTCCAACAAATCTGCCGCCATATCCGCCAAAGGAATTTGCGCAGAAACAAGCTCAGCCCCAACCTTAGAAGCTTCGCATAACCTATTCAAATCTAACAGCAATCCATCTGAAATATCCATGCAGCTATTAGCAATCTCACGCAATTTTATACCAAGCTCAATACGCGGATTCGGCAATTCATAACGCAAATCACCCCGCCCTTTCAGCTTATTCTGCAAGCCGAGATATCCACCACCTAATGCACCGCTGACAAATATATTATCGCCAATTTTCGCACCGCTTCTGAGCAATGGCTTGGAAGTTTTGCCGATTGCGGTGACGGAAAGCATCAACGCACCATCATGAAAAACCGTATCACCACCCAAAAGCTGCACGCCAAATTCCTCAATATCTGCCTTCAAACCTCGGTTAAAATCATTCAGCCACTCGGCGCTGATATCTTTCGGCAAACAAGCGCCTATCAAAACCCCGAAAGGCTCTGCCCCCATTGCCGCCAAATCCGACAAATTCACGCGCAATGCTTTGCGGGCAAGATTATATGGCGCATCATCGGGGAAGAAATGCACACCCGCCACCAACACATCTTTGGTGATGACATATTCCCCAAAAACCGCGCAATCATCCAGCAGCCCCAGCGAATCCCGCCCTGAAATGCTGCGCAAATTTTCAATAATTTGCAATTCGTTAATTTTTGTTGACATAGCTCGTATTACTATATATTCGGTAAACAACAAATAACAGGAGAATTTAATATGTCATTAACCCCAGAAATTGTTCAGAGCACAATCAATTTACCCGAATGCCTAATACATTTAGAAAAAGAGGCAATGCTTGCGGGCGACGACCTTCGTGCAATAAGAAGTGGCGAGAAGTTGGCATTAAGCGAGTTTTCATGCAATTTAGGCGAGCATATTGCTGATTGGACAAATGAATTTGCCTATTACAAAAGAGACACAACCAGAATCTTTAATGCCACGCAAACCGTGAGAATTTTGTATACCACACTTCTGGTTGGAGCTGCCGACAAGCCGGAATTGCGTGAAAATGAGGAATATATTGAGGGCACTCATGCCGCCATCCAAATTGCCAGATATATTGCAAACCCTGATAAGTTCAAATGCTCGGATAATTTGCTGGCAGAACTGAAAAATTCCGCCTTTGAGGCAATTGATATGCTTCGCACGAATATTTGCAAATCACATGATACTAATGAATACCCTACCGAAAAACGCGAGCAAGATTCCAGAAATATTGAAACAATGTTTCTGGATTTGCAGGTTGCTATTGAAAGCGCGCCGAGATTCTATGCAGAAATCAAGGCCGAAAGCGGACGTGGCGCTGCTTAATTAAGCCATTAAAGCAAAATTAATACGGGCTGCGCTGCTGTAGAGGAGTTGGAGTTGGATAACCACCTTGGAAGGTGTGTCCGCGCAATTGCTCCGCCGTTAGCCCCTCCACGCCGCTTGCACAGCCGGAAATACGGTAAATATCACGCAAATAGGCAATTCTTTTTTCGGATGATGTAATCGCCTCATTCGCCGAGGTGATTGTGTACATATAGCCCAAAGGCGCCATAAAACTACGCACATCAGGGTTTTTATTTTTTTCCGCCGCAGCTTTATATTGCTCTGCCTCGTTGATTTCCAGCAATATATCACGGCAGGTGAGCTGCTTATCTTTTGATTGCACGGGAACTACGGAAGATGAGCGCACTCCTGAGCATGACGCCAGAAGGATAGTGGTAATCGTAATATAAAATATTCCGCGCAAATTCACCCACGTTTTTATTAAACTAAGCTTTATGTTAACATGACTTAAAGATATATTCAAAATGATTTTTAAATATCGCAGGAATTATGGCGATTTTATCAAATGTTATAGCTCACGCGCCAGCCAAATCACTTTTCCGACAATTCTCGTATCTTCAATATTCGATTCATATGTAGGGTATTTGGGGTTGTCCGACATAATCCGCAATCTGCCCGGCGAAATTATCTCCAGACGTTTCGCCACCAGCCCCATTCCGTCAAAAAGAATGAATATCCCCGGCGGGTTTGGAGTATGCTGGCTTATATTGATTAAAATCATATCGCCAGAATGCAATGTCGGCTCCATACTATCACCGCGAATGAATATCGCCCGTATATCCTCCGGCCTTGCAGCAAGCTCATTAATAATCCAATCTCGGCGGAAATAATAAGGCTTATCACGCTGCTCCACGGTAACAATTGTTTCACCACCCAAGGAAGATTCCACCTGAAGTGAGGAAACTTCACAAACATCGCCCCATTGACGCTGCCGCTCACTAAGATTCGGGTGAATGCCACTTAAGAGATATTGCATACTCACCCCAAGCTCATCAGCAATCGCGGTTATTTTTGTGCTAGTAGGATTGGTCGATTTGCCGTTTAAAATATCATAGACAAACGACCTGCCAACATTTGCACGCTCAGCGAGTGTCTTAGGATTCAACCCCTTCCTCACCATCTGGGCTTTCAATCTTGCTACAAGAGGTCTGTTTATATTCTCATTATCTAATTTTGTCGTTACCATGAAAAACTCTCGCTTCAACTATTGGTTGTGCAGAAGGTATAGCCACCTAAAAATCACCCGTCAATAAAATTATGAATAGTTATGATACATCCTAAATGCAGGAATTACAAGCAATTAATTCCCCATCGCAATCAATATTTATTCTCCAAATGAAACTTCAAGGTAAAAGCGTTAGGGAAATTTTAACTAAATTATATTCTAATTGAGCAGTATAAACAAAATCCCAACGATAGAAGGCGCAAGTGATGAATGAACAAACTACCCTAGCAGAGATGTTATGCACCAAATTTTGCCATGATATAATCGGCCCTGTAGGCGCAGTGAGTAATGGTATTGAATTTTTATTCGAAGAATTGCCGGAATTAAACAGTCAGGCAGCAGAATTAATTGATAACAGCTCCAAAGAATCAGTTTCGCGGCTACAATTTTACCGTCAAGCTTACGGCCAAAACACCTCAGATAGCGGAATTAGCATCACCGAAACAAAAAACCTGACCGAAAGCTTCTTGTTGCACGGCAAAGTTAAGCTCGACTGGCCGATTGAATTTACCGATATAAGCGGAATTTCCATCACCAGCCTTGAAAGAAAGCTCCTGCTTAATATTATTATTATAGCTGCCGGCTCTTTAATCAAAGGTGGCACACTTAGAGTTGAGTTCACAAATGGAAGCTTTATTGTAACATCTGAGGGCGAAAGCATAAAACTCGACCCCGCAATCAGGGATTTTCTTGAAGGAAAGGGAGATGTATCTAACGTAGATGCTAGGACTGTTCAGGCATATTATACATCGCTTACTTCCAAGGAATTAGGCAAAAAAATAAGCATAGAATTTGACGATACCAAACTGAAATTTGAGGTGAAAATCTAGCCATGGATGATTTGATTAATGAGTTCATTACAGAAACAAATGATAGCATTTCGGAGCTGGACACCGAAATTGTACAACTTGAGCAAAACCCGGAAGATTATGACCTTCTGAATAATATTTTCCGCCTAATGCATACTATAAAAGGCACTTGCGGATTTTTGGGATTATCACGACTCGAAAAAGTAGCGCATGCCGGAGAAAATGTGCTGGATAAAATGAGGAATAAAGAACTTAAAGTCACCTCACAAGCAGTTACATTTATTCTTGAATCTATTGATAAAATCAAAATGATTCTTGAAAATCTTGAAAATACCGGAAGCGAGCCTGAGGGCGATGATTCTGAATTAATAAAAACCCTGAATGACTTTGCAAAAGATGGTGGCAATGCCACAGCAATAGCCGCAGATGATGACGCTGAAGAAGAAGCGGCACTAAAAGCAATGGAGGCAGAAGCCGAAATAGCCGTAGAAGCAGAAGAGGCTAATAGCTCAGGTGATGATATATTCCCTGAAGATGAATTTGTACCCGTACCCGCAAATATGACGGGCATGGATGAAAGCGAAGAACCGGAAGCTGAAGCGGCATCTGAAGCTGAAGAAGATTCCGATAACAAAACAGGCACTTCACTCACAGAAATCATAGATGAGAAAGCCAAGCAACTGGCAATCGGCGCTGGACTAGACGAGAAATCCAATGCGGGCGAGAAGAAATCGGCTTCGACTGCAAGCATCCGAGTTGGCATTGATGTGCTGGAAAACCTAATGCAATTGGTCAGCGAACTTGTGCTAACTCGCAATCAGGTTGTCCAAATTATGCGCCAAAGCCCTGAGCTGGAAAGCGACTATGCCGGAGCACTGCATAGACTCAGCCATATTACTACTGATTTACAGGAAGGGGTGATGAAAACCCGCATGCAACCAATCGGCAATGCGTGGAATAAATTACCACGTATCATCCGCGATTTGAGCATGGAGCTTGATAAAAAAATTGACCTAAAAATGATAGGCGAAGAAACCGAATTGGATAGGCAATTACTTGAGCTGATAAAAGACCCGCTCACTCATATGGTGCGTAATTCCGCCGATCATGGGGTTGAAACTACAGCCGAAAGAAAAGCTGCCGGAAAATCAGAAACCGGAACTATTATTTTACGCGCCTTCCACGAAGGCGGACATATTATCGTTGAAATTAAGGATGACGGGAAAGGTATCGACCCAGAAATCATCAAACGCAAAGCCATTGAGAAAGGCCTGACCACGGAATCCGAAGCTGCAGTAATGGATAAGCGCCAGATATTGCAATTTATATTCGCTGCCGGATTCTCCACCGCCGCCGCCGTAACTTCCGTATCAGGACGAGGCGTTGGCATGGATGTCGTACGCACTAATGTTGAGAAAATGGGCGGCGCAATAGATTTAGATTCCAACCCCGGAACCGGCACAACCTTCCAGATTAAAATCCCACTAACGCTGGCAATTATGCCGGTATTAATCATGGAAGCAGGCAAACAAAAATTCGCCATTCCGCAGATAAACATTCTAGAGCTAGTTGTTACAAACGGCAATAACGAGCATAAAATTGAAAGGGTTAATGACACGCCCGTTCTACGCCTGCGCGGAAGATTGCTGCCATTAATACACATGGCGCATACGCTGGGCTTAACCAGTGAAGACACTTTAACCGAAAAGCAGTTTATCGTGGTATGCGAGTTGGGGAATTTAAGCTTCGGCGTAATTGTAGATAAAATCTTCGACACTGAGGAAATTGTGGTTAAACCCGTTTCCGCAGCCTTACGCGCAATAACTTTATATTCCGGCTCAACTATCTTGGGTGACGGCAGCGTTATTATGATTCTTGATCCAAACGGTCTAGCACGCAGCATCAATGTAAATGCAACAAATCAGGCAAATCAAGACCTTGCCGCGCTGGAAGATGAAAACGAAAGAACCACCAGCTTCCTGACCTTTAAAGCCGGAGGAGGCGCACCAAAAGCCATACCGTTGGAGCTTGTTTCCAGATTAGAGGAAATAGAAGTAAGTCAAATTGAGATTGCCGGCAAAAATGAGGTTGTGCAATATCGCGGCGATTTAATGTATTTGATTAATGTTGAATCACTTGAAGGCGAGATTAAGCGCATCAAAGAGAGCTGCAAAGATAAGTTCCAGCAAGTCGTCGTTTTCACCGACAGAGGCAGGGTTTTAGGGCTCGCCGTGGATGAAATCAGTGATATTATAGATGAAAACATCACCTCCTCACTTGAAGAAGCAAAAACCGGAATCAATCTCGGCAGCATGGTAATTGCAGGCAAAACCACCGATGTGTTGGATGTCCACAAAGTATTCCACAGAGTATTCAACGAATTCCAGAGATTAGGCGATAAAGAAATCGAACAAACCAAGGAAAAGATTCTGCTGGTTGAGGATAGCCCGTTTTTCCGCAAATTAATGGTACCGATTTTGATGTCACGCGGATATCGTGTCAAAACCGCATCAAACGGCCTTGAAGCAGCAAGAGTGCTGAGCAAAGACAGGGATTTCCAGCTAATTATCACTGATTTAGACATGCCGGAAATGAATGGATTTGAATTCTCCGAAGCCTGCAAAGGTGATGTGAATGTTCGCCATATTCCGATTGTCGCACTTTCCTCCAATGCTAGCCCCGAAACTACGGCACGCTGCGAAAAAATCGGCATGTTTGCCCATGTGAGCAAATCCGAAAAAGAGCGGATTTTTGAGGTAGTATCCGATGCGCTAAATTCTAATACAGAAGCCAGCTTTAAACCACAAGAGGCCACTCATGAGTAATAGTATCGCCACAGTTGCAGAAACCTCAGTTTCTAATGAAGTTAACAAGGTTTTCTCGACATTTTATGTCGCAAATCAGCTTATCGGAATTCCGGTTTTGCAGGTTGAAGATGTGCTGAACTCTATGCCGATTACGTGGATTCCACTATCCGCCAAGGAAATCGCCGGATTACTCAATCTACGCGGAAGAATCGTTACGGCAATTGATTTGCGCGCCCGCCTAGGATTGCCGGAATCTGAAGATAAAAGCAAATCTATGAGCATTGTGGTTGAAAGAAAAGGTGAATTATACAGCCTGATTTTTGATAAGGTCAGCGATGTGATGAGCTTAAAACCTTCTCAATATGAGCAAAGCCCAGCTAATCTTGAGCAAGTTTGGGCGGAAGTTTCCGAAGGGGTTTATCGCCTCGATAAAGAAATCATGCTGGTACTGAACATCGAAAAGCTATTGAACTTCTCCTGATAACCTTCTACAGTTATTTATGGACGAATTACAAAAATACCCACTATTCCACAGAATTATGCATTGGCTGATGGCTGCATGCATCATCGGGCTGATTATTCTCGGATTTATCATGGAAGATATGCCGAAAAGCGATTTTAAATACGAGCTTTATGGCTGGCATAAATCATTCGGGGTTTTAGTGATTATCCTATTTTTCATGCGCGTTATTTCAAAAATCGCAAGCAAACTCCCCGCGCATCACCCCGCCCTGCCAAAACGCGATATCGTCCTCGCCAAACTTGGGCATTTTGCGTTATATGTGCTTATGTTTGCAGTGCCACTTAGTGGATTCATTATGTCACAAGCGGGCGGACATCCTGTTGCGTTTTTCGGGCTACCAATTCCAGAAATATTTAGCACAAATAAGGAGTTGGGTGGAATTGCCCATGAGTTGCATGAAATTCTTCCATATTTATTAGCCGGAATCATTTCCATCCACATCTTGGCTGTGGTGAAACATCATGTGGTTGAGAAGGTGAATTTGCTAAAACGGATGTTTTAGATTATATCACCCACATGAGACTTTCTGATTTTGATTTTGAGCTGCCGCCGCAATTTATTGCCAATGAGCCCGCGAATCCACGCGATTCGTCTAAGCTGCTGGTGATTGGTGAAAAATTTGAGGATAAGATTTTCCGCGACCTGCCCTCCCTAATTTCTGCTGATGATTTGCTGGTTTTCAACAATTCCAAGGTTATCCCAGCGAGATTATTTGCTACCCCCCTTACACCCCACCTTAAAGCGGGAAAAGAGGGGGGTAAGCTGTTTGAAATTTTGCTACTTCGCAAACAGTCAGAAAATATATGGAACGCGTTTATAAAGGGCAGCAAAAGGCTGAAAGAAAATGATACATTAAATGTCCGCCACCCTGCACTTGTTGCGGAGTCTGGTTATGTAACCTCAGTAGAGGAGAGTAAAAACCGGATTGCGCAACAAATGCGCGATGACGAGCTAACCGTTACTGTTAAGAAAAAGTCTATTAACGGGGAAATAAAAATTGAATTAAGTGACGAATCTCTGATTGAAGAATATGGCCATATGCCGCTGCCGCCATATATAAAGCGCGAAGATAATGCGGCGGATAAAACCACCTATCAAACTGTTTATGCCGAGCATAAGGGCAGCGTGGCCGCACCCACGGCAGGTTTGCATTTTACCGAAGATTTATTGAGCAAAATTCCGAATAAAGCATTTGTAACTTTGCATGTTGGCGCGGGGACATTCCAACCCGTCAAAACCGAAGATATTACCGAGCATAAAATGCACTCGGAATGGTATGAAATTGACGAGGAAACTGCCGAGAGAATCAGAAATTGCAAAGGTCGAGTGATTGCAGTCGGCACAACTTCGGCTCGCGTTTTGGAAGCAAGCGGCGGCAAAGCGGGCTGCGGTGACACTGAGATTTTTATCTATCCCGGATATAAATTTAAAGTGGTGGATGCGCTGATAACCAATTTTCACTTACCAAAATCATCATTATTCATGCTGGTTTGCGCGCTGGCAGGAATTGACAAAATGCAAGCGGCTTATGAACATGCGAAAAAGAATGATTATAGATTTTATAGCTATGGCGATGGCTGCTTTATATGCCCATAGCCTTAGCGTCGGAACTTTCTAAGCTATATCTGGACAACTTTGAAAATCGAGGGTCATAAAATGGCGTAGGCTCAGTAAAAATTTCGGCGATTTTCCCTTTTGAATCCCGCGCAACTTCTTCACCAAGCTCCAGTAATTCCGACTTTTCTTTATCACATGTATTTCCTCCGGAAAGCACTACAACATGCTTTTTTCCGCCAAAGTCCCTATGACCTTCATGATATCGCCTCATTAACCCTGCCAATGCTGTCAGCGCCGCTCTTTCCGGAAAACAATAATCATCCATGCCTTTATGCGCCTTTTCATACAGAACCCCGCATAATGCGATTTGTTCAATAGTCGCCGTGGAAATTGGTCTGGCTAATTGACGCGCTATGCTAGTAGTAAAATCTCCGGATTTACGAGCTGTAATCCCCCCGACCATTAGTCTGCTTTGCCTTCCAGTAATCCTCTCCATGCATCTCAAATCTTCACAAGCTATAGATTCCATTTCGCCATTGCCATTTGCTAATGATTTTACCATCGCCGGAACATTTGCCAATTGTGAACCATACACCTTTGTAGGAGTCTGGTGATAATATGCAGAAAGCGAAGCAAATATTCCACCCGCGCCGATACTACAAAAAGCCGTGTCTGGCCTAATGACTTCCCGATCAATATCAACTGCCATAATACCCTGACCGATTATTACATCAGGGTCTTCAAAAGCTGATATTATTAAACCATCATTTGATTGTGCAAAATTATCAGCAATTCTAATTGCCTCGCTAAAGCCCTTTCCCCCAACTATTAAACGGTGGCGGTCTTGAAGCAAAGACTCAATTAAGCCCTTCTTCGTATCGGAAATTGCTTCAGAAACATGCACAACTACCCTAAAATTTGCACCCTGAGCATTATAATAATTAGCCGCAGCTAATACACCCGGCGCATGATTCCCCTCACTTGCTACAACCAATAACCGCTCATTCTGACCAGAATCATATAAATTTCGCAGCTTGTTAAATGCGCCGCCATCCTTGAAAGAACCCGTTCCTTGCGTTCTGCTACAAATATCACAAAAGAATATCTCCGCTCCTAGCATTTCCGAAAACGCATCACTTTTGAATATGCGGGCAGGCGTAATCTCCCCCACCGGCATTGCCGCTTGCGCTTCTATTATTTTTTCTCTAGTTACTTGAGTGGAATCTAAACTTGACATAATCACGATAAGTAAACAATTTTTTATCTTTATACAATGAAATTTGAACTGGAAATCAAAAATAATAGGCGAATTGGCGTTATAAAAACCGCACATGGGGACATCCACACACCCGCTTTTATGCCGGTTGGCACAGCCGCAACCGTAAAAGCTATGCTGCCCGAAAACGTGGCTAGCACAGGCGCGGAAATCATATTGGGCAATACCTACCATCTGATGTTGCGCCCCGGTGCGGAAAGAATTGCCAAACTTGGCGGATTGCATAAATTCATGAATTGGAACAAGCCAATCCTCACCGATTCCGGCGGGTTTCAGGTGATGAGCCTTGCCAAATTACGCAAAATCACCGAGGAAGGTGTTGAGTTCCAAAGCCATATTGATGGCTCAAAACATATGCTCACACCGGAGCGCAGCATGGAAATCCAGCATTTGTTGGGCAGCACTATCACCATGTCATTTGACGAATGCACGCCCTACCCCGCAACATGGGAGGAAGCGAAGAAATCCATGGAAATGTCGATGCGCTGGGCGGAACGGAGCAAGAAAGCTTATCAAAATCGTAAGGGATACGGCTTATTCGGCATTGTGCAGGGCGGAATATACCCTGACTTACGCAAAGCCAGCATTGAAGCCTTGGCAGATATCGGCTTTGATGGTTATGCTATCGGCGGTTTGGCAGTTGGCGAAGGGCAGGAAGTTATGTTCAAAGTTCTTGATGAAATTATGCCATTTATGCCGGAAAATGCCCCGCGCTATTTGATGGGAGTTGGCAAGCCAGATGATATAATCGGCGCGGTAGAGCGCGGTGTGGATATGTTCGATTGCGTTTTACCGACCAGAAATGCCCGAAACGGACAGATTTTTACCAGCGAAGGGGTGGTCAATATCGCCAACAGCAAATATGCAGATGACAATTCGCCGATTGACGCAAATACTTCCGCGCCGACAAAGGATTATTCAAAGGCTTATTTGCATCATTTGCACAAATCTAATGAAATTCTTGCCTGCATGCTGGCAACGTGGCAAAATTTGCAGTATTATCAGGATATGATGAGAAAATTGCGCTCCGTGTAATAAAAATTTCACTTTTCATTGATATAATAAGGGTTAAAGATAAGCTTAACCAAAATAGGCTTACGTATAAAATATGAAAATATCTAGATTCCTACCTTTCAGAAGAGTTGCCAAAAACAACAAAGGCACAACCGCGATAGAATTTGCGCTGCTTGCACCTATATTCTTTCTAGTATTCATGGGAATTATCGAGGTCGGGTTGACCATGTTTGTCGATTCCACCTTAAACACCGCACTCAGACTCGCTGCTAGAAATGGCATGACAAAGGGCTATTCAAGCATTGCAGAAGTTCGTGATTACATGAAACCATATATGGCAGGTATTTACCGCGAACCACCCGATATGGTGCTAACGATAGAAGTTATTCCCGCACCAACCAGAACTCCATCGGGAAATCTTGATCTGACTTCTGCCAATAATGAGCTGCAACGGCTGGAAGATATAGCCACACAGCTGAGAAATGATGCGCAAAAATCCACATATTTTACAACAAAGGATAATTTTGATTCAGACTTAGATCAACGCGGAACAATTGTTGTTTATGCAGCCAAATATAAATGGGGCGGCTTCACAGGGCTTGTTGGCGCATTCCTGCCAAGCAATCTTTATGCTGTGACAGTGGTTCGCAATGAAGAATTTGTAGAGCCATAACAAAAAATATATAAATCGGAGAATTAAATGCTTATAAAGCGCAAAAATAAGGGTAAGGAAGAAGGAAGTGCAGCAATTGAGTTTGCCATCCTGCTGCCTTTGCTGCTGATTTTGTTCTTCGGCTCATTTGAGCTTTCCAGATATATTCTTGTAAACCGCAAAATCGACAATGTCGCCAATGACGTCTCACTATTCCTAAGCCGTGAAGGTGTAATTTATGACGTTAATGGTGACGGCGTTATAAATGGTGCAAGTGAAGATGAAAAAAGGCTGGAAAGGTTAGTCAGATCAATTTCGGATATGCTTCTATACCCTTACGCACAAGATGAGTTTGCATCTATTGTAACCTTTGTCGGCAGACCGGTGAATGCCGCTATTGACAGAGATGATGCAAGGGTGATGTGGCAGCATTATATGGGGGGAGTTTCAAATACCGGAAAAGGTGATATTGCAAATTTCCCTGAGTTGGAAGCTAGCGCAAAATTTACCGTATCAACAAGCGGTGGCGGAACAAAAGTGAATACCTACACAGATTCATTCGGTGAAAGAGCTGAATTATTATATGAAGGTGACGGCTTCATACTATTTAACTCCGCCTATAAATATAATAGCGTGATAACCAACATCAAACAATATGTGACACTGGATTTCACTAATGCCTCTATCCTAAAAGCCGGCTCATATAAAGTTCGCAGTCGCTGGATTGATTCCGGCCCCGGCGGCATACCAGATGGCGTTATCGGTGCGAATGAATATTATAATGAAATGCATCTCTGCGTTGAGTGTAATATGCTAGACTCAGACAGATTGACTTCAAGTACGGGCAGGAAGAAATGTAATGCCGCCTCATACCCTGCAGAATCAAGTGGCTGTAGTTTCAATTAAGTCATAAATTAATTCATTCGTAAAAACAAAGTTGGCAAATAAGGATTCTGCTGGTAAAAACTTCTCATGCGGAATTTTAGCCATCGCTTTCTGAAAATCTCTCTAGCAATTATGCCAATATTGGCGTTATTGACCGCCCCTGCCGCCTTTGCTGAAAGCATTACGGTTGATTTAGGAGGTGAAGGCACTTTGTCATCCCGCCTTATCCAGATTATTACTCTAATCACCATTTTAAGCATTGCCCCAAGCATCCTTATCATGGTCACCAGCTTCACGCGCATTATCGTTGTTTTGTCACTCTTACGCTCGGCAATCGGTTTGCAGCAAACCCCGCCTAATGTGGTGTTAATCAGCCTCGCCTTATTCCTCACCGCTTTTGTTATGGAGCCGGTTTTTACCGAAGCTTATGACAACGCGCTGAACCCGCTTATGCAGGAAAAAATCACTGAAGAAGAAGCTTTTGAGAAAGGCGTTATACCATTCAAAAAATTCATGCTGCAACACACACGCGGCAAGGATTTGCAGCTTTTTGTCGATATGTCCGGAATGGATGAGTTGGAATCACCGGAAGCGACTCCTTTAAAAGTTTTAATTCCGGCATTTATGATTTCAGAGCTAAAACGCGCATTTGAAATCGGCTTTTTGATATTCCTGCCATTCCTGATAATTGATATGTTGATTGCCTCTATCCTGATGGCAATGGGTATGATGATGCTCCCGCCTGTAATCGTTTCGCTGCCGTTTAAAATTATATTCTTCGTGATGGTCGATGGCTGGTTCGTGGTTGCAGGAAGCCTTATCCAGAGCTACGGGGCGGGGTAAAGCCATGAGCATATTTACAACCATCATCCTCGCTGCCGGAAACGGGACTCGCATGAAGTCCGACATGCCGAAAGTTATGCATAAAGTGGCAAATAAACCTATGCTCTGGCATGTGCTGCGCGCGGCAGAGGCGGCAGGTGCATCGAAAAATATCGTGATTGTGCAAGATTCACATGAAGATGTGAAAAAACTAGCACTAAGCTTCCCGAGCACTGAATTTGCCGTGCAAAAAGAGCAACGTGGAACAGGTGATGCCGTTAAAGCCGCACAAGAGAATTTGCAAGATTTTGATGGTAATATCGTGATTCTAAGCGGTGATTGCCCCAACATATCCGCAGATGATATCAGCAATCTTTTAAATAGCGCAAAATCCAACCAAATCTCGCTTATCGCTTTCTCCCCACTCGACCCCGCGCAATATGGCAGAGTAATTACTTCAGAAAATAAAGTGCTGGGAATTGTGGAATATAAGGATGCCAGCGAAGAACAGCGCAATATAGATGTTTGCAATTCGGGAATTTATGCCCTGCCCGCAAAATTGCTTTTTAGCTTACTAGATGAATTAAAAAGCAACAATGCACAAGGTGAATATTACCTAACCGATATAGTCACAATTGCCGCTAGCAAAGGAATTGAAACCGTTTTTTGCTGGGCAGATGAGAATAATGTGCTGGGTATAAATGATAAAGCCGAACTTGCAGCCGCCGAGGCAATTATGCAGGATAATTTATGTCAGGCAGCAATGAAGCAGGGTACAACCTTGATCGACCAAGGCACGACTTTCCTTTCCGCCGACACAAAAATCGGTAGAAACGTAGTTATCAAACCCTTCACATATATTGATGAAAATGTGGAAATCGGTGATGATGTTACGATTGGCCCATTTGCGCATATCCGCCACGCAACAAAAATTGGCAAAGGTGCAAAAATCGGGAATTTTGTGGAAATAAAAAAATCTAATATCGGCGCAGGCTCAAAAATCAGCCATTTATCCTATATCGGCGATGCAAATCTTGGAGAAAATGTAAATATCGGCGCAGGCACTATCACTTGCAATTATGACGGCTTCAAAAAATATAAAACCGATATCGGCAACGGCGTTTTTGTCGGCTCAAACTCATCACTCATTGCTCCGCTTGAAATTGAAGAAGGCGCAATTATCGCCGCCGGAAGCACAATAACCGAGAAAGTCGTGAAAGATTCTATCGGGATTGCAAGGTCAGAACAAAAAAACTTGGCAGAAAAGGCGCTTTCCTTTAGAAACAATAAAAGCTCATCGGAAAAATAATTATGCCCATAAAACTCATCCCTACCAAAACTAATATCGCTTTCATCAATAAAAAAGCGATATGTATGGCATTAAGCCTGCTGGTCATTATTGGCACTGTTGCGCTAGTTGCCACTAAGGGGATTAATTTCGGGATTGATTTCACCGGCGGGATTATCATTGAAGCCAAAACCGATTCAAAAGTTGCACTTGCCGATATCCGCTCAGCTCTAGGGCAAAATGTCAGCCTGCAAAGAGTGGATGATTTGGGTGAGATTATGATTCGCCTGCCCTCCGACCCGAATCGGGAAAATCAGGAAATTATTACCGAGGTGAAGGCAAAACTCGCCGCGGTGATTGAAGGCAAAATTGATTATCGCCGCATTGATTATGTTGGCCCGCAAGTTGGCAACGAGCTGATTGAAACCGCCATCATCGCCCTGCTCGCCTCATTCGGCGCAATGCTGATTTATATCTGGTTCAGGTTTGAATGGCAATATGGCGTAGGCGCAATTTTAGCTCTGGTGCATGATGCAATTGCCGTGATTGGGTTTTACGCAGTGACGCAAATGGAGTTTAATCTCTCATCAGTCGCGGCTGTATTAACTGTAATCGGCTATTCCATAAATGATTCTGTGGTGATTTATGACCGTGTGCGCGAGAATTTACGCAAATATAAGAAAATGCCATTGGCGGAATTGCTCGATTTGAGCATCAACGAAACTTTATCCCGTACGATTATCACCGGAGGCACAACCCTGCTCGCCCTCGCCGCGCTGATTATTTTTGGTGGAAGCGTGCTGCAAAGCTTCGCTTGGGGACTATTCTTTGGTGTATTAGTCGGCACATATTCATCAATATATATCTCAGCTATAGTCTTACTTTATGTCGATCCAAGAAAATCTGAAATAAATGAAGCCAACACGGTTTAAACAATTATGTTTAAGAAAAAGAAGAAAATAATAGACCCTGACAGCGAAGACCTTAGAAATGCTGAGGACGCTGAGGAAAAAGCCCCGCGCAAGCAAAATGCCTTCCTACAGAAAATTACCAACACTAATATTTACAGAAGGTTTGATTCTTACAAATCCCCACTATTCTATGGTTTGCTAGTAACCGCCCTCATCGCAATATTCATATATATGCTGGTGGAAACCTTCTCCTTATCCGCCGAAGAAAATGCCAAAATCGCCCGCATTGAAGGCCAGCTCGTATTGGTAGACTTAAAAACGCTAAAAGCGGTTGAAATCCCACAAGACCCAAAAGCTGCCGATTCCAAACATGGCTCAGACGCAAAAACAAAAGAACATGAAATTGCACCTCAAACTACGGAACAAAACCATCAAGCAGCCATAGATGACCAGAAACAAGCCTTTAAAGAATCGGTCAAACTCCCCCCTAATGCGCCGGAGATTTCAATAATTATAGCTGAATTGGGCATCAATGAAAAACTGACAAGGCAAGCACTTGATAAACTCGCACCGAGAATCGGCATGTCATTTTCCCCTTACGCAAATAATAGCATGCGCCTCTCGCAAATTGCCGATGAAAAAGGACATATGATTTTTGTAGATTTGCCGCTAGATACCGGAAAAACCGAGAATCGTGATGAAGATAAACTGCTTATAACCGCCGATAGCACTGATTTCAAAAATATTACCAATATGGAAACTGCCTTTTCTCGCATACTAGGGGCGGATGGCGTTCTCATTCCATCGGAAGAGATTGTCTCCAAGACAGAAAAATTCCCGCCATTAATGAGCATAATGTCAGATGCGAGCATGGCTATGTTTTATGGCGGCCCTGACCGTGAAAGAATCTCCCTGATGGCAAGCAATAATGCCATGCATTTCGGCTATATTTCTATGTCTGTTGACAATGATTTAAATGAAGATGCTATCAAAGCAAAGCTGCTGGAACTTGAAGCTCTTGCAAAAGAGAAAGGGCATGCAATCGGCATTGCCCACACCTATCCGGTCACAATCGAGGTGCTGGCAGAATGGCAAAATGGGCTGGCCGATAAGGGCATTCGCCTCGTACATCCAGTAATCGAATAATCTCTGACATCTCAAATATGCAAACCCGCAACGAAAATGATTATAGAAAAGGCGTTGGCATAATGCTCCTCAACAATGAGGGCAAAATTTTCGCCGGACAGCGTTATGACTCCACCGCCGAAGCTTGGCAAATGCCGCAAGGTGGAATTGATGACGGCGAAACTCCGCAACAGGCGCTGTTCAGGGAATTACTCGAAGAAGTTGGCACTGATAAAGCCGAGATTATAGCCGAATGCAAAGATTGGCTGTTTTATGACCTCCCCCAAAACTTGCGCAACAAGCTTTGGAATGGAAGATATGCCGGACAAATGCAGCTATGGTATTTGCTCAAATTCACCGGCAGCGATTCGGATATCAATATTGATACAGATGAGCCGGAGTTCAAGAATTGGCGCTGGGTGAATTGTGAAGAGCTACCTTCTTTAATAGTAGAATTCAAAAGAGATTTGTATAACTCGATATTACAGGAATTCTCCGAGCATTTGGGTTAGAATTCGCCGCAGCAATCGCTGCGCATAAAAAAGCCCCATATTTCTATGAGGCTCTTTAAGATTAGTTTTATATTTGCAGCGCTTAGAATAGGAGTCTGAAACCAGCTTCTACACTATGCACGTCATATTCAAATTCAACGTTTCCGCCACCTGTACGGCTTACTTTCGGATCGTCAAATGCGCTCAAATAGCGATAACCGACAATGAATTCTGTGTTAGGAATTGTTTCCGGTTCAAAGCCAACACCGACTAGGAATTGGTACATTAGGTTAACGTCATCACCGTTTGCTCCGGCTGCATTTGTTGCATCAATATCAATTTGTGCAGCACCAACACCAGCACCCAGATATGGGTTAAGCCCAGCATCAGTTGGTATGTTAAGTATGTAGTTTGCCATCAAGGTTGAGGCCTGAGCTGTACTGTCTGAACTATCAACGCCGTTATTTCTGAAGCCTAATTCCAACTCAAGGTTGGAGTTACCAAGAAAACCGTCTTCTGAAGGGATTTTATACCCCAAAGCAGCGCTGAAGCTATACCCTGCATCATAAGGAAATTCCCCTGTGCCACCGCCGCCGGAAATTGTGTAATCCTGATCTGGTTGAAAGCTTGCGCCTGCGGTTAGACCAAGATACCAACGTGGCCATCTTTCTTCTGCGTTTGCATCAACACTAAATGCGCCTGCAACAATTATAGCGGTAGTAGCTGCTAGAAACGTTTTTTTCATAATATCCCTCAAAATGATTATTAAAATAGTAATTAATTTGATGCACAGATTAGCCAGAAATTTTGAAATATCAAGGCTTTTCTAGCTCGCTGATAAAATTATCAATAACATCCAAGCCGCGTTGCCAAAAATCTGGTTTTGTTGCATCAAGTCCGAATGGTTTTAACAATTCTTTATGGCGCAAACTCCCGCCCGCCTTCAGCATTTCGATATATTTTTGTTCAAACCCTTCCAAACCTTGCTGATATACCGAATAAAGAGAATTCACCAAACAATCCCCAAACGCATAGGCATAAACATAAAACGGCGTATGGATGAAATGTGGTATATATGACCAGTAAACATTATATTCATCGGCAAAGTTGAAGATATCGCCAAGGCTTTCGCTCTGCGATTCCATCCAAAACTCACCCAGTTGGGTTGGGCTAATTTCGCCTTTGCGCCGCGCATCATGCACTTTGCGTTCAAAATCACAGAAAGCAATTTGACGGATTACGGTGTTGAGCATATCTTCCACCTTGCTGGCAATCATCAATTTGCGTTTTTCATCATTTTCTTGCTGTGCCAGAAGTTTGCGGAAAACCAATTGTTCGCCAAATACGCTGGCAGTTTCCGCCAATGTTAACGGTGTATCGCAAATCAGAGCACCTTGTTCACGCGCAAGATATTGATGCACACCGTGGCCAAGCTCATGCGCCAATGTCATCACATCATTAATTTTCCCCTGATAATTTAGCAGCAAATAGGGATGCGCACTCGGCACGACAGGATGCGCAAACGCACCGGAATCTTTGCCCTTACGCGGCGGAACGTCAATCCACGGATTATCGAAGAATTTCTGCCCGATTTCACGCATTTTAGGCGAAAATTCACCATAAGCATCGAGGGTCAGCGCCACCGCCTCATCATATGGAATGCGGCTGTCATCTTCTTCCGGATATGGCGCATTTCTGTCCCAATATTCCAGCTTTTCAAAACCCAAACGCGCGGCTTTATATTTATAATATCTGTGCGAGAGGTTTTTATAATTGGCTTTGACGGTAGAAATCAGCGCATCAACCACCTCGTCCTCAACCAGATTGGCGATATTTCTATCAGAAATCGGAGCGGGGAATTTACGCCATTTGTCGCTCACCGCCTTGTCTTTGGCGAGGTTATTTGTCACTGCCGCGAATAATTTGATATTATCTTTCAGAGTTTTTGCAACTGCATGCGCTGCTTTTTCACGCACAGCGCGGTCTTTGCTTTTCATCTTATCGAAAATCTCAGCATTACCCAACTTTTCACCATCAAAATCATATTGCAAATTCGCGTGGGTTTCATCAAAAAGCTTGACCCATGCCGAGTTGGAAGTTGTGGATTTATCCAAGTCAAAACGCTCCAGCTCATCGCTAAGCTGATATGGCTGCATAACGCGCAAATCCTCAATCCACGGCTTGTATTTCGCCAATTTAGGGGAGTTTAGCTTTTCTGCGATTTCGTCGCTAGAAAATCTGTTTAGTGCCAATGTGAAAAACACAGTTTGCGAAGAAATATCGGTGAGTTTCTCCGAGATATCCTGATAAAAAGCAGAAATCTTATCATCGAGCATATTTCCGGCAAACATTAGTCCGGCATAGCTTCCCAGCTTTTGCGAAATCTCCACCAAATCCTCATATTCCGCAACTGCCATGCCCAGCTCATCGCCGCCCAAGCCCTGAATTTTGCCATCATATTTTGCGCAGAATTCTGCCACGGAGTTTTGCAAACCCGCGATTTCGTTTTTCACTTCCGGTGAATCCATAGCGGGATATAAATCACTCAAATCCCATATCGGTAAATTATTCATATTTCCTCTATATTTGTCATTCTGGCGTATGCCAGAATCCAGTATTTATTGCACAATTTTATAATATAAGTCTTCCCAATTTGGATTATCTTTTTCAATGGTATTTAACTTCCATTCTCGCTTCCAGTATTTAATATTCTTCTCGCGTTTTATCGCTTCTTCTATTTCGTTAAACTCCTCATAATATACTAAGAGCTTTACATTATATTTCTTTGTAAAGCCTCCCGTTATTCCTTCTTTATGTTCATATACACGCTTGATTAAATCCGAAGTTACGCCTGTGTACAATGTTCCATTTTTTTTGCTAGCAAGTATATAAACATAGTAACTATTCATATTATATCCCTAGATTCTGGCATACGCCAGAATGACAACATTTACCCACAATGATAATATTTACCTGCCTATAACAACCTATTCACTAAATCGCGGACTTTTAAATATACTTCCTCGGCAGACATATCGGTTGTATCTATCACCACCGCATCTTTTGCCGCCTCTAGCGGCGCAACATCGCGCTTACTGTCACGCTCATCACGTTCATTCAAATCATCAAGAACGGAGTTATAGGCAACTTCCACGCCCTGCCCCATTAATTCCCGATAGCGACGGCGTGCACGCGCTTCTACCCCTGCGGTGACAAAAATTTTCAAATCGGCATTCGGGCAAACCACCGTTCCGATATCCCGACCATCCAACACTGCACCTTCTTTGCGCTTGGCAAAATCACGCTGAAAATCGAGCAATATTTTCCGCACTTCCGGATATGAGGAAATTATTGAAGCAGCCTGCCCCACAACCTCCTGCCTGAGCCTTGGATTTGTTAAATCTTCTGCTTTTAATTCACGGGCAGCGGCAATTGCCTCCTGCTCATTTTTCGGGTCTTTGTTATTGTAAATTAGTTTTAAGCCAACCGCGCGATATATCCGTCCGGTATCCAAAAACGGCGCACCAATCATCTCGGCAATACGGCGGGAAAGTGTGCCCTTGCCCGAAGCAGCAGGCCCATCAACCGCAATAACCAAAGGTTTTGCGCGCGCCAGAGAAACTTCCGCACCTAGCCCACGCATCAAATTCACAAATCCGGGAAAGCTAGTATTTATCGGCGAGCCATCATCAACTTTCACCGGATTTTCTGCGCCCAAACCCATAACCAGAAATGACATAGCTATACGATGGTCGAGATGAGTTGCAACCAGCCCGCCACCTTTGACCTTGCCACCTTCCACCGTTAGGCTATCCGCCGTCATTTTAGCTTTCACACCATTTGCCTTCAGCCCGTCATATATGGTTTGCAGCCGGTCTGATTCCTTGACGCGCAGCTCTTTCAAGCCCTTCATCACGGTTTTTCCAGTTGCATAAGCTGCCAAAACTGCCAAAATCGGATATTCGTCAATCATACTTGGCGCACGCTCCGCCGGAACTTCCACGCCTTTTAATTTGGAATATTTGATATTTATATCTGCAACTTGCTCACCACATTCATTGCGCTTATTTTTATAGCTAATTTTCGCGCCCATTTCCTTGAGGGTTTTGTAAAACCCGATACGCAATGGATTTATGCACACATTCTTGATTGTAATATCTGAGCCGGAAACAATCAAAGCCGCCGCCGCCGGAAAAGCTGCTGAGGATGGGTCAGCGGGGACTATTAGCTTTTTTGCCTTTAAATTCGGATGACCTTTGAGAGTGATTTTTTTGCCCTTAACCACAATATCCGCACCGAAGAATTTTAGCATTAATTCAGTATGGTCACGGGTTGGCTCGTTTTCTATAACGCTGGTTTTTCCGGGAGTGTTCAACCCCGCCAACAAAATGGCTGATTTCACCTGCGCCGAAGCTACAGGCAATTCATATTCAATCGGTATTGCCGGAGAAAGCCCTTTTAATGCCAATGGCAAACGCCCATTCTCACGGGTGATAAAATTCACCCCCATCTGCTCCAAAGGCTTGGTAACGCGCCCCATAGGCCGCCCGCATAATGATTTGTCACCAGTGAAAAAGCTGTTAAAATTATAGCTCGCCACCAGCCCCATCAGCAAGCGCACACCTGTGCCACTATTGCCCATATCCAGCAATTTGGCTGATTCCTGCAAACCACCAATGCCAACGCCTTTTATGTGATATTCGTCATTTTTCTTTTCAATCTCAACGCCGAGATTGCGCAAAGCCTCTGCCGTTGCAAGCACATCTTCACCTTCCAGTAACCCTGTTACTTTTGAAGTTCCCGTTGCTTGCGAGGAAATTATGAGGGCGCGGTGCGAAATAGATTTATCGCCCGGCACTTCAATAGCGCCCTTTAATGCGCCTGATTTTTTTGAAGAAAGTTCCATTTAGGCAAATTTACCAGCTAATTACATATTTGCCAGCAATATATCCCGAGCCTCGTTGATTTTGGAAGCTAAATGTTTAGAACCGCCCAAATCTGGGTGATTTTTTCTCATCAATTCACGATGCGCCCTTTTCACCTCATCAGGAGAGAAATTATCATTCACACCAAGAATCTCTTGCGCTTCATGCAATTTACGCTCGCGCAATATCTGTGAATAATCTTTTTTAAAATCATCATCGGCAAAATCCTTGCCCGAATGACCGAATGCCCGCTTATTCCGCAATAACGGAGGAATTGTTAGCAATAATATCAAAAGCAGCAATGTAAAAATTTTAACCATAAAAAACCTCTATTCCATGTAGCGTCAATTATCCATAATTATTTTACGCAGATTTATAAATTATCTCTCTCTTATTTAACAATATTTCCAGCTCGGAAATCGCAGCATCAAGCAAAGCCTCATTACCGGAACGAAAAACCACATTCACCCCAACATGTTTATAATCATTGCCGAGCATAAACGGATAGCTGCCGATAGCTACTTCAGCATTATTATCATTCACAATCCCTAAAATATCGGCGATTTTTGATTCGGCAGATTCAACCACAATCGTTTTTGATATGATTTTTGTGCCTTTTTCCAGCGTGGGGATGATGTTTTCCAACATTCCCTGCATGATTTTAGGCACGCCTGCCATGACGTGTACATTTTCGATGATAAACCCCGGAGCAACACTAACGGGATTTGGTATAAGCTCTCCCCCCACAGGGATATAAGCCATTTTTTTACGCCCTTCGTTTAAATTATCTTTACCGTAATATTCCTCAAGCAAGAAGTATGCCTTCTCATGCAACTCAAGCTTTGTATCAAACGCAGCAGCAATAGCTTCTGCCGTGATATCATCATGGGTTGGCCCGATTCCTCCGGTAGTAAAAACATATTTATATTCGGCGCGCATCGCATTGACAGTATCAATGATTTTTTGCCTGTTATCGGGAATAACACGTACTTCTTTGAGGTCAATTCCCACTTCGCCAAATGTTTTTGCTATATGCTGGGTATTCGCGTCTAGAGTCCGCCCAGAAAGAACCTCATCGCCAATAATTATTAATGCTGCGTCCGGATTAGCCATAATTAACCTTTGAATACTTTCAATTAACTTCTACATATAATACTAATAGCACTTGATACACAAGGGTGGAGCTACCATAAAAACAAACAATGCCTAAGAAAAAAAATATAATAATACCATTTATTTTGATAGCAGTTTTGGCTTTTCAGTCAATGATATCCTTTTCCTATTCCGCAGCCGAGCAAAGGCGCGCACCGCAGGATAATGATTCCAGCTATACAATCCCGCGCTACATCCCCAAAGTTGCTATCCCAAAACGCCCTGAGAAGATTATATTTGAAAATAACGGGCAGGATAATGATGCGGTTTATATGCTGCCGAAAAAAACACCCAGCAAAGCTGCCTTAAAGCCAGTTGCACCACCAGCCCAAGCACAACCGCAAATACAGCCACAACAAGTTCCGCAAGGTGCAGATGAATATTATACCCTGCCCGATGCTTACTCACCATATTATAACCAAGCTCCACAACGCCAAGCTCCACCGCCACAAAACAACCAAAATCGTTATCAGGAACAATATCAATATTATGACCAATATGATGATAATACAGGCGAATATAAGGACAATAAGCCATACCCATACTATTATTACTAAACTCTTGGATTAATTTTGTTTTTTTAATTGAATCTTTACTTTCTACACGTATATTGGCCGAAACAAAGGGTATTACTATGAGTAAAAAATTTATATTTTCATTCGCGATTGCAGCATTTCTGGGAACAAATGCACATGCAATTTCACAATTTGATACATCCGATTCACTTCCGGATAATACTGATGATTATTATGAGCAGGAAGTGGAGATTTATGATCCTATTGAGCCAGTAAATCGCGCTATTTTTGAATTTAATAATGTTGTGGACGGAGTTTTGCTAAAACCTGTCGCGCAAATTTATGAAGGCGTTGTGCCGCAATGGGGACGTGACCGCGTCAGCAACGTGCTGTACAACCTCAGCGAGCCTATTATTATGATTAACTCTGCATTACAAGGTGATGATGTAAATGCATTTACCTCACTATGGAGATTTATCATCAACTCAACCTTCGGATTGCTCGGAACATTTGATGCTGCCAGCGAAATCGGACTTGAACCACGCAAAGAAGATTTTGGTCAAACTCTTTATGTTTGGGGTGTAGAAGAAAGCCCATATCTAGTTTTGCCATTGCTCGGCCCGTCTACGCTTCGTGACGGTGTTGGTGTTGCAGTTGATTATTATGTCGACCCGCTAAACTATGAAGAAGTGTTTGACGATGAAGAAAGAGTTATTCACTCAGTAGCAGAAGTCATTAATTCACGTACTGAACTCTTGCCAGTTACGGAAAAGATTGATAATACTGCCATCGATCCATATGCAACATATAGGGCATTATTCCTGCAAAAGCGTAAAAGTGACGCTTTAAACGGGGATATTTCCACACTATATTAAGCATGTAACTCTAGCCATTAACAAAATGAGTCTTGATGTTCTTTAGAAAATCTTTATCATTTGCTGTGCTTGCATTCACCGTCATTATTGCAATGCCGGAAGCTTCACTTGCCATCAAAGCAAGCTGCGAAAGTCCTGAGCAATATGTCGAGGATATAAGCAATGATGTGATTAATATAATCAAAGACACCACACTCACGGAAGAGAAAAAATCCCGCGATCTATCATCACTTTTCAAAGCCTATGTTGATACAAAATGGATGGGCAAGTTTGCCTTGGGCAAAAATTGGAGAAACATCACCCCTGACGAGCAAAAACGCTATCTCTCCGCCTATGAAACATATTTGCTAAATTCATACATACCCATTTTCAAGGAATATAGCGGTGAAGAAATTCAGGTCATTGCCAGCAAGCCGCTAGCCAGAGAAAATGAGCATATGATACAAACCAATATCAAACGTCCGGCAAAAGCTGATGTGAAAGTGAATTACCGCATTAGAAAAACTAACTCATGCTATAAAATTCAGGATATAGTCGCAGAAGGGGTGAGCCTAATCAACACTCAAAGGCAGGATTTTAGCTCAGTTTATAACCGTGACGGCATTAGCGTGCTGATAGAATCGCTAGAATCCAAAAATGCTGAATAATCGCTAACCAGCACCCCACAACTCAAGCTGAGAGCCATTGTAACAAAAACTTCTCTTTCTGAGATAATTTTCAGCTTCCATTTTGCCCATCATTATTCTATAGTCACAGAATGAATGAAGGGTTTAATTACGTACACAAACACAGATTACAGGGCAAAAAACAGCAAACCCTGCCGTTTTTCCAGCTATCAAGCGGCGAGTATGAATACCCTGAAACTGTTGATTTCCAAATGAGTGACAGTGATTGCATCGCGCTTCCCTATGGCTATATGGTTTCTGCATTGCTTGATTCTAACAGCACGATTCTAGCAAGATATAACAATTGGGAAATCGTGATTGAAGGCAAAAATCTCAAACCGGTTTATCGCGCACTAGTAGAAAGAAAGCTGAAATCGGTGAGAAAAGCCTTTGAAAATGAGAATGATAGCCCTCAACTCAAAACCTTTATCAGCAATATCAGCATCAAGGATATGGTGGAAAATGTACAGATTTCACACGAATCTTCGGCGAATGATAACAATAATGAACTAGATGCTGAAATTGAAGAAGAAGCGAAAAAGCGCTAACAGCCCACCTGCACTAAAAATATAGAATTGTATACCTTTAGTATACCGACCTAGATTATTCTACTCTTTTCGGCTTTTTATCTAGCTCATATGCAGCATGCAACATTCTCACGGCATCATCGCTGGATTCCTCATCAATTAGCACCGAAATTTTGATTTCTGAAGTGGTAATTACCAGAATATTGATGCCCTTTGAGGCAAGAGTGCTGAACATGGTTTGCGCAATTCCTGCGTGAGATTGCATACCAATTCCGATGACCGAAACTTTAGCGACATTGCTATCAGACAGCAATTTACCATAAACCAGCTCACCCTTTTTCTGCGCTGCATCCAATGCTTCCAGCGCTTTTTGCAAATCAGTTTTTGGCACGGTGAAGGTGACATTGGTTTTCAGCCCGTCTTCGCTGACATTTTGCACAATCATATCAACATTAATCTCACTATCGGCAAGTGGCGAGAAGATTTTCGCAGCCACACCCGGCGTGTTTTCAACGTTAATTAGCGTAACTTTTGCCTCATTTTTGCTATATGCAATTCCGGTTACTTTACGTCTTTCCATAATCTCCTCCTCATTAACTAATAATGTGCCGGGCGTATCCTGAAAGCTGGATAGCACCTGCAACCTGACATTTTCCTTCATCGCCAACTCAACTGAGCGGGTCTGCAAAACTTTTGCGCCGAGCGATGCCATTTCCAGCATTTCTTCATAGCCGACTTTTTGCAATTTGCGCGCTTCTGGCACAATACGCGGATCGGTGGTATAAACCCCGTCCACATCTGTGTATATATCGCATCTTTCAGCCTTTAATGCGGCTGCAACGGCAACGGCAGAAGTATCTGAGCCGCCGCGCCCCAAAGTGGAAATTCTCCCCTCGTCAGTAACGCCCTGAAATCCGGGTATAACGGCAACTTCGCCACGTGTGAAGCCTTCCAATATAACTTCTGCGTTTATGCCCTCAATGCGTGCTTTGCTGTGGGTAGAATCGGTTCTGATGCCCAATTGCCAGCCGAGCCATGAGCGGGCTTTGATGCCTATTTCCTGCAATGCTAATGCCAACAAACCGACTGTGACTTGCTCTCCGGTAGAAACTACGGTGTCATATTCGCTTTCATCACGAACGGTGAATTCATTACAAAACCCGACAAGGCGGTTGGTTTCTCCCGCCATCGCGCTAACGACCACGGCAACCTGATTGCCCGCATCCACTTCGCGCTTCACATGCTGGGCGACATTTCTGATGCGCTCAACATCGGCCACGCTAGTTCCACCGAATTTTTGTACGATTATAGCCATGCAGGGTTTTTAATAGGAAATCGGAGATTTGTCACTTATTTTGTTAATACGCTGCGACCAGACGCACACGGTTAGTGTTATAAATCACATAAACTTTCTGCCCAGGCTGAAATTGCACATCTGTGCCTTGCACGGTGGAGATTATATCAGATTCGCTATCCGGAGTGTTTATCGTGCCTCTTAGCTTGTCTTTTACAGTATCTTTATTCACAACAACTTCTTCTCTTGAGTTAAATTTATTGCTCTCAGATTTGCTCAGATTTGTAAGTTTTACGATATATTCAATGCCTTGCGTGGTGCTGAGCTCGTCTTCAATCATCGCGCCCACAACTGCCCCAGCAATTGCGCCGCCTGCTGTGGCTGCGGTTTTGCCGCTGCCGCCACCAATTGTGCTACCAGCTATTCCTCCGCCAACTCCTCCAGCTAGACCGCCGATTGCGTTATTGCCTAATTTATCGCTGCCTTTAACAGTAACCAGCCGTGAGGAAATGATGATGCCCTGCGTCACCAGCCCAACCTCGTCACTTTCAGTATATATATCAGAATTCAAATTTCTGGCACATGATGCCAATACGAATAAACACAAAACTATAGCGGCTCTTTTCATAATTTCCTCAAAATTGTTTAATGTTTAATCTTTATATGCATTAAATAATAAAGTCAATAATAAATGTATTTCTTACTGTATATAGCTTTCAGATTAAGTTTATTGAAACTTTGGTAAATACTCATTATATAAACCCCATGCAAATTGACCCGAATTTGGATTTGGAAGCTGAGATAAACCGCCTTCGCAAAGAGATGAATGCGGTGATTCTCGCACATTATTATCAGGAAGATGAAATTCAGGATATCGCCGATTTTGTGGGGGATTCGCTTGATTTATCGCGTAAGGCGGCAAATACGGATGCCGATGTTATCGTATTTTGCGGGGTAAAATTCATGGCGGAAGTGGCAAAAATTCTTTCACCGCAAAAGCAGGTTTTGCTGCCCGACCTCAAAGCCGGATGCAGCTTGGAAGATTCATGCCCGCCCGACCAATTTGCCAAGTTCCGCAGCGATAACCCCGACCATATCGCTCTGACCTATATCAATTGCTCGGCGGATATTAAGGCGCTTTCCGATGTAATTGTCACCAGCTCAAACGCTGAGGCGATTATTAACCAAATCCCTGAAGATCAAAAAATCATCTTCGCGCCCGATAAATATCTGGGTGGCTATCTTTCGCGCAAAACCGGGCGCGATATGCTGCTTTGGCAGGGCACTTGCATCGTGCATGAGCAATTTAGTGAAAAAGAGCTGGTGAAGCTGAAAACCCGCCATCCGCAAGCGAAAATCATTGCCCATCCGGAATGTCCGGAAAATCTGCTCGCCCATGCTGACCATATCGGCTCAACTTCGTCGCTGCTGCGCTTTACCGATGAAAATCTGGCGGAGGAGTTCATTGTATTGACCGAGCCGGGGATTTTGCACCAGATGAAAAAGAAAAATCCGCATAAGAAATTTTATGATGTCGGCGGCACAAAAGGCGGCTGTGAGCATTGCAATGCATGCCCTTATATGAAGCTGAACACGCTGGAAAAATTATATTTATGCATGATAAACCGTGCGCCGGAAATCCATGTCGATGAAAAAACCCGCAAAAAAGCAGTGCAGAGTTTGGATAAGATGTTGCAAATGAGCAGCGCAGTTGTATCTTCAATTTGATGAATTTTACTGAAATATGGCAAGCGATATTATTGGGCGTAGTCGAAGGGCTGACGGAGTTTATTCCCGTTTCCAGCACCGGACATCTCATTTATATTCGCGATATAATCGGGTTTAAAGGGCCGGAAGGGCAAGTGTTTGAAATCGCCATCCAACTTGGTGCGATTCTGGCAGTATGCTGGGTATATCGGCAAAAGCTGTGGAATGTAGCTTCGAGCCTGCATAATAACAATAATTCGCGCCATTTTGCCGCTAATATCATCATCGCATTTTTGCCCGCCGTGGTGATTGGCGTGCTGGCGCATGATTTCATCAAAGAAGTGCTGTTTTCTCCAATGGTGGTGGGGGTGAGCCTGATTATCGGCGGTCTTATCATCTTTCTGGTGGAAAATATGGTCAAAAACTTCCGCGTGCGTGAAATTGAGGAAATTAGCTATCTCACCGCACTGAAAATCGGCTTTTTGCAAACATTGGCAATGATTCCCGGAGTTTCACGCTCAGGTGCAACGATTATGGGCGCAATGAGCTTGGGAGTGGATAGAAAAACTGCTACCGAATTTTCATTCTTTCTTGCGATTCCGACCATGTTCGGCGCAACTATTTATGATTTATATAAAAACTGGGACAGCCTGAATATCGAGGCATTTAACTTAATTGCAATCGGATTCATAACCGCATTTTTGGCGGCGATGCTGGTGGTGCGGGCATTGGTGCGCTATGTCAGCACGCATGGATTCAAGCCATTCGCATATTACAGGATAATCGCCGGAATTGTGATACTCACTACGATTTATGCAGTTTAGCTTTATCGGTGCTGAGTGAGGAATTCATTGAATCCAAATAATTATGGCACAAAGCTTGCTTATATATGGCTATGCAGAACTCTATCGCATCAACAACAACCGCATATCTTGCAAGCTCAGCAAATAACCTTCGAGGAAATGCGGCGCAAACCACCGAAGGCTTTGGCTTTGCGGATTTGATTGATATTGTCAACCCACTCCAGCATATCCCGATTGTTTCCAATATTTATCGCGGGATTACGGGCGATACTATCGGCAGCTTTGCAAATATTGTTGGCAGCACACTTTTTGGCGGCCCAATTGGCGGCGGATTAGCCTTAGCCAATGAAATTATACAAGGTGGCAGTGGAAAAAGCGCAGCCGAGCACGTAGCCTCCGCATTCACAGGTGATTCAAACGGAGATGAAGGTAGGGTACATCTGGCCTCACTCAACGAAATCGAGCCAGAATCAGGGGATAGTAATTTTAATAATGGCAGCAGAAAAATCCGCGCCACAACAGAAGACTGGCTAAACCCCAATTTTGGCAGAAATAGCCAAACCAACAGCTACATCGAGGTATAAGAATGGAAGTTAGCTCATCAAGTTTGAATATTGGCGGCTTTACGAGAGCGGAAAACTGGACGGTGATAATAAAGCAAAATCCCGAAACCGGAGAAGCTTATGAAACTTTCGGTGATATTGTTGATGTCCAACAAAAGCCAGATGATGTGAAAACTGCAAATCCACCCGAAATTGTTCCGATAGACTTCACACGCATCATCCGGCAAGATCCGGAAACCGGACTGATTTACGAAACTATGGGTGATGTTGATGAAAGCCCTGTAGCAGACCAGCATTTACCGTCACCTGAAGAAAATGCGATTCCCGCACTTCCGAGCCCTGCCCTAGAGTTTCAAGGGGACAGAACCGGAGTTAATCTGGAAGAAGAAGCGATGAAATTTCAGGATACTCCACCAGTGGTAGATATTGAAGAGACGGAACAAGAGGAGATTGATGCCAAACCGGAAGAAGCCCTGCCCGATGAAAGCAAAGCAACCCAGAAAGAGAGCTATAATATTTCCGAAAATATAGTGTTGAGGCGCTCTGCCCTGCAAGCTTACCATGCGGCAAAATTTGGCTATGATTATAATGCCAGAATGTTGCTTGATTCGATGGGCGGATAATTTACCAAGAAATATCGCGCTTATAATAAATCATCATGCTGTCTTTC
>Ga0066649_10000210_pt1 | contig 33800 bp, 35 predicted proteins | sample CryGey132114_all_FD_59538 | JGI IMG/M metagenome (GOLD analysis project Ga0066649, IMG submission 59538) | Groundwater microbial communities from aquifer - Crystal Geyser CG22_combo_CG10-13_8/21/14_all | ecosystem: Environmental > Aquatic > Deep subsurface > Groundwater | place: USA: Utah... | reverse complement strand
GGTAGATGCGGGGGATAAAATTGCTTCTGCTTTTGAGCCTTGGATGGCAATTAGCGAGCGTTCTCTGAGTGGGGTGAAAGTTAGGGAGGCGGGCAAATTATCCTGAATGAATTTCTCATCCTTCTCTTTGCAGCCAGCGTTATATACCAAAAAGAATTTATCATCCGCTAGCTTGGTGATGATTAAATCGTCAATAATTCCGCCGTTGGAATTTAGCAGAACCGTATATTTTGCCTTATTAAGCGGAGTTTTGGAAAACGGGGAGGGGGTGATTTTTTCGAGCAATTCAATTGCGCCTTCGCCCTCCAGCATTGCTTGCCCCATATGCGACACATCAAAAAGTCCGGCATGAGAGCGCACCCATAAATGCTCGGATTTGATGCCTTCCGTATATTGTACGGGCATTTCGTAACCGGCAAATTCTACCATTTTGCCGCCTAATTCTTTGTGTAATGTATTTAATGCTGTTTGTTTCATGCACGCACTATAATTTTTGCGCATTGTTATTCAATGAAAAAATATATTGACAAAACTATAATAATATTTAATACTAAAACTAACTATAAATATATAGTTATAATAAACAGCAAATAAGAGGGTAATATGAAATTCAACAAAATCATATCAGCAGGTTTAATCACAACCATGCTGGCAACTACAGCCTGCTCAAGTTCGCCTTATAATGAGTATGGACAAAATAATCAGATTAGAAAAACCGAAATGGGAACTTTGGTTGGTGCAGCCGCAGGTGCATTGGCGGGCGCGCAATTTGGTAAAGGGCGCGGAAGATTGGTCACAACTGCAATCGGAACATTGGCAGGTGCTGCAATTGGCCATGAATTCGGCGTTTCAATGGATAGGGCAGACATGGCCTATTATGAAAGAACCGCAGGGTATGCGCTGGAAAGTTCCCGCATCGGTAATACGACAACATGGAGAAATCCGGATTCGGGGAATTATGGTACGATAACCCCAACCAATACCTATCAGCAAGCTGATGGCAGATATTGCCGTGAATATAACCAAACCGTGACTGTTGGCGGCAGAACCGAACGTGCATATGGTCAGGCTTGTAGGCAGCCCGATGGCACTTGGGAGATTATATAGCCTTCCATAATTTCACTTCTACTTCGTTAAACTGCGGTCTCAGCCTCGGTCATGTATGCTTATATACATTCCCTCATCTTCGCCTTGTTTGCCTAGTATAAGTTGAAATTATGAATGGCCATTTTATTGCGTTCAAACGGCGCTAACTGCTATTTTTCTTGCGGGGATTCTTCTTTTACCACTTCAAAATCAGCATCTATGAATTCCCCTGCATTTTGTGCGGGGGCGGGGCTTTTTTGAAAAATCGGGCGTTTGAAGATATAAACCAGCGGGATAAGCAGCACTGCCACAATCGCAAAAACAAAGGCAAAGGAAATCAGCGCGGCGAGGGTAATCAATACTAGTATAATTATCAGTGCTTTTCTCAATGTGCTCATTCTTATTTATCCTCGCGGGTGGGTTTTCTTATATCCGGCGGTTAATCGCTTTGTATCAATATGGGTGTATTTTTCCGTAGTTGCAAGTGATTCATGCCCTAAAAGTTCCTGAATGCTGCGTAAATCTGCGCCCTCGGATAGTAAATGCGTGGCAAAGCTGTGGCGGAAAGCGTGCGGCGTTATATAGTCCGGTAGGTCGTATAATAATCTGATTTCACGCAGCTTTTTCTGGATGATTTCGGGGCGCAAACGCTTGCCTTTTTCGCCATAAAATAATGCCTCGCCGTAATAGGGTATGGTGGCGGCATATTTTTCCAAAGCGGCTTTAACTCTTGGTAAAAGCGGGGCGATGCGTTCTTTGTTGCCCTTGCCATGGATGAGGAGATTATCGGATTTTATGTCACTACGATTGAGGGAGAGCGCCTCGCTGATGCGCAGCCCGCAGCCATAAAGCAAAAATAAAATGGATTTATCGCGCAGCTCAACCCAATCATCTTCCGGCAAATCTTCGAGGATAGCGATAATCTGCTCAAGATTGACGGCTTTTGGCAATGGACGTGCGCGGCGCGAGATTTTGACTGCCTTTATTGCCGCATTCTTTAGGAGATTTTGTTTTTCCAGATATTTGTAGAAGTTGCGGATGGATGAAATTGCGCGGGCATTGGAGGTTTGCAAGAATTCACCGGATTGGCGTTTGGCAATCCATGCACGAAAATCCATCACTTCAAGTGATTGCAAAAGCGGCAAGCTGATTTCCTCAGATTTATAATCTGCTAAAAAAGCCAGAAAATATTTGAGGTCGATTGAATAGGATTCAACGGTTTTTGCGGAATAATTCTTCTCATCAGCGAGGTAATCCTGCCAATTTTGGATGTGGTTTTGGAACTCACTCATAGAGTGAGTTTAAACCTTTTATGGGACAGTGTAAATTAACTAATTGTTGGCTTCCTACGCAACTTGCTGGCCGGTTTTTTTCCAGTCATCCAAAAATGCCTGCAAACCTTTGTCGGTTAGCGGGTGGTTGATTAGCTGGTAAACCACGCTTGGCGGCAGGGTGGCGACATCCGCACCGATGCTTGCTGCTTCCAGCACATGTCCGGGGTGGCGAACCGAGGCAACCAGAATTTCAGTGTCAAAATCATAATTATCATATATTTCGCGGATTTCAGCAATTAAGCCCATTCCGTCTTCGCCAATATCATCCAAGCGTCCGACAAACGGGGAAATGAAACTTGCTCCGGCTTTGGCGGCAAGTAAGGCTTGCGCGGCAGAAAAGCAGAGTGTCACGTTGGTTTTGATTCCTTCCTCGGAAAAATGTTTGCAGGCTTTTAGGCCTTCCCAAGTTAGTGGTAATTTTACCGTTACGTTTTTGGCGATTTTGGCTAAAGTTTCGCCTTCCTTAATCATCTCATCAGCTTCGGTTGCAATAACTTCGGCACTGACTGGCCCTGTGATGATATCGCAAATTTCCTTGATAACTTCTTTGAAGTCACGTCCTGATTTCATAATCAGTGATGGGTTGGTGGTGACGCCGTCAACCATGCCCAAATCGTTCAGTTTTTTGATTTCTTCGATTTCTGCGGTATCTATAAAAAATTTCATATTCTTCCTTTCAGTATGTTTAATGCTTTCTACTCCAACAACAGTGCAGGGTCAAGGCGGACTTTATGTAAATTTACGCGCCAATCCAGATGTGGCCCTGTGGCACGTCCGGTTGCGCCAATCTTGCCGATAATATCACCCTGACTAAGTTCATCGCCTTTATTCACATCAATTTCGCTCAGATGTGAGAAGATGGAAACCAGCCCGCAGCCATGGTCTATGGCAATTGTGCCGCCTGTGTAAAACATATCATCGGCAACCAGCACAACTTTTCCCCATGCGGGAGAAATAATTTTTGTGCCGACTGTTCCGGCAATATCCAATCCGAAATGCGGGCGTTTTGGCTCACCGTTCAAAACGCGCTGACTGCCATAAACTCCGCTAATTTCTCCTTCGGCGGGAGAAATAAAATTCACTTCGGGGCAAGCAGCAATAGTATTTAGACGCACTGCGCCGATTTGTGCATTCTCGCGTTTAATCCTATCCCAATCCATTGCTGGCGGGTTTACTTTGGAAGCGGGCAAGCCATCAATATTTTGAATATCATATTGGCGCTGTTCAACATCAAACTTCAAATCTGCCAAAACCTCACCATTATGCTTGAGGGTAATATTTGTGGAAGGCGCGGCATCACGGTTAAACCCGAATAATATTTTGCCATTATGATTAGGCAATTTTGTGCCGTCCTGATAAACATCCAGCCAACTACTGACATTCCCAACAACTAATCCGCCTTGAGTAAAATCTCCATCAAAGCTATATTGGGGAGGCTGAAGTAAAATTGAAACTATGAGGAATTTTAGCATATGAGCATGAAAGCATATATTGTGGAAAACGGAAAGCCGATTTTGCAGGAAACTGCAAAAAAGGGCAATGTGCAGGTGAAGGCAGTGGGGATAAACCGCGCCGATGTGTTTTACTTAAGCGGGAAATATCCGTTCTTCGGGCTGGAATTCGCGGGAATTGACGAGGCGGTAAAGCGTGTTGCAGGCTTGGTCAATGGCGGGGCATATGCGGAATATGTGCAGGCAGAGAATTTGCTGGAAATCCCCGAAAATATGGATTTTGAAGATGCGGTTTGTATTATCGAGGCGCTGGCTACGGCATATTATAATTTGGTGGAATTGTGCAAGCTGCAAAAAGGTGAGAAAGTTTTGATTCATGGCGGCGGCGGTGGAATTGGCGCAACGTTGATTCAACTGGCGAAATTGCTGGGGGCAGAAGTTTTTGCAACTGCCGGAAAACCGCAAAAGCTGGAAGTGATAAAGCGCGCAGGAGGAATCCCGATAAATTATAAGGAGCAGGATTTTGCCGAAAATAAATATGATGTGATTGTGGATGTGGTTGGCGCGGATTATTTCAATCGCAATATTGATGCGCTGAATAAAGGCGGCAGGTTGGCGCTAATCGGATTTATAAGCGGGGCAAAAGCGCAAGCGAATCTGGGCCCGATATTGGTCAAGCATTTGAGCGTTTTCGGTTCAACAACAAGTGGTTTGGATGAAAAAAAGAAAGCAAAATTGATGAAAGATATTGAGCCTTATTTTGAGAAAATAAAGCCGTTTAAAGATAAAGTTTTTGGGTTTGACGGCGTTCCCGAAGCACTGCAATATATGAAAGAGTATAAAAATGCGGGGAAGGTGGTTGTTAGGGTTTAGGATTTAGGAACATTGAGCATTGAATCTCCCCCTATAAGGGGGGATGAATTCTAGGGGAATCTACTCTTGCGCCTGCATTTTAGATTGCCCTAGAATTCTTGCAGAATTCAGGCAATGACGATTACTAGAAGCTAGAAGCTAGAAGCCAAACTCCCCTGGGGGAGGTGTATGTAGTGGCTAGCTTTAAACCTTGAACCTTATCAACCCTGTCATTCTGGCGAATGCCAGAATCCAGTGCGGCATTCCACAAACCCTAGATTCCAGCCTACGCTGGAATGACATCACGCCTGTGCCAACCATTGCTATTAACTGCTGACTATTCACTTTCGATGTGGGACTTAGGATGGCTACTAAGCTAACATCAAAAATCATACATCAAAAATCATATATTAAAATGGTTTTGCGGCGAGGGAGGTTAGGCTGGTATCGTCAAGAATTTGTGCAGTTTTTTCGCGTACTTCCTGCATCAAATGGCGCAGCGAGCAGGTTGTTTCATCAGCGCAATCTTTGCATTTTTTGTAGTTAGTAAGGCTGGCGCAAGGGAGCAGAGCGATTGGCCCTTCAAATGCGCGGATGACCGAACCGATTTTGATATCATCAGGCTGCATGGTCAAAAAATAGCCGCCGCCTTTGCCGCGTTTGGAATCTATCACGCCGGTTTTTTTGAGGTCGAGCATGATTAATTCAAGAAATTTCTGCGGGATATTTTCATTTTTTGCAATGTCATAAATATGGACAGGTTTGTCACTATCATCCCTGTGAATGGCGAGCAGAGCCTTGATTGCGTATTTGGTGCGGTTACTAATCATATTAGTCTAGTAGAGTATTAAGGCGGTGTAGTAAAGTAAATTTTACATTCTCAAATTGAAAAATATCGGGAGGGAGGGTTTTGAATCACTCAAACGGGCGCATCAACAATGTGGTGAAGCTTTTGGCGCTGATTGGCTCAAGGCTGCGGGCGACATTGGGATTGCCGCTAAAATTCGTGAATGAAAGCCCCATAATGCGGGCGGCGGTGATGATTGAGCCGAAGCGGCGGGCGGAATCGGCTTTGGTGATGATGAGTTTTTTAGGAAGAACGGGACGAAAAGCGCGTGCCATATCAACCGCTTCCTCAACATCGCCGCCGGATGACATAACCATCACGGGGTCAATATCTGCAACGCTGATGAGTTCTATCAGTGATTGAATTTCCTTACTGTTGAGTGGGTTAACTCCGGCAGTGTCGATAAGCGTGATTTTGCCTTGAGATTCATCTATATATTTTTTGAGTTGTTCCGGATTGCGGGCAATTTTCAAATCAATTTTCAATATTCTGGTGAAGGCAGAAAGTTGCTCAACCCCGCCTGCGCGTTTTATATCGGTAGTGATGACGCTAACCGGTTTATCGTGGAAAGTGGCTTCGGTCATCATCTTGCTGATTGCTAAAGTTTTGCCGATTCCCGGCATTCCAAACAGCATCAAAGGGCGCGATTGCTTGAAATTAAGCGGTGCGAAAGTGAAATTTTTGGCCAGAGAATGCTCAATTGCGGATTTTTCACTATCAAATTTACCGTTTGCAATCGGCTGCATAATTTCATCAATAATGCGTCCGGGGAGTTTGTGGAATTTGAGGATTTGCGTGGAATATTCCTCAAGTTTTTTCTGCTTGGCATCTTTTGCGGGCTTTATATCTGTCTGATTATCAGGGGCGCGATCAACTGCGGCGGTGACTTTGATGAGATTATTCCCTTCTTTTGAGGAAGAGACAATAATCGCATCTTCACCTAAACGTGCTCGGACAGTCTCCATTGCCGTTGCTATATCCGATGCGGTGATTGTGTATAATTTCATTTTTTCTCAATCTTCCTGAAAAACCTAAAATAATAAATTACTAATAGTGCAATGCTCAGCGAAAACCAAGTTATCGCATATTGCAAATGTTCGTTATAAAGCTGGATCTTTTTCGGCAATGCAAGCGGATAGGTGGCAGAATCCGTGTCTAGCTTGCGGTCAATATAATATTCAAGCGGTTCGGCGTTGGCTTCTGAGTATATTGTCGGTAAATCTATCCAAAACCAATGACCTTTTTGCGGGTTATTTTCCAGCGTCAGCCAGTTTGGTGCTTGCCCTCTCCTGATGACACCGGTAACAGTTTGTACGCCTGCGGGTTGCTCATATTCCTTTTCCACCGGAATCCAACCGCGATTGATGATGACGCGCTCACCATTAAAAAGCTCAAGCGGGGTCATAACGTGAAAACCCGGTTTGCCGTTATAGGTTTTGTTCATCAATTTGATTTCTTTGTCGAATAAATATATGCCCTCAAGCTGCATCTGGCGATATTCATCATTTTCCAGATTTGTGTATTCGCTATAGCTAATCGGCGGATGCTCCAGCCTTGCATCAATTTTTGCTAAAACATCATTTTTCCACTCCAAGCGCTGAACCTGCCAAACACCAAGAGCAAAAGTTGTGCAAAAAGCAAAGAATACAAAGATATGCGGTATATATTTTTTTGAAATCATAGAATCAAACTAAACCCCATGAATTTTTCTCGCAAGTTAATTTAACATATGGGGGTGGGTTGTTGTAAAATGCTAATATGGAAGTATTAGATAAAGAGCTGAAAAAAGCCGTGGCAATTACCAGAACACTTCTGGAAAAGCTGATAAATAAAGGGGTTTGGGCAGATGATGATGACCACAAACTTGAAAAATTAACCAAGATTGTAAGCCTGATGAATAAAATGGCAGTAGCGGACACACCCGAAAAACGACCGAAAAAAATTAGCCGCAGTGAAGATAAAAGAATTATCAAAGAATATTTGGATAAGAATAAGTGAGAATTATAGAACCGATTCTGCGATGTGATTTATATAGTTTCATCCATAAAAGCTTTTATGCCCTGAATCCGGGCGTGAAATATTTGCCGAATTATCATATATGGGAAATCGCCAAAGCTCTGGAAGGGGTGACTCAAGGGAAAATCAGCAGATTGATAATAAATGTGCCGCCGCGCTATTTGAAATCGCATTGCGTGAATGTGGCGTGGCCGGCATGGCTGCTGGGGAATAATCCGGCGCGGAAGATAATCTCAGCCTCGTATAACGGCTTGCTGGCTGTGAAACATTCGGTAGATTGCAGATTCATAATGCAATCGGAATGGTATGAAGAAATTTTTCCCGATTTGCAATTTGCCAAAGACCAAAATGAAAAAAATAAGTTCATGACCACAGAACGCGGATTTCGCATGGCGACTTCGGTGAATGGCGGAATCACGGGTGAGGGCGGCGATTTCCTGATTATTGATGACCCGATAAATCCGGCAATGGCAGCAAGCAAAACCGCGCGTGATGATGTTGTGGAATGGTTTGACCAGACATTTTCCACAAGGCTGAATAATAAAAAGAAAGGCGCAATCGTGCTGGTGATGCAGCGTTTGCATGAGGATGATTTGAGCGGAATTTTGCTGCGGAGAAATGGTTGGAAGCATTTATGCTTGCCGGCAATTTCAGCAAAAGGCGAGCTGCTACATGAGGCGCGAGAGGGTTTGAAGGAAATCGAAATGATAAAATCCGACCTTGGCGAATATGGCTTTGCCGCGCAATATATGCAAAACCCGTATAAGCTGGAAAACGGCCTGATTGATAAGGATTGGCTGCAATTTTATGATAAATTGCCGGAGGAAAATAAAGGGGTTTATCAATCATGGGATACGGCAATCAAAACCGGAAATAATGCCGATTATTCCGCCGGAATTTGCTTCATCGAATGTGAAAATAAGTTTTATGTCGCAGATGTGGTGCGTGGGAAATTTGAATATCCCGAACTAAAAAGGCGGATTGTCGATTTTGCCGAAAAATGGAAAGCCGATGCCGTGCTGATTGAGGATAAGGCAAGCGGGCAGTCAATCATACAGGATTTGAAAGCCGAAACCAAATTGCCCATCCTCGCGCAAATGCCGAAAGCTGATAAGATAACCAGACTGGCAGCAATTACGCCAATGATAGAAGCAGGGAAGCTTTGTGTGCCGAAATATGCCGAGTGGTATCAGCAATTTGAAGCTGAGATTTTGTCATTCCCCGAAAGTGTGAATGATGACCAAGTTGATGCGCTCAGCCAGTTTTTGACTTGGGTGAAGTGGCGGGGGCAGCAGTTTGTGAGCTTGCGCAGAGTGTGAGGGGGAATAGTCAACAGTTAATGCTGCTCTGGATTCTGGCATTCGCCAGAATGACAGGGGATATTTAATTGCGCTCAAGCGGCGCGCAGCCTTAGCGGCCTCAATGGCCTTGCCTTTGCTGCGCTCGGAAGTTTTAATTGCGCTCAAGCGGCGCGCAGCCTTAGCGGCCTCAATGGCCTTGCCTTCGCTGCGCTCGGAGGTTTTAATTGCGCTCAAGCGGCGTGCAGGAGGCTGTCATTGCCTGAATGCGTAAGCATTCTAGGGCAATCTAAATGCAGCGCAAGAGTAGCTTCACACCCCCCTCTTTCCCCCCCTTATAGGGGGGAGGGTAAATTCAGGGAATGACAGGTGTGTGTTTTATCTGCCGCGCGAAATATTGTATGCGCTGTAATGTGCAAGATGTTGACGGTTCTTTTGATTGACGATGCTTTGGAAATAAGATTTGGCAATTTCATCCTCCGTGTCAAGCAAGAGGATTTTCTCATCCAAATGCGAATTTTTGACATATTTGAGCGCAGCAAGGAAGGCTGCCTCTTTGGGGTTGGAAATGGCATCAACGTGCAAATCGTCAGAATGCTTGCCTTTTTTCAGCTTCTCAAACTTATCTTTGCAAAGATAAGGCATGGCTTAATATAATGTGCCGGAGAGGATAATTCCGAAGCTTATATATATTGCTGCATCTAATATGGCAGAAGTGGTTTTGCCTTTGGTGATATCACCGGAAATATCAGTTCCGAAATATATTAGTTTTGATGAACCCCAAGCAAAGGCGTTTAGCAATATGACCATGATGATTGATACTGCTGTCCACTCAATTAGCACCTGATATAAGTCGTAATCACCGCTATAAGAAAGCAGGTTGGTGGCAGAGGTGATGGCAAAGGCAGTGGCAATGCGTCTTCCGGCAAAATCTATGGCGGCGGCTTTATTGTTGTTTTTTATCTGCTCATGGAACAGCACCGATTTTTTTTCATTATTAAACAAGGCGGTGCGTATGAGCGTTGCGACAGTTAGGATAAGTTGCGAAACAATATACAGGCTGAGAATGGCAATTATTGAATCAATGCTTTTGAATTCCTCCCATGTCAAAACCGCAGAAATAATCAGTGCCGATGCAAAGAAATTGCCGCCATCAACAATCGCCGCAGATTCGTTACCTTCAGAAATTGCTTTGCTGAGATTAATTTGATTGAGTGCGATTTTATCAAATATGAAACCTGATGCAACAAGCATAGCAATTCCAACTCCGGCATAAGTGAGGATTTTGGCAATAGCTTGTGAGGTGCTGGTGGTCACATCGCCATATACGACAGATGTAAGAATGAGTGCGAGCGATATGAAAAGAGAAAACGCCGAAATTGAATAGGCAATATTAGTAGCTTCCGGCTTAATTGATTTTTTGCCTGAAAGTATAAAACCACGAAAAACGAATTTTGCCGCAATGAAAACCAACACCAAAACCAGTAATTGCAACAAGCCCTCCGGCTCATATTGCAAGCTGGTGAATTTATCCCACAGGCTATATTCGCCCTCGGCATAATCAATAAAATCTATTGGTTGTTCTATATCCATTAATGCTCCGCTTTTTTATAAGTATATATAATTGATGCTATAGTGAAATGATTATTGTCAAAAAAACATATAATTCAAAGAAAATTCATAACGCATTGAAATATAAGTAAAAAAACTGCATGTTTTAATTTAACTTATCCCCCCTCCATGCGTTATGATGTAATTATAGGATGAGAAAGCTGTGAGAGACTTAATCTCCTATAAATTCACTAATTACTGCGCCAAGCTGCGGACTCGGCTTCAATCATGTATGTCTATATACACTCATTCAGCCTCGCCTTGTTTGGCTTGTTCTTAGCAAATTTATAGGAGATTAAGTGGTCTTGCAAAATTCACTAATTACTGCGCCAAACTGCGGATTCGGCTTCAATCATATAGCTACTAGCTACTAGCTTCTGGCTTCTAGCTTCAGGGAATGACGAGGTTTAGGAAGCATTTAAAATTCAAACAAATCAAAAAAATCGAAAATTATTATGAAAAACCTGTTCAATAAAATTGGCAAGCTGCGCCCGCGTGCCCAACAATCAGAAAAATCTTCAGGGAAATCAATTTTCCCTGAATATATGTATCGCTCATATATGCAAGGCCCCGGCAAGGCAATGTGGAGCGGTAGGGATTATCAAAGATTCTCCGATGAGGCATATATCAAAAATGTGATTGCCCATCAGTCGATTAAGAAAATCGCAATTGCAGCAGCAAGTGTGAAAATTAAATTGAGCAAAGACGGGGAAGCGCTGGATGTTGATAAGCACCCGCTGGGAAAACTTATTGTCAAACCGAACCCATGTTGTGGCGGCACGGAATTTTTTGAATCATTATATTCATATAAGTTGATAGCCGGAAATTGTTATATTCTGGCACTCGGCGCAGATGATGAAGCACCGTTTGAACTGCATAGTTTGCGCCCCGACAGAGTTTCTATAATCACCGGACGCGATGGCATGCCGAGCGTTTATCGCTATCAGATTCAGGGAAATAAATATAAGGATTATGCGGCAAGAAAGATTCTGCACCTGAAAAATTTCCATCCCCTCGATGATTGGTATGGGCTATCTCCGGTGGAAGCGGCAGCATATAGTATTGACCAGCATAATCAGTCGGGCGAGTGGAATCAGGCTTTGCTGCAAAACGGGGCACGACCAAGCGGGGCGCTGATTGTGAAGCAGGCAAATGGTGATGCAGGCGGATATTTGAGTGAAGACCAGTATAACCGAATCAAAAACCAAGTGGATGAGCAGTTTAGCGGTTATGAAAATGCCGGAAGACCTCTGTTGCTGGAAGGCGGGCTGGATTGGCGCGAAATGAGCCTGAAGCCGAAAGATATGGATTTCATAAATATGAAGCATTCGGCAGCACGCGATATTGCGCTGGCATTTGGAGTTCCACCGCAATTGCTGGGGATTCCAGGGGATAATACATATAGCAATCTGGCAGAAGCGAGATTGGCATTATGGGAACAAACCGTGATCCCATTAGTGGAAAAATTGGTGGAAGCAATGAATAGCTGGCTCGCCCCGATGTTTGACGGTGAAATAAAAATCAGTGCGGATTTGAATAATATTCCGGCGCTGATGCCAAGGCGGGAAGCGCTGTGGGATAAGGTGAAGGATGCGGATTTCCTCAGTGATGAGGAACGGCGGAAGTTGCTGGGGCTTTAGTTTATATTTGCGTTCAAGCGCCACTAAGGCTTAGCGCCCTCAATGGGCTTGCCTTCGCTGCGCTCGGAAGTTTTATTTGCGTTCACTAGCTGCTAGTTTCCTCCTGTGAGGAGGGGAGCTATTTCGTGTGCCTCCCCCAGCCCCTCCTGTGAGGAGGGGAGCTATGGGGCGAGGGGTTGAGAATTAAAAGGATAAAAAAATGATTGAATTGAAAGATAAATTTTCGGTGGATTTTCCCATTGATATCAAATCGGTGGATGCTAGCGGCAGATTCTCCGGATATGCCAGCGTGTTTGGTTATATCGACAACCAGAATGATATAATTTTGCACGGGGCATTTGCGCGCACGCTCGCGGAAAATAAATCCGGACGTGAAATAAAATTATTGTGGCAACATGATGTGAAAGAGCCAATCGGCTATTTTGAAGCCATCCGCGAAGATGAATTCGGGCTTTTTGTTCAGGGCAAGCTTTTGCTCGATGTGCAAAAGGCAAAAGAAGCATATGCGCTGTTGAAACAGGGGGTTATCAACGGGCTGAGCATTGGCTATGCGGTGAAACACTCGGAAATAGATGCCGAAAGCGGGGCGCGAATCATCAATGATGTGGATTTGTTTGAAATCTCGCTGGTGACTTTCCCCGCAAATGATATGGCGCAAATTGCCTCGGTAAAATCCGATGTGTTTTTTGAAGATTCCGAATGTGAAGAAAAGCATTTGCCACATCAACTAATTAATTTGAGTGACGCGCTTGATAAGGCGTTCTATTCACTCAATTTGATAAAATAACTTATAAAATCAATAACATAATAAAAGGAAGAAAATGTCTATAAGAGAAATTTCAGACAAAGTAAATTCTCTGGGTAATGCCTGGGAGAGTTTTAAACATGTCAATGACGCAAGACTAAGCGAAATTGAAAAGAAAGGTAGCGCTGACCCGCTTTATATGGAGCAGCTCACGAAAATTAATAATGCGCTGGATAACCAAAAAAGCCGTCTGGAGCAGATGGAAATTGTGGCAAACCGCCCGATAAAAGAAATCAAATCTTTTGGCGGGATTCAATCAGGAATTGTAAGCGAATATAAAAAAGCTTTCGATTCATATTTGAGAAAAGGCAATACAAATGCGCTGGATAATATTGAGCTAAAAGCATTGAGTGTTGGCTCTGACCCTGATGGCGGCTATTTAGTAACGCCGACATTAAGCCAAAGAATCGAGAAAATCGTGTTTGAGGCTTCACCAATGCGCCAATTGGCAAGCATTGAGGAAATCAGCACAGATTCGCTGGATATTATTGTGGATAATGACTCCGCCGCAGCAGGCTGGACAACTGAAACCGGAAGTGTTTCTGATTCAAATACACCGCAGATTCATAAAGAATCTATCGCAGTGCATGAAATGTATGCTCAGCCGAAAGCAACGCAAAAACTGATTGATGATTCTGCAATTGATATTGAAGCATGGATTGCCGAAAAAGTTGCAGAGATTTTCAGTACAACTGAAAATGCTGCGTTTATTAATGGTAATGGCTCTGGCAAACCGCTAGGGATTTTGCAATATACCGCAGGTACGAGTTGGGGTGAAATTGAGCAAATAAATTCCGAATCTGATGGGGCAGTAACCGCAGATAGCTTGGTGAATTTATATTATAGCCTGAAAGATGAATATGCGAAAAATGCGACATTCCTGATGAATCGCTCAGTTATGCAGGCAGTGCGCTTGCTGAAAGAATCAACAACTGACCAATATATTTGGCAGCCCGGCCTAGCAGCAGGCGCACCTGATACATTGTTGGGTGTTCCGGTGGCGCAAGCAACGGATATGCCGGTTGCAGCAAGTGATAGCCTTTCTGTCGCCCTTGGTGACTTCAAAAGAGGTTATAAGATTGTTGACAGAATCGGGATGCGTGTATTGCGTGACCCATTCACCGATAAACCGTTTGTGAAGTTCTATACAACAAAACGTGTTGGCGGTGAAGTGGTGAATTTTGAAGCAATCAAATTGCTCAAATTAGCCGTTACTGCTTAGTAAAAACTGTGGCAGGGGCGTTTTTTGCGCTCCTGCCGGTTCAGTAAAGGTTAACAGCATGCAACCTAAGATAGAAAAATAACCCATAATATACAATAATTTATAAAGAAAGTTGTATAAATTAACGAATAATTAACTACTAGAACACTAAAACATTAGCATTAATGAAGGTTAATATCCTAAGAAATTGCTGGCATACAATTGATTGTTTTGTCCTAAAATATTTTGAAAAGGGTCAAATTTATGATGTTAGGGAGTTCACCGCTACGAGTCTAATCCAAAAAGGATTGGCAATATCGGTTAAGGAGAAAATATATGAATATGATGAATCAAATTCCGTATCTTGATTTAATAACTGCTCCGGCAGAAGAGCCTGTCTCGCTGGCAGAAGCGAAAGTCGCGCTGAAAATTGATAATAGCGAGGATGATGCTTTTATAGGTAATTTAATAAAAGCAGCAAGGGTTATGGCTGAAGAATTTCTGAAGCGAAAACTGATAACCCAAACTTGGCAGCTTCAATATGATAATTATGCGCCGTCAATTGTGGTTCTGCCAAAAGGTCCAATACAGGAAATTGTCCATGTGAAAGTGATTGCAAGAGATTGGAGCGAAGAAGTTATTGCCTCAGAAAATTATTATCTGAATGCGGGCAATGAAAATTTGCATTTTGAGGCAGCTTTGCTCGGGCAAATCGTGCAAATTCAGTATATAACAGGCTATGGCGCGGCAGCAGATGTGCCAGAACCGATTAGGCAGGGGATAATTGCGCATGTTATTAATATGTATGATAACCGTATGGAAAATAAGGGCATGCCGCCTGCAAGCCAGAGTTTGTATGAAAAATTCCGTGTCGTGAAATTGTAAGAGCCATCCTATGACATTTGATAATGAAGATCTTAATGCAGGCTTTAATGCGGCAGGCAAAGGTGATTTCGCTGAAAGGCTAACAGATTTTGCAAGCGCAAGCAGCGAAGGTGCAAATGCTTTTGAAGAAAGGATATTGAAGGTTTTTGGCAATTTGCTGCAAACCGAATATTCAAATTTCCGCAGAGATGTGGATGGCTATGTTAGCAAATCAAAAGCAAGTTTGCGCAGAGAATTGCGCCGCGAAATTGAAGGGGTTGTTGGCGAATTAACCGCGAGTTTGGGGAATGGTGCAATCGGCAATGCAACAAGTGCAGCGCTAAATGAGGTTGCATATTCATTGCTCACCGGAAGGAAATTGGATGCACGCAATGTTGCCGAAAAAGCAGCAGGTGAAGTTGCGCCGTATGTGGAGGATTTTTTCCGCCAATCATCCGGACAATTTGCCGACCAGCTAATGAGCCTGCTCGGAACGGCAAATAGGAATTATTAAAATGAAAATAAAAGATTTAAGCTCGCGGATGCGGCACCGCATTACGATTGAGCAATCCGTAAATACGGAAAATGAAAGTGGCGGATTCACGACTAGCTGGGACGAGGTGGATATTGTATGGGCGGAGATTTTGCCGATTCGTGCAGATGAGAAATTGAGATTTGGGAAAGTGAATGCAGAAATTTCTCATAAGATAACAATAAGATATCTGGCGAATTTAACTGAGGATATGAGAATAGATTTCGGCGGCAGATATTTTAATATCCGCTCGATTATAAACCCGCAGGAAAGAAATGAATATCTGGAGATAATCGCAGAAGAAGGGGTGGAGCAATGAATATCTTACTTGAAACGCAAGAGGCAGTATTCGCCGCTTTGGATGGTGATGCAACCTTAAGCGGGATGATAAACGGGATTTTTGATTTCGTACCGCAGCAGACAAATTTTCCATATATCATGTTTGGCGAAAGCTCGGCACGCGAATTTTCAGCAAAAGGAACAGAGGGTTATTCGGTGAACTTAAAGCTAAATATATTTAGCGATAAAAAAGGCCGCGAAGAGGTTCTGCAGATTATGGAAAGGCTGAAATCATTGCTTCATGAGCAATCTCTGACGATTGCAGGTTTTGAGCATGTCTCAACCTATTTTACTTCGGCAAATAGTGAACGTGACAGAAGCGGGAAGGTATATTCCGGTGAGATTATCTTCGCCATCAAGGCAATCACTGAAGAATAATCTTTGCTATGGCTTGAAAAGGTTGTGGGTAGGTTCACCCCCCTTAATCCCCCCTATTAGGAGGGAGATGTTCCCGTGTAAACTCACCTCCCTCGCTAACATTCCGAGATTCGGAGTGATTTCTGAGAAAACCATAAATATTAAATAAAAGAGTAATTATGCAAACATATCAAGGTTCATTATTTCTTCTGGAAATAGAAGATGAAAATACGCCCGAAACATATCTGACGATAGCCGGCATGCGGGAAAACCGTTTCGAGATTAACAATTCGCGAATTGATGCAAGCGATATGGAATCCGGCAAATGGCGGGAATTGGTCGATAATGGTGGGGTTTCGCACGTGACAATGACAGGAAGCGGGATTTTTGTAGATTCGGAGAGCGAAAAGCAAATGCGCCAACATGCGCTCAATAATGAGATTAAATCATATAAAATGCGCTTTGAGAATGGGGATTATTTAAGCGGAAATTTCCAGATTACTTCATATGCAAGGCAGGGAAATCATCGCGGTGATGAAGTCTATGCAGTGACTTTGGAAAGTTCCGGCGCAATAATATATGGAGTTTCGGCATAATAGCAGAATTAGGCGAAGGGATTTATGACAGGTGAACAGCTAAAATTATTATTACGGGTGATTGATATTCTGGCGATTTCTATCAGATTGATTCCGGAATTGCGCCAAGCATATGAGGATTCAACCGATACATTGCGTGCAGTTATCGGTGAAAAAAGAAACCCGACAGAAGAAGAGTGGAGGGAGCTTAATGAAAAGATTGAAGAATTACATAGCAAATTTTCTGCATCCTAAACCAGCAAACCCCATAAAGAATTATGGCTTGCCCGTGAAAGGTGATTTCATAGTTTCCAGCCCTTATGGCATGAGGATTGACCCAATCAGCAAGCGCGAATCATTCCATACGGGTATTGATTTTGCCGTGGCAGAAGGGCATAGCGTAGCAGCAATTGAGAGTGGCGTTGTGTTGCGGGCTAATAGCCATAAAGATTATGGCTTATTGGTGATAATTGTGCATGCAGACGGCATAGCTAGCTTATATGCGCATTTGAGCGAATTGCTGGTGAATAGCGGGGAGAAGGTGAAAAAGGGGCAGGTTATCGCCCTTTCCGGCAATAGTGGGCGTTCAACTGGCGCGCATTTACACTTTGAGATAATAAAAAAGGAATTTGTAGGGCTTCTCAATGGAGGTAATGGCGGATTAGGAATATATGCGACCAAGCAAATAAACGGGGTGCATGTGGAAACCAGAATTAATCCTGCTAAGATATTGAAAAATCTGGTTTAAAACGCAGGCGAGGTTATTCGATGTTAATAACATCAAGATTAGAGCCTTTTTCGGCGCGAATAAGCTCATCTGCCTCAAAATACAGGATAATCGGGCGGGTTCTATCACCTAGTTGGTATATCCATCTATCGAGGGATTCTTCCGTTTGGCTGACTTTTACCGGTTCGCCAATAGCAAGCATCACCATGGTTTTATTAGCTCCGATGAAGATTGTATTATCGGAAAGAGCCTGTCTTTGTTCAATCGGGATGTCAAGCCTGCGGATCACCTGAAGGCGTTGCTGTTCAGCGCGTCCAACGGTGGTTATGCCCCAAGTATCGAATTTTATGAGGAACAGATTGAGGTCTGTGCGATGGTAAGTGATTATATACATGCCAACAACGCTGAGTAAGACGAGAATAAGCACCAATTCTATGGTGAAAATCGCAGTTTTGCTTAGTTGCTTTCTGCGCGTCTCTTCTTCAACGGCATCGGGTTCGTGATAATCGTACATACTGTTAGAGTATTACTAAATGGTTAGAAAACAATTAAAATGTGCCTCTTAAGATTTCTCTGGTTGAGATTATGTATTTTTGGTAATTTCTGATGATTTCATTGTGCTTACCGTGAATCTCCGAGCAATCGAGGCCGATATATTTGCCGGTAAAGATTTGCTTGGCATCTTTGAGGATTTCGGTTCTCAGGCTGAAGCTGATGTTATTGAGTGAAATTTCACGCATCATTGCCGAATTTATGATGAAAATATCATCTTCCTTAGCAATGTCGCATTTTTTCATCACGTAATAATTGCTCATAATTTCAGTGTAATATTCGTGAATACTGTCTTTATATTCTTCGCTATTGGTTACTTCCGACATCAGACGCTTTTGGTTCTCTGAAAGATTCTCATAGATTTTAGAAGCTTGCTCAAGTTTGAGAGTAAGCTGCAAATTGCGCTTATTGATTTCCTCAACCACGAAATCATAGGAAAGCATCCAAGTTATAAAGCTGGTGAATATTAGCAGCAAAAGACCCATTTTTAAGCGGGCGCGTTTGCGAAGTATCGAAACTAATTTGGGATTTTTTGTCTCATGCGAAATTGTGCTTATTTGGCTATTCTCGGATGTATAGAAATAATAGCTAAGCCAGAGGGCAAAGAATATAAACAGCCATTTGATGAGATTGATTATAAGCATATTTCATCAAATCTTTTACAGGAAAGTCCAGTATTTGTAAACCTATTAGTCATTAACCATTATTAAACAGAAAAAATATTATGTCATTTCACGAAATCAGGTTTCCAACCGATATATCCTTTGGGTCATCGGGCGGCCCGCTATATTCAACCGATGTTATCACTATGCATAGCGGTGCAGAGCAGCGTAATGCGAATTGGGCGAATGCCAGAACGAAATATAATGTGGCACATGCCGTCAAAACTAATGCGCAGGTGAGTAGTCTGATTGATTTTTTCCGTAATCGTCAGGGCAGGGCATATGGTTTTCGCTTCAAAGATTGGAGTGATTATAGCGCAAATGCGGTGCAAATCGCGGTGGGGGATGATTCTGAAACGGATTTCCAACTCGTAAAAATATATATGAGTGGTAGCGAATCAGTTAGCCGAGTTATCAAAAAACCGGTTGCGGGCAGTGTGAAGATATATTTTGACGATGTCGAGCAGGTGAGTGGATGGACGCTGGATGCTACAAGCGGAATAGTGAGTTTTGCAGCAGCTCCGGCAAGTGCGGTGGTAATCACCGCCGATTTTGAATTTGATGTGCCGGTGCGTTTTGACACGGATTATCTGCCAAGCAATTTTGAAAGCTACGGGGTCAATTCCATCGGCAATATCCCATTAATTGAGATTAGAATATGAAAGTGATTTCGACAGAGTTAAGAAGCCATCTTGAAGGCGAAGCAACCACATTAGCAACTTGCTGGAAGCTCACTTGCCGTGATGGGGATGTGCTGGGCTTCACCGACCATGATGAGGAATTACTCATAGATTCGGTGAATTATATAGCAAGTAGCGGGTTTAATCCAACCGCAGTGCAAAGTACATCAAGCTTGGCGGTGGATAATCTGGATGTGGACGGGGTTCTGGATGATGCCAGCATCACTGAAGAAAATATTTTTTCCGGCAAATATGATTTTGCTGAAATAGAAATTTTTATGGTGAATTATGCCGATTTGAGCCAAGGGGCTTTGAACATAAAGCGCGGCTGGATTGGTGAAGTTTCCTATAGCAAACAGCATTTTATTGCAGAAGTGCGCGGATTGACAGAAAAGTTAAACCAGAAAATCGGCGATATATTTTCGCCAACATGCAGGGCGAATCTCGGTGATGCCAAATGTGGCGCGGATTTGGAAGAATATACGGTGAGCGGAGAAATCACCGATGTCAGTAGCAGGCAAGTTTTTGCCGATAGCGCGTTGGTAGCCGCAAGCGGTTATTATAATTTCGGAAGGATTATTTTTACCTCCGGAGAAAATCAGGGTCTTTCAATGGAAATCAAAGATTATCGCGAAGGCGGCGCAATAACATTAGTGCTACCAATGGCGTTCACCGTAGATGTGGGTGATGCATTTGATATAATAGCAGGCTGTGATAAATATTTCTCAACCTGCGTATATAAGTTTGACAATGCCGTGAATTTTCGTGGAGAGCCTCATGTGCTGGGGTTGGATAAGATTATGCAAACCGCCAGCACGAGAAATTAGTCGTCCAAATTTTCATTGATAGCTGCGTTTTGCTGCGGATTCGCAAATGCTCATGTATGTCTATATACACTGCGCTTTACTCACCTTGCAAAACTTGCTCTAAATAAAAATTTGGACGACTAATTATTCCGCAGGTTTGATTTATGCTGCCTCGTATAAATCTAATTTATGAAACATTTCTATTTAGGGATATGATGGAAAATTTTGAAGATAAAATTGTGGAAGCAGCGCGAGGCTGGCTTGGCACAAAATTTCATCATCAGGGGCGGATGAAAAATGTCGGAGTGGATTGTATCGGGCTGATTGTCGGTGTGGCAAAAGAGTTAGGAATTGCGGTAGAAGATAGAAATGATTATGCGCGCGAACCAAGAAACGGCGAGCTTGAAAAGGCGTTGGGCGCTAATTTGTCAGAATGTGAAATAGCTCACGGCGCAGTGGCATTGTTCAGAATTGAAAAAGAGCCGCAGCATGTGGGGATTATCAGCAAATATAAAAATGGGCTGGGGCTGATTCATGCCTATGCACAAACCAGAAAAGTGGTGGAGCATAGTTTTGATGAGTGCTGGCAGAAAAGATTGGTAAAAACTTTTTCACTTGCGGGTGCGGGGAAATAATTTTTTGGGCTTGGTGTAGCTGAAAGTGAATTTCTCTCCGGTGAGATTCTCATAAGTTTTGATGACGGAAGGGATGACTTCCTCGTAATAGATTTTGTATAGGTTGGGATAAAGTGCCTGAGTGGTTTTATGTCCCCATTTGACAACTTGCTGCGGAACTCTGGCAAGGGCTTCTACGCAGATTATGGCTTCCTCAATTTTGGGGTTTTCATTCTGATAAGCAGGGGCAACGGGATGCAGGTTGAATTGCATGTCGGAAAGCATAATCGCAAGGCGGCGGGCAGAATGCAGGGTGGCAAAGCGCATTTTATGTGCAATGGCGCGCTGGCGAAATGCACGGGTGGCGAGATATGATTTGAGCTGTGTGAGGCGGTGCTTCAGGGAGTTTTTGCGATGTTGGGTGAAAAAGTTTGTGCTTTTTTCCAGTTTTGCGGCTTCTTTCAAGCCTATATTGACTAGGTTGCGTCCAATTTGTTTTACGTTAGCTAGGTCTTTTTTTCGCCCCTCGGCGATTCTGGGTTTGGCAAACATTGCTGACAAATTGGCAGAATGGCGTGAAATTGGCTGCCCTGAAGGATTTCTCATAATATCGGCATAATGTCCGAGTTCCTGCGCGGCGATGACCAGAAAGCGCGCGGTGGCGTTGCGGGCATATTCCTGTTCTTCGGGAATGCGCGAAAATGGCGAAAAACCGCAAGAGACGAATATGCGGGATTCCTCAATCCCAAGGCTTTGCATGCCGCCGGTTGAGCCAAATTCTTTGTAGGATTGCAAATCGAGCAAGTCGGAAATATTGTGGGAAAATGAAACGAATAATTCCACGCCCTCAAGCAGGATAAGTTTGATTATCGCGGGGTGAGTGGCTTGCACTAACAGGCGGGCGATTTTTTGCTCTAATTCTGAAGGGACGGGCTGATTAGTTTTGATGTTCTTTCTTAAAGCTTCAAGATTTTCTTCGCCGATTATTTCAATAGTTTTTGGAATTAATTTGGGGTCGTGCAGCTCTCTGTGGCTGAAAAACAGGACATTGCGTGCTGAAGGGAAGCGTACAAAGTTGATTTTTTCATCAGCATCAATGCGCAATTTTCCGGATTGCACAATCTCCTGCGCAAGAGCTTCAAGCTCAATATACATCTCATGCTTTTCCTTAGCGGGCTTGGAAAAGAGAATATTATAAACATTGCTCATATCAATATGACAGTTTGCGATTTTCAATTGATGATTGAAAATCATTTTTACGCTCGCTTCGCAGCGGAAAATCGGTCTTTCGGACTCGATTTTCATGGCATTTTCGAATTTTGCAAATTCGATAGTACCATAGATAAGCACAAAAATTAACTTAACAATAGAAATTATGGCATCAGTATTATTAGCATCGGCAGGTTCTTCACTCGGCGCAAGTGTGGGCGGCGGAATCGGCGGATTTATCGGTAAGCAAATCGGGGCGGGACTCGGCTCGGCAATTGATGATAAAATCTTTGGCCCGCGCAGGTTGAAGCCCTATGAAGGCCCAAGGCTGGAAGATCTGGCGGTGCAAACTTCTACGTATGGCAGAATGATACCGATTATTTTTGGTAATGTGAGAATTGCCGGAAATGTTATCTGGTCAAGGCCAATTAGCGAAACTGTGGTTAACAGCACTGCATCATCAGGTGGAAAAGGTGGCGGAAAAGTCAGCCAGCAATCAACGACCTATAACTATTCGGTGAGTTTGGCGATTGCTATTTGTGAAGGCGAAATTGATGATATTGTGCGGGTGTGGGCGGATTCAAAAATCATTGATGCTAGCTTGGGCAATTATCGGATTTATAAGGGCTCGGAAACGCAATTGCCCGATTCGTATATAGAAAGTTTTGAAGGGGTGGATAATACTCCCGCATATCGGGGGCTGGCATATGTGGTGATTGAAGATTTTCCGTTAGCCGATTTTGGCAACCGCATCCCGAATTTTACATTTGAAGTAAAGCGCAAAGTTTCCGGAAATGGTAGCGGCGCAACGTTAGAAGAAAGAATCACGAATGTGGTGGTTATTCCCGGAAGTGGCGAATTTGTGTATGACACGGTTTTGCAGAAAAAAGTTCCCGGCCAGTTAGTGGGTGGGGAATGGCTGCAAAAAGGGGCAAAAACTGCAATAAATCAGAATAATAATAGCGGCAAGACGGATGCGATGCTGGCACTCGACCAGCTTCAACAGGAATTGCCGAATCTGGAGTGGATTTCCGTTGTTGTTGGCTGGTTTGGGGATAGCTTGGATGCCGGTGATTGTGAAATCAAACCCGGTGTGGAATATGACGGGCTGGGCGCAAAAACCGAGCCTGATAGCTGGAGTGTTGGTGGATATAATCGTTCAACCGCGCATCAGATATCGGCAATAGATGGCCGTCCTTCCTATGGTGGAACTCCTGATGATGAATGCCTTATACGGTTTATTGATGAGGCAAAATCACGCGGGTTGAATGTGTTATTTTATCCGATAATATTCATGGATGTGGAAGATAAGCCTTGGCGCGGGAGAATCACCGGAGATGCCACTGAGGCGGCAAGTTTTTTTACAAAAACAAGCGGTTATAATGCGTTTATAAATCATTATGCAAGCTTGCTGGATGGTAAGGTGGATGCATTCTCGATTGGTTCGGAATTGGTGGGGCTGACAACTATCAAAAATGTTAGTGATGAATTTCCGGCAGTAGATGAATTGGTTGATTTGGCGGCCTCGGTGAAATCAACTCTCGGTGCATCAGTAACGGTGACATATGCGGCGGATTGGAGCGAGTATCATCATGCAGATGGCGGCTGGTATCATCTTGACCCGCTATGGGCTAGCGATGATATTGATGTTGTGGGGATTGACGCATATTTCCCGCTGACTGATGAGCCGCAAACTGATTATGACAAGCAGAAGATTATTGACGGTTGGACAAGCGGTGAGGGTTATGACTGGTATTATAGCGATGCGGAACGAAGCGTGCAAACCAGCCTAGCACCTGAATATGCATGGAAAAATATTGCCTATTGGTGGGGGAATACGCATACAAATCCCGATGCCTCAGCAACGGATTGGGTGGCGGAATCCAAGCCGATATGGTTTATGGAATTCGGATTTCCAAGTGTTGATGCGGCGGCGAATCAGCCAAATGTATTTTATAATCCGGAAAGTTCGGAGTCTGGTTTTCCTTATCATTCACGCTCACGGGTGGATTTTCGTGCGCAGAGAACGGCAATTGAAGGGACGCTGGATGTTTGGGAAGATTCAGCCATGGTGGAGAAAGCCTTCCTGTGGACATGGGATGCGCGGCCATATCCATATTATCCTGATTTGCGCAATGTGTGGAGCGATGGCGAGCTATGGCTTTATGGACATTGGGTAAATGGCAAACTGGGATTATCTCTGGTTTCTTCGATTATAGAGGAATTAGCGGGAAGGGTAGGGCTAGCGGCGGATGATATGGATGTGGATAATGTTCAGCATTTATTGGATGGCTATGTTATATCTTCCCGAATTTCCGTGCGGCAGGCATTGGAGCAATTGCAAAGTGCATATTTTTTTGATGTGGCGGAAAATGACGGCAAGTTGGAATTTATTACACGCGGCAAGGAAGCAATAGCTACGATTGATGAAAATGAGCTGATAGCGATAAATAATACTCCGCTGGAAGTGGTGAAAATCTCGCGCAAGCAGGAATTGGATTTGCCGGAATCTGTTGAAGTTACATATTTGGACAGGATTCTGGATTATCAAACCGGAACGCAAAGGGCGGGAAGGGAAATCACCGCAAGCCGTCAAAAAGACGGAGTGTCGCTCCCGATTGTAATGAGTGAATGGCAGGCGAAGAATATCGCAGAAATTTCTTTGTATAATTCGTGGGTTGCACGTAGTTCTTATGAATTTAGATTACCTATTAAATATATCTATTTGAATCCTAGCGATGTTATTGAAATTACTTCCGGCAATGCAACGCACCGAGTTCGTATCAGTGAAATGCTGCAAGGGCAAAATGGTGAGATTAGGATAAAAGGCGTTGCGGAGGATATTTCCGTATATGATTTTTATAATGTTCCGCAGAATTCCGGCAATAGTAAAGAGGCTGAATTAATTCCTGAAACTCAGATGGAGCTTCTGGATTTGCCGGCATTTCCCAGTGATGAGCCGGAAAAAGGCTATCTCGCGGTGGCGGCAAGCGGGCTTTCAAGCAGTTGGACAGGCGCGGGGATTTTTCGCTCAAATGATAATGGTGAGAGCTATGATAGTTATGCGAATATAAATAATGGAGCAGTTATCGGCTATGCAACAAATGTGCTGGCTGCTGCATCTGCGAATATATTTGATGAATTTAATATATTGAATGTTTCGCTCATCTCAGGCGCGCTGGAAAGCAGGAGCAAATTGGCTGTGCTAAACGGGGCAAATTTGGCGATTATCGGAAATGAGATTATACAGTTTAAGAATGCGACTCTCATTGATGAGAATGAGTATGAACTAAGCTGCCTATTGCGTGGGAGATTGGGGACGGAGCATAAAATTGCCGAGCATGTGCATGCTGAAAGATTCGTGCTACTGGATGGTAATATTCATCGGCAGGCAATCGCGCATTCGCTCATCGGGCTGGAAAGAAAATATAAAGGGGTGAGCTTTGGTAGTGCGCTGGCAGATGTGAGCGCGGTTGATTTTACGTATAGTGGCAATGGTTTGAAGCCATTTTCCCCTGTGCATATTGCGGTAAGTAGGAATGGTTCGGGTGATGTTGCGCTTAGCTGGGTAAGAAGAACGCGGATAGGCGGAGAATTGCGCGATGGCGTGGATGTGCCGCTAAATGAGCAGGAAGAATTGTATGAATTGGATATTCTGGATGGCAGCGATGTGGTCAGGACGATTCAGGCATCTTCTGCAAATGCAAGCTATAGCGCATCCGAGCAAACCGCAGATTTTGGCAGTCCGCAATCTTCTATTGCCATGAATATATATCAGATGTCGGCAATCGTTGGACGCGGATATGCGCTGACGGCGGTGATATAAAATTATAAAGGAAAGAAAATGACAAATAGTAATAATTTGGGGGTCACTCTGCTTGAGCAATCGCAAGCGCAGAAGGAAGTTACCATAAATGAAGCGATATATGTGCTGGAAGCATTGCAGAATCGGGGTGTGGTGGATAAGGATTTGGCAACGCCGCCAGTTAGCCCATCTGCGGGTGATGCGTATATTGTGGCGGCAAGTGCAACCGATGATTGGGCGGGGCATGAAGATGAAATCGCCTATTATAATCAGAGCTGGCAATTTATTGTGCCGAATGAGGGGCTTGCACTCTGGATGAATGATGAGGATAAATTATATGTTTATGATGGGGCGAGCTGGGTTAGCTATGCCGATAATTTAAATAATTTGGAAAAGCTGGGGATTAATGCTGCGGCAGATTCCACCAACAAGCTCTCAGTTGCCAGCGATGCAGTGCTATTTAGCCATGATGGTGATGATATTCAGGCAAAGTTGAATAAGGCTTCATCCGGTGATACGGCAAGCTTTTTGTTTCAGGATAATTTCTCAGGTAGAGCAGAGTTTGGCTTGATTGGTGATGATGATTTTACATTGAAGGTTTCCGCCGATGGCAGTGCATGGAATGATGCGTTTTCGGTGGATAATTCGGGAAATGTGAATTTTGACCAAGCAATAAATTTTGGCCAAACTGATCTGGATTATTATGAAGAGGGAATGTGGACTCCAACAATTGTCGGAGAAACCACGGCAGGAAGCCCGACATATTCCGTGAATGCGGGGATTTATAGCAGAATCGGGAAAACTGTGACTGTGGGCGGTAGGATATCCCTGACCAATTTGGGTGGAGCAACGGGGAATATCAAAATCTCCGGATTGCCATTTACGATATCATCCTCATTTTTTGGTGGAGTGGCGTTTGGTTATGCGAATAATCTGGCTCTAAGCTCAGGATTTGACATTGTCGGCCATATTCCAAACGGTAATGCGAGTATATTACTTTATCAGGGGAATAATGCCGGAGCTTCGAGCCGTATGACAAATTCAAATATAAATAACACAACAAATTTATATTTTTCATTAACTTACATAGCAGCATAAAGGAAATTATTATGATTACTAAAGAAGAAATTTTATCAAAAATTGAAATTGATATCGAAACCGGAAATATTTCGGTAATGAAAAAAATTAACGTCAAAGAAAATGATGAAGTGATTTCATCAAATAGTTGGCGTGTTGTCGTTGAAAAAAATGACGAAGCCAAGCTCGCAGAATTCTTGCAGGAAAGCTATGCGAATGTGATTAAGGCTGCAATCTGGAATGGCTGATAGATGATTAAGGATATTATTATGAATGAAAGGCTGGCAAAGCTGGAAGCAAAGGTCGAAAATATCGAAAGGCGGCAAGCCGAAATGACCAAGGATGTGAAGCTGATTCTGGAAGCAATCAATCGTGGAGCAGGTGGGATGAAAGCGCTGTGGGGCGTGATTTCTCTGTTCGGCGGGGCTTCAATCCTCAGCTTGTTCAAGAGTTTTGGTTGAGGGGTGTTGTGGGGAAATGGTCGGGATGACTGGACTTGAACCAGCGACCTCTCGTCCCCCAGACGAACGCGCTACCAGACTGCGCTACACCCCGAATATAGTTTTATATAAATTAGTTTCTGCTTCGTTATCCTTCGGACTCGCAAATGCTCATGTATGTTGAATACACTCCGCTTTGCTCACCTCGGCTGCCTAGCATAAATCTAATTTATATAAAACTCGCATATTTGCTAGTTTCTGCTTCGTTATCCTTCGGATTCGCAAATGCTCACCTCAGCCTAACTTCTGTAATCTGCGTTTATTGATATATATTGATGGGTTAAATCGCAAGTCCAAATTATGGCTTTGCCATTACCTACGCCGACATCCACGCAAATCTTCAATTCCTGATTTTTCATATAGGCTGAAACTTTTTCCTCATCATAGGATGGTGCAGCTTTCCCCTTTTCTGCGACCAGCAATTCCCCAAATTTGATGGAAAGCTTATCGCGTTCCGCCGCTTCGCCGGATTTTCCGACTGCCATTACAACTCTTCCCCAGTTAGCATCCTCTCCGGCAATTGCGGTTTTGACCAATGGCGAATTCCCAATTGTGAGGGCAATCTTTTTTGCGGCTTTATCATTTTCTGCGCCGGTTACTTCCACTTCGATGAACTTGGTTGCACCTTCTCCATCTTTTGCAACTTGATGAGCTAAGTTCATCATCACTTTTTCAAGCCCGTTGCGGAATTTCTGTTTATCAACTTCCTTTTTATTCGTGGCAAAGGCAATCAGGCTATCGCTGGTGGAGGTGTCTGAATCCACGGTGATTGCATTGAATGTTTGCTCATTAATTTCAGAAAGCATCTGCTGCAAATCATCCGAACTGATTTTGGCATCCGTGAAAATATAGGCGAGCATTGTGGCCATATCGGGGGCAATCATCCCACTGCCTTTGGCGATGCCGTTGATTGTAATTTCGCCGATTTTGATGCTGTGCATTTTTAGAAAAGTGTCGGTTGTGGAAATTGCCAGTGCGGCATCCTGCCAACTGCATTTTCCTGATTTATATATTCCATCGAGTTTAGAGGTGATTTTTTGATATGGTAGCGGGACTCCAATTACTCCCGTGGAACACATATAGATGCTTTGCGCAGTTGTGCCGATTAAGTTTGCGACAGCCTGCATGGATTCTTCTACAGCTTTGATACCTTCTTCCCCCGAAAAAGCATTGGAATTTCCCGAATTTACTAACAGGGCCTTTGCATTACCGTTTTTCAGAGTGGCTCTGCACCAATCAATAGCGGCTGAGCGGGTTTTGGATTTTGTGAAAACTCCGGCGGATGAAGTGTTATCATCTAATACTGCCAGAAAAACATCAGGGCGGTTCTTGTATTTTATTGCGGCATTGCCTGCAAAGATGCTAATTCCATCTATGTCCGGAAGTTCGGGATAAGATTTTGGGGCAAATGGAGATTGCTTAATTTCCATCTTTTTTCTTTTCCTCGGTTTTTTCTTTCGTCTTTTCTTCTGTCAGCTTTTTCTCAGCTTTTTTAGGCTCTTCTTTTTTGACTTCTTTTTTCTCAGCTTTTTTTGGCTCAGGCTTAGCTTCCTCTTTTTTCTATGGCTCAAGGTCTATTTTATATTCAATCTTCGCCTTCTTTTTGAGCTTATCTGCTTCTTCAACAATGATTCTGCGAGCAAATTCTTGCTCTAATGCAGGTAGAGATTCTTTGTAGCTTGGGGCTTTTTTCTCTCTTTTGTCATGCGCTTTTATTATGTGCCAGCCAAAGCTGGATTTTATCGGTGCAGAAATCTCATCTTTCTTCAAAGCAAAGGCAGCTTCCGAAAATTCCGGAACCATTTGCGATTTAGTGAAATAGCCCAAATCTCCGGCACTTACTTTTGCCCCCGGCTCTATAGATTTTTCTTTCGCGAGCTTGGCAAGATCTTCCCCTTTCTCAAGTTGCGCCTTGATATCCAGCGCTTCTTTTTCAGTCTTTACAAGAATATGGCTGGCATGCACTTCTTCCTTACTATCTTTATCCGAAATTATCTCATTATATAAAGCTTTGAGTTTTTTATCGGTTTTTTGCTTGAGTACAATCTCGCTCAAATATTTCTGCTGTGCGAGATAATTTTCTGCAACTGTAACTTTCTCAACAATCTCAGGAGATTTGTGCATTCCGGCTTTTCTCGCCGCTTCGATTATTAATTGCTTATCAATATATTTATCAATGAAATTTCTTTGAAAATCTTTCGGGAAGCTCTCTAATTTTGGCTTTCCGCCATCAACCATTGATGCCATGCCCGATAATGATTCCTCAAGTTCGCCACGTGTGATGTTATGACCGTTTACCACGGCAATCACCTCATTGGCTGAGTCGCCGGAATAGGCGGGGGCTGAAAGGCAAATTAAGAAAAGAACAATTAAATATTTCATAATAATAACTCCTATATTTCCTGTTTATATATAAGTTTGAAACTAGCTAGTCTAGGAATAAAACTGCCAGCCCAGAATATTTTCATTATTGCCTTGCCGAACTCACATAAAGTAACTATGTAAGTGACTTGAAATAGGTAGGAAAAATTAAGTATATGTTAGGAATTGCAAAGAAAATCTTCGGCTCATCAAATGACAAATTGCTCAAACCTTTGTGGAAAACGGTTGCGCAGATAAACTCTTTTGAAGAAGGCTTAGCCGCTTTGTCGGATGCTGATTTGCGGGCAAAAACCGATGAGTTTAAGGGGTTGTTGGCAGCGGGCAAAACTTTGCAGGATATTCTGCCTGAAGCATTTGCAGTTGTGCGTGAAGCCTCAAAAAGAACAACCGGCATGCGCCATTTTGATGTGCAGCTTCTGGGTGGAATTATATTGCATCAGGGCATAATCGCAGAAATGAAAACCGGAGAGGGTAAAACTCTGGTTGCAACGCTCCCAGTTTATCTCAATGCGCTGTCCGGAAAAGGCGTGCATGTGGTGACGGTGAATGATTATCTGGCGCTCCGTGATTCTGAATGGATGGGGACAATATATAAGTTTCTCGGCTTATCAGTCGGTTGTTTGGTCAATGAGCTGCCGGAAGCTGAAAGATACGCCGCATATAGATGTGATATATTATACGGAACGAATAATGAATTTGGTTTTGATTATTTGCGCGATAATCTGAAGTTCCGTAAAGAAGCTATGGTTCAGCGTGAGTTTAATTATGCTATTGTGGATGAGGTTGATTCCATTCTGATTGATGAGGCGAGAACGCCACTGATTATTTCCGGTCCAACGGAAGATAGCTCAGAATTATATATAAAAATCAATAAGCTAATCCCACTTCTGCGCGAAGAAGATTATGAAGTTGATGAAAAAGCGCGCTCTGCCATGCTTACTGAAATCGGTACGGAAACGATGGAAACTTTGTTGGCGCAAAATGGCTTAATAGAAAAAGGCACGGGGCTATATGACGTTGAAAATGTGAGTGTTTTGCATCATGTCGGGCAGGCGCTGCGGGCGCATAAGCTATTTACTAATGATGTGGATTATATCGTCAAGGATAATAAGGTGATTATTATTGATGAATTCACCGGCAGGATGCAGGAAGGAAGGCGTTTTAGCGAAGGTTTGCATCAGGCATTAGAGGCTAAGGAAAATGTGCCGATTCAGCGTGAGAATCAAACGCTTGCAAGCATTACATTCCAGAATTATTTCCGTTTTTATAATAAACTTGCCGGGATGACGGGGACAGCCTTAACCGAAGCGCAGGAATTTGGTGATATTTATGGGCTACATGTGGCGGAAATTCCAACTCATATGGAAATTGCGCGGGTTGATGAAAATGATATCATATATCGTACTGCCGAAGAGAAATATATCGCAATCGTTGAAGCCATAGAAGAGGCGCATAAGAAGAATCAGCCGGTTTTGGTGGGGACGGTGAGCATTGAAAAATCGGAGCTTATTTCTGATTGGTTGAAGAAAAAGAAAATTCCGCATGAGGTTTTGAACGCAAAGCAGCATGAGCGCGAGGCGCAGATTGTCGCGCAGGCGGGGCGTCCGGGAAGGGTGACGATTGCAACTAATATGGCAGGGCGCGGAACGGATATTAAGCTTGGTGGCAACCCAGAAATGAGCGATAAGCAATGGGATGTCGAGAAGGAAAAAGAAATTGTCCTTGAAGCCGGAGGGCTGTTCGTTTTAGGGACTGAAAGACATGAATCGCGCCGGATTGATAATCAATTGCGCGGGCGTTCCGGTCGTCAGGGTGATCCGGGGCTTTCAGTTTTTTACCTATCTCTGCAAGATGATTTGATGCGTATTTTCGGTTCGGAGCGTATTGACGGCTTGTTGCAAAAGCTGGGGCTGAAAGAGGGTGAGTCTATTACTCATTCTTTGGTTAGCAAGGCGCTGGAAACCGCGCAGAAGAAAGTGGAAGGCCGCAATTATGAAATTCGCAAGAATTTGCTGAAATATGATGATGTGATGAATGACCAGCGCAAAATCATCTATAAACGCCGTTTGGAAATTATGGAAGCGGAAGATATTTCGGCGGAAATCAAGGGAATGCGGCAGGATACAATTGAAGATTTGGTGTATTCATGCATTCCTGAAAAATCATTTGCCGATGAATGGGATGTTGAGCGTCTTGACCGTGATTTGAAATATATTTTTGGTGTTGCTATGCCTGTGAAAGATTGGGCAAATGAAGAAAGCATTGCAGAAAATGAGATTATTGACAGGGTTCAGGAAATTGCCGATGCGCTGATGCTGCAAAAAGATGCAAAATTCGGTGCGGAATTGATGCGCGCTGCCGAAAAGCAAATTATGCTGATTACGCTTGACCAAATTTGGAAAGAGCATCTGCATGCGCTGGATAATCTGCGTCAGGGAATTGGGCTGCGGGCATTCGGGCAAAAAGACCCACTAAATGAATATAAGAAAGAGGCCTTTGGGATGTTTGAGGCAATGCTAACAAATATATCCGAAGCGGTGACGCAAAGAATGGCGCATATTGAGCCGCGCGCGGTGGAAGTTGATCATTTGGAGCAACGTGAGCGCAGCCAGCAAATCAAAGAATCACGCAGCTTTCCCGATGAGGCGCAGGAGGCGCAGCAAGGTTCTGTGGTAAGAAGAATTGTGAAGTCTGAAGAGCGTGATCCGGCAAACCCAGAAAGTTGGGGCAGGGTTGGGCGCAACGAAGCTTGCCCGTGCGGCAGTGGCAAAAAATTCAAGCATTGCCATGGTAAATTAAGCTAATATACTGATTTAATATGAAAATCTGTATTGCACAATTGAACATTCCCGTTGGTGATATTTGGGGAAATGCTGAGAAGATAGTTTCAGCTTGCGCGGATGCAAAATCGCAAAATGCCGAGCTGGTGGTATTTCCGGAATTGGCAATCACCGGATATCCGCCGGAGGATTTGTTGCTGCGTCCGGAATTTTGCCGTCAGGAAATGCAGGCGTTGGAAAAGGCTGCGGCGGCAATTGATATTCCTGCAATTATCGGGGCAACGCATACAGAAGATGGAAAATTATTCAACGCTGCTTATTTGCTGGAAAATGGCAAGGCAAAGCTGGTAGCTCTTAAAACAGATTTGCCGACTTATGGTGTGTTTGACGAGGGGAGATATTTTAAATCCTCAGAGCTTGCCGAACCGACGGAGATTTTAGGCAAAAAAGTCGGGATTCTGATTTGTGAAGATTCGTGGACTCTCAGAAAAGCATTAATATTCAAGGAGAAAGGGGCGGAAGCTCTAGTGATTGTTAATGCCTCGCCATTTGAAATCGGCAAGCTGCAACGGCGCTATAAATTGATGCAGGATATGGCAGAAAATACCCAGCTTCCGGTGACTTATGTAAATATGACGGGCGGGCATGATGAGCTGATTTTTGAGGGTGGTTCGTTTCAAATTTCGGCGCAAGGGAAATTAATTGCCTCTTTGCCGCAGTTTGAAGAAATGGTGAAAATCCCTGATGAGTTGCATAAGCCATTGGAAATTCAGGAAGCGCGCTATAAGGCGATAATCCTCGGCTTGCGTGATTATGTGCAGAAGAACGGTTTTCAGAAAGTTCTGCTGGGTCTTTCCGGCGGGATTGACTCGGCACTTGTTGTGGCGTTGGCGGTGGATGCACTCGGCAAAGAAAATGTACGCGGAGTGATGCTGCCAAGCAGATATACTTCCCAACAAAGTTTAGATGATGCACGAGCTATTGCCGATAACCTTCAGATTAAACTGGACAATATTCCGATTGAAGATGGTTTTCAGGCATTAGAAAGCTCGCTTTCTACCGTGTTTTCCGATAAGGAGTCGGATATTACGGAAGAGAATATGCAGTCACGCATCCGTGGTGTGATTTTAATGGCGATTTCAAATAAATTCCATGAAATGTTGCTGACAACCGGAAATAAATCTGAGCTGGCGGTAGG
>Ga0066649_10000142_pt1 | contig 38037 bp, 39 predicted proteins | sample CryGey132114_all_FD_59538 | JGI IMG/M metagenome (GOLD analysis project Ga0066649, IMG submission 59538) | Groundwater microbial communities from aquifer - Crystal Geyser CG22_combo_CG10-13_8/21/14_all | ecosystem: Environmental > Aquatic > Deep subsurface > Groundwater | place: USA: Utah... | reverse complement strand
TTTTTGCCCGCCTCACCTTGCGCGACGGCAAACCCCAGTACCTGGCCGATACGCCGCGTTTTATCCGCTATATCCGTGCCACCTGCGCGCGCTACCGTGAGCTCACGCCCCTGCTGCGGCTGGTGGATAAGGTGGAAGGCATTGTCGAGCCCCCGGTGCTGGTCATGGGACGGTAGAGAGCAGTGGCTTTCAATGTGCCGTCAAGCATGCACCACGGCACGAGAAGCGAATAAAATAACAGCGTATAACGTTCAGCCGCATGTTCCAAAAGCTATCATTGCTGTAGCGTTTTTTGTTTGCTGACGACCAATTCATTCAGTCATCTCACCCCGTATTCCTCAGCCCCGCCGCAATGCCGTTGATGGAGATATGAATGCCGCGCTTGAGCCTGTCATCCGTTTGACCAGCACGGTAGCGCCGTACCAATTCCACTTGCAGGTGGTGCAGCGGGTCGATGTACGGAAAGCGGTGGCGGATGGAGCGTTGCAGCGCGACGTTGTGGGCCAAGCGCTGGCTGTCGCCGGTGATCAGCGTCAACGCTTGTGCCGTCAGGTGCCACTCGGTTTCAATGGCGACAAAGATTCTCTTGCGCAGTTTTTTGTCTGCCACCAACTCGGCGTAACGCGAGGCCAGCGCCAGGTCGCTCTTGGCCAGCACCATGTCGATGTTGGACAGCAAGGTTTTGAAGAATGGCCACTGCTGCTCCATTTGGCGCAGCAGGGACAGACGCTGTTTGTGCGTCTTGGCGGGAGTTTTGTCACCCACTGGATGCACAAACCGATCTACCGCAGAGCCAAATCCGTACCAGCCTGGCAGCGTCAGGCGGCACTGTCCCCAGCTAAAGCCCCACGGGATGGCGCGCAGGTCTTCAATGGCTTGTGTGGCCTTGCGTGAGGCCGGACGCGAGCCGATGTTGAGTTCGGCAATCTCGCGGATCGGCGTGGCGGCAAAGAAGTAGTCGGTAAAGCCCGGGGTCTCATAGACCAGCGCCCGGTAGGCGGCCATGCTGTCGTGGGACAAGTTGGCAGCAGCTTGCAGAAATTCGGGCGCGGCCGAACGCGTGCGGTTGAGCAGCGTGGCTTCCAGTGTGGCGGCAACCAGCGTTTCCAGGTTGCGTCGGCCGATCTCCGGGTTGGCGTATTTGGAGCCGATCACCTCGCCCTGCTCGGTCAGACGAATTTGCCCGCGCACGGTGCCCGGGGGCTGCGCCAGAATGGCCTCAAAGCTGGGGCCACCGCCGCGCCCCACCGTGCCGCCGCGGCCGTGGAACATGCGCATCTGCACAAAGCGTGTGTCACCCGGGTTGGGGTGGCCCTGGTTGATCTGGTTGAACACGTTGACCAGTGCAATTTCGGCTTGGTACAGCTCCCAGTTGCTGGTGAAGATGCCGCCGTCCTTGTTGCTGTCAGAGTAGCCCAGCATGATGTCTTGCTCGCCATATTGGTCGCGGTCGCCGCGCTGCACCAGCGCCAGAATGCCGGGCAGGGCGTAATACGCCTGCATGATGGGCGCGGCATTGCGCAGGTCGTCGATGGTCTCGAAGAGCGGCGTCACGATCAGGTCGGCCTGGGCTGCCTGGTCCAGTGTGCCGTGCAGCAGCCCCACTTCTTTTTGCAGCAGCAGCACCTCCAGCAGGTCGCTCACGGTTTCGGTGTGGCTGATGATGTAGTGGCGAATGGCTTGCGTGCCAAACTGCTCGCGCATCTGTTTGGCGGTCTCAAACACGCCGATTTCGCTCTGTGTGAGAGCGCTGTAGTTGGCACCCATCACGCGCAGTGGCCGTGCTTCGCACAGCAGGCTCAGCAGCAGCGTGCATTTGGCGGCTTCGTCCAGTGTGGCGTAGTTTGGCGTCATGCGTGCGGTTTTGAGTAGCTCCGCCAACACCGCTTCATGTTGGTCGGAGCTTTGGCGTAGATCCACCGTGGCCAGGTGAAAGCCAAAAACCTCCACAGCGCGAATCAGTGGCGCTAGCCGTTGCGCGACCAGCGCCTGCGCGTGGTGGGTTTGCAGTGACGCTTCAATCACACGCAGGTCGCACAGCAGCTCTTGCGGCGTCAGGTACGGATTCTGCGGCGCAACGGCGTGGCGCGCTGCGTCGCCGCCCGTCAGTACCTTGAGCGTAGCGGCCAGGCGCGCATAGACCCCGATCAGCGCGCGCCGGTAAGGTTCGTCCCTGCGATGCTCGTTGCTGTCGGGTGAGCGCTCTGCCAGCGCCAACATATTGGGGCCAAAGCGCACCAGCAGGGCAGACAGCGACAGCTCGCCACCCAGGTAATGCACCTCGGTCAGGTAGTGGCGTAGCGCTACGTCGGCTTGGCGGCGCAGCGCGTAAGACAAGGTCTGGGCGTTGACGTTGGGGTTGCCGTCGCGATCACCGCCAATCCACTGGCCCATGCGCAAAAAAGTGGCTACGGGTTGGCCGCCCAGCGCAGTTTGCAGGTTGGCGTAGATGCGTGGTATTTCGCGTAGAAATGTCGATTCGTAATAGCTTAGCGCGTTTTCCACCTCGTCGGTCACCGTTAGTTTGGTAAATCGCAGCAACCGCGTTTGCCACAGTTGCAGCACGCGTGCGCGCAGGTGTTGCTCGTTGACGGCCAGCTCGCGCGGGGTCAACGCGTCGCCAGACGCCTGGTAAGCAGCGGCCTGCGCGAGGATGTCGTCGCGCGCAATCAGCAGCAGGGCGATGTCGCGCTCGGCGTCGAGAATGCTCTTGCGCTGCACCTCGGTGGGGTGCGCGGTGAGCACGGGCGAGACGTAACTGTGGTTGAGCATGTCGCTGATGGCTTGCAAAGGGATGGCGGCGTCGTGCAGGCGCTGCAGCGTCATATCGATATTGCCCTCACGCAGACGACCTGCGCGCTCATAGTGGTCACGTCGGCGAATGTGGTGGCGGTCTTCGGCCAGGTTGGCCAGATGGCTGAAGTAGGTAAAAGCGCGCACCACGCTCACGGTCTGGTCGCCACTGAGCGAATTCAGCAGCTTGCTCAGCGCCCGGTTGGCCGCGTGGTCGGCATCGCGCCGAAACGCTACCGACAGTTGGCGGATATTCTCGATCAAGGCAAACGCCGCGTCGCCTTCTTGTTCACGGATCACATCGCCCAGAATGCGTCCCAGCAGTCGGATGTCGTCCACCAGCGGCTGCTCGGAGTTGCCGTTGCGACGTGGGTTCGAGCGAGGTTGTTTTTCTTGAGTGTGTTTCATGATGTGGGTCAAAGCCGCGATAGGGGTTTAAAGCAAGAGTCATGCTAGCATCCTCAGCCAATTCAAATTACTCCCAAGTTACGGCTTGGTTCCCCAAAATATATGAGCAAATTCACTATCGCTACCCGAGAAAGTCGCCTGGCCATGTGGCAGGCTGAACACGTGCAGTCGTTGTTGCGCGGCATGGGCCACGCCGTCGATCTGCTGGGGATGACCACGCAGGGTGACCAGATTCTGGACCGCGCGCTCAGTCAAGTGGGAGGCAAGGGCCTGTTCGTCAAAGAGCTTGAAGTGGCGCTTGAGTTGGGCAAGGCTGACCTGGCGGTGCATTCGCTCAAAGACGTGCCAATGGAATTACCCGAGGGTTTTGCGCTGGCCTGCGTGATGCAGCGTGAAGACCCGCGTGACGCGTTTGTCTCCAACAAGTTTGCCAGCCTAGACATCTTGCCGCAAGGCGCCGTGGTGGGTACCAGTAGTCTGCGGCGCGTGGCCTTGCTGCGTTCGTTACGCCCAGACCTGAAGATCGAGGCGCTGCGCGGCAATCTGGATACGCGTTTGCGCAAGTTGGACGAAGGCCAGTACGACGCCATTGTGCTGGCTGCGGCCGGCCTCAAGCGGCTGGGCTTGTCGCAACGCATTCGCGCCATTTTTGAGCCAGCGCAGATGCTGCCCGCAGCCGGACAGGGTGCCCTGGGCATTGAAGTGCGCAGCGCACGCCACGATGTGGTGCAAGCTCTGTCACCGTTGGTGCATCAAACCACCTGGCTGGCGGTGGCGGCCGAGCGCGCGGTCAGCAAGGCCATGGGCGGCAGTTGCTCGATGCCGCTGGCGGCCTATGCGACGTTGCTGGGTGACCAGTTGTCGATCGAAGCGGCCTGGGGCGACACCGACAACAAGCTGCCGCTGGTGCGGGTGCGTCAGCAGGCAGCGGTGACCGACCTCACCAGTGCAGCTGCATTGGGGCAGCGGGCGGCCGCTTCGCTGCGCGAAGCGGTGTATGCGCAAGGCGGGCGACTCGCGCATCTGGAATAAACCGCCGACGCCCTGGGATCATGCGCGTCATCGTTACCCGGGTGCAGCCGCAGGCGGATAGCTGGGTCAAACAGCTCTCGGACCGTTTTGACGCCGTGGCGCTGCCGCTGCTGGTCGTGACCGCTGCACAAGATGTACAGCCGGTGCTGGACGCAGGACGGCGCTGGCCTGGCTACACCGCCGTGATGTTTGTCAGCAGCCACGCAGTGCATTATTTCTTTGAACAAAATAAGGCGCTAGCCCCTGATATAAAAGTGCGAGATGCTTCATTAACAAGAGCGTGGGCGACCGGCCCAGGCACCCGCGCAGCCTTGCTCAGGCAGGGGGTGCCGCCTGCGTTGGTGGATACGCCAGCGCTTGATGCCGGTCAGTTCGACTCCGAGGCGTTGTGGCACACGGTGCAGCCTCAGATCAAACCGGGCGCGCGGGTGTTGATCGTGCGTGGCGATACGTCCGTAGCGCATGGGGGTACGGATGACACCGAAGGCAATGCGGGTGTCGGGCGCGACTGGTTGGCCCAGCAACTGCGGCAAGCGGGTGCAACGGTGGATTTTGTGGTGGCGTACCAGCGCGGCGCGCCACACTGGAGCGCAACACAGCGCGCACTGGCGCAAACAGCGGCCTGCGATGGGTCGGTCTGGTTATTCAGCAGCGCCGAGGCGCTACAGTATCTACAAGGGCTGCTGCCCGCGCAAGATTGGTCGCGCGCGCGCGCCGTGGCCACACATGAGCGCATTGCCCAGACCACGCGCGCGCTTGGCTTTGGCGTTGTTCGGCAAACGCGGCCCACGCTGACCGATGTGGTGGCCTCGCTAGAATCTTTGGCATGACCGCCGCCCCTGCCACAGACAGCACCGCCCCCCAGGATGTCGTGCCTGGCCAAGTCGGTGAACCCGCTGCTCCCCAAGCCTCTGATGCCGTGCGTGCAAGCAGCGTGCTGCCGCGCGCCGGGCTAGTGGTGCTTGCGGTCCTGGCGACGGTCGCATTGGTGACGACGCTTCTGCTGTGGCAAAAAGTGGTCAACATGCAAGAGCAATTGGCGCGCCAGAGCGCAGAGGCGCAGTCGGTGTCGCTGGAAGCACGGGCAATGGCCCGGCAGGCGGTAGAAGTCACGCAGCAGACCACAGCGCGTGCCGCCGTGCTCGAGGCGCGTCTGGGTGAGGTGGCGCTGCAACGCAGCCAGCTTGACGAGTTGATGCAAAGTCTGTCGCGCTCGCGCGACGAAAACCTGGTGGTGGATATCGAGGCTGCCTTGCGACTGGCGCAACAGCAGGCGCAACTCACCGGCAGTGTGGAACCGCTGTTGGCGTCGCTCAAGAGCGCTGAGCAGCGTGTGGCGCGGGCTGCCCAGCCGCGACTTGGGCTGTTGCAACGGGCGTTGGCGCGTGACATTGACCGGGTCAAATCAGCGTCGGTGAGCGATACACCCAGCATGCTGGTCAAGTTGGACGAACTGGTGCGCCTGACAGATGACCTGGCACTGGCCAATGCAGCGCAGCCCGTGCGCAGCCGTACCGAAAAGCCCCGGGCCGCAGCCTCGGTCCCGCAAAAGGCTTGGCAAAGCCTGCTGGGGATGGCGCTGAACGAAGCGCGCAACCTGGTCAGGGTGAGTGAGATTACTGCGCCAGAAGCGGTGTTGCTGTCGCCGCAGCAGTCTTTCTTTTTGCGCGAAAACCTCAAGCTCACGCTGCTCAATGCGCGTCTGACTCTGCTGTCGAGACAAATGGAGGCCGCGCGTGCTGATTTGCGCAGTGCCGAGGAGATGCTCAAGAAGTATTTTGACGCGCAGTCGCGCAAGACCCAAACGGCGCTGGCGCTGTTGCAGCAATTGCAGCAGCAGACACGCAATTTGCAGCTGCCGCGCGTGGATGACACGCTGGCGGTCTTGGCCACGGCCGCCGCCGGGCGGTAAGCACCATGCGCGTTGCCTTGTGGTTTCTTGGCTTGTTTGGCGTGGCCGTTGCGCTGGCGTTGTTTGCCAGCGGCAACGAAAGTACGGTCACCTTTTTCTGGCCGCCGCATCGCGTCGATGTGGCACTCAATTTTTTTGTTCTGCTGCTGGGCTTGCTCTTTGCGCTGCTGTATCTGGCGCTGCGCGCGCTGTCGGCGTTGTTTGCGATGCCTGGTCATGCGCGCCAGTGGCGCTTGCGCAATCAGGAGCGAGTGATGACGGCTGCGCTGCTGGACGCGTTGTCGCATCTGATGGCCGGGCGCTTTATTCGCGCGCGCAAGGCCGCAGAGTTGGTGATTTCCCGCGAGGCAGCGTTGACGCGCGCCGGTGAAGCCTGGTCGGAGGCTGCCCGGCTGCGTGTGCTGGCGCATTTGCTGGCCGCCGAGAGTGCGCAGGCGTTGCAGGATCGTGGCGCGCGTGAGATGCATTTTGGGCAGGCGCTTGAGCAATCCGCGTTGCGGGACGCGGCTGGCACGCGTGACGGAGTCCAACTGCGCGCGGTGCGCTGGTCGCTGGAAGATCGCGACGCCGACCGGGCGTTGCAGTGGCTGGGTGACTTGCCTGCGGGTGTGGCCCGGAGCACGCTGGCGCTGCGGCTGCGCCTGAAGGTGGCGCGCATGGCGGGGCGCAACGATTTGGCATTGGAAACGGCGCGCCTGTTGGTCAAGCACCACGCGTTCAGCGGTTTGGCCGCCACAAGTCTGGTGCGTGCACTGGCGCTGGAGTGGGTGTTGTCGTCTCAGGACCCTGAACAGCTGCTGTCGATCTGGTTGCGCCTGGATGCGTCGGAGCAAGCCTTGCCCGAAGTGGCATTGACAGCGGCCGGTCGGCTGTTGCGCCTGGACGGTGACGTCACGCAGGCGTTGGCTTGGCTGTTGCCGGTGTGGGAACGTATGACCAGCGCGCGTGGTACCGGTTTGAGCAGCGATCAAAAAGTGTTCTTGATGCGTGTCATGGAAAACGCATTTGCCATTGCAGGTGAGGCGATTGATAGCGCGTGGTTGGCGCGCATCGAGGCGGCGCAATTGGCTGACCCCGGCGACGTCGCCCTACAGTATCTGGCCGGGGTGGCCTGTCTGCACCTGCAATTGTGGGGCAAGGCGCAGCATTTGATGCGTCAGGTCTTGCCGCGCTTGCACGACGTGGGGCTACAAACACGTGCTTGGCAGGCACTGGCCGAACTGGCGCAATGCCAGGGCGACGACGCGCAGGCTGCTGTAGCCTGGAAGAACGCCGCCCAGGTGACGTTGCGTCGGCGCGTTTGAGCTACCAACGTATTCTTGCCAGCTCATACCAGGCGTGACTTAGCCGTTTTTCGCGTCTATCATCCGGCTATGAGCACATTGATCGAACACGTTGTCAAACTCACGGCCCATCGGGACCGCGATTTGCTGGAACTGACTCTGTCCAAGGCATTGGTTGATCTGCTGCCGTTGGAGCGCATCGTCATCGCGCGGGTCATGCGCGAAGACGGCGAGAGCCGTTGGCTGGAGGTGGCCCGCTTGGACGCCAAGGGCGGTGGGCGGGTGATTGATCCACAGCGGGTAGATTTTCAGGCGCTGGTGAAATTTGACGACAACGCTGATCGAGTGTGCTGCTTGCAAAGCCGTGAGCGCGTCGAGATCGCCTGGGCCGGTGAAGATGGACCCCGTATCACCTTGTTGCCACTTTTCTCGGATTCGCGCCCGGAAGATGCTGGCGTGCTGGAACTGCACTCTGAAGCCCCGTTGCGTGAAGAAAGCCTGTTACTGGTGGACGCGTTGCGGCAGGTGTATCGCAATATGTATCGCCTGCTCGAATACAGCGACCGCGATCCGTTGACGGGGTTGCTCAACCGCAAGTCGCTTGACGACGCTTTTTACAGCGCAGTATTGGAAGACCTGGAAGGCGCCAGTGTCGGCAAGGGGGTTGTTTCAGCCTCTGACAGCGAGCGCCGACACCGCGTGCCGGCCAACTATTGGCTGGGCTCTGCGTCTATCGATAACTATGCCCTGATTGTGGAACAGCATGGGCAGGAGGCGGCCGACGAAGTGCTACAGCGCGTGGCGCGCCTTGTCAGCAACACGTTTCGCACCTACGACCTGCTCTACCACCTTGACGTCGAGGAATTCGGGGCGTTGTTGCACTGCCCGGACGAAGCCCTGGTGCTGTCGGCGTTTGAGCGTTTCAGAAGCAAGGTTGAAAATTACAATTTTGGCAGTGTTGGGCGGGTCACCGTGAGCTGCGGTTTTACCAGCGTTGCGGCGGACGACTCGCCCGCCAGCGCGCTGCAAAACACCCGTTTGGCGATTGACTTTGCACGTCGTGCCGGGGGCAACAAGGCGTGCAGCCACCTGGGGCTGGTGCGCCGGGGTTTCTTTACCGCCCCGGACGCTGCCAGTGCCGTTACGTCACAGTAGCGGCTGTTCCTCGAATGCCAACGTGGTCGTACGCAGGTCACGTTTGGTTTCGACCAGCACCAAAGGACGATCGTCCAGCGCCTCCACCGGCGGGCGCTCACGCGGTACATGCACCGGCTGCGGTTGCGCAGCGATGCTTGCCTGAGCCGCGGCCACCTTGTCGGCGTCGGAGCGAATCCAGGTGAGCCCGCTTTGCTGCGCGATTTGTTCCAGTTCGGCAACGGGCAGCGTGAAGGCGGGCACGACAGCGGCTGCAACGACAGGCGCGGTCACTGGTTGAGGCGCCGCAGCAGGCTGGGGTGACTCTTCCAGCGCAGCTGGCGCAGGCTGTGATGGTAGTGGCTCAGCGGCGGCGACAGCGGGTTGCGCGTTGGGTGCCGTTGTCTGTGCCTGTGTGGGCTCGGCAGCAACCTGTGCCTGCACAGCATCCGCACTGGGCGTAGCCACGTTGAAATACGATTTGCGCGGCGCGGACTCGTCGTTGGCTGGGCTGGCCGTTTCCTGGGATGTGACCTGTATTGGTTCGGCAGATGTATCGCTGGCCGACGCTGCGTTGGCGTTGCGCTCTCCGCGCGGACGGCGTTCGCGGCCATAGCGGTCACGCGAACGCTTTTCACGCGGACCCGCGTCGTCTTGTTGAGCGAGGTTGCCGTCTTGCGCTGCGATGACCGCTTCGCCAACGGGTGATGTCTGTTCTGGTGGCGCGCCATTGGTAGCGGGAACATGCGCCTGGTCATCGGTGCGTGCTTGTCCATCCGGGCGCGGGCCACGCGGGCGACGTTCGCCCCGGCCCGGGCGGCCTGCGCGCTCACCCCGTGGCTCGTTACGCGGCGCATCACTCGTCAGGTTGCTCGCGCTGTCGTCCAGTGCGGGTGCGTCCATTGGCAACCCGTTGGCCGGGTTATCCAGCCGTTCACGCGGCGGGCGGTCGCCCCGGTCGCGCCCACCCCGATCGCCGCGCTCCCCGCGACCGCCACGGTTGTTGCGGCCTTCTCCGCGCGGACCGCGACCTTCTGGGCGGTCACCACGTGGCCCACGGTTGCCGTCGCGCCCGCTGCGGCCTTCGCGCGCGGGCTGAGCAGGCGTTACCTGGGCAGGTGCTGGTGTCTGGACTGCTGCTGGCGCGGGACCGGATGCAAATAGGTTCTTTAGCCAGCCAAAGAAGCCTTGCGACGGTGCGGCAGCGCTGGGCTGAGGCGTCGGTGTGGCCGCTGCAACGGGTACAACTGCCACGGGTTCGGGCTTGGGCGGCGCGATGGGCGCCGGTACGTCAGGCAGCACCCCTTTGATCACCGGCGTTTGCCGGTTGGTCGGCTCCTGCGAGCGGCGCGTGACGGCAGTGGCGTCTTCGACCTCTTCGGCCAAGGTGTAGCTGGCGGTGATGTTGTCCAGACGCGGATCGTCAAATTTGAGGCGCTCCAATTTGTAGTTGGGGGTTTCCAGCGACTTATTGGGCACCATCAGCACGTTGATGCGCTGCTTGAGTTCGATCTTGGCGATTTCGGTGCGTTTTTCGTTCAGCAGGAACGACGCCACTTCCACCGGCACTTGGCACAGCACGCTGGCGGTGTTGTCCTTGAGGGACTCCTCCTGGATCACGCGCAAAATTTGCAGCGCGCTCGACTCGGTGTCGCGGATGTGGCCTGAGCCGCCGCAGCGCGGGCACGGGATGGATGCGCCTTCGCTCAAAGAGGGGCGCAGGCGCTGACGGCTCATTTCCATCAGGCCAAATTTGCTGATGGACGCAAACTGCACGCGGGCGCGGTCCTGGCGCAGCGCGTCGCGCAATCGGTTTTCGACTTCGCGACGGTTTTTTGACTCTTCCATGTCGATGAAGTCGATCACGATCAGACCACCCAGGTCGCGCAGGCGTGCCTGGCGCGCAACTTCATCGGCGGCTTCCAGGTTGGTGCGGGTGGCGGTTTCTTCGATGTCGCCACCCTTGATGGCGCGCGCCGAGTTGACATCGACGCTGACCAGCGCTTCGGTGTGGTCGATCACGATGGCGCCGCCGCTGGGCAGCGTGACGGTGCGCGCGTAAGCGGTTTCGATCTGGTGCTCGATCTGGAACCGGCTGAACAGTGGCGCGTCGTCGCGGTAGCGCTTGACGCGTGCGGCGTGCTCGGGCATCACGTGCGCCATGAACTGCTGTGCCTGGTCATAGACGTCGTCGGTGTCGATCAAAATATCGCCGATGTCACTGCTGAAATAGTCGCGGATGGCGCGAATCACCAGCGACGACTCCTGGTAGATCAGGAAAGCACCCTTGCCCGCCTTGGCTGCGCCGTCGATGGCGGCCCACAATTTAAGCAGGTAGTTCAGGTCCCATTGCAGCTCAGGGGCGCTGCGGCCAATACCGGCGGTGCGGGCAATGATGCTCATGCCGTTCGGGTATTCGAGTTGATCCAGCGCCTCTTTGAGTTCGGCGCGATCGTCGCCTTCGATGCGGCGGCTCACACCGCCGCCGCGCGGGTTGTTGGGCATCAGCACCACGTAACGCCCGGCCAGGCTGACAAACGAGGTCAGCGCCGCCCCCTTGTTGCCGCGCTCTTCCTTTTCGACCTGCACCAGCAGCTCCTGGCCTTCCTTGATGGCATCCTGGATGCGGGCCTGGCTGACCGACACGCCTTGCTGGAAGTATTGTTTGGAGATTTCCTTGAACGGCAAGAAGCCGTGGCGCTCTTCGCCGTAATCCACAAAACACGCTTCCAGCGACGGCTCAACGCGGGTGACAACGGCCTTGTAAATGTTGCCTTTGCGCTGTTCGCAGCCTTCAATTTCGATTTCGTAGTCGAGCAGTTTTTGCCCGTCCACCACGGCCAAGCGGCGTTCTTCAGCCTGGGTGGCGTTGATCAGCATCCGTTTCATGGGGTGCGCTCCTTCGTTTCAATAACAATGACCGGCTCACGGGGAGCCATGGATACACCGACGAAGCTTTGAAACGCGCAGGAAACAGCCGCAAAACCCAAACTCAAACAATGAGTCTGGGCAGAGGCACGTGGAGGGGAGCGATGGGTTCCAGAGGATAAATTGCTATCCTTAAGATAGCTATCTGCGCTCGTTGTACAAGCGCTTGAGGCCGCTGCACGCCAACGAACAGTACGCACGCGCACTGCTGGCAATAATGCAACAAGGTCAACAAAACGAACATATCGCTTCAGTCCATTCACAGCACGGTGGCTGTGAAATTTGGGTATTCCGGATCAGGGTTTCAAGGCATCGACTTGACCTGGCCTTCATGGCGCCGTCAGGGTCCTTTGGGACGCCCGACCTGCAGACATGAACGTCAGGCGGTACCGACGTTACTGTTGTGTGCCGTGGTGCGTGAACTAAACTTCAACGCTTTCCCGAATTGATTTTCTTGTCGATCAACCCGTTGAACAGCACGATTCCAGTGACAAACATTATAGAGGGCAAAGCTCCGGCGGCGTTGCCCACAGCCAGTATTGTCTGTGTGGACGAAGACAGCAGCGGGCAGCGCGTGGACAATTTCTTGATGCGCTTGCTCAAGGGCGTGCCCAAGACACACATCTACCGCGTCATTCGCAGCGGAGAGGTGCGCGTCAACAAAGGCCGGGTTACGGCAGACAGCCGGGTGCAGACGGGCGACCTGGTGCGCGTGCCACCGGTGCGGGTGTCGCAGCGCGCGCAGGACAAACAGCTGGCCATGGCAGGGCAGGCGGCGCGCGTGCCGGCGCGCACCTTCACCGTGTTGCTGGAAGACGAGTACCTGATCGCGCTGGACAAGCCCGCCGGGGTGGCGGTGCACGGTGGCTCGGGGGTGAGCTTTGGTGTGATCGAGCAACTGCGCATGGCGCGGCCACAGGCGCCTTTTCTGGAGCTGGTGCACCGGCTGGACCGCGAAACCAGTGGCATTTTGCTGGTGGCCAAAAAGCGCAGCGCACTGAAAGCGCTGCAAGAGCAATTTCGCCAGCGCCAGACGGGCAAGACTTATCTGGCGATGGTGCGTGGCACCTGGCCTGTCAAGTTGAAGGTGCTGGACAAGCCGCTGCACAAATACCTAGTGGCGAGCGACCAGGCGCAGGCTGGGGAGCGCCGGGTGAAGGTGGTTTCAAAGGACGATCCAGATGGCATGCCTGCACTCACGCTGGTGAAGGTGCGCGCGTCCACGGCAGACTACTCGCTGCTGGAAGTGACCATCAAGACCGGGCGCACGCACCAGATTCGCGTGCACCTGGCCAGCGCGGGGTATCCGATTCTGGGCGACGACAAGTACGGCGACTTTGAGCTCAACAAGGCGCTGGCGCGTGCGCAGCCTGGCTTGCAGCGCATGTTTTTGCACGCCTGGCGGCTGGCGTTGCATCACCCCGCCAGCGGCGAGGGCCTTGAATTGCTGGCAGACTTGGCGCCCGAACTGGCCCGGCTTGCGCAACAGGTGTTTCCTGACGCTTGTACCGGGTTGTCTTCCACCCTTGAGAGCCACCATCCATGAACAGTCGCCGCTTTGACCTGATCGCTTTTGACTGGGACGGAACCTTGTTCGATTCCACGGCCATCATTGCGCGCTGCATCCAGGCGGCGGTGCGCGACGTGGGTGGTCGCGAGCCCACGTTTGAAGAAGCCTCGTATGTGATCGGCATGGGGCTGATGCAGGCGCTGGCGCATGCTGCCCCCGACGTGCCCAAAGAGCTGTATCCCCAATTGGGCGAGCGCTACCGCCATCACTACTTTGCCATTCAGCACGAGATCAGTCTGTTTGACGGCGTGCTGCCCATGCTGGACAAGCTCAAGGCGCGCGGTCATTTGCTGGTAGTGGCCACGGGTAAAAGCCGACGTGGCCTGGACGAAGCGCTGCAATCGGTGCTGCTGGCCGGCTTGTTTGACGCCTCACGCACGGCGGACCAGACGGCCAGCAAGCCCGACCCGCTGATGTTGCACGAGTTGATGGCCGAATTTGACGTGCCACCCGAGCGCACACTGATGATTGGTGACACCACGCACGACCTGCAGATGGCTCTGAACGCCGGGTGTGCCAGCGTGGGGGTGAGTTACGGTGCCCATGACGGCAGCGAGCTGACCAGCCTGCAGCCGTTGTTTGTGGCGCACAAAGTGCAGCAGTTGCACGACTGGTTGCTGGTCAATGGCTGACGTGACCAGTGGCTGGTGTCACAGGCAACCCCATTGAACCCGACGGTGCCCGTGCAAAAGGTGTATCTGTGCCGCTCAGAAGACCTGGCCGACAGTGGCTTGGCCGTGCCGTTTGAAGTGCGTTACTTTTCGCGCAGCTGCGCCGCGTTTGCCGTGCGCTATGGCGGCCGGGTGTATGCCTACCTGAACCAGTGTTCCCACGTGCCGATGGAAATGGACTACCAGCCCAACCAGTTTTTTGACAACAGTGGCCACTGGCTGATGTGTGCGACGCACGGGGCCATGTATTCGCCCAGCACGGGGCAATGCCGCATGGGCCCGTGCCGGGGTGGTTTGGTGCCGATTGAGGTGACCGAAAGCGACGGTATGGTGCACTGGCATACTTCAGACAAGTTTAAGGTGGATGCCGCCGCGTGAGCCGGCTTTGCCACATTTCTGGCGGCATGGCCAACAATTTTGGAGTGACATGGAAAATAGTACGCAAGCCGATATGGATAAAGCGTTGGGTGCTTCTGATAACAGAGCGACCCAGACCACTCAAGGCGTCTCATGGGAGCGCGCCACGCTGGAAAAACTGGCGTTTGCAGCGCTGCGCGAGCAGACGCTGGCACGGCGCTGGCGCATTTTTGTGCGTCTGAGCTGGTTGTTGCTGGTGGTGGCTGTCATCTGGTTGGCCTGGAGCGAAGGCAGCATGACCCAAAATGTCTCAACACCGCATACGGCGGTGGTTGAGATCAAGGGCGAGATTGCCGACGGCGCTGACGCCAGTGCCGAGCTGGTGCTGTCTTCTGTGACTGCAGCGCTGGAGGACAGTGGCGCACAGGCGCTGGTGCTGTTGATCAACTCACCTGGCGGCAGCCCGGTGCAGGCCGGCATCATCAACGACGAAATCCGCCGCTTGAAGGCGCTACACAAGAAACCGGTCTATGCGGTGGTGGAAGAGTCGTGCGCGTCGGCGGCTTACTACATTGCGGTGTCGGCCGACCAGATTTATGTGGACAAGGCCAGCATTGTGGGCAGCATTGGCGTGCTGATGGACGGTTTTGGCTTTACCGGCTTGATGGACAAGGTGGGAATTGAGCGGCGTTTGATGACGGCCGGTGAAAACAAGGGTTTTCTGGACCCATTCAGCCCGCAAACCGAGCGCCAACGCGCCTACGCGCAGTCGATGCTGGACCAGATTCACCAGCAGTTCATCGACGTTGTCAAGGCCGGGCGCGGTGATCGTCTGAAAGAAACGCCCGAGATGTTCAGTGGCCTGTTCTGGAGCGGCCAACAGGCGGTGGCGCTTGGGCTGGCTGATCATCTGGGCAACCTGGACTATGTGGCGCGTGAAGTGGTCAAGGCTGAAGACATTGTCGATTACACCCGCCGCGACAACGTGGCCGAGCGTCTGGCCAAGCGTTTTGGCGCGGCACTGGGCGGTGCGGTGGTACAGGCCATGCGGTCGTCGGCGGTGCTGCGTTGACGGATTAGACGATGTAGTTGGCTGCCGCGTGCTGAACGGTTTGTCCTGGGCGCACGCCCCGCGCCTGCATCTGCGGGTTGACGTGGCTGATCACGCCATGATCCCAAGCGTCCTGCGCGTTGCCGATACAGGCTGAGTCGTGCGAATACGTGGCCGCTGCGATGTTGGCCGCTTCGAGCAGTTTCAATGCCGCAATGCCAGCTTCTTGCTTGCCCACCCCCGCGTCGTTGAAAAAAACAGCGCGCGGACGTTCTGCGGCTTGCGACAACACAAATTGAGCCGCCGACACGCCGCCATGCGATCCGCTCACGACTACCGACTGTGCGTGGCGTGCATCAACACAAGAAATCGAGTCGAGCAAAAAAAGGTTTGACATCTTCAACGCCCGATTAAAAACAGGCAAGGCGTGGCGTTGTCCGCTGTCATCGGCTGTTTTTTCCATTGGCTCACAGTTTGGCTGATGACACTGGCGCGCGTGAGCGTCAGGCCGCTGGACAGGCACAGGCGTGTGTTGCCGTGCAAGGTCTGCAGCAGCGCCTGTAACAAGGCCTGGTTGCGGTAAGGCGTTTCGATAAAAAGCTGGGTCTGGCAGCTGCGCTGGGCCAGTGACTCCAGCTCGCGAATACGCTTGGCTCGGTCGTCTGGCTCTTGCGGCAGGTAGCCAACAAAGGCAAAGTTTTGCCCGTTCAGGCCGCTGGCGGCCAATGCCAGCAACAGCGACACCGGCCCGACCAGCGGCACCACCGTGATGCCCAGAGCGTGTGCAGAGCGCACCACCGACGACCCCGGGTCGGCCACGGCGGGCATGCCCGCTTCGCTCAGCAAACCCATATCGTGTCCCTGCATGGCCGGCTGCAAGAGAGCGCTGGCGTCAAAGGTGCCGTCGTGGTCGCCTTTTTTGTGCACATTGCGCGGCAACTCGACGATGGACAGCGATTGCAGCGTGTGCTGCAGTGGCACGACCGCGTCGACGCGCTTGAGGTAGGCTCGCGCTGATTTGGCGTTTTCGCACACCCAGTGCTCCAGCTTGGCCGCGACTTCTAGCGTGCCCAGCGGCAAGGTGGCTTGAAGTTCGCGGGTTTCGTCACAGCCAAAATCCAGCGGCGCGGGCACCAGGTACAGCACCCCCTTTGCAGATGGCATTGGGGTGTGCTTCATGGTGCTAAAACCTCGAATCCAGCTGCGCGCAAGAGGCTACAGGTGCGAATCAACGGCAAGCCCACCAGCGCGGTGGGGTCGTCGTTGTCGATGCATTCGAGCAACGCAATCCCGAGGCCCTCACTTTTGGCGCTGCCAGCGCAGTCATAGGGTTGTTCGGCGTGCAGATACGCCTCGATTTCGGCGTCGCTCAGCGTGCGAAACTTCACCCGCACCGCCGCCAGATCACACTGCGCGAAGCCGGTTGCATGGCAAACCACCGCCACCGCAGTCTGAAACACCACGGTTTTTCCGCGCATAGCCTGCAGTTGCGCGACCGCACGTGGGTGGTTAAGCGGTTTGCCCAAGGCGGTGCCTTCCAGGTCAGCCACTTGGTCTGAGCCGATGACGACTGCCTGCGGATGCTTGACCGCGACGGCGTGCGCTTTGGAAAGGGCCAGGCGGCGAGCGATCTGCGCGGGGGCTTCACCGGGCAGGGTGGTTTCATCGACCTCGGGGGACATTACCTCAAAGGGCAGGCGTAGGCGCAACAGCAATTCCCGCCGGTAACGCGAGGTGGAGGCCAAGATCAGTTTTTGTTGCGGTGCAGGGTTCATACTGCGATTCTCTTACACTGCGCGCACCATGAACCAACAGCATCCACCCCACATTGATGTACGTCAGGCAGCCCAAAAAGAACAGGTGTTACAGGGTCGCGAAACGCTATCGAATTACGAACGACTGGTGGATGTTTCGCAAGGGCTGGATGCCAATCACACTGTGGACTGGACAGCCCGGTTTGAGCAACGGGTGAACACAAGTGGCGAGCGCGCCGCCTGGTTGCATCTGACGCTGGCAACGCAGTTGCATCTGGTTTGTCAGCGCTGCCTGGGTTGGGTGGCGGTTCCGATCAACGTGGAGCGCGACTTTCGCTTTGTGGCCACCGAGGCGCTGGCACAGGAGCAGGACGACGATGCTGATGAAGATGTGTTGGTGACGCGTCGCGACTTTGATCTGGTTGAACTGATCGAAGATGAGGTCTTGCTGGCCTTGCCTTTGGTGCCGCGCCACGATGTTTGCCCGGTACCGGTCAAATTGGCTGCCGTTGACGACGATTTTGAAGTGGCTCAAGCCAAACCCAGCCCCTTTGCGGCGCTGGCCAAGCTCAAGGGGCGTCCATGAAAGCTGGTGGGTAAAGTTGGGAGCGGATCGGTTATACTCGGCCACTTTCGCGCAAACAGTGTGCGCACTCATTTCACCAACCCAATTTGCCGCTTTGAAGGCGGCTTACAGCTTTAGGAGCGGAACATGGCCGTCCAACAGAACAAAAAGTCACCTTCCAAGCGTGGTATGCACCGTTCGCACAATGCCCTGACGGTGCCTGGCATTGCGGTAGAACCGACCACGGGCGAAACGCATTTGCGTCACCACATCAGCCCGACGGGTTTTTACCGTGGCCGCAAGGTGCTCCAGTCGAAGACCGAAGCCTGATTCACTTTTGATCGATGTGGGCCCGGGGCTGCCTTTTGAGGCGTGCCTCGGGCCTTTGCTTTTGGCTTGTTCGACGTTTTGTCGACAATCACCCTTAACTCTGATACATGATCACGATTGCCGTTGACTGCATGGGGGGAGACCACGGCCCGCAGGTCACGTTGCCAGCGTGCGGCCGATTTCTGGATCAACACCCCGATGTTCAACTGATTTTGGTGGGTTTGCCGGAAAGTGTGAGCAGCTTTCATCATGCCAGGGCGACGGTTGTCACTGCCAGTGAAGTGGTGACGATGGACGACCCGCTGGAAGTGGCGTTGCGCCGTAAAAAGGACTCGTCGATGCGTGTGGCAATTGCCCAGGTCAAGGACGGCAAGGCACAAGCGGTGGTATCTGCTGGTAACACGGGCGCTTTGATGGCGATTTCACGCTATCTTCTGAAAACGCTCGATGGTATTGATCGACCTGCGATCGCTGCCCAAATTCCTAACGCCAAAGGGGGTGGTACCACGGTGCTCGACATGGGTGCCAACGTGGATTGCAGCGCCGAGCATTTGTTGCAGTTTGCGGTGATGGGGTCGGCGCTGGTGTCGGCATTAGAGGGCGACCAAAGCCCTTCTGTCGGATTGCTCAATATTGGCGAAGAGGCGATCAAAGGCAACGAAGTGATCAAAAAAGCCGGTGAATTGCTTCGTATTGCTGCCAAATCGGGTGATTTAAATTTTTATGGCAATGTCGAAGGCAACGATATTTTCAAGGGAACGTCTGACATTGTGGTGTGTGATGGTTTCGTCGGAAATGTGGCCCTGAAGGCCAGCGAGGGGTTGGCCAAAATGATCGTTGACTTTTTGAAAGTTGAGTTTTCTCGCAGCATTTTTACTAAACTGTCGGCTATTGTTGCGTATCCTGTCATATCTTCTCTTAAAAAGCGTATGGATCATCGGCGCTACAACGGGGGTGCCTTGCTGGGCTTGCGTGGCCTGGTGTTCAAGAGCCATGGTTCGGCCGACGAACTGGCCTTTGGTTACGCCTTGGGTCGAGCGTATGATGCCGCCCGCAACGATTTGTTGGAACGGGTGCGGGTACGTATCGCCCATGCGGCGCCCTTGTTGTCACCGGGCAGTGGTGCCGTTGCACCCGAAGCCGTGTTACAGAGCTGATCTATGACCCTTTACACACGTATTACCGGTACCGGTAGCTATTTGCCACCCCATCGGCTCACCAATGCCGATCTGGTCAAACGCCTTGCGGATCAGGGCATCGAGTCCAGCGACGAATGGATCGTCGAGCGCACCGGCATCCGGGCGCGGCATTTTGCAGACGCAAGTGTTGCGACCAGCGACATGGCGTTGGTGGCGTGCCAGCGTGCCATACAGGCAGCCGGTGTTCCCGCGCAAGACATCGACCTGATCATTGTGGGAACGTCTACGCCTGACATGGTGTTTCCTTCCACTGCCTGCATCTTGCAGGGCAAACTGGGCATCCAGGGCGGCGCTGCCTTTGACGTGCAGGCGGTGTGTTGCGGCTTCATTTATGCGCTGACGCTGGCCGACGCGCTGATCAAGACCGGTACCGCGCACAAGGCGCTGGTGGTGGGGGCCGAAGTGTTCTCCCGCATCCTAGATTTCAAGGACCGCACCACCTGCGTGCTGTTTGGCGACGGCGCCGGTGCGGTGGTGCTACAGGCCTCTGATGAACCTGGGATTCTGGCCACGGATATGCACGCTGACGGCAAGCACACCGACATGCTGTGCGTACCGGGGCACGTGTGCGGCGGCGCTGTTACCGGCGAGCCGCTGCTGCGCATGGACGGCCAGGCGGTGTTCAAGCTGGCGGTGGGTGTGTTGGACGAAACCGCCCGTGCGGTGCTGGCCAAGGCTGGCAAGACCGAGGCCGACATCGACTGGCTGGTGCCCCATCAGGCCAACATCCGCATCATGCAAAGCACGGCGCGCAAGCTGAAATTGCCCATGGACAAGGTCGTTGTTACGGTCGATCAGCACGGCAACACGTCGGCGGCGTCGATTCCGCTGGCGCTCGACACGGCGGTGCGAAAAGGGCAGGTCAAGCCGGGGCAAACCTTGTTGCTCGAAGGCGTTGGAGGCGGCTTTACCTGGGGTTCAGTGCTCCTGAAGTTGTAACTTATTGCGCTTATTTCATAACGGATAGATGGGTATTTTCTTGTGACCATTTGATGAAGCCAGCATGAAACCGTTTGCATTTGTTTTTCCGGGTCAGGGTTCGCAGTCGGTCGGTATGCTCGACGCGTGGGGCGATCATCCGCAGGTGCGTCAGACCTTGCAGGAGGCCTCAGATGCGCTTGGGCAGGACGTGGCCCAACTCATTCACGAAGGCCCCAAGGAAACCTTGGCCCTGACCACCAACACCCAGCCGGTGATGCTGGTGGCGGGCGTGGCCGCTTACCGGGTCTGGTTGGCTGAAGTGGGTGTGGCCCCGCAAGCCGTGGCGGGGCACTCGCTGGGTGAGTATTCGGCGCTGGTGGCCGCTGGTGTGTTGACCCTGTCGCAGGCGGCGCCGTTGGTGCGTTTTCGGGCCGAGGCGATGCAGCAAGCCGTGCCAGTGGGGCAGGGTGCGATGGCGGCCATTTTGGGGTTGGACGCTGCCAAGGTGAGCATTATTTGCGCTGAGGTCAGTGCTGAATTTGGCACCTCATCCGGCCAGGTCGTGGAAGCGGTCAATTTCAATGACCCGGGGCAAACCGTGATTGCGGGTTCCAAAGACGCCGTGGACAAGGCGTGCGCCGCCCTCAAGGCGCAGGGAGCCAAGCGCGCGCTGCCGTTGCCGGTGTCGGCGCCGTTTCACTCCAGCCTGATGAAGCCAGCGGCCCTGCGCTTGCAGCAAAAGCTGTTTGAAACCTTGTTTGCCGCCCCCACAATTCCTGTTGTCAACAACATCGACGTGCAGGTGGAGCAAGCCCCCGAGCGTATGCGTGATGCGCTGTATCGCCAGGCGTTCGGGCCGGTGCGCTGGGTGGAATGCGTGCTGGCGCTGCAAACGCGCGGCTTGTCCACGCTGGTGGAATGCGGGCCGGGCAAGGTGCTCGCGGGCCTGACCCGGCGCATTGCGCCAGACCTACAGGGGCTGGCGCTGTTTGATCCGGCGTCGTTGCTAGAAGTCCAATCTGCATTGGTAGGGGATTGATTCATGAGCGATGTAAAACTTCAAAGTCAGGTGGCGCTGGTCACGGGTGCCACGCGGGGGATCGGTGCGGCCATTGCCCTGGAATTGGCGCGCAACGGTCTGAAAGTGGTGGGTACTGCCACCACCGACGCCGGCGCTCAGAAAATCACGCAAGCGTTGGCTGGTTTTGAGGGTTGTTGCGGCAAAACCCTGAATGTGGATGATGCTGTAGCCGTGGATGCGCTGATTGAAAACGTCGTCAAGACCTACGGCGGTTTGCAGGTGCTGGTGAATAACGCGGGCATCACGCGCGACAACCTGGCCATGCGCATGAAAGACGAGGAATGGGACGCTGTCCTTGAGACCAACCTGAAGGCCGTGTTTCGCATGAGCCGCGCGGTCATGCGCACCATGATGAAACAGCGCTATGGCCGCATCATCAACATCACGTCGGTGGTGGGCGCATCCGGCAACCCGGGACAGGCCAATTACGCTGCCGCCAAGGCCGGTGTGGCCGGCATGACGCGCGCGCTGGCGCGTGAACTGGGTTCGCGTAACATCACGGTGAACTGTGTGGCGCCGGGCTTTATCGAAACCGATATGACGGCGCAACTGCCCGATGCGCAGCAACAAGCGCTGTTGGGGCAAATTCCGCTGGGCCATCTGGGCAAGCCGTCGGACATTGCGCACGCGGTGGTTTATCTGGCGTCACCTCAGGCGGCGTATGTCACGGGCCAGGAACTGCACGTCAACGGCGGCATGTTCATGGCCTGACGCGTCATAATCCGAGCACTAAAGGTCGGTGCAATCGCTCCGGCTAAAATCTCCACTCTTTTTTTCACAACCCTCTGAGGGCATCCATGAGCGATATCGAAGCACGCGTTAAAAAAATCATTGCCGAGCAACTCGGCGTTGAGGAATCACAGGTTACCAATGAAAAGGCTTTTGTGGCCGATCTGGGTGCTGATTCGCTCGATACGGTTGAACTCGTGATGGCGCTTGAAGACGAGTTTGGCATCGAGATTCCGGACGAAGACGCAGAAAAAATCACCACGGTGCAAAACGCCGTGGATTACGCCAACGCGCACAAAAAGGCGTAAGGGCTTGCTGGCGGCGTCATCCGTCGTCACTTTGATAATTTGCTTTCGGGGTGTTGCCCTGTTGGCAAATGGTTAGGCCAAGCGTGCGTCCGTTGACGGGCGCAGTGTGTTTAAAGACTTACCATCGAGTTACTCCATCATGTCACGTCGCCGTGTTGTCGTTACAGGTTTAGGTTGTGTCAGTCCGGTTGGCAATACGGTTGATGCCACGTGGGCCAACCTGTTGGCTGGCCAGCCTGGCGTGGGGTTGATCACCAAATTTGACGCCAGCACTTTCAATTGCAAGGTGGCGGGCGAGGTCAAGGGTTTTGATGTGGAGTCCTACATGAGCGCCAAAGAGGCGCGCGCCATGGACACCTTCATTCACTACGGCATTGCGGCAGCCGCGCAGGCTGTGGCCGACTCGGGTTTGCCAACGGGCGATGCGCTGGATGAGCAGCTGGCGACACGCATCGGTTGCGTGATCGGCTCGGGCATCGGTGGCCTGCCGATGATCGAAACTGTCCATGCCGAATTTGTCTCGCGTGGCGCCAGGCGCATTTCGCCCTTTTTTGTTCCGTCCACCATCGTCAACATGATTGCTGGCCATGTGTCGATCCGCTTCGGTTTCAAGGGCCCTAACTTGGCCATCGTGACGGCTTGCACGACCGGTTTGCATTGCATTGGCCAGGCGGGTCGCATGATCGAATACGGCGACGCGGATGTGGTGGTCGCTGGTGGTTCAGAAGCTGCCATTTCGGCGCTTGGGGTAGGCGGCTTTGCCGCCATGCGCGCTTTGAGCACGCGCAACGACGACCCTGCCACGGCATCCCGGCCGTGGGACAAGGACCGTGACGGTTTCGTGCTGGGTGAGGGTGCGGGCGTGATGGTGCTGGAAGAATATGAACACGCCAAGGCGCGCGGCGCAAAAATCTACGCTGAGTTGGCGGGGTTTGGCATGAGCGCCGACGCAGGTCACATGACCGCCCCCAACATGGACGGTCCGCGCCGGGCGATCGTGAGCGCGCTGCACAACGCCGGCGTCAACGCCGACCAGGTCGATTACGTCAATGCGCACGGTACCTCCACCCCTCTGGGCGACATCAACGAATCCAACGCCATCAAGGCGGCCCTGGGCGATCATGCCAAAAAAGTGGTGGTGAACTCAACCAAGTCGATGACGGGGCATTTGCTCGGCGGCGCAGGCGGGCTTGAATCGGTGGTTACCGTGCTCGCGCTACATCACCAAAAGTGTCCGCCGACCATCAACATCTTCAACCAGGACCCTGAGTGCGATCTGGACTACTGCGCCAACACCGCACGCGACATGAAGATTGACGTTGCCATCAAGAACAATTTTGGCTTTGGTGGCACCAACGGTTCACTTGTGTTCAAACGGGCGACCTGACCACCGCGTCAGCGGGTGGTTTCGCCGTCAGCCATGCACCACGCCCCAGCGGTTCGTTATCCGGTGGGGCGTTCGCGTTTTCACCTGACGTTGATCCTCTTGATCAGTTTCCTGAGTGTCTTCGCACTGGTTGGCTGGGTGGCGGTGCAAGACGATCTCACATGGCGTCATGGGGCAAGCTGGGTTGTCTGGTGTGTGACAGTCTCCTGGGCTGGCTGGGCGTGGTGGCGCAGTCCGCAGGGGGAACTGGCCTATGGTGGTGACGGCTGGGCATGGACGCAGCGGGGGCAAATACAAGCTGTTTCTGTGCGCGTTGAACTGGATTTGCAGCACACGCTGCTGCTGCGTGTTGCCCCCTCTTCAAACCGACCGCTGTGGGTTTGGCTGGAGAGCATGAGTGCTCCGATGCAGTGGCAGGCTGTGCGGCGCGCCGTATTCGCACCCACCCCCAAACCTGCCGTCGACATGGGTGATCGGAGCGTGGCATGAGCAGCCTGGATGAACCCGCTGCGACGCCGCCAGACAGCGACACCTTGCTGGTGCAGCGCACCGTGGCTGGTGACCAGCGCGCGTTTGAATTGCTGGTCATCAAATACCAGCGACGGGTGGAGCGCCTGATTTCGCGCATGGTGCGCGACGTGGACCTGGTGCCCGATATTGCCCAGGAAACCTTTATTCGGGCCTACCGCGCCTTGCATCAGTTTCGCGGCGACGCGCAGTTTTACACCTGGCTGTACCGGATCGCGGTGAACACGGCCAAAAAGTTTTTGCTGGAGCTCAAGCATGATCCGACGATCTCGGACAACGCATTGGCGTCTCGCGACGAAGACGATGAAACTTTTATCTCCAGAAACGAACCAAGTACCGAAGAGTCGCCCGAATCGCTGTTGGCAGCCAAAGAAATCTCCGAGGTCATCAATGCGGTTTTGGCCGAGTTGCCGGATGATTTGCGTCAAGCCATCACATTGCGTGAAATGGAAGGTCTCAGTTATGAAGATATTGCCGCCATCATGGGGTGTCCTATCGGCACCGTGCGGTCGCGGATATTCCGGGCCCGAGAGGCGGTTTCTGCCAAGGTGCGGCCCTTGCTGGAGCGCCAGGGTGGCAAGCGCTGGTAAGGCGCATGCAGGGTAAATCAACAACTTGGCGCGAGAACAAATTTATCCTGAGGATGCATGGGGTTGCTATTGTTGATTGAGTCCACTTTTTATTGAATCACTATGTCCGACAAATTGCCAGCTTCAGATGAATGGGTATCCGCCCTGATGGATGGGGAGCTGCGTGGCGAGGAATTTGCGCAAGCCGTTGAGGTGCTGTGCGATTCACCCCAGGCGCGCCAGGACTGGGATACCTACCATCTGGTCGGCGCTGCGCTGCGTTCCAGATCGGCCGATCTGCGTTGGCACGACCCGGCCTTTATGGATTGCTTGCGCGCCCGACTGGCGGATGCAGATGCTGCGGCAGCGCTGGCTGATGCGCCTGTAGCTTTGCCCGCAGTTCAAGCCGTCACGCCGGTGCGGGTGGCCAACGATGGGTGGTGGCTACGCGTTGCAGGGCTGACCTCCGTCGTAGCGGTGGCTTTTGGACTGTGGCAGGGCTGGAACAGTCTGGGCGGAGGTGCGCAATTGGGGGGAGCGATATTGGCGCAAAGGTCCACACCGGCCCAACCCGTGGCCTCGTCCACCCTTGTTGCATCGCAGCAAGACGCTGCCGTGATGTTGCGCGACCCTCGGTTGGATGCTTTGCTGGCGGCGCATCGTCAACACGGTGGTGTTACAGCGCTGCAAATGCCAGCGGGTTTTTTGCGTAACGCCACTTTTGATGAGGGCGCACGTTGAAGCGTATTCTTTCTTGGGTCTCATGGTGGCTCATCGGCACCTGCGCGCTGGCGGTGCAACCGTCGGTGGCGTTGGCCGCTGAGCCAGACGTGGCAAATTGGTTAATGCGTCTGCACGATGCCCCGCGCCAGCGCGCTTATGTAGGTACTTTTGTGGTCAGCGCTGGCAACACCATGTCCACGTCACGCATCTGGCACGTTTGCAACGGGTCGCAGCAGATTGAACGTGTTGATGCGCTCACAGGCGTGCGCCGCTCCACCTTTCGGCGGGACGACAGCGTGGTGACTTTCTGGCCCGACAGCCGCACCGTGGTGCGGGAAACGCGGGAATCGTTGGGACTGTTCCCGAATCTGCTGCAGCGCCCCGATGCCAACATCGGGCGTTTCTATCGTCTGAAGCGAATCGGACACGAGCGGGTCGCCGGGATTGAATCAGAGGTGGTGCAGCTGGAGCCCATTGATGCTTTGCGTTTTGGATATCGGGTCTGGACCGAACGACAAAGTGGTTTGGTGGTCAAGCTTCAGACGCTCGGTGCAAATGCCCAGGTACTCGAACAGGCAGCATTTTCCGAGCTGCAGTTCAACACGCCGCTGGCGTTCCATCAGTTGAAGGTGTTGATGGAAAACACCCAGGGTTATCAGGTGCACAGCCCCAGCGCGCGCAAGACCACGGTGGCACAGGAAGGCTGGGCGTTGGGCGCGGGCGTGCCCGGTTTCATGCCGGTGCGGTGTTATCGCGGTGTTGACGCGGCTGACGCTGGCGTGGATAGCTCGTTGCAGTGCATTTTTTCGGATGGGCTGGCCTCAGTGTCGGTTTTTGTGGAGCCGTTTGATGCCAGTCGCCATGTGCGTGTGGATGCGCATGACAACCTGTCGATGGGAGCCACATATCTGCGCGTGCGCCGTTTGCAAGACTGGTGGTTGACCGCAGTAGGTGAAGCGCCTGGCAGCACGCTCACGGCTTTGTTGCAGGCTCTTGAGAGAAAAAAGTAAGCCCCCATTTTGGGGCGATGTTGATACGAAAGGTGGATGATGATGCGAGCAAGTTGGGAAAGGTTATCGGCATGTGTTTTCAGTGGTCTGATCCTGACCACGACAACGGTTGCCCTGATGGTGCCCACGCAAGCCGTGGCGCAGGCACGTCAGTTACCAGATTTCGCCGATTTGGTGGAACAGGTCAGCCCGTCGGTGGTGAATATCCGCACGCTTGAAAAAGTGGCGGCACGCCAGGGGCCGATCGGGCAGATCGACCCGGATATGCTGGAGTTTTTCCGCCGTTTTGGCCTGCCGATACCTAATGTGCCGCGCCAGACACCGCGTAGCCATCCGCAGGTTCCCGACGAAGAACAGCCGCGCGGTGTCGGATCCGGCTTCATCCTGAGTGCTGATGGCGTGATCATGACTAACGCGCATGTGGTGGACGGTGCCGACGAAGTGATCGTGACCCTGACCGACAAGCGCGAGTTCAAGGCCAAGATCATCGGTGCCGACAAGCGCAGCGACGTGGCGGTGGTCAAGATCGAGGCCAGCGGTCTGCCGGCGGTCAAGGTGGGTGATGTGAGCCGCTTGCGCGTGGGTGAATGGGTGGTGGCTATCGGCTCACCCTTTGGCTTTGAGAACACCGTCACAGCGGGCATTGTCAGCGCCAAGCAGCGTGACACAGGCGACTATCTGCCGTTCATCCAGACCGATGTGGCCATCAACCCGGGCAACTCAGGTGGTCCGTTGATCAACATGCGCGGCGAGGTGGTCGGTATCAACAGCCAGATTTACTCGCGCTCGGGCGGCTCCATGGGTATCTCGTTTTCGATCCCGATGGACGAAGCGGTGCGCGTGAGCGAACAGTTGCGTACCAGTGGGCGTGTCACGCGTGGGCGCATCGGGGTACAGATCGACCAGGTGTCCAAAGAGGTCGCCGAGTCGATCGGTCTGGGGCGCGCACAGGGGGCACTGGTGCGAGCCGTCGAACCTGGTGCACCGGCGGACAAGGCAGGTGTGGAGGCCGGTGACATCATCCTCAAATTCAACGGCAAGGCCGTCGAAAAGGCGTCCGACCTGCCGCGCCTGGTGGGGGGCACCAAGCCCGGCAGCCGCGCCACGCTCACCGTTTTTCGCCGTGGCGGTACCAAGGACTTGAGCATCACCATTGCTGAAGTTGAGGCTGATAAGCAGGTGGCCAAGGCCGATGCCAAACCGGCCAAGCCCAAGGGTTCCAACGCCGGACAAAGCCTGGGCCTGATGGTCACCGAGGCCACGCCAGAACAAAAATCCGAGCTCAAGATCAAGGGTGGTGTGGTGGTCGAGGCGGTGGCCGACGCTGCAGCGCGTGCCGGTGTGCGCGAAGGGGATGTGATTTTGCAGGTGGGCAACACGCTGGTGACCGATCTGAAATCCTTTGAATCCGCGTTGAATGGTCTGGACAAGGCCAAACCCGTGCTGCTTTTGGTGCGCCGTGGCAATCTTGCGCAACTGGTGGTGGTGCGCCGCTAAGGGGTCGCACTGTTCAAGTTATTGCTGCTTGACCCCTAAACACTGCACTGGCATCCGCTGCGGCCCAATTACAATCGCCGCTATCCAATCATCGGTGCCAAGCGGCACCGCTTAGGGCGCGCCCGTCGGGATCGCGCCCTTTTTCTGTCGTTTTCATGAACCACATCCGCAACTTTTCGATCATCGCGCACATCGACCATGGCAAGTCCACGCTGGCCGACCGGCTGATCCAGCGCTGCGGTGGTCTGCAAGAGCGCGAGATGCAGGCGCAGGTGCTTGATTCGATGGACATCGAAAAAGAGCGTGGCATCACCATCAAGGCGCAGACCGCCGCGCTGCACTACAAGGCCAAGGACGGCAAGGTCTATAACCTGAACCTGATCGACACCCCCGGACATGTTGATTTTTCCTACGAAGTGAGTCGCTCGCTGTCGGCCTGCGAGGGCGCGTTACTGGTGGTCGATGCCAGTCAGGGGGTCGAAGCGCAAACCGTCGCCAACTGCTACACCGCGCTCGATTTGGGCGTTGAGGTGGTGCCGGTGCTCAACAAGATGGATTTGCCCAACGCCGACCCGGACAACGCGCGCTCTGAAATTGAAGACGTGATTGGCCTGGATGCTTCTGAGGCGATTGCTTGCTCAGCCAAATCAGGCATGGGCATTGACGACATACTAGAAGCCGTGGTGGCGCGCATTCCGGCACCCAAAGGCAACCCGACCGGCCCCTTGCGCGCCATGATCATCGACAGCTGGTTTGACGCGTATGTGGGTGTGGTGATGCTGGTACGGGTGGTTGACGGCCGCCTGGCCAAGGGCGAACGCATCAAGATGATGGCCACCGAGGCCAGTTACAACGCCGACAGTTTGGGGGTCTTCACGCCCAGCAACGAGCCACGGCCCGCGCTGGAGGCTGGTGAGGTGGGGTATGTCATTGCTGGCATCCGTGAGTTACAAGCGGCCAAAGTGGGCGATACCATTACCAAAATAGTGCTGGGCACCGGTGGTGCAGCGGCTACAGCCAAACAGGCATTGCCTGGTTTCAAGGAAATCCAGCCGCAGGTGTTTGCCGGCCTGTACCCAACCGAGGCTAACCAATACGAAGGGTTGCGCGACAGCCTGGAAAAACTCAAACTCAACGACTCGTCGCTGCGTTATGAACCCGAAGTCTCGCAAGCACTGGGCTTTGGCTTTCGCTGTGGTTTTCTGGGCTTGTTGCACATGGAAATTGTGCAGGAGCGGCTGGAGCGTGAGTTTGACCAGGACCTGATCACCACCGCGCCCAGCGTGGTCTACCAAGTGGTGCAAGCCGACGGCGTCGTCAAAATGGTCGAAAACCCGTCCAAAATGCCCGACCAGGGCAAGCTTGACGAGATTCGTGAACCTATTGTGACCGTGCATCTGTACATGCCGCAAGAGTACGTTGGTCCGGTCATGACGCTGTGCAACCAGAAGCGCGGTGTGCAAATCAACATGGCCTACAAAGGGCGCCAGGTGGTGCTGACCTACGACATGCCGCTGGGTGAAATTGTGATGGATTTTTTTGATAAGCTCAAAAGCGTCTCACGCGGCTATGCGTCGATGGAATACGAGTTCAAGGAATATCGCCCAGCTGATGTTGTCAAGGTCGATATTTTGCTCAACGGCGACAAGGTGGACGCGCTGTCAATCATCGTGCACCGGGCACAGTCGCAGTTTCGTGGCCGCCAGGTGGTGGCCAAAATGCGCGAGGTGATTTCGCGCCAGATGTACGACGTGGCGATCCAGGCTGCCATTGGCGCGAACATCATTGCACGCGAGACGATCAAGGCGCTGCGTAAAAACGTCATCGCCAAGTGCTATGGTGGCGACATCACGCGCAAGCGCAAGCTGCTCGAAAAGCAGAAAGAGGGCAAAAAGCGCATGAAACAGATCGGTTCGGTAGAGGTTCCGCAAGAGGCTTTTCTTGCCATTTTGAAGGTGGACGCGTGATGCAGGTGTTAACGTCTTTCGTACTGGGCGCTTTTGTGGCCTACATCGGAGCCTGGTACTTTGGCCTGGTTGAAGGCAACTTTGCCCTGTTGCTTTTTCTGGCTTCTGTGGTGACGGGGCTGTACTGGCTGGCTGAACGTTTTTATTTTTTGCCGCAGCGTCAGCAAGCCGCGGCCGCACTCGAGGCGCAAACCCTGCAACGCAACCAGGAGCTGGGTAAGCTCGGTATTGCACAGGTGGACGTGAACCTGTCCGAGGCCAAGAATAAGCTGCTGGCGCAACCGTGGTGGCTGGACTGGACTGCGGGTCTGTTCCCTGTGATCATCGTGGTGTTTGTGTTGCGATCCTTTCTGTTTGAACCGTTCAAGATTCCATCGGGTTCGATGATTCCGACGCTGATGATCGGTGACCTGATTCTGGTCAACAAGTTTCACTACGGGCTGCGCCTGCCGGTGCTCAACAGCAAAATCACCGAGGGCACGCCGCCGCAGCGTGGCGACGTGATGGTGTTTCGCTACCCGCCCCGCCCCAGTCTGGACTACATCAAGCGCGTGGTGGGTGTTCCGGGCGACGAAGTGGCCTACCTGAACAAGCGCCTGACCCTCAACGGCAAGCCACTGGCCACGCGTGAGCTGACCGAGTTTCTAGATGAAGACTCGATGCGTTACTTCAAGCACTATGAAGAAGACATGGGTACGGTCAAGCACAACATACTCAACGATGACGCACGCCCCGCGTTCATTCCGGGTGCTGACGACTTTGCTTTCAAGGACCAGTGTCGTTACAGTGTGGAAGGTGTCGTCTGCAAAGTACCCCCGGGACACTACTTCATGATGGGTGACAACCGCGACAATTCGTTGGACTCGCGCTACTGGGGTTTTGTGCCAGACCGTAACATTGTGGGCAAGGCCTTTTTTGTCTGGATGAATTTTGGTAACCTCAAGCGCATTGGCTCTTTCAACTGATCAGGAGAAGTTCATGGCACACGCGACCCAATCCAGGCAACGGGGGTTTTCAATGTTCGGTTTTTTGTTTGTGGGCATTGTGCTGGCTGTGGTGGGGCTGGTAGCAGCGCAAGTTTTACCTACCGCCATGGAATTCCAGGCGGTCGCGAAGGCAGCGCGCAAGGCGTCTGAGGGTAGCACGGTGGCCGAGGTGCGTATGATTTTTGACAAGGCAGCATCCGTTGACGACATCAAGTCCATTGCTGGCAAAGACATAGAAGTCACCAAAGAAAACGACAAAGTGATTGTCAATTTTGAATACCAGCGCGAGATTCACTTGGTCGGTCCGGCCTACCTCACGCTTAAATATGCCGGCAGTTCGCGCTGAGCACACGGCAGGGGCGCGTGGTTGAACGCCTCTTTGGCCGCCTTGCAGCAACGCCTGCATTACCTGTTTGCTGATGTCGGGCTGCTCACGCTGGCGCTGACGCACCGCAGTTTTTCGGCCGACCACAACGAGCGTCTGGAGTTTTTGGGCGACTCTGTGCTGGGGGTGTGCGTGGCGCATCTGCTCTACCAGCGGTTAAGCAATTTGCCTGAAGGCGACCTGTCGCGCGTACGCGCCAGCCTGGTGCGCCAGGAAGCGCTGCATCCGCTGGCCGTTACCTTGGGTCTGCCGGACGTGATCCGGCTGGGTGAGGGTGAAATGCGCTCGGGTGGGCAAAAACGCCCATCCATTCTGGCCGATGCGCTCGAGGCCGTGATCGGCGCGGTCTATCTGGACGGCGGCTTTGCGGCCGCGCAGGCCTTGGTGAACCGGCTCTACCAAAGCGTTCAAATCAACCCGGCCATGCAGGCCATCGGCAAGGACCCCAAGACCGAGCTGCAAGAATGGCTACAAGCGCGTCGGCTCAAGTTGCCCCTGTACACCGTGGTCGGTACCCAGGGTGCGGCGCATCGGCAAACGTTCGACGTGGAGTGCGAAGTGACTGAATACGCGCTGTCCGAGCGCGGCATTGGCGGCTCGCGCCGCGCCGCCGAGCAGTCTGCCGCCACCGCCATGTTGCAGATTCTTAAGTTACGGCAGAACGCATGAATACCCCAAAAAAAATAGCTGTCGACGCCCAGAAATCAGGCGTTGAAGACCAAAAAGACGTTGAGACGTTACTGGCCGACCTGCATCACACCTTGCGCCCGGCAGGTACCGCGCAGGCGCCTGTGCCAGGGCAACGCTGCGGCCTGATCGCCATTGTGGGCAAGCCCAACGTGGGCAAGTCCACCTTGCTCAACGCGCTGGTGGGGCAAAAGATCAGCATCACCTCGCGCAAGGCGCAGACCACACGCCACCGCATTACCGGCGTGCGCACGCAAGAGACAGCGCAGTTTGTGTTTGTCGATACGCCAGGTTTCCAGACCATTCACGGCAACGCGCTCAACAAGTCGCTCAACAAGACCGTGCAGGGTGCGGTAGCAGATGTGGACTTGATTCTGTTTGTCGTAGAGGCGGGCAGCTTTACCACGGCGGATGCGCGCGTGCTGGCGCTGCTGGGCAAGGATATTCCCACGCTGCTTGTCGCCAACAAGCTCGACAACGTGCATCGTCGCGGCGACATCGCGCCATGGTTGCAGCAGATGCAGGGCAAGCATGCGTTTGCCGAGTTCGTGCCGATGTCGGCCAAGAGCCCCAAAGACATCGATCGCCTGCTGGCCATTTGCGCCACATACCTGCCCGAACAAGCCTGGTGGTACGCCGCTGACGAGCTGACCGACCGCAGCGAACGCTTCATGGCCAGCGAGATGGTGCGCGAGAAGCTGTTTCGACTCACCGGCGACGAATTGCCTTACACCTCCACCGTGGTGATCGACAAGTTTGACGAAGAGCCGCCGCAAAAGAAAGGCCAAAAGCGCCTGCTGCGCATCGCTGCCACCATCGTCGTTGAGCGCGATGGCCACAAGGCGATGGTGATCGGCGACAAGGGCGACCGCATCAAGCGCATCGGCACCGAAACCCGTGTCGAGCTTGAAAAATTATTTGACGCCAAGGTGTTCATTGAGCTGTGGGTGAAGGTGCGCTCTGGCTGGGCCGATGACGAAGCGCGTGTGCGATCGTTTGGCTATGAATAGGCTGGCTGGCTTGCGTTTGACTGAGCGTGACTGGCTTCGTATCCCATTTTTGAACCGTTGTTTTGAACCATGAACAAAATTCCTGCCACTGACACCGCAGCTGACACTTCAGAGACTGCGGCTGTTCCCGCTATCGAACCGACGGCGCTGCCTGACCGCCTGAGCACCGACCCGCGCAGCCGCTACCACGTGGCTGAGGTTTTTACGCGCGACATCGGCATCCTGCTGGGCGGAAAGGAACTCACCAACGTGGAGGAATACTGCATCAGCGAAGGCTGGGTCAAGGTACCCGCAGGCAAGACGCGTGACCGCAAAGGCCAGCCGCTGCTGATCAAACTCAAGGGCACGGTGCAGGCGTTTTACAAGTAGCGCCGCCGCGTGCCCCTGCCATGGCCACGCACCGCGTTAACGCCGAACCCGCCTATGTGCTGCACCGCTATGACTGGAGCGAGTCGAGCCTGATTCTGGAAGTCTTTACCCGCCACCACGGCCGCATGGCGCTGGTGGCCAAGGGGGTCAAGCGGCCCAGCTCCAGCTTTCGGCCCATTCTGCTGCCGCTGCAGCCGCTGCATCTGGCCTTTGGTGGTGACGGCGACATCAAGACGCTTAAAGCCGCCGAATGGCAGGGCGGCCACGTCATGCCCTGTGGCGACGCGCTCATGTCGGGCTACTACCTCAACGAACTGCTGCTGAACCTGCTGGCGCGCGAAGACCCACACCCGCGCCTGTTTGACGTTTATGCCAATGTGGTGGAGGTGATTGCCAGCGAACATGGCGAGGTGCTGGAGTCGGCTTTGCGTGCTTTTGAATTGCTGCTGTTGCGAGAGATTGGCCTGCTGCCCACACTGGACGCGCAAACCCTGACGTTGCTGGCGCTGCAACCCGACGAGCGCTACAGCCTGGTGCCCGAAGGCGGCTTGCGCCAGGCGGGTGAGACCGATCGCGCCAGTCTGAACGGCGCGCAGTGGATGGCCTTGCAGCAAGTTTTGGGCGTGCAGGAAGCGTTCACCGACGTACTGCGCGCCTGCGCCAGTGTTGCCGTCGAACTCAAACCCCAATTACGCACGCTGCTCCATTACCATTGCGGCGTGAGCGCGCTGCGCACCCGGCAAATCATGATCGATTTGCAGTGTCTTTGAAACCGCAACGGTGCCCTGAACGCAGAACCTGTCTTACCGGAGTCTGATCGTGAAACTGATGCAACCCACCGCCTTGTCGGTCAACCTCAACAAGGTGGCCACGATCCGTAACACGCGCCATCTGGGCATTCCCAGCCTGACGCGCGCGGCCACGCTGTGCCTGCAAGCGGGCGCGCACGGCATCACGGTCCACCCGCGGCCCGACGAGCGCCACATCCGCAGCAGCGACGTGACCGAGTTGGCCACACTGTTGCAGGCCTGGCCAGAGCGTGAATTCAACATCGAGGGCAACCCGCTGCACAACCTGCTGGACGTGGTGGGCCAGCTGGTGGTCGCCCAATTGCCGGTGCACCAGATGACCTTTGTGCCCGACGATCAGGGCCAATTCACCAGCGACCACGGCTGGAGCTTTCCTGCCGATGCCGAGCGCCTAAAGCCGTTGATCGACCAGGCCCACGCCTGGGGCTTGCGCGTGAGTCTGTTCATGGACGCCGAAACTGCCCCCATGGCGGCGGCCAAAGCGGTGGGCGCAGACCGGGTCGAGCTGTACACTGAACCCTACGCCGCTGCCTGGGGCACGCCTACACAGGCGCACCAGCTAGCGCGCTTTGCCGCCGCCGCCCAGGCTGCGCTGGACGTGGGGCTGGAAGTCAATGCCGGGCACGATCTGAACCTGGACAACCTGACCGCTTTCATCGCGCAGGTGCCCGCAGTCAGTGAGGTGTCCATCGGCCACGCGCTCATTGCCGACGCGCTGGAGCTGGGCTATGAAGCCACGGTGAAGGCCTATTTGCGCTGCATCGAGCTGGGCGGTCATCTGCCGTATGTCGGTTAAGCAGCAGCCTGGCGGCGATCACCATGATCTACGGCGTTGGCACCGACATCTGCGACGTGCGTCGCATCCAGGCCAGCCTGGCGCGCCACGGCGAGCGCTTTGCCCAAAAAATCCTGAATGAGGCTGAGTTGGCCACCTGGCGCGCGCGCAGCAAAGCCTGGCCAGAGCGCGGTGTGCGCTATCTGGCCACGCGCTTTTCTGCCAAAGAAGCGTTCAGCAAAGCCATCGGTCTGGGCATGCGCCTGCCCATGAGCTGGCTCGCCTGTGAGGTGGGCCGCCTGCCCACCGGTCAGCCCACCGTGGTGCTGCATGGCGAACTTAAAACCTGGTTTGAGTCCAGATCGCTACTGGCGCACCTCAGCCTGACCGACGAGAGCGATTACGCAGCCAGCTTTTGTGTCGTCGAGGTTATCCATAAAAATGGCCTCTAGCCCTTACGATAAAAGGGCGTATAGCTATTGATGAAAGAGTAAAAAATGACTTTTCATGCCCCCTTGATCATTGACATCGCAGGCCAGGTGCTCACCAAGTCCGACAAGGCGCGTCTGAAACACCCGCTGGTGGGCGGCCTGATTCTGTTTGCGCGCAATTTTTCTGATCGCGCCCAACTCACGGCGCTGTGCCGCAGCATCAAAAAGCTGCGCGCCGATTTGCTGATCTGCGTGGACCATGAGGGCGGGCGGGTGCAACGCTTCAAGACCGATGGCTTTACCCACTTGCCGCCGATGCGTGCGCTGGGTGAAATGTGGATGCACGATGGCAAGAGCGGCGCTGGCAGCGGTGCCATGCGCGCCACGGCGGCGGCCAGCGCCTGCGGCTACGTGCTGGGGGCGGAGCTGCGCGCCTGCGGGGTTGATTTGAGCTTTACCCCGGTGCTGGACCTTGATTGGTCGGAAGATGCCCCCACGCCAGCGCAAGCGCTGGCTGCCCCCCGAGGGGGCTCGGCAAGCTTGGGGCGGTCCGGCGCTTCCCGAAGCAGCGTCATCGGCGACCGTGCCTTTGCGCGTGACCCGCGCGTGGTGAGCCTGCTGGCCAAGAGCCTGATGCACGGCCTGTGTTTAAGCGGCATGGCCAACTGCGGCAAACACTTTCCGGGGCACGGGTTTGTCAAAGCCGACAGCCACACCGATGTTTCGGTTGACAAGCGCAGCCTGAAGGCCATTCTTGCCGACGATGCCAAGCCCTATGAATGGCTGGGTGGCATGCTGGCCAGCGTGATGCCTGCGCACGTGATTTATCCTAAGGTGGACGCGCGCCCGGCTGGTTTTTCAGCGCGCTGGCTGGGCGACATTCTGCGCGGACAACTGCACTTTAGCGGCGCGGTGTTCAGCGACGACTTGTCCATGGCGGGTGCACGCGTGATTGACGGCCAAGCCGTCAGCAGCACCCAGGCTGCGGTGGCCGCACTCAACGCTGGGTGCGACCTGGTGCTGCTGTGCAACCAGTCATTGGGTGACGGGGCTGAGTTGGACGCGCTGATCAACGGCCTGACCGAGGCGCAGCTCAAAGGCCAGTGGCAATCCCTGGATGCCAGCGAAGCGCGTCGCAGTGCCTTGCTGCCCAGCAGCGCCGTCCCGCCATGGGACGAGTTGATGGTGCAGCCCGCCTACATGCGTGCGCTGGACTTGTTGCCGTGAAGCCTGTTTGTGGCTGTGTGTGGGCGCGTGCGGCGCTGTGAATATGATTGCGATCAATCCGGTGGACGGACTAATCAAAAAGTGTCGCGATGGTCAGCATGGGCAAAAACAACCGACTGACTGACCGGTTCAAAGGTATGAAGCCGAAGTGCTGATAAAAATTTGCAGCTGACTCATCTTTTGCATCAACCACAACCGCCATGGCGGCAATACCAGCGGCAGCTTGCAGACTGCGATGCAGCGCATCCATCAGCAAAAACTGCCCCATTCCTTCACCTTTGAGCCCTTGATCGACTGCCAAGCGTCCCAGTAGGGTGACGGGTAATTGTGGATAGCGCGGCAGTTTGCGAGCCAACTCGGGTGGCACCTCAGCGGCATGGATGGTTGACGCTGACAGGGTGTAGTAACCCAACACTTGGGCAGCAGGCGGCTGAACCAGTGCAAATACAGCCGCAACCATTTTGTCGCTGTCCTGGCGGGCTTGGGTTTTGAGATAACGGTCCAGCGCGGGGCGACCGCAGCTGAAGTTCTGGCGTTCGTGCGCTTTTTGCAGCGCCAGCACGCGCCATGCGGTCATGCGCATGGCTTAAACGCCCAGCATGGTGCGGTATTGCCGGGCAGCTTGACGCAGACGCGCATTGGGTTCTGGCGGGTTGAGCAGGGTCTGGACGAAGCGAATCTGGTCTTCGCGCTCAAGCCGAATGGTTTCATGCGCTTCAATGATTCGGGTTGCAGCCTCTTGGGCACTGGCCACCACAAACTCACTCAAGGTTCGCGTGGAGAGCATTGCGGCTTGCTGAAACAACGCTTTTTGTTCGTTGCTAATGCGCGCCTCAAGCCGAGCGCCTCTGGCCTTGTCGGCAGACTTGATACTGACTTGCATGTTCTTCGCCCCAATCAAAAAATGTACAAACGTTAGTTGAGGGCGTATTCAGGAGGCAAGCCCTGGGTTGATTGTACGCCAATCGTCCGTACAAAAGGCACAAAAAATGCATCAGCAACTTCATCTTTTCGAGGGAGCTGGTAAGGGCTTCTTGAGTCTGTCGACCTTCTCGGATGCCGACCTTCAAAATTGAACGGCAGCAATAGAGAAAAACGTAGACCTGCAATGCAGCGATTGCGGTTCTAGAGATTTGCGATCTGCCTGCTCTATAGCAGCCGTTGATCGCCAGGAACTGACAGGCAGCAAAGTGGCGAACATTTCGTCAAATTGAGTACCGGCAAACGACCAGGTGCGGGTGTTCTACAACGCTCGCTTGAACGTCTGGTCAGGCTCGCACAGCGGTAATTGACCGCCAGGGTAGCCGCCAAGCCAGCAAGGCGCTAACGTCAACAACTTGTAACGATTGTTTAGGCCGCCAACTTTGCACTAGCAAGACGGTTAAGGCTTACGCCTTGCTCGGCAGCCATCAGTGCAAGATTTCGATGAACAAGCGGCGGAATGCGAACGCGGAACTCTCCACTGTAGTTTTTTTCGGCCATAGCCGCTGGAATTGATTCGTCATTTGCCAGCATGTCGGCAACGACATCGCCCACCACCTTTTGGATGCCTTTGAGCGCTGCTTCGGGTGTTTTCGCCAACCAACTCAGTGAAGGAAACTCGGCGCACAAGCCTACATGTTCACCATCTTCTGGCGACCAAGTAACGCGG